>OMGR01000144.1_pt1 | contig 63211 bp, 47 predicted proteins | sample 1646061 | NCBI WGS metagenome assembly OMGR01 (sample SAMN05578583, study PRJEB25193) | human gut metagenome | biome: Human Microbiome; feature: human-associated habitat; material: feces | host: Homo sapiens | place: USA:Birmingham | reverse complement strand
GTACTTTTCCATATGTCAATGGTTTTAATGGTCTGCTGCCTACTAGCAGGCAACGAAGCAAAGATAGTTATTTTTTATTCACTTCAAAGACAGAAGCCGTTTTTTTCATGGCATCAGACCTCGCTCCTTTATTGATTTTCTTAACCAATCCCTGAAGAACAGCATCCGGGTCTTGTGGATATATCAACGTTTTGGGGGCGTTGTTCAGGGGGGATTATAAATATAAGATTGGACGGCATGAAAAAGATGGATATGGAATAAAATATTATCTTTGCCCGCATCCTTATTTGTAATACCTGAAAGTTTAATGCTATATGGAAAAGGAGAATGAATATGCTAAAGCATTGAGTGAAGGAGATTCGGGAGCTTTTGAATGGCTGTTTTTACATTATCAACCGAAGTTGATTGCTTTTTTTACCGGCTTTGTCCATGATGATGAGGTAGCACGCGATATGGCCCAGGATATCTTCTTTAGTTTATGGACAAATCGAGTTAAGCTGTCGGCAGTCCGTTCGTTTTCGTCTTACCTTTATCAGATGGCGCGTAATGCCTTGTTCAATTATTATGACCATTCGCTTGTTTGTGAGAAATATGATGCGGAGCTACTCTTCCGTCCGTTGGTGACAGATGATACGGAAGAATTGCTTTTTGCACAGGAATTAAAGGGGTTGATCGACCTGAAGGTGGAGCAGATGCCACCCCAGCGTCGACAGATATTTCGTATGAGTCGTGTGAAAGGTCTTAATAACGATGAAATTGCTGCTCATTTGAATATCAGTAAACGGACAGTAGAGAATCATCTTACCGCTGCATTGTCGGACCTTCGCCGGATGCTAAAAATAGTTTTGTTGCTTTTTTATTGAAATTTTTTCATTTTCGACTGTGTGTTGATCCTCTCTTTGCTTTCTCTATAATAAAAGCAAGGTTCTATGGAGACAAAACAAGTACAAAATATAATCCGGTCATTTTTCGGAAAACATTTCTCGAAAGAGACGCAACTTCGCTTTCGTTACTGGTTGCGTTTGACGGAAGATCGGGACGAAAAAGACGCTACGATACGGGAGTTGTGGGAAAAGTGTCCTTCTTCTATTACCGAACGTACATGGGAAGACCTTTCGGAAATGCAGGAACGGATTGGCAGGAAGCATACAATGCCGGTTCGTCGTTCGCTCTTTTCCCGCTGGGGAAAATATGCGGCAGCTGTTGTACTTATCGTTTCCACATCGGTTGTTACGCAACTGGTGAATCAGCCCACGGTGGAGGTGGTTTCTCCCAAGCTGGTCGAGTTCTACGTCCCTTATGGCGATTGTCGTGAGATTACTCTTGCTGACGGGTCGATTATTTGGGTAAATGCGGGTTCCCTGCTTATCTATCCTTCCGAATTTACAGCCGACACGCGTACGATCTATCTGAGTGGCGAAGCCCGTTTTCAGGTAGCTAAAAATCCGGACAAGCCTTTTATTGTCGGTACGAACCATTTGGATATTCAGGCATTGGGTACTGTTTTCAGTGTGTGTGCTTATCCCAATTCACAAACAACAAGCACCACACTGGAAGAAGGAAGTATCCTGGTTGGTGTGAAGCCGGAAAAACAGCAATCGTCTATCCTGAAATCCGGTGAACAGCTTGTTTACCATCATCAGACTCATCAGATACGGATTAACAGTGTGGAAGCAAAACAAATGTCTGCATGGAAAGATGGTTACCTGATTTTCGAGAATGCTTCTTTTGAACAATTGATCGCTGCATTGGAAAGGAAATATGATGTAACGATTAATTATAATGCAGGAAAGTATAATGGTCGTTCCTATTACGTGAAATTCAATCCGGATGAGTCGGTGGAGGACGCGCTTCTTATATTAAGCCGTTTAATAGATGGCTTCAAATATACAGTAACAGGACAAACAATCAGTATTAACTAAAAATAGGAGGATAAAAACGATAAGAAAAGAAAGACGGGGAGACAGACCTTGCAAAATCAACTCCCCGTATTTTGAAATCATAGAATACCATCAGAAAACATTTTAATCAATAATTTAATAACAGTATTCATATATAACACACAAAAGTATGAAAATAACCTATCTAATGCAATCTGAAAGGAAAAAAATCTTTTCATGTCTATGGGTTGTGCTTGCATTATTACTTCTTGCCCCTTGGGCAAATGCACAAAATCAAAAAGTTCAGTTGAATGGAAAGAACTTGACTTTGAAAGCTGCATTTAAGCAAATCGAAGAACAAACAAAGATGTCTGTCGATTATGATGCGGAAGTCATCAATACTTCCCGCCAGGTTACTTCCGTTTCAAAAGAAATGACGGTAGACGAACTCCTGAAGCAATTGTTCCGTAATACCGAATATACGTATGCTTTTGAAGGATCGCATATTCTGATAAAGCTACGGCAGTCGCCAAGTAAGAAGAAAATAACCGGAACGATCACGGATGAATCGGGGTTGCCCGTAATCGGCGCGAATATTGTGGTGAAAGGTACGGCAAACGGTGTCATAACAGATTTGAATGGAAACTTTATGATTGAGGTCGCTGAAAATGCTGTCCTGAAAGTTTCGTATGTCGGCTATAGTTCGAAAGAAATTCCTGTTGGAAATAAAACACGTTTGGTCATACAGATAAAAGAAGATACAGAATTGTTGGATGAAGTCGTGGTTATCGGTTATGGCGTGGTCAAAAAAAGTGATCTGACAGGATCGGTCAGTTCGGTGAAATCGGATGTTGTCAACTCTTATCCGACGACGAATGTACTGCAAGCGCTTTCCGGGAAAAGTGCCGGTACACAGATAAAACAGTCTACCGGAGCTCCTGGAGCAGATGTGAGTGTCCGTATTCGCGGTACTAATTCGATACAGGGTAGTAACGAACCGCTTTATGTTATCGATGGTTTCCCTATATCCAGTACACCGTCTAATCTGAATAATTCGGAAATAGAAAGTATTGAAATCTTGAAAGATGCTTCGGCTACAGCTATTTATGGATCGCGTGGTGCAAACGGCGTTGTTTTGATTACGACCAAACAGGGAAAAGCCGGGAAAACTCATGTGGAGTTTGAGACCAGTTATAGCTCCCAGTCGCTTATTAAGAAGTTGGATATGATGGACGCGACGGAATATGCACAATTTTATAACCTGCAACAGAAAACCGATACCGGAAAAGAGTTTTTTACGCAGGAACAGGTGAATGGTTTCGGTAAAGGCTTTGACTGGCAGGATCTGATCTTCCGGAATGCTCCTCTTTGGAAAGGTAGTTTGAGCATCAGCGGAGGAAGCGAAAAGACACAATTCGCCTTGTCCGGTAGCCTGTTCAGGCAGGACGGTATTATTGAAGGAAGCGATTATCGCCGGTATTCCGTGCAAACAAATCTGAAACATGAAATCAACCGGATTTTCAGTGTGAGTTTTTCTTCTACGTTGACGCGCAATGAAACGAATGTGAAGAACAGTGGTGCCGGTGCGCGGGGTAGTTCGATGATTTCGGCAGCTATTTCTGCACCTCCTACGCTCACTCCTTATACGGAGGACGGGAAGTATCGTGAATTAGCTACGGCATATCCTTTTCTAGCAACAGATCTGATTAATCCGCTGAATTTTATAAATGAACAAAGTCGTCACTCCAAGTCAAACAATGTGTTGGCGAATGTTTCATTCCTGATCACTCCAATTTCCGATTTAACGGTGAAATTGATGGGCGGTATTGAGAATCATGATGGTTTGGGCGGATTTTATAAAACAAGGGGATATTTGCATTCCAGCGGTTATGCGGAACTGCAGGCAAGCCAGTCGACCAGCTTGTTAAGTGAAAATACGGCTACTTATGCAAAGCGATTTGGTAAAAATAATATCTCGGCTGTCGCTGGCTTTACCTTTCAGAACTTTGTAAATACGAATGTCGGTGGTTCCGGGACTGGTTTTTTAAGTGATGTGTTCGAGGAGTATAAACTACAGACTGCATCTACTCCGGGTATTCCTTCTTCCGGCTACTCAAAATCGGTTCTGATGTCATATCTGGCACGTGTGAATTATAGTTTTGATGACAAATATCTGATAACGGCCAGTATTCGTCGTGATGGTTCTTCCCGTTACAGTGAAAATAATAAATGGGGTAGTTTCCCTTCTGCGGCTGTCGCCTGGAGGGCTTCCAATGAAGATTTTCTGAAGAGTAATAAATTTATTTCCAACCTGAAAGTGCGTGCCAGCTGGGGGTTGACCGGTAGTCAGGCTATCGATCCGTATGTAACGTTGAGCACATTGGAAAATAAGAATACGATTTTCGGGGATGCGTTGTATAATTCTTTTGCTCCGGGTAGCCGTCTGCCGGGCGATTTGAAATGGGAAACAACCGAACAGATCAATATAGGGGTGGATCTGGGTTTGTGGGATCGTTTGAATCTGACTGCCGACTATTATGTTAAAAATACCCGTGACTTGTTGAATTCAGTACTTTTACCGACTTCTTCCGGTTATGTGAATACGATACAGAATATTGGAAAGGTACAAAATAAAGGTTTTGAACTGACTCTTGATGCCCGCGTCCTGACCGGTGAGTTTAAATGGAATGTAAATGCAAATATCTCGTTCAACCGTAATAAAGTGAAGAAATTGTACGGAGGCGAAGATATCTTCGGCGGCAAAGTTAATGCAGTGATTGTTAATGATGAAACGAATATTTTACGCGAAGGTTATCCTATCGGACAGTTCTGGGGATATGTGGAAGATGGTTATGACGAGAAAGGGCAGATCATTTTCAAAGATCTTAAGGAAGACGGTACGATAAATAAGGAGGATAAAACATTTATTGGCGATCCGAATCCGGATTTTATCTATGGGTTGACTTCAAACATGAGTTTTAAAAACTTTGAATTGAATTTGTTCTTTCAGGGAAGCCAGGGGAATGATTTGTTCAATGCCAGCGCCATTTCCAACACAATGGATTATGGGTACGGGTTGAATATGCCGAAAGATGTATTCAATAATCATTGGACAACTGAAAACACGAATGCGAAATATCCGGCAATCAGTTATAATACGAAAGTTCGCGTATCAGACCGTTTCATCGAAAATGGCTCGTATCTGCGATTGAAGAATATACAATTGGCTTATAATGTTCCGGTACGTAAATTAGATTGTAACTGGATTCGTCATTTGCAGGTATATGCTAGCGGACAAAATTTGCTCACATTTACCAAATATTCATGGTGGGATCCTGAGGTGAATACGTATGGTGGAGCTAATTCCGTATCACAAGGTATTGACTACAGTAGTTATCCTTCTTCCAAATCTTTTACATTTGGTATTCGTGTCGGTTTTTAACAGTATGAATTTATTTACATGACAGATATTTATGAAGATGAGAATAATAATATTACAGACAATCGGTTATTTACTGTTTTCGTCCCTGTTGCTGACAGGATGCGATGCCCTGGAGGAATCTCCTAAAAATATGGTGGTGGAGAATTTTTATAAAACTCCGGAAGAGGTGGAGACTGCCACGAACGCTATTTACCACTCCTTGCGTGCCGGGGAATGTATGGCTGTTTATGAGGCTACGCTGGAATGTATGTCCGATTGTGTCTACGGTCGTGGTAGCTGGGCGCAGATAGGAGAGTATAGTAAGCTGAACGATACGAATATTACCCGCGTCGGGACCATATGGAAATGGTTTTATTTGGCAATCCGGAATGCGAACTTGGTTATTCAACGATCACCGGCTGGAGATCCGGCGATAGATGTTTTTGTTGCCGAGGCTCATTTCCTTCGTGCATTTTCTTATTTTCAGATAGTGCGCAATTGGGGTGGAGTGCCTTTACGTACGGATAAAAATTTGGGTGAGACTGATGTACCTAAAAGTACGATTGATGATGTTTATAAACTGATTATAGACGATTTGTCGTTGGCTGAAGGTATGCTGCCTGAAAAACAAGGCCTGATAGGACGCCCGACTAAATGGGCTGCCAAGACTTTGCTTGCTGATGTCTATCTGCATTTGGAGAAGTATGGAGATGCTCGTGCAAAGGCGGAAGAAGTGATGGCTAGCCGACAGTATTCGCTTGTTCCGGTAAAAACAAAGGAGGATTTTCAGAATAATGTATTCGGACCTGCATTATTAACTACTTCAGAAGAGATTTTTTATTTGAAATATTCAAATGTCGTAGCAGGTCAGTCTAATTATTTGCTGTGGATTACGAACCATGCTTCGACCGGAGGCTTTCCGTTCGGTGGTGCTTATGTTTTGTATATGAAATCGGATACCGAGGCATTTCGGAACTGGGACGAAGGGGACTTGCGCCGACAGTTATGGAGCCATGCAGATTTCGGATTAGGCGATAATACTTACGTGAGTGCAAAATTTATCGATAAAGGGGCTATTAGCCAGAATGGAGGTGCTAATGATGATCCGGTGTATGGTTATTCTGATCTGTTGCTTATTTATGCGGAAGCTTTAGCGATGGAAAAGGGGAATGCAACGGTTGAAGCTATGGAGGCTGTCAATCAAATCCGCCGACGGGCTTATGGTTATGATCCGTTAGTCGCTTCCGAAGTAGATTACAAACTGGCAGATTATGCTTCGGCTGATAAATTTCGGGATCTGGTGATTAAAGAACGTGGATATGAATTCCAGCTGGAAGGAAAGCGATGGTTAGAACTGAAAAGGACCGGAAAAGCTCAACAGGTTATTAATGCGGAAAAAGGTTATGATGTTGACGAGATAAGTTTCTTATGGCCATTTCCTGTGGATGAAATTAATTATAATACGGCTATCGATCCAAGTCGGGATCAGAATCCGGGGTATTAATGTTTTTGACATTGAGAGTATGGATAGACGTACAATGATCAAGTCGCTGGGAATAATCCCGGCGACTGGTTTAATGACAACTTTGGAAGCGGAGAATGTAAGCAGGCAGATTAAATCATCTTGTATAAATACGGATGTTTTAGTTGTAGGAGGAGGTACTGCTGGTGTTATCGCTGCGATTCAGGCTAGTCGAGCCGGATGTAAAACAATTTTATTGGAAAGTGGGAGTCAGCTTGGTGGGACAATGACGACGGGCGGTGTTTGTTTTCCCGGATTGTTTTATGCCTGGGGAAAACAGATTATAGGTGGAATAGGCTGGGAACTTGTGACGGAAGCTGTTAAAATGAATGACGACGTGCTGCCGGATTTTACTAAACCTTTCGGAAAAAGTCATCCGAAACACCAGATTTTATTAAATCCTTTTTTGTATGCAATATTGGCGGAAGAAAAATGTATACAGGACGGAGTTTCTATCCGGTATTATGAAACTCCGGTTCGTATAACACCACTGGATTCAGGATGGAACGTCGAGGTATCCGGAAAGGGTACTTATACCTGTATAAACTGTAAGCAAATAATCGATGGAACAGGGAATGCTTCTGTTGCTGCTTTAGCCGGATGTCAACGGTTAAGAGAAGAGGAAATTCAACCGGGATCTTTAATATTTGAATTAGAAGGCTATGATTTATCCTCTTTAGATTTTGGGGTTCTTTCCAAACGATATGATGAAGCTTTGAAAAATGGAGTTTTATTGAAAGCAGATGCTTATAACGGTATAAGAGGTTTATTGACAGTGAAAGGAGGTTTGGCTACTCAGCATGTATTGAATGCCGATTCTTCAACTTCCGAATTACATACGCAGGCAAATATTGAGGGGCGCACCTCTTTATTGAGGGCACTTCGTTTTGTGCGTACATTGCCAGGATGCGGGAATGTACGTATAAAAAAGATGCAAACGGAAATAGCTATTCGTGAAACTTATCGGATAGATGGCTTATATCAAATTTCTCATCAGGATTATGTAGCGGGACGGATTTTTGAAGATTCCCTTTCTTATTCCTATTATCCTATAGATTTGCATGTTACGCATGGGGTTTCACCAAGTCATTTGGAAGAAGGAATAGTTGCTACTGTGCCATTGCGTGCTTTAATACCTAAAAACATTCGTCATTTTTTAGTTGCCGGACGCTGTGTCAGTAGTGATCGGTTGGCCAATTCTGCCCTGCGGGTACAGGCCTCTTGTATGGGGATGGGGCAGGCTGCCGGTGCTGCGGCTGCATTGGCTTGTCATTCGAATAAGACTCCGGCTGATTTATCACTTACAGAATTGAAAGCTCTGATTCGGAAACATGGAGGGATAGTCCCTTCTTCAACATGAACTAAATAAAATGAATTTGTAACGATGGGAGACGTTTTATTTGAAACAAAAAGGTTGGCAATATTTCTTGCCAACCTTTTTACATGTATGGATTTGCTGCTTATTGCATGCCTTCTGTTGTCATTTCTTTATTGATTTTCTTAACCAATCCCTGAAGAACAGCACCCGGGCCTAATTCGATGAAATGGTCGGCACCGTCAGCGATCATGTTCTGAACACTCTGAGTCCAGCGAACAGGAGCGGTCAACTGAGCGATCAGGTTAGCCTTGATCGTTTCCGGATCAGTTTCACCTTTCGTACTTACATTCTGATAAACAGGGCAAGCCGGTGTATGGATCGGAGTAGCTTCGATGGCAGCAGCCAGTTCGGTACGTGCCGGTTCCATCAGCGGAGAATGGAATGCACCGCCTACTTTCAGCTTCAACGCACGTTTAGCTCCGGCAGCCAGCATCTTTTCGCAGGCAGCATCGATTCCGGGAATTGAACCGGAGATAACCAGCTGGCCCGGGCAGTTGTAGTTTGCACAAACAACTACTTCATCTTTTATACTTGCACAGATTTCTTCAACTGTTGCGTCCGGCAAAGCCAGAACGGCAGCCATGGTGGAAGGAGTGGCTTCGCAAGCTTTCTGCATAGCCATGGCACGTTTGGATACCAATACCAGACCATCTTCAAATGACAAGGCTCCGGCTGCAACGAGGGCAGAAAACTCACCCAGGGAGTGACCGGCTGTCATATCCGGTTTAAACTGGTCGCCTAGTGTTTTGGCGAGAATAACCGAGTGTAAGAATATGGCAGGTTGCGTAACCTTTGTTTGTCTCAGATCTTCGTCTGTTCCTGCGAACATAAGGTCTGTGATGCGGAAACCGAGAATTTCGTTTGCTTTCTCAAACATCTCTTTTGCAAGGGGATTGTTATCGTAAAGGTCTTTTCCCATTCCGACAAACTGTGCACCCTGACCGGGAAATACATAAGCTTTCATCTTTCTAATCTTTTTCTAATTTCAGTTTTTTAAGACGGTGCAAAGGTAATAATTTTAGAATAATGGAGTGACTATTCGTTACAAATAGTATCTTTGTCCCATATAAAAGGCGAATATTAACGACTAATTATTATAATATCATGAACGAATTGCTATTTTTAGGAAATTTAGGTACAGGCGAAATTGTGATTATCGCCATTGTTGTGTTGTTACTTTTCGGTGGTAAAAAAATTCCGGAACTGATGAAAGGTATCGGTAAAGGAGTGAAAAACTTTAAAGACGGTGTAAAAGGTTTAGAAGACGACATTAAGCTGGACGACAACGATAAGAAGTAGGAAATGGAAGAAGAAGAATTGGAGCAAAATGAAATGTCATTCTGGGACCACCTGGAAGAACTTCGTTGGACTTTATTCCGTTCTATTCTAGCGCTCTTTGTTTTTGCTATCGGTAGTTTTGCCTTTATGCGTGACCTTTTCGATCACGTCATTATGGCTCCCTGCTATGCTGATTTTATTCTTTACCGTTGGTTATGTGAATTGAACAAGTGGCTTATCGATATAAGTCCTTGGTTTGATGTTTTACCGGATTTCTGTAATGATACTTTTCATGTAGATATCGTAAATATCAAGCTGGCTTCCCAGTTCTTCACCCACATGACCACCTCGTTCTGGCTGGCCCTTGTATTGACTTTCCCTTATCTGATGTATGAGGTATGGAGATTCATCAGTCCGGCTCTGTATGACAACGAAAAGAAAAATATCAGGTGGGTATTCTTTTTCGGAACGATTATGTTTTTCATGGGATGTGCCGTAGGTTATTTTATGGTATTCCCGATGACACTCCGTTTCCTGGCAACGTATCAATTGAGCGCTAATATTACAGAACAAGTCTCTCTGGATTCGTATATGGATAACTTCCTTATGCTGATCTTTGTAATGGGAATTGTTTTTGAAATGCCGTTGGTATCGTGGTTGCTGTCGAAGCTGGGACTGTTGCACAGAGGATTTTTCCATAAGTACAGACGGCATGCTATTGTCGGATTGCTTGTTGCAGCAGCATTCATTACGCCGAGTAGCGATCCGTTTACATTGAGTGTCGTATTCTTCCCGTTATACGGATTGTACGAATTAAGTGCATTCTTCGTAAGGAAGCCCCCGGTAGAGGAACCGGATGAAGAAGACGAAGAGGATAACGAAAAGGAAAATGAAGGTTAATAAACCATAGACATTGGAAATTAGTTTAATCGGGCATGAATTCACAGATAACACTGTGTATTCATGCCCGATTTCATTATATGCTTGAAAATTTGTTTCTTAGTTCAAATCGTCTTACATTTGTAAATGTAAAGTTCATTTTCTATGATGAAAAGAGAAGATTATATACGTCAGTTATCTGCATGTAAACAGCAACTCATGCAAAAGTTCGGGGTACGTTCTATCCGGCTTTTCGGTTCTGTTGCCCGCGGTGAAAATCACGAAGGGAGTGATTTGGATATTTGTGTGGAGACTGAAACTCCTAATCCTTTCTTATTAATGGATTTGAAAGAAGAATTGGAGAGGATGTTCAAACATTCCGTAGATATTGTCCGTTACCGTGAACGTATGAATCCGTATTTGCGTCAACAGATTGAAAAAGAAGGAATTTATGTATAATAAAGAACTGGAAAAAAGTGATGGGATTCAGGGATGTGATCGCTCATCATTATTTTGACATAGATGCGGAAGAAGTATGGTGGGTTTTGGAAAATGAATTGGAGCCATTGCTTTCTGTAGTAAAGAAAATAAAGCAAGAAATTTAATTTATATTGATTTAGTTCAATTTAGTATCTTCTTTTGGAGATCATTCTTATATTTGTAAACGTCTGAACAAATTTATAAACAATGAGGCACTTCTCTTTATTGGCGGTCTCCTTGCTGGCTTTGGTGGCCTGCACGCCTGAGAAACAACAGGAGGTTGATTATGCGCAGTATGTAAATCCGATGATCGGTACGGATTTTACCGGAAATACTTATCCGGGAGCACAGGCTCCTTTCGGGATGGTGCAGTTAAGTCCTGATAACGGATTACCGGGGTGGGACCGTATCTCCGGTTATTTTTATCCTGACACGACAATTGCCGGTTTCAGCCATACACATCTTTCCGGTACAGGAGCCGGCGATCTGTACGATATCTCTTTTATGCCGGTGACCCGTCCGTATAAAGAAGCGGAAGCGCCGTTGGGTATTTACTCTACCTTCTCTCATAATGACGAGGCTGCCTCTGCCGGTTACTACCGGGTATTGCTGAAAGACTATAATATCAATGTGGAACTGACGGCAACCGAACGATGCGGTATCCAGCGCTACACTTTCCCGAAGGCGGAAGCCTCTGTCTTCCTGAATCTGAAAAAAGCGATGAACTGGGACTTTACACTCGATTCTTATATAGAGGTGGTAGACTCGGTGACGATCCGCGGATATCGTTTCTCGCAGGGATGGTCACCCGACCAGCATGTCTATTTCCAGACCCGTTTCTCTAAACCTTTCGCTGGGTATCATATGGATACGACCGCTATCGTAACCAAAGATAAAGGACGTATCGGCACGGCTTATGTCGCTCGTTTTGATTTTAATACGGAAAAAGATGAAGAGATTCTGGTGAATACGGCTATCTCCGGTGTCAGTATGGAGGGAGCTGCCAGGAATTTGCAGGCTGAAGTTCCTCTCAATGATTTCGACCGGTATCATCAGGAGGCTGTTGCCCGTTGGAATAAGGAACTGTCGAAGATCGAAGTGAACGGGAACAATACGGACGACCTGGTTAAGTTTTATACGGCTATGTACCATACCATGATCGCTCCGACGATTTTCAGTGATGTGGATGGTTCTTATTACGGACCGGATAACCAGATACATAAGACAAATGGCGGTGACAATTACTCCACTTTCTCTTTGTGGGATACTTTCCGCGCTGCCCATCCCCTTTATACATATACAGATCCGAAACGGGTAAACGATATGGTTCAGGGCTTCCTGAATTTCTTTGACCAGAACGGTGCACTTCCTTTGTGGAATCTGTACGGACATGAAACAAATATGATGATCGGTTACCATGCGGTACCTGTTATCGTGGATGCTTATCTGAAAGGGATCGGTAATTTTAATGCGGAAAAGGCATTGCAAGCTTGTATAGCGACGGCGAACCGGGACGATTACCGTGGTATCGGATTATATAAGAAATTAGGCTATGTACCGGCATTCAGTGATCCGGAGAAATGGGAAAACTGGTCGTTGTCAAAGACGCTCGAATATGCTTATGACGACTATTGCATCGCCCGTATGGCTGAAAAAATGGGAAAGAAGGAAATTGCCGATGAGTTTTACAAACGTTCGCAAAACTACCGGAATGTCTATAATAAGGAAACTACCTTTATGCAGCCGAGGGATGAAAAAGGCAACTTTGTCACTCCGTTCGATGCCAAGGATTATACGGAAGATATTTGTGAAAGTAACGCCTGGCAGTATTTCTGGTATGTGCCGCAGGATCTGGACGGACTGATCGGCCTGTTGGGAAGCAAGGAACGTTTCACGGAAAAGCTCGACAGCATGTTCACTTATGCACCGGATGCAAAAGAGGATCTGCCTATTTTCAGTACCGGAATGATCGGACAGTATGCGCATGGCAACGAGCCGAGCCACCATGTGATCTATCTCTATAACAAGGTAGACCAGCCCTGGAAGACGCAGAAATATGTAGCTCAGGTATTACACGACCTGTATCTGAATGCGCCGGACGGTATCTGTGGAAATGAAGATTGTGGACAGATGTCTGCCTGGTTTGTATTCAGTGCGATGGGCTTCTATCCGGTAGACCCGGTGAGCGGCCAGTATGAGATCGGAACACCTTTATTCCCGGAAGTGAAGATGAATCTGTCGGATGGGAAGGTGTTTACAATCCTGGCTCCGGGTGTCAGTGCTGAGAATATTTATATCCAATCGGTTAAACTGAATGGCCAGCCCTATGATAAGAGTTACATCACCCACGAACAGATCATGAGTGGAGCGACACTTGAGTTTGAAATGGGTAACCAACCAGGACCTGTTTGGTATAAGAAATAAATGTCTTTTATATAAAGAACACAGTCCCCGGATCGTATGATCCGGGGACTGTTGTTTTATGGGGTGATGATCCGGATGTGCAGATTACAGCCGATAGCCGGTTCTTACCACCCAATGAACGAATTTTTCAGGTAACCAGCTTTTACAACGGGCAAAGAGAACCTGTTCGATAGGGCCTGTTTTACAACGGAAGGGTGGACGCGAACTTCGGATCAGACGGAGAATGGCATGCGCCAGTTTGTCGGGATGCGCTCCGTTCTTCTCCATTTTTTCAAAGGCATCTATGACGCGGCCGAAAACTTTTCGGTAATCCGGATTGTCGAGCGTAGCGGATGATATGTCGCGGTTTGCCGTGAAATTGGTGTAAAAGTCTCCAGGTTCGACCAGGCATACTCGTATCCCGAACGGACGGACTTCATGTTGCAGTGCCTCGCTATATCCTTCAACAGCAAATTTGGATGCGGAATAGAAACCCTGGAAAGGGACGGCAATGAGCCCTCCGATTGAACTGATATTAATGATAAAACCTTTCCGCTCTTTACGCATGATCGGGATGACAGCCTTACACATACGTACCACTCCCATGAAGTTTGTATCCATCTGTTTGCCGATTTCTTCGTCTGTTTCCAGTTCGAGGGCCCCACTGATACCGAGTCCGGCATTATTGATCAGAATGTCGATCCGTCCCTGTTCGGAAAGAATTTGTTCTACCGCTTGTTGGATGGAAGCGGGTTGGGTTACGTCCATCGTTAACATCCGGACGCCGTTGGTGTTTTCAGATACTTTCCTACTGGTCCCGTAGACGGTGTAACCTTGTTGTACGAGTAAATTGGCTGTGGCTTTTCCAATGCCGGAAGATGCTCCGGTAATCAGGATTACTTGCCGTGATCCTGACGGGTTTGTTCTTTTCATTATTATATTGTACTGTTTTATGGATGTAAAGATAGGTATTTTGTATTTTTGCCGTCACTATCATTTAATCTATTGTACGAGATGTTTAGAAATTTATCTTACCTGATTATTTTGTTATTCTGTGGAGCTGTTAGTTTACAGGCGCAGGAACGTGAATATGTGATTGTAGTGCATGGTGGTGCAGGAGTTATCGATAAGCTGGAAAAAGATCCGGAACGTTCCGCCCAATATTATGCGGCTCTCGATTCGGCCCTGACCATTGGCGACCGTATCCTTTCTGCCGGTGGGGAAGGTCCGCAGGCTGTTATGGCGGTAATCAATTATTTTGAAAACAATCCTTTATTCAATGCCGGTAAAGGTGCCACATGTACTGCTGAAGGCACATTTGAGCTCGATGCTGCCATCATGGAAGGGAAGGATCTCTCTGCCGGAGCCGTAGCCGGGGTAAAGACAGTTAAAAATCCGATCGATGCTGCTTATGCCGTTAAAACGCAGACACCGCATGTTATGCTGTCGGGAGCCGGGGCAGATGCTTTTGCTGCCAGCCGGGGGCTGGAACAGGTGGATAATATGTATTTTGCTACTCCGAAGACAATGGAATGGATCGAGAAGTTGAAAGAGGAAAGCCGGAAGAACGGTACTGTCGGTTGTGTCGTTTTGGATAAACAAGGAAATCTGACAGCAGGGACCAGTACAGGAGGAATGTTCAAAAAGCAATGGGGACGTATCGGTGATTCGCCTGTTATCGGGGCAGGTACGTATGCCGATAATAACAGTTGTGCTGTGTCCTGTACCGGACACGGAGAGTATTTTATCCGTCATGCGGTCGCTTTTAATCTTTGTGCACGCTATAAATATTTGAAGGAACCTGTCGGACAGGCGGCAGATTATATTATCCATACGGAACTGAATGCGAATGCGGGAGAAGGCGGCCTTATTGCTGTCGATAAAAACGGGAATATCGCTATGCCGTTCAATACGACCGGAATGTTCCGCGGCTATCTGTATAAGGAAAAAGGGAAAACGGCGGTAGAGAAAAAGGTCGGTATCGGAAAGAATATGGTTGTTCCGAACCGCTAGGGCATCTATTTATGAGGTAAGCTTGTTGAAAGAAGGGAGTGTGCCATATTGTGAATTTTGGCACTGCCTCTTCTTTCAGCCAACGGATATTCTGTTAATTATTTCTGCGGAATGCGCCGCTGACAAATTCCAGTATATTCGGTAACGCCGTACGCCAGTATAGCCAGGTATGGCCGCCTCCCCGTACACGGAATTCATGTTTCATACCTTTCTCACGCATGATTTGGTGAGCCTGGAAATTACCATCCAGCAAACCGTCCTGGTCGCCACAGTCGATATAATACCGGATACGCGGGAGATTCTCTTTATCCAGTTCGGAAAGCATTTTCAGTACGCTGTTCTTATGCCAGTAATCGAGTCCCGGACCAAACAGGCGGTTAAACAAGTCCTTGTGCGACTTTGCCTGGCGTTGTTCCATCACGCTGTCATCGAAAATAGCTGCACTAAGCGGTGCGCAGGCACTGAACATATCCGGATGATGCAAAGAATAGAGGAATGAGCCGTATCCGCCCATGGAAAGGCCGGCGATGGCGCGGAACTCTTTGTTGCTCCGGGCACGGTAGGTCTTTTCGATATAGGGGATCAATTCTTCGAAAAACATATCTTCGTAAGGGGCCTTTCCGTCATATTGATTGATATACCAGGTATCCCAGGCATCCGGCATGACGACGATCATGGGAACAGCCTGGTCGCTGTTGATGGCGCGATCGGTAATTTCCTGCATCTGGCCGGTTTGAATCCACATCGTTTCATTGTCGGTATAACCGTGTAACAGGTAGAGTACCGGATAATAACGGTTTGAAGTGGCATAGCCGTCGGGCAGGTAAATGGAGTAGGATACTTCTTTTCCTAACTTTTTACTCTGAAACTTCACCGATTCATGAACCGTACTTTGAGCTATTCCTGCAAAATTAATGCAGAAACACAAAACAAGGAAGAGGATAATCTTGTTTTTCATATACTAACAGATTTAAGTAAATAGATAGATGTTTTTGTTTATTTCTAGCAAAGTTATAAAAAAGCATTGGCTATACTTGATAAAATCTGGAAAAATATTATTTTTGTTAGCTAACTGATTAATCCAAATTGTATATATGTCGCATTTACCCGATTTAATTTCAGATCTCGCTTTAATTCTCATATCCGCAGGTGTAATCACTTTATTGTTCAAATGGCTGAAACAACCGCTCGTGTTGGGGTATATTGTTGCCGGATTGCTGGCCGGACCTTATGTTCATATATTCCCTACTGTTGTCGATGTGGAAAATATCAATCTCTGGGCAGAGATGGGAGTCGTTTTTTTGTTGTTTGCCCTGGGGCTTGAGTTCAGTTTTAAAAAGTTGATGAATGTCGGTTCCACCGCTTTTATCACTGCGATGACGGAGGTGATAACGATGCTGATCGTGGGCTATCTGGTCGGGCATTTATTGGGATGGTCGACGATGAACTCCATTTTCCTCGGAGGTATGTTGTCGATGTCGTCCACTACCATAATAATAAAGGCCTTCGATGACCTGGGGTTGCGTAACCAACGTTTTACCGGCATCGTGTTCGGTACTTTGGTGGTGGAGGATCTGGTTGCCATCATTATGATGGTACTGCTTTCGACTATGGCTGTAAGCCAGGAGTTTGCCGGAGAAGAGATGATAGGGAGTATCCTGAAAGTTATCTTTTTCCTGATCCTTTGGTTCTTGGTAGGTATTTTCATTATTCCGGCTTTATTGAAAAAGGTCAGGAAATTGATGAATGACGAGACTTTGCTGGTGATCGCGTTGGGATTATGCCTAGGAATGGTTGTGGTAGCGACGAAAACCGGTTTCTCCGCAGCATTGGGGGCGTTTATCATGGGATCGATCCTGGCCGAGACGGTGGAGGCGGAGCGTATCGAGCATATAATCAAGCCTGTTAAAGACTTGTTCGGGGCTATCTTTTTCGTATCGGTGGGGATGCTGGTGGACCCGGCTATCCTGGTTGAATACGCATGGCCTGTGATAATTATCACATTGGTTACGATTGTCGGGAAGGCTTTCTTTTCTTCCTTTGGCGTGTTGCTGTCCGGCCAGCCGCTGAAAACATCTATACAATCCGGTTTTAGTTTGGCGCAGATAGGTGAGTTTGCTTTTATTATTGCGGCGCTGGGTGTATCGTTGAAGGTGTTGGATGATTTTGTCTATCCGATCATTGTTGCCGTGTCGGTGATCACGACGTTTACGACTCCTTATTTTATTCGTCTGTCCGGACCGTTTGCAGAGTGGTTATACCGGATATTGCCGGATAAAGCGCGTAACTTTATGGACTATTATTCGTCGGGAACAAAAACGATTAACCATGAAAGTCATTGGCGGAAGCTGTTGAAGATCTATGTGGGGAAGATACTGATCCATTCGGTGCTGCTGACTGCTATCCTGTTGTTGTCTACCCAGGTCATTTATCCGTTGCTTGTGGAGAAATTTCCGGCTATGGAGATGTGGGGGAATATTATTATGAGCGTGGTAACGCTTGTCCTGATGATTCCTTTCTTGGTCGGGCTGGTGGCAAATAAGAATAACTCGCCTGAGTTATTTATGAGCCTGTGGAATGATAATAAGTATAATCACGGGAAACTGGTGGCCCTTGTCTTGTTCAGGGTGTTTGTCGCTATCTTGTTCGTTTCCATTGTGTTGATCAAATATTATCATGTGCAGTATGGTATCGGTGCGATCATTGCCGTAGGATTTCTGATCCTGATCATCCTTTTCCGTCGGGATCTGAACCAGTACTCCAAGCTGGAAGCCCATTTCCTGACCAATCTGAATCGTCGGGAAGAAGTCGACAGAAAACGGAATCCGTTAAAAGTCAGTTTTAATAATCAGTTGAGCGATAAGGATATCCATCTGGCTGTGGTTCCTGTATCGCCTTGTTCGCCCAGTGTCGGAAAATCACTGGCGGAGCTGTCTTTCAGGAAAGATTACGGGGTGAGTGTCGTAGAGATTATTCGCGGTGATCATAAGATTTATATACCCGGAGGTTCCGAACATATTTATCCGCAGGACAAGGTAGTAGTGGTAGGTACCGATGAGCAGTTGAAAGCTTTCCAGGCAAAGCTCGAAGACCAGCAAAACGGGGCGGATTGCTTCGCCGACCAGCCGAAAGAAATTACAGTCAACTCGTTTATCGTGGATGAAAACTTCCCGTTCCTGGGACAAAGTATCATACAGTCCAATGTCGGACGCCGATATAATTGCCTGATCGTCGGCATCGAACGAAATGGCGGTTCACTGACGACTCCGGATAACGAGACGGTCTTTGAAATGGATGACCTGGTGTGGGTAGTAGGAGATAAGAGCAGGATACAACAGTTGGTAAAAGGGGAGTAGAAGGCATGTTATAAAAAATTAGTTATTACTTAAAAATGGTTACTTCTGACTTTGTTCTACCAAAAATTCTAATTTTGTGCTGTTGAATTGTAAAACATATAGAAAGTATGAAGAAGAGTGTATGCCTGATGTTGATGTTGCTGATCGGTTTAGTTTCCTGCGGAGATGATGATAAACCGTCTATTCCCAAACTGAATAAGCTGACAAAGATAACTTGTAAAAAGAATGGGGTCGATTTCCCTGAATATTCTTTGGATATCACTTATAATCAAGATGGAAATGTGAGTAAAATGACGACATCCAAAGGAACTTACAACCTGATTTATACGGACAATAAGATCTCGTTGATCAATGCTTCGAATGTACATACGGAGGATTATCAGATAAACGGGAATGTGATAGTGAAGAGGCAGGAATGGGCTGTCAATGAATATACTCCGAGCGAGGTCTATGTAAAAAACGAATATCGTTATAAATATGACCGGAACAATCTGGCGGAAACCGATTGGGTTTTTCAACGTCCGCTGGAAGAGGGAGGATACAAGAAAAATGATCCTGTAGCTCTGGATAAGTATACCTGGTCGGGCGGAAATGTTACGGTTTACCAATATTTGCCCCGTGATGAGGTGAATTATACTTACGGCAGCCAGCTTTGTCCTGTTAATTTCCCGTTCCGTGCACTTAGTACATTAAGACCGGTTACACCGGATTTAGTTAATCCTTTGAATTCGTTATACGGGACGCTTAACCGTAATTTGCCTGAATCGGCCAGCCGTTATCAGTTAGGTGAAAGCAAAAATAATGCGGAATATACTTTCCGTTACCAGACTGTAGGCGATTATATTACTTCTATGATCATTACTGAAGATATAAAATCGGTAGATGGTTCGGAAGCCGGGAAAAATACTTACGAATATTCTTTGACTTATAATTACGAGACAAACTGATACCTGCATAGTTTTATCTGTCGGTATTGTATAAATATCTCTCAAATACCCTTTTTGCAATAAATCTACAAGCTTTTGCGATAATATTAAAAACGAAAAAGGGGAACAAACTGTATTTTTGGGCTAGAATATAAGTACGTCTATGCCATGAATACAAAGTTATTATTGTTGGTTTCAATAATTGCATTTGTTTTTTGTTCCTGTTCTCATAAAACACGATTGAAAAAACAAGTGACCGACCTGTTGCACTCCGAAATTATCCTCCGGGGAAATGAAGCATTGGGGGAGGAGCCTGTCACAATAACTTCATTTGTGGCAGAACGGAGTGCCGGAGGAATTCACGATTTTTATTCCGAAGGCGATTACTGGTGGCCGGATCCGGTCAACCCCGATAGCGCCTATATTCGTCGTGACGGCGAAACAAATCCCGATAATTTTGTAGCTCACCGCCATGCTATGATCCGTTTTAGTACTGTCGTAGGCGACCTGATGTCTGCGTGGATCGTTACGCAGGATAAAAAATATATCGAACAAGCCTTGAAGCATATCCATGCCTGGTTTATCGATCCTGAAACATGTATGAATCCTGACCTTCAGTATGCCCAGGCTATCAAAGGGATCGTGACAGGCCGGGGGATCGGTATTATCGACACGATCCACCTGCTGGAAGTTGTGCGTTCCCTGATCATCATGGAACAGAATGATTTGCTGTCCGTAGATGAGGCGGTTGCGACAAAAGACTGGTTTTCGAAATATCTGTTCTGGCTGACCGATCATCCGTACGGAAAAGAGGAGATGGAGGCAAAGAATAATCATGGAACCTGCTGGGTGATGCAGGCTGCCTTGTTTGCCCAATACACGGGAAATACGGATGTGTCGGATTTTTGCAGGGAACGTTTCCGGAATGTTTTGCTACCGGGCCAGATGGATACGGACGGTAGTTTTCCTTTGGAACTGAAGCGGACAAAACCATACGGTTATTCTCTTTTTAACCTGGATGCGATGGCAACGGTCTGCCATATCCTTTCGGATGAAAATCATAATTTATGGCAATATACGACGGAAGACGGACGGAATATGCAGAAAGGGGTGGCATGGATGTTCCCTTACATAAAGGATAAATCCGCATGGCCGTTCGATAAAGATGTGATGTACTGGGATGAATGGCCTGTCGCTCATCCGGCTTTGCTGTTCAGTGCTTACGATACGCCCGACGATGCCTATGTGTCTCTTTGGTCGGCATTGGAACATTTTCCCGTTAATGACGAGGTCATAAGGAATTTGCCTGTTCGCCATCCGTTGTTATGGTTGTGAAAATAATGTCTTACTATATAATCGATTTACTTTATTAGTTGAAAAAATATGAAGCTCAAAACTCCTTTTTTACTGTTATTGGTTGCTTTGACCTCTTGCGGAAATAAGCCTGATCTTGTTCAGGATAATTTCTCTTTTGCTTCGACACAATTGAAGCAGGCTTTTGTTGAAATGGATGTTGTCCGTTCCGCTGAACCCCGCGAAAAACAAGCCTTACGTGATAAACAGAACCTGGGGCCGTTAGCCAGTCCGCGTAATGTGGAGGCAGACGGTACATTGCATATGGTCATTTCCCGTGACTGGACCAGTGGTTTTTTCCCCGGCGAACTCTGGTACATGTATGAATATACAAAAGATGACTTCTGGAAACAAAAGGCCCGGGAGCAAACGGCTTTGATAGAGCGTGAAAAGATGAACGGAGGGACACATGATATGGGCTTTAAGGTGTATTGCAGTTTCGGGAACGGTTACCGGTTGACCGGAGATGCTGCTTATAAAGATGTTTTGTTGCAGGCTGCCTATACGTTGACTACCCGTTATAAAGAGAATGTGGGGGCGATCCGCTCCTGGGATCATAGCCGTGATAAATGGGATTGCCCGGTCATCATCGACAATATGATGAATCTGGAACTTCTTTTCTGGGCGTTTAAGACGAGTGGCGATTCTTTATTCTATAATGTGGCTGTGAACCATGCCCGTACCACGATGAAGAACCATTACCGTAAAGATTATAGCTCTTATCATGTGGTTGATTATGATACGATCACCGGAGCTGTGCTGCACAAACATACGCATCAGGGATATGCACATGAATCGGCCTGGTCGCGTGGGCAGGCATGGGGGCTTTACGGATATACGCTGTGTTACCGTGAAACAGGTTTGCCCGAGTTTCTGGAGCAGGCTAAGCAGATAGAAAATTTTATCTTTTCCCATCCGAACCTGCCGAAAGACCTGATTCCTTACTGGGATTTCAATGCTCCGGGTATCCCATCCGAACCCCGGGACGCTTCTGCGGCAACGGTAACGGCTTCTGCTTTATATGAATTGAGTATGTATGATCCTGCAAATGGAAAGGATTATATAATGAAGGCAAATACAATCCTGGAAAATCTTTCCAAAGGGTACCGTACTGCTCCCGGCAAGGACAGAGGTTTTCTGTTATTACATAGTACAGGTTCTAAAATGCATAATGTAGAGGTCGATGTCCCGATCGTATATGCCGATTACTATTACCTGGAAGCACTTCTCAGGAAACAGAAATTAGAAAAAGAAGGAACTGCGATATTATAAAACTATAAAAACAAATAAACATAATGAGAAACATTCTTTACACTTGTCTTTTCCTGTTTTGCTGTTTTTCAATGGCAGGAAAAGTACCCTCTAAACAGAAAATACGATTAACGGAAAACTGGGAATACCTGAAAGGTGACCTGGGAGGGATCTGGGAAGCAGTACGCCCAGCTTCTCCCGGTAATCCTGAAACTGTCCCTGTCTGGCAGAAAGTCACTTTGCCCCATTGTTTCAATGCGGAGGATGCCGTAGATCCCGATGTCAATTATTATCAGGGACCAGGCTGGTACAAAACATTACTGACTATTGATAATCCGTATGCCGACGGTCGTATCGTACTCGATTTTGAAGGTGCCGGACAGAAAACGAAAGTGTATATCTACACGACGTTGGTCGGTGAACATGTAGGCGGTTACGACGAATGGAGTGTCGACATTACCGAAGCTGTAAACTCCTTTATGGCAGACGATCAGTTAATGAAACGTTTCAAAGGGAAAATTCCCTTATCAGTCCGTTGTGACAACTCACGCGATCTGGAAATGATTCCGTCCGATTTGTCGGACTTCAACTTATACGGCGGTCTTTACCGTTACCTGAACCTGGTTTATCTGCCGAAAGCCTCTTTTGAACTGATCCGTCTCGAACCGGCACTTTCTGCCGACAGGAAAGAGGGAACCGTTAAAGTAAAGGCCTCTTTCTATAACCCGGAAGATATCCGTAAAGCGAATGTCACAGTTGCTATCTATGATGCAGAGCATAAACAAATATATTCTCAGACGGTACAGAACATCCTACCCCTCGGTAATCAGCTCCTTGCGGAAGCCAGGATCAAGAACCCGGCTTTATGGGATGTCGATTCACCGGTTCTTTACACCTGCGAACTGACGATCGATGCCGGTGGGCAAACCCTGGCAACTGAAGAGCGTTTCGGCTTCCGCCAGTTCGAATTTAAGGAGAAAGGTCCGTTCTTTCTGAACGGCCGGCGTCTTTTGCTTCGCGGAACACATCGCCATGAAGATCATGCCGGAGTAGCACAGGCTATGACCGAAGAAATGATGCGTACGGAAATGCAGATGATGAAAGACATGGGTGTCAACTTCATCCGCCTCGGACATTATCAGCAGTCGGATATCATCCTCCGGCTTTGCGATGAGCTGGGTATTCTTGTTTGGGAAGAAGAGCCCTGGTGTCGCGGAGGGCTTGGCGGAGAAACCTACAAAGAGCAGGCACGCCGCATGTTGACGAATATGATCGACCAGCATCATAACCACCCTTCTGTCATTATCTGGGGATTGGGAAATGAAAACGACTGGCCGAATGATTTCAGTACATTCGATAAAGGTGCTATCCGTGCCTTTATGAAGGAACAGCACGATTTGGCACATCGTCTGGACGATACCCGTATGACGGCTATCCGCCGTTGCGAGTTCTGCAGTGATATTGTCGATGTTTATTCGCCTTCTATCTGGGCCGGTTGGTATCGTGGTGTGTTCACTGATTATAAATCGGTCTCTGAGGAAGAAATGAGGAAAGTGAAACATTTCCTGCATGTCGAGTGGGGAGGTGACAGCCATGCCCGCCGCCATTCGGAAAATGTGTTTGCCAACCTGAAAGGTATCGAGTCGGGGAAAGGCGCGGATGAACGTGACGGGGATGCTTCTCTGTATGGAGGTGCCGCCCGTGCATCCAAAGACGGAGACTGGTCTGAAAGCTATATCGTCCGCCTGATCGACTGGCATTTGAAGGAACAGGAGACAATGCCGTGGCTGACCGGTGCTGCCTATTGGCCGTTCAAGGATTTCTCTACGCCTGTACGTCCTGAAAATCCAGTTCCGTATGTGAACCAGAAAGGTGTTGTCGAGCGTGATTTTACTCCGAAAGAGAGTTATTATGTTTTCCAGTCGTATTGGACTACCGAGCCGATGGTACATATTTACGGTCATAGCTGGCCTGTACGTTGGGGTAACAAAGGGGATCGTAAGGAAATTCTGGTTTATTCTAACTGTGAAGCGGTGGAATTGTTCGTCAACGGTGTCAGCCAGGGAATAAAGAAACGTGATAGCCAGGATTATCCGGCTGCCGGCTTGCGTTGGAATTGTGTATATGAGGAAGGTAAGAACGAGATACGTGCAGTTGCCGTAAAAGGAAAAACAAAGGTCACGGATGAGATCGTCCAGGAGTACCAGACGGCAAAATGGGGTAAAGAAGCTGTGGCGACCTTATCTGTCGTTTCCCGTGAAGGCGATACCGTTTTACTGGAAGTACAGCTTCTGGATAAAGAGGGCGTCCGTTGCCTCGATTCAAAGAAATACATTGAATTTGAAATCGCAGGCGATGGCTTGTTGATACAGAATCAGGGGACATCTACCGGTAGCCGGAAGGTACAGGCTTACAATGGTCGGGCATGTATCAAAGTCAATCTGAATAAAGGGAAGAGCATGGTTGCAGTTAAAGCGGAAGGCATACCGACCGCTTTTATGGAATTGATGTAAAGACCTGTTCCCATTAACCAAAACTTTTACTATTTTTGTTTTATCTAATCAGATTCAACTACCATGATAAGGAGATTGTCTTTCATATTATTTCTGGTCCTTTTTGCATCGATATTACATGCAGAAAGGACTAATTATTTGTATTCCTTTAATTCGGATTTGAATGAAGGTATCTCCCAGCTATCCGTCATGGATATCTATCAGGATTCAAAAGGATATTTATGGTTTGCCACGAAGAACGGCCTGAACAGGTTTAACGGAAAGGAGTATGTGATTTATCGCCGGGAAGACGGGAATGAACATAGTTTGTCCGGTAACTCGATCGCTTCGGTCACAGAAGATCAGGAGGGGTATCTTTGGGTGGGAACGAATAACGGGCTGAACCGGATAGATTTGAATACCGACCGGATTAAAAGATATAATTCGGGAGTAGATGGCTTAACCCAGAGTAGTATTACCAAAGTATATTCCGATGCTGCCGGTTACCTGTGGGTAGGTACATGGGGCGGATTATACCGTTTTAACAGGGAGGAAGATCGTTTCGAACGGATTCTTTTGGATAATGGCCTCGAAGATATCTCTGTTTCGGCTTTATTTGAAGACAGTGCGGGACGATATTGGATCGGAACAAGGGACAAAGGTGTTTATTTGTGTGATAATCAAATGAACATTATCAGTCATTTTACCCGCGAATCTAAAAATATGCCGTTGAATAACAATAATATAACATCCATATATGAGGATACGCAGAAACAGATATGGATCGGTAGCAAGTACGGATTGAACAAGATCAATTTACGTGAAAATGAGGTTCTGTCTTTTACGAGTGAGAACAGCAAACTGAGTAATAATACTGTCCGTTGCCTGGTCGAATGGCAGGGAAAACTGCTGGTCGGGACTTTTGACGGTATATTCGCTTTGGATCCTGAATCCGGGCAGATAATAAAAGTGGCGGGATATGATGATATAAACCATTCTTTAAGTCATTATTCTGTCTATGCTTTTTGTGTGGACCATGATTATACGTTGTGGGTCGGGACATTTGCCGGGGGGATCAATTACCTGAATAAGTTTACCAATCGTTTTGTACTTCACCGGCCGGAAGATGAACTGAATATCAGGACGGGGATTTATGGAGCGATAACATATGAATCTCCCTCCGATTTGTGGATAGCCACCGAGGGATACGGATTGTTGAATTATAATTATCAGATGAATACGTCGCATTATTATCTGATCGACCCGTCTGCCCATTTTGCCTTTAATACGAATATTATCAAGTCTGTCTTTTATGAGGACGGATATGTGTGGTGCGGGACGACGAAAGGGGAAATCTATAAATTTAATATCAGGACCAAGACGTTTTCTCTTTATCATAAATATCCGGTTGAATATTCTATCTATTCCATTATACGTGACCGTAAAGGAAATTTATGGGTGGGAGGTGCGTCTACGGAATTTGGCCTGACCTGTTTTGTAAACGATCGATTGGTCACGACTTTTACCAATAATGTAGATGAACCTTTTTATCTATCGAATGTCCGTTGTATCCTGGAAGAAGAAGACGGTGTGTTGCTGTTAGGCAGTACGGCTGACGGATTACTTCGTTTCGATACCAATAAGAAACAGTTGACGAAATATTCGAATGAAGCGACGGTGGAAAGCTATCGTATTCCTAATAATTATATCTCTGCCATTGTCCGTACAAAGTCAGGCGAAATATGGGTATCGACGTATGGGGGCGGTATCTTCCAGTTTGATAAAACAGAGCATGTTAAACGGGTTATGACGGCTGGAGACGGATTGTTGGATAATAATATCTGCTCGTTGGTAGAGAGTAGCGACCGGAAGTTGTGGATGAGTACCGTGAACGGATTGACCATGTTTGATCCCGTAGGAGGTGAGGTCAGGAACTACCACCGTCATAACGGGATAGATATTCGGGAGTTTACTTTGCATAGCGGGATTGCTTTGCCGGATGGGAGTCTTTGTTTTGCCGGGAGCAATGGTTTTGTCACTTTCCAGGTGGCTGCGATGGATAAGAATGAGAATATTCCGTCGGTGGTACTGGAACAACTGTCTGTCAATAATCAACCGATCGAAGTGGGGGATGAATCGGGGGTACTGGATAAAGTGCTGGATAGTATGGATACGATCCGCTTACTCTATAATGAAAATAATTTCTCAATAACTTACCAGGCATTGAATTATATCTATTCTACACAAAATCAGTATGCCTATAAGTTAGAAGGATATGATACCGATTGGAATTATGTGGGAGGACGTAACTCCGCTTTCTATACAAATCTAAGTCCGGGAAAATATGTTTTCCATGTAAAAGGATCTAATAACGACGGCGTCTGGAATGAGCAGGGGCGTTCGCTGACCATTATCGTGCAACCCCCTTTATGGAGGACCTGGTATGCTTATTTGTTTTATGTTATTGCATTGGCTGTTATCAGTTACGTGATTCTTCATTATGTAAATATTAAGCGGAACCTGGAAGCCGGTTTGAAACTGAAACAGTTGGAAAAACAGAAGCAGGAGGAGTTCCATGAAGCAAAGATCCGTCTGTTTACGAATTTCTCCCACGAATTGCGTACCCCTTTGATGCTGATCATTACCCCGTTTGAGGAATTGGTCAAACGGGTGGATATTCCGGCAGAATTGCATGACAAACTTTCCATTATATATAAGAATGCCCAGAAACTTCTGCTTCTGGTGAACCAGTTGATGGATCTGCATAAAAATCAGGCCGGTAGCCTGGAATTGAAGGTCAGTGAAGGAGATGTCTGCGAATATATAAAGGAAATATATTATGCCTTTAACCAGATAGCTCTTACGAACGAAGTGAAGTTTTCGTTGAATTGTACGCCTAAGACGATCAATGCCTGGTTCGATAAGTCTTTATTGGAAAAAGTTGTTTTCAATCTTTTATCGAATGCATTCAAATACACGCCGTCCGGTGAATCCGTTACGATGGAAGTATCGGAAATATCATGGAGCGGACTGGATGCAAAGCAAACAGATGGGTTGTATAAGGATGAAAATGCGAACTATCTGGTATTGCGGGTGAAAGATTCCGGTAAGGGGATAGAAGAAGGGGAAGTCGACAAGATATTTACTCCTTTCTATCAGATTCCGGAAACGTCGGGAATCAATCTGTCCGGGACAGGTATTGGCCTGAGCCTTGTATATACGATCGTACAGCTTCATCGTGGGGTTATCTATGTAGATAATACGGAACGGTCAGGAGCCTGCTTTGTTGTGATTCTCCCGATCTCCCGTTCCGCTTTTTCCGAAAACCAGATTGAAAATATAGAGTTTGATAAGATTTCGGAAGTGACGAATACGGATGATATTTCTGCATCTCTTCCTGCTCCGGAAAAAGTGGAAGGACCGAAATATAAAATCTTGCTGGTCGAAGACGATAAGGATGTACGAAGTTATCTGAAAAAGAGTCTGGAAGCTGAGTATACCGTTATAGAAGCGGCTGATGGTGTAAGAGCATATGAAAAAGTAGTTCAGGACTTTCCCGATCTGGTCCTTAGTGATATTATGATGCCGAAACGGGACGGACTGGAACTTTGCACGCTGATCAAAAACGATATAAGGGTGGGGCATATCCCTGTGATTCTGATGACGGCGCGTTCCATGGTTGTCCATATCAAGGAAGGATTCCAGGCCGGTGCGGACGATTATATTGTAAAGCCGTTCAATATGGATGTGCTGCAAACGCGTATCCGTAGTTTGCTGGCTTCGCGGGAACAATTGAAAAAGCTGTATGGAAAGCGTTTTTCTCCGGAAGTGATGGGAATAGAGGTCAAATCGGCGGACGAACGTTTCTCTCAGAAATTATTTGATGTGATCGAGCAGAATATCTCCAATGATAAACTGGATGTGGAACTGTTATGCACGGAGATAGGTATCAGTCGCGCGAACCTGTACCGCAAACTAAAATCCATTACCGAGCTTTCTCCCATGGAACTGATCCGTAATAAACGGTTGGAGATGGCTGCGAAACTATTAAAAGAATCGGAAATGAACGTTTCTGAAATAGCCTTACATCTTGGATTTAATAGCCACTCTTATTTTTCAAATTCTTTTAAGGCTTTTTACGGTTGTACTCCGACAGAGTTTGTACAATCGAAAGACAGGCCGGGACAGGAGAGCTGATAAATTTGTATCACATTCCTGTTACTTTTGTCTCAAACTATTCATATAGAATAATTTAATACTAAATTGGAAGTATATTTTTCTTTTGTGAAAAAGAGAATATGTTTCTTTGTGTTATTGAATTTGTTGAAATTTTAAGTCTAATTAAATCCATGATTAAATGAAAAAGGAAATTAAGAAGGCCACTTTATCGTTTTGGCGATTATTATTATTAATGGTGGCGTTTAACTCAGGTTTGAGTTTGTTTGCGCAAACACAAACTGTCTCCGGAATTGTTTTGGATGAGTTCGGAGATCCGATGATCGGAGTATCTGTACTAGTGAAAGGAACAACCACAGGAATTATTACAGATGTAGACGGAAACTTTACCGTTCCGGCTAACAACGGGGATGTATTATTGATCAAATATCTTGGTTATAAGGATCAGGAAATAAAAGTGACAGGTAATACCCGTCTGAAAATTACTCTTCAGGAAGATTCTCAAAGTTTGGATGAAGTTGTTGTTGTTGGTTACGGTACACAGAAAAAGGTGAATCTGACCGGTGCCGTATCTGCTGTAACCGGCGAAGAAATTGCAAAACGTCCGGTAGCTAACACCTCAACCATGTTACAGGGGCAGATGCCGGGTTTGCGTATCACTTCTGATAAAGGACAGCCGGGTAGCGAGTCTGTTCAGATACGTGTACGTGGACAGGGTACTTATTCGGGTACTGGTTCTGACCCATTAATCCTGATTAATGGAGTCGAGGGAGACCTGGCCTCCCTCGACCCGAACATTATTGAAAGTGTTTCGGTGTTGAAAGATGCCGCTTCGGCTTCTATCTATGGTTCGCGTGCTGCAAACGGTGTAATTTTGATCACGACCAAGAATGGTACAGATGTGAAAGAGCGTGTTTCAATCCGTTATAACGGTAACTTCGCCGTTTACAATCCGACAACTCTGTTGGATCTGGTATGGGATTCTCCGACGTATATGAAGTACTTCAATATGGCAAAAGACAATTCCGGTGCTCCGGCAACAGACCGTTACTCGGATGAAATGATTGCTAATTATACCAATCCGTCCGATCCTACCAAGTATCCGAGTTTTAACTGGTTGGATTATATGTTTAATCCTGCCTTTGTACAACAGCATAACCTGAGTATTGCAGGTACGACCGGTAAAACTTCTTATAATGCTTCTTTAAGTATGGTCAACCAGCCGGGAACATTGAAAGGCTCGGAATTTAAGCGTTACAATGCAACGCTCGATCTTACTTCGCAAGTGAATAACTGGGTTAAATTCGGAATGTACTTTACCGGTAGCCGTAGCAATCGCCAGGAAACTCGCCAAGGAGATACGGATGCTTATCTGTCGACAATCTCACAGGCTCCGACCTATATGCCCTGGTTGCCGGATGACGGAACAGGAATCAGACGCTATGCTTCTAAAGCTTTTTCGTTTGAATCTAACAATAAGAATATGGTTGCAATTGTAGAAACGGAAAATTTCAAAACAACTGTCAATACGGATGTCAATGCACAGGCCTGGTTAGAAGTAAATCCGATCAAGGGGTTGACTTGGTATACTAAAGGTGCTATGCGTTACAAACAGCAACATGATAAAGTTTGGGGAGCTCTGCCGACACCTATCTATTATTATCACGATGGAAAGCAGAACGGAACCTTGAATACGGGAGGTACTGGTTTGACAAGTACGATGAATAATAGTTCTTATTATAACTTGTATACTTATTTGAAATATGACTGGGCGACTCCGAATAAGGAACATGATTTCTCTGTAATGGCTGGTTACAACCTGGAATATTATAAACTGGATAAACTGGAAGGCTATCGTCAGAATTATGACTTCCCGTTGCATGAACTGGAGACAGGTATTTCTTCTGTACAGACGAATACCGGTAAATCTGAAGAATGGGGAATTATGTCTGCTTTCTTCCGTGCCAACTATGCATTCAAACAACGTTATTTGTTGGAAGTAAATGCCCGCTATGATGGTTCTTCACGTATCTCTTCCGAATCTCGCTGGGGTATATTCCCTTCATTCTCTCTGGGATGGCGTGTGACTGAAGAAGAATGGATGAAGGATCTGAACTGGGAATGGTTGAACAGTCTGAAACTGCGTGGTTCATGGGGTATCTTGGGTAACCAGAACATCGATCTCTATTCTTATTATGCATCGGTTACGACCGGTAAGGATTATAGTTTTGATAATTCGAATCTGGATGCTGGTGTAGCTCAGACTGCGCTTACTAATCGTAACCTGAAATGGGAATCTACTTCTATCGGCGACTTTGGTGTTGATATTACTGCTTTCAATGGTTTTAATGTAACTTTCGACTGGTATAAGAAAAGAACATACGATATTCTTCGTCAGGCACAGAGTAATTCACTGTTAGGTTTGAAGGCTCCGTATGTGAATGCCGGTGAAATGATAAATAAAGGTATCGAAGTATCCTTGGCTTATAACGGATATATTCAGAATGGTATATTTAAAGGTATGAGTTACAACGCCGGAGTATTCTTCGATCGTACGAGAAACGAACTGACGAAATACGGAGCTGATTATATAGATTCTTCTAAAGGTCTGATCTATAAGGAAGGTCTGCCTTATGAGTCATATTATGGCTATGAAGCAATTGGTATTTTCAGAGATGAAGCAGACGTCGCAAATTCACCTAAACAGTTTAATGACAAAACATTGCCGGGTGATATCAAATATGCGGATATCAGTGGCCCGAATGGAGTACCGGATGGTGTCGTTGATGAAAATGACCGTAAAGTATTAGGTGGACGTTTGCCGGATTTTGAATATTCTGTTAATCTGGGTGCCAGTTGGAAAGGATTCGACCTTTCTTTGATGGGGCAGGGTGTACAGGGCGCCAAGCACTATGCCAGTGGTTGGGGATTACGTCCTTTCTACCAGGGTTCTCCTATCTCTCAGGATTATATAGACAATATGTGGACGGAAGATCATAGAGATGCCAAATATCCTCGTCTGTATTTTGCAGATTTAGGAGGTGCCAAGAACCAGCGTGAAAGTACTTATTGGTTGTATAATGCTTCTTATTTCCGTTTGAAGAATTTGACATTTGGCTACACATTGCCGAAAGCACTGACGAGTAAAGCGAAGATCGAACGTCTGCGTTTCTATTTCTCCGGTGATAACTTGCTGACAATTACTAAATTCCCGCAGGGAGGCGACCCCGAACGTAACTATAATTCCACAAAAGGTACACGTTTGGTATATTATCCGCAAAACCGTATCATTTCATTTGGTGTAAATCTTGAATTTTAATTTAATCGTAAAATAGTTATGAAAATGAATAAACTATCATATATATCACTATTGGCTGCCGGTATGATGACAATATCTTCCTGTTCTGATATTCTGGATACACCTCCGACAACCACTCCGTCAGAAACTATCTTCTGGCAATCCAAGTCTGATTTTGATTCTGCCTTGACTGGTTGTTATCAAGCCATGCAGGAAAATACATTGTCACATCGGTCGATTGTTTTTGACTGTCTGACAGATAATGCTTACGGGAGTTCCGGTTCTTCTTATGTATATTTATCTTATATGATTCAGGCAGACAACATCGATCCGTCGATGACCGGTTTTATACCTGACCTTTACAAAGAAGCTTATTCTGCAATTGCCCGTATGAATATTTTTCTTTATCAGTTGAAAAATTACGAAGGAGCAGATATGAGCAGTATACGTAATCAGTATGAAGGTGAAGTTTTATTTCTTCGTTCTTACTGTTATTATCTGCTTTATTTGTGTTATGGGGAAGTTCCTTATCCAACTGAACCGTTAAATCTTACGACTCAAAACATGCCGAAAGAATCATTGGATACAGTTTATAAAAACCTGATCACTGATTTGCAGGCTGCTATTGACAAAATGGACGATAAAACATTTAAGGGAGCCGGAGGACATGCAACCAAAGGTGCTGCCCAGGGGTTAAAGGCACGTTTATTGATGTTTCATGCGTATGGTGAAGACGGTAAAATTGCTAACCGTGACGAGGTACAGGAAGCATATAATTTGTTGAATGAAATCAAAGGATATTCATTGACAGAACGTTATGCCGATAATTTTACTTATGATACTCAGGAAGCCAGTACTGAAATTGTTTTCTCTATCAAATATCTGGCTCCCAATAATTATACGGATTTTGACCGTATATATGGTGATTATGCAGCAGTTCGCCCGGTGGCTAATCTAACAAATGATTATGAGGAAGGTGATAATCGTTTAGGACAGATTGTTGCTTTTGATGATAAATATCAATGGCCTGGAGGCGAATTACTGTCATTACCCAAGAGTGATCTGAAGAAAGCGATGGTAAAATATTTGACACCGTTAATGAAAGAAGGTGATTCGTGGGGGGCAAGTTTCCGTAGTGAAACGGATTTCGTCTATCTGCGTTGGGGTGAACTTCTGCTATTGAAAGCTGAAGCGGCTAATGAATTAGGTCTCGGTGGTGTAGCCGAAATGGTCAATCAAGTACGCACACGTGCCGGTTTGGCCGATTTGCCGGCAAATCTTACCCAAGATCAGCTACGTGAGAAAATACGTCATGAACGTCGCGTGGAAACTCCGTTTGAGGTAATTCGCTATTATGATATGAAACGTTGGAAAATCATGGATAAATTGAATGGATTGGAACTTGATCCGGCATTGACAGGACATGTAACAGCTTGGTCGAAGGCACACGAATATTTTCCGTTACCACAAGATCAGATCGACTTCTCCAACGGAGTGTTGATCCAGAATCCGAACTATTAATCGTTCGCTAATAATTTAAGTATGGGTGAGGAGCCTCGCTGTTATTGGCGGGGCTTCCTTCTCTGAATATAGGAGATAGATATCATGGAAAAGAGATTAATTATTTTATCAGCCTGCCTGGCTTTTTCACTTTCTGCCTTTTCCCAAAAGCAGAAAAAGCAAGGGAATGCGCCTGCTTCCTGGTCGGAAAGAATTGCTGTTGCCAAACAGAATGCCTATGAGCAAATGAAAAAGAGCTCTCTTCCGGTCGCATCCAAAGTAATAAAAGCAAAGAAAGCAGCTGAAAAGTTTACCGCCGATGTAACAGGACTGGATGAAATCGTGCTTTATACCTGGGGTACTGTCGACGGTACTGCCGACGACCAGGCTGTATGGGCCAATGCCCGGCTGATCGCAGCCGACGGCTCGTCTGTCTGGCTGAATGACCTGAAGGATACCTTCAAAGATACGGGAACAGGGCGCCTGGTCTTTAATGCCAACGCCAAAAATGTTCCGGTCGTTATGGCTGGAAAAACCTATGAACGGACGATCATGGCGAATGCCAATACACAGATCGTCGTACCTTTGGATAAGAAATATGTCCGCTTTGAAGCTGAGATCGGACTGGAAAACCGTTCCTCTGCGGGAACAGTTATTTTCCGCTTGCAAGGAATAACCGGAAAAGAGTTATCCGAAGATATTATTGCCGGTTTCCCGGCTGAATCGGCACAATTCCTTCCGTTTGCCGGAAGTGATATGAAAGCATTGGTTACGACCTATAATGCCGATATAGAAAAATATATCGCTCAGTCCGTTGTCGACCTGTTGACGGATAAGGCGTATTTTACAACCCGGATCGCTACTGCCGGTCAGGAAAAAGAGTTGGATAAACAGGTGATCGCTTATCTGAATATAGCACAGGATGCTATGCAGGTATACGAATTGCAGGAATCTTTGAGTTGGTTGAATGTACGGGCCGTCGAAGAGGCTTTTAATGATATGAAACGTAACAAATCGTTTGACCAGGATACCAATCAATCCAGGCTTTCCACACTGAAAGCATTGGTAAGTAAAGGTTTCTCCGGTATCTATTCGAACGATGCGACTTCTATAAAAGAGGCAAAGGATGCTTTGCAGTTGAAACATGATATCCTGCTGGCTAATCCGGAACTGGATATGGATAAACTGATTGTCGGCCGTTATCATATAGGGACGAATGCCCGGCAGATCAACCCCCGTTCACTGGGTACGCAAAATAATAACTGGTCGAACCAGACTTCCGCTGCCCGTGGCGGATTCGATGCGGAAATCGTCGAATTGTCAAACTTGCGGGGCGATATTCAGTCGCGTACTATCTTCAAACCGGATAACGGCTCGTCCGTTCCCGATCTGAAACTGCATTGGGATGCCGACCGTATCATGTTCTCTATGGTCGATACCGACAAACGCTGGCAGGTCTTTGAAGTCGGTGTCGATGGAAAAGGTTTGAAGAAACTGGTTGAATCGCCGGAAAAAGATCTGGAGTTTTTTGATGCCACCTGGCTGCCTTCCGGTAAGATCATGGCCATATCCAATATCGGTTATAATGGCGTGCCTTGTGTCAACGGTAACGACGAAGTAGGTAATATGTGCCTGTACGATCCGAAGGACGGTTCGTTGCGCCGTTTGACATTCGACCAGGATGCCAACTGGTCGCCGGTGTTGATGAATAACGGCAAGGTGATGTACACCCGTTGGGAATATACCGACCTGACGCATTATTTCTCCCGCTTTGTCATGCACATGAATCCGGACGGAACGGAACAGAAAGCACTTTACGGTAGCGGGTCTTATTTCCCGAACAGTACGTTCGATGCCAAGCCGATCCCCGGACAGGCATCCGGTTTTATCGGAATTATTTCCGGTCATCATGGCGTTGCCCGTTCCGGTCGCCTGATCCTGTTCGATCCGTCCAAAGGACGTAAGGCTGAACTGGGAATGGTGCAGGAGTTGCCTTTCCGTGACCGAAAGATAGAACCGATCGTTAAAGACCGTTTGGTGGATGACGTCTGGCCTCAGTTCATTAAACCTTATCCATTGAATGATAAATATTTCCTGGTAGCTGCCAAATTGAATCCGAATGCTCTGTGGGGTATTTATCTGGTGGATGTATTCGACAATTTAACATTGATTGCAGAATTTGAAGGCGAAGGATTGATCCATCCGATACCGGTCAGAAAGACACCGGTTCCTCCGGTTATCCCTGATCGTACGAAACCCGGAACGAAAGAGGCGACAGTCTTCATTCAGGATATTTACGAAGGAGAAGGATTGAAAGGTGTACCACGCGGTACGGTGAAAGCCTTCCGTGTGCTTTCTTATGAATATGCTTATAACAGAACACCGTCCGATCATTGGGCGCAGGGTGTTCAGAGCGGATGGGATATTAAACGTTTGCTCGGAACTGTTCCGGTAGAAGATGATGGTTCAGCCTTGTTCTCCATACCGGCGAATACGCCTATCTCGCTTCAGCCGCTCGATTCGTGCGGACGTGCCGTACAATGGATGAGGAGCTGGCTGACCGGTATGCCGGGTGAAACCGTTTCCTGTATCGGTTGCCATGAAGATCAGAATCAGATACCTATCCCGAAACGGGTGGTAGCTTCGACAATCAAACCGCATGAGATCACCCTTCCGGAAGGAGGCCAGCGTCCGTTCACCTTTGAACTGGAAGTTCAGCCGATCCTCGACCGGGCTTGTATTGCTTGTCATGACGGTTCCAATAAATTAGCAGACTTTACCGGTGGACGTATCGACAAATTCTCCGGATTTGGTGAAAGTTACCTGAACCTGCATCCATACATACATCGCCAAGGGCCGGAAGCGGAAATCGAAGTGTTGAACCCTTATGAATATCATGCCTCCACCAGCCAGTTGGTTAAGATGCTGAGAACGGGACATCATGGTGTGGAATTAACAGATAAGGAATGGGGTACGCTATATAACTGGATTGACTTTAATGCTCCTTACCATAGTAAGTTTAAGGCAAATATATTTAAAGGCATAGAACAGATCAGCCGTCGTACGGAACTGACCGAAAAATATGCAGGCTCGGGTGTGGACTGGCAGACAGAAATCCGCAACTATGCCGACTATCTGGCTAAACAGCCGAAACTGTCTCCTGTAAAACCTGAACGTCAGGAATATAAAGATAAAGAGGTGAAGGTGAAAGGCTGGCCTTTTGATGCGGATGCAGCCAAAGATATGTTGGCAAAAGAACAGGAGACAAAGAAAAGTATCGAACTGGCTCCGGGCATTGTCATGAATTTTGTCCGTATCCCTGCCGGTCAGTTTGTCATGGGTACAAACCGGAAACATTCCGATTATTCGCCGGCAAACAAGCAGGAAGTAAAAAAAGCCTTCTGGATGGCGGAGATCGAAGTAAGTAACGAACAATTCCGTACGATCTTCCCGGATCATAACAGCCGTTTCGTCAACCAACTTTGGAAAGACCATGTACACGAGGGATATCCGGCTAACAATCCGGAGCAACCTGCTATCCGTGTCAGTTGGGAAGAAGCAATGGCTTTCTGCAAGAAGTTAAGTGAGAAAACAGGCTTGAAAGTGACATTGCCGACAGAGGTGCAATGGGAATGGGCTTGTCGTGCGGGTAGCGGAGACGATTTCTGGTACGGAGCGTTGAATACGGACTTCTCCCAATATGAAAATATGGGTGATAAGCAGTTGAACAAACTGGCGGTAAGAGGTGTGAATCCCCAGCCGATGAGTCCTTCTGATCCCTGGTATAAATATTATACTTTCCAACCGAAAGATAATAATGTAGACGACGGTAACATGCTGATGGTGAAAGGTGGTGGTTATCAGGCAAACCCGTGGGGATTGTATGACATGCAGGGCAATATAGCCGAATGGACACGTTCCGATTATCTGCCTTATCCGTACAGCGAGAAAATGCAGGGTAGCGGATCGGAAAAAGTTGTTCGCGGCGGTTCATGGACCGACCATCCGAAAACGGCAACAGCGTACTATCGCAAATCTTACCTGCCCTGGCAGAAAGTTCATAATGTAGGTTTCCGTGTGATTATAGAAGATTAAGTATAAAGTGAGCGCATTTAAATATGTAATAATTGGATTGGCAGTCGGGGTAACATTCGTTTGTAATGCGCAAACGAAGTTACCTCCGGCATGGCAATCATCCCTCGTCAGAATCAGTGATGAAGGCACTTTGACGTATGTTCCGGATGAAGACGGAAATACGATCCCGGATTTCAGCCGGGTAGGTTATCACCACGGGGATAAAAGTATTCCCGTATATCCGGTCGTAAAAGAGGTCTTTCCTGCTGAAGAGGGAGATAGCGGTGCATTGATCCAGCAGGCTATTGATGAAGTTGCACGCAGAAGTCCGGATGAGAACGGGCATCGCGGGACTATATTGCTGAAACGGGGTGTGTATAAGATAGCCGGTACGATTGTCATCCATACGAGCGGCATTGTCCTGAAAGGAGAAGGAGACAATCTCAATGAAACCCGTTTGATTGCTACCGGAAAAGAAAGACGTTCGTTGATACAGGTGAAAGGTCGTGGGGATATGCAGGAAGTACAGGGTACAAGAGTGAAGATCACAGATGATTTTGTACCGGTCGGCAGTCATTCCTTCTGCGTATCTTCAACCGGAGGATTCAAAGCGGGCGACCGTGTGATCGTTTACCGTCCCGGCACACAGGAGTGGATACATGCCATTAAGATGGACCGGATCGTGGAACGGAAAGGCACGCGCCAATGGACACCGCAGGAATATAACCTGGCGTTTGAACGGGAGATCGTCAAAGTAGAAGGAAACCGTATTTTTATCGACAATCCCGTCGTTATGCAAATGGATAAAAGATTCGGTGGTGGAGAGGTCTATACATATCGTTTTGACGGACGTATCAGCGAAGTCGGTGTATCTGATATCTGCTTTGAGTCTGAATTCGAAGATTACGAGGATCTGGAACATGGTTGGATCGCTGTCGAACTGGATAAGGCGGAGAATTGTTGGGTGAAAAATATTACAGCCCGTTATTTCGCTTACTCGGCTGTCAGTTGTGAACGTTCTGCCAAAAATGTTTCTGTAATAGATTGTCGTTGCCTGGAATCGAAATCTTTGATAACAGGGGGATATCGTTACTCTTTCAACAACTGGGGACAACAAAATCTCTTTATGAACTGCCAGGCTACGGAAGGCCGTCATGATTATGTGACCGGTGCCCAGGTTTGCGGACCGAACGTATTCTATAACTGCACGGCTTCCCAGACATTTGCGGATATAGGTCCGCATCATCGTTGGGCGATCGGTACCTTATATGATAATATCGTAACCGATGGCGAAATAAATGTACAGGATCGCGGACAGATGGGGAGCGGTCATGGCTGGGCGGGTGTGACGCAGGTTGTATGGAACTGCCGGGTAAAACGCGCAGCGGTACAGAGTCCGTGGACTTCCGGAAAGAATTATTGTATCGGCTTGAAAGGGGAGAAGTATCCCGGTTATTTTACAGATCGTCCGGATGGCATCTGGGAAGGACGGAATGAGATCAATATCTTCCCCCGTTCCTTGTATATGGCCCAGTTGATGGCCCGGCAGAAAAAATGACAACTATCAAAATGACACTACCCTACCGGGAAAATCGGATTAATATACCGGGTAAATGAAAATACCCTGGCGACTAATATTTTTTAACATATCTTTGTGTTCGTAAAAGCACTTGGTAGGGAGTCATTTTGTCATTTATCTTTCAGCAAATCCGGACGCAACCGCGCTGTCCGTTCCTGTGCTTGTTGCAAACGCCATTCGTCTATCTTCCGTTGGTGGCCGGAGAGAAGGACATCGGGTACTTTCCAACCTTTGTATTCGGCAGGACGTGAATAAACGGGCGGGGCGAGCAGGTTATCCTGGAAAGAGTCGGAGAGGGCGCTTTGTTCGTCACCGATGGCTCCGGGGATCAATCGTACGACCGCATCGGTGATAATGGCGGCAGCCAGTTCGCCACCCGTCAGCACGTAATCGCCTACAGATATCTCTTTGGTGATCAGATGCTCCCGGATGCGGTAGTCTATACCTTTATAATGACCGCACAAAATAATCATGTTATCCAGCAACGACATGCTGTTCGCCATCGGCTGGTTGAATGTTTCCCCGTCCGGCGACGTATAGATCACCTCGTCATATTCCCGTTCGCTTTTCAGCGCAGTTATAGCCCGGTCGATCGGTTCGATCTGCATCACCATACCGGCTTCACCCCCGAAAGGATAATCGTCCACACGTCGCCACTTATTGGTCGTGTAGTCACGCAGGTTATGTAAATGAATTTCAGCCAGGCCCTTGTCCTGTGCCCGTTTTACGATGGAACAATTGATCATTCCATCGATCATTTCAGGAAGTACGGTAAGTATGTCGATACGCATAATAAGAATCTCTCGTTGGATATTTTTATCTGATAAAACGATGCGAAAATACGACATTATTTTGGAATGAGGATGCAAATCTATATAAGAATAGTGATGAGGGTAGGCGAGATATGAGACAATGCTGAATTAAAAAAGGAGATATAACTTGGCTCGCCATATCTTTTTATTAAATTTGCACCATGGCTGGAAACTTTGGAAAATCAAAGCTTTTTGGGTAGTATGGGTTGAATGGACAAATTGGTTTTACATGATGAAAAAACTAAATATAAGATATCGTTCTTGGCTGTTGTGGAGCGGAATCATAGTAGGGATTTTGGTCGTATCTGTCGGATATAGTCTTACCACAGAGGATAGTATAACCTTTATCGATGACGAAAATACCGGAAATAAGGCGCTAGATGAAAGTTTGTCTACTGAAAAGCTTGAATTGCGCTATTCCAATGAATACCGGAGTTGGCAAAACACTGCGGATACGAGTTTTAGCAGCCTGTTTAACGGGAATCGCTCTGTTGACCTTTTGGCGGAACGCCCGAACCTCGTTATTCTATGGGCAGGATATGCCTTCTCTAAAAGTTACTGTACGCCGAGAGGACATATGTACGCAATCAATGATCTGGATGTCAGTTTAAGGACCGGGGCGCCCCGGGGAGAAGACGACGGTCCCCAGCCTGCTGCTTGCTGGGCCTGTAAAAGTTCAGACGCGTCCCGTTTGATAGATAAGATCGGGCGGGAAGCGTTTTATAAAAGGAAATGGGCGGCCTGGGGGAGTGATATCGTTAATCCGGTCGCTTGTGCGGATTGCCATGAGCCGGAAAGTATGGAGTTGCATATACCCCGTTTGTTTTTAATTGAAGCTTGTTCACGAAAAGGTATGAACATAGATAATATATCGGAGCAGGAGATGCGTTCGCTGGTTTGTGCCCAGTGTCATTGTGAGTATTATTTTTCAAAGGACGAAAAACAGGTGATTCTTCCTTGGGATAATGGATATTCGGCAGAAGATATCGAAAAATATTATGATCGATCGGGCTTTTCCGATTTTGTCCATAAGTTGAGCAGAGCCCCTTTACTGAAAGTGCAGCATCCCGATTATGAATTGGCACAAATGGGTATTCATGCCCGCAGGGGCGTTTCCTGCGGGGAGTGTCATATGCCGTATGTCGGTGAAAATAACGAAGGATATAACGATCATCATGTGCAAAGCCCTTTGGCTATGATCGACCGGACCTGTCAGACTTGCCATCGCGAGACAGAAGAGACGTTGCGCCAGGATGTGTATGACCGCCAGATCAAGGTTGCTGAAATACGTGACCGGCTGGAAACGGAATTAACGAAAGCACATATCGAGGCAAAATTCGCCTGGGACCGGGGAGCAACGGAGAAGCAAATGAAGAGTGTGCTGAAACTGATCCGGCAGGCACAATGGCGTTGGGATTTTGGCACTACGTCGCATGGGGCAGCTTTTCATGCCCCTCAGGAGGTGCTGCGTATCTTAGGAGACGGGATAGATAAAGCGATGCAGGCCCGGATAAATATTGCGCAAGTCCTTTTTAAGCTCGGATATTCAGGAGATGTCTCAATGCCGGACATATCAACGAAGGAAAAAGCGCAAAAGTATATAGGTCTCGATATGGATACCGAAAATATAAACAAAGAAAAATTTCTGAAAACAGTATTGCCCCGGTGGCGTGAAGAAGCCAAAGCGAATGAGCTATTGATCCGGTGAAACCGGGTCATACGGTAGCGATACGATAAATTCGCTGCCTTTCCCTTCTTCCGATTCCAGTTGGATCGTTCCTCTGAATGTTTTAATAATACTTTGGCTGATGGCAAGTCCCAGGCCGGTGCCTTTGGCAAATTCATCCAGTTTCTGGAAGCGTTCGAATACTTGTTTTATCTTTTCCCGGGGGATACCTTTGCCCGTATCTCTGACAGACAGCAGGATAAATTGGTTGTCGGAACTGTATTCATATTTGATCTCGATATATCCCTGTGTCGTAAATTTGGTAGCATTGTTGATGAAGTTCGTAAGAACCTGCGTTAGCCGGATGCGGTCGGTACTGATGATGGCCGGTGTTTCGGGGACTTTTTTTCGTAACTCCACTCCGTCAGGCATCAGCAACCGGTGTGTATTATACACATCGTCCATCAGTTCGTTCAGGTTGCACTTTTCGTATGCGAATGAAATGTGTCCGGATTCTATGCGTGACAGATCGAGTATGTCGTTGATGAGTTTAAGTAATTGGTCGCTGTTTTTATTGATCAGATTTATAAATTCCATTTTCTCTTCTTCTTCAAGCTGCATATCCTCGGAAGCTATCAGTTGGGAGAAACCGACGATCGCGTTGAGCGGCGTGCGTATTTCATGGCTCATGTTTGCCAGGAACACAGATTTCATTTGATCTGATTCTTCCGCTTTTTTACGGGCATCGATCAGTTCCTGTTCCGTATCTTTCGTATGCTGGATATTCAGGCAAAGTCCGTTTACTTCGACCTGGCTTTCTCTGTCCGAAATACTTGCATTGGTGTTCTGGGCATAACGAAATTCCCACCAGAGATATCCCTTTTGGTTGAAGTTATACCGTCTTCTGGTGATTTGCCGGGAGAGGAAGCCGTGATCCAGTTTGTAACGGTTTAGCTGAAAATCAGCTTGTTCGTCAGGATGGATAGCTTGTTGGAAACGGTCTGCGCTGATCGGTTCTTCCGGCATGTCCAGATAATGATAGAATTCTTTATCAAACAGGAATGTTCCTGCTTTGTAACGGAATGTAAATATATTACCGCTTTCCAGGGCAAAGGACAGAAATTCCTTTTCCTGTCTCAGGTTTTCCTGTATTTCTATTTTCCGGGTATTTTCCCTTTTGTAGAGTATCCGCTGATAGGTGATAATGATGATGAGGGATATCCCGACCAGGATGAGCAGGAATATGATATAGACTTTATATTGTATATAAAAAGGCATGTTCACGAACAAGGAACCGGCGGGTAATTTGCTTCTGCCGATACCCCATTGTTCCAATACCTTATAATCGAATACATAGGCTTTACTCGTTTCCGTAATTTGTGAGAATTTGTCGGTCGGAGCACCTTTCAGTATATCTGCAATACGGTTGGCTGCCAGAATCGTTAATTCCTCGAGAGGCGTGACGAAGCCGCCGGCAACCCCGTTGTTGCTTCCGATCATTTCATAAATAACGGAAAAGCCGGGGAATGAACTGAAACGTCCCAGAGAAAGAGTCAGGTAGTCTCTTTTGGTGGCGAGATAGGCCTTATTATAATAATTCTCACCTAATCCTTTTACCAATGAACGGGTCGATTTACCATTGATCGTGCTTACATACATTGTATCCGGTTTTATTTTATTTTTTCCGTTCAGGGAAATGCCGTTCTTTCCGGAAATCCGTATCCTGTCAGGCGAGTAAAGGTCGTTCATTTTGCAGACATCTTTGATCTGCTCGTTCATATCTTTCAGGATGAGTTGATCGATGTACTCGTTATCGGTAACCCTGACAACGATGCATTTTCCGATCAGTTGTTCGATCAGTTTGATATTGGTTTTATAGTCCGGTTTATCATGGAATCCGGTAATATTGGGATATTTCCGGATAAAAGAGGCATTCGGATAATTGACTCCGGTGAAAATGACCGGTATTGTCGCAATGCACGGATGATCGCAGGTCAGTAAAATGTTCAATGCCTGATCGTCGAAAGTCAGGATAATATCCGGTTTCCAGGAAGACAATTCATTCAGTTTTCCGTAAAGATTTGTTTTTTGCCTTTTCTCCGGATTCTGTTCACAATCCAGATAGAATGAATAGATTTCGGCATTAATGTCTTTATCCTGCAGTTGGCTTGCCAGGGTCTTTTTCATTTCCTTATAGGCCGGAAAATTGGATTCATACGATTGGATGATCAATATATGCTTTTTCTTTATTGCCTGGGAACAGGCGTTGAAAAGCACGATAATTAATAGCGGAACAACTATCGATTGTACCAATGAAAATTTGCTAGACATATGGATATAATGGTGAATACTAGTGTTTTAAGTTGTTTAATTAGCTTTTCCAATCGTACGGTTAGTATTCGGGCTAATCTTATCGGTTGAAAATACGCATCTAAGTTAGATTGATTTTTTTATTAGACAAAGAATTTTGGAATGAATTGCTAATAATAACCGTTGATTTATAAGTTTTTTAAAACAATGCAAGAATAAAGTCCGTGCACGTTTTGAATAATAGTTCTATTATTTGTACTTTTGCCAGTCAAATTGGCGTTAGCGGAAAAACCGCAGATGCAAAGTAGCGTGATTGAATAAATTTTAGAACAATGAATATATCTTACAACTGGCTGAAAGAGTATCTTGATTTCGACTTGCAGCCCGAAGAAGTATCAGCAGCACTAACCTCTATCGGTTTGGAAACCGGGGGAGTAGAAGAAGTTCAAACTATCAAAGGTGGCCTGGAAGGACTGGTTATCGGTGAAGTCCTGACCTGTGTGGAACACCCGAATTCTGATCACCTGCATATTACTACAGTAAATGTAGGCGGTGAAGAACCTTTGCAGATCGTTTGTGGCGCACCTAACGTAGCAGCAGGCCAGAAAGTGGTTGTCGCTGTGAACGGTACGAAACTTTATGACGGTGACGAAGTCTTTACGATCAAACGGTCGAAGATTCGTGGCGTCGAGTCTAACGGAATGATCTGTGCGGAAGACGAGATCGGTATCGGGACAGACCATGCCGGTATTATCGTATTGCCTGCTGATGCAGTTGTAGGAACTCCGGCCAAGGAGTATTATAATGTAAAGAGCGACTACGTGCTGGAAGTGGATATCACTCCGAACCGTGTGGACGGAACTTCCCATTTCGGTGTAGCCCGCGACCTGGCCGCTTACCTGAAACAGAACGGTAAGCCGACCGAACTGAAACGCCCGTCGGTAGACGCTTTCAAGATCGACGATGAAACTCCGGCTATCGAAGTGATCGTTGAAAATACGGAAGCCTGTCCGCGTTACTCAGGTGTGACGATCAAAGGCGTAACGGTAAAGGAAAGTCCGGAATGGTTGAAAAACCGTTTGACTATAATCGGTCTGCGTCCTATTAATAATGTAGTGGACGTGACTAACTTTGTATTGCATGAAATGGGGCAGCCTCTGCACTCGTTCGATGCAGGTAAAGTAAAAGGAAACAAAGTGATTGTGAAAACACAGCCGGAAGGAACGAAGTTCGTTACCCTGGACGGTGTTGAACGTACGTTGACCGATCATGATCTGATGATCTGTAACACGGAAGACGCGATGTGTATCGGTGGTGTGTTCGGCGGCTTGGATTCAGGTGTGACGGAACAGACTACGGATGTGTTCCTGGAATCGGCTTGTTTCCATCCGACATGGATCCGTAAGACGGCTCGTCGTTTCGGCTTGAATACCGATGCCTCTTTCCGTTTCGAACGTGGGCTGGATGCTAACAATACTATTTATGTATTGAAGCGTGCCGCTCTGTTGATCCAGGAAGTAGCTGGCGGTAAGATTACCGGTGCTATCCAGGATGTTTATCCGAGTCCGATGCTGCCTTATACGGTAGAACTGACTTATAACAAGATCAATGCCCTGATCGGTAAGGATATTCCGGTGGAAACGGTTAAAAGTATTCTGGAAAGCCTGGAAATGGAAATCGTTTCAGAGACTGAAGAAGGTCTGACTATCCATGTTCCGGTTTACCGTATCGACGTACAGCGTGATGTCGATGTGATAGAAGATATCCTTCGTATCTACGGATATAATAATATAGAGTTCAGTGAGAATGTAAAATCGAACTTGAGCTACAAGACTGCTACTGACCGTGGTTACCAGTTGCAGAACCTGATATCAGAACAGCTCTGCGGTTCGGGTTTCAATGAAATCATGAACAATTCGCTGACTCGTTCCGCTTATTACGACGAATTGACTACTTATCCGGTTTCTCATTGCGTCATGCTGATGAACCCGTTAAGTGCCGACCTGAATGGTATGCGTCAGACTTTGTTGTTCGGCGGTCTGGAAAGCATCGAACACAATGCGAAACGTAAGAACGGCAATATCCGTTTCTTTGAGTTCGGTAATTGCTATGATTACGATGTAGAAAAGAAACGCGAAGATGCTACATTGGCCGAATTCTCGGAAGATTATCGTCTGGGATTATGGGTTTGCGGTAACCGTGTAGAGAACAGTTGGGCACATGCCGACGAGAAATCCAGCGTATACGAACTGAAGGCTTACGTTGAAAATATCCTGGCACGCCTGGGTGTCGACAGAAAGAAAGTGATCTTCGGAAACCTGAGCAACGATATCTATTCGTCAGGTATCAGTATCACGACCGGTTCAGGCCGCGAGCTGGGTACTTTCGGTATCGTCAGCCGTAAGATATGCAAGGCGATGGATATCGACTTCGACGTATATTTTGCCGAATTGTCCTGGACACTGCTGATGAAAGAAACGAAGAAAAGCAAGGTTACTTTCTCTGAGATATCTAAGTTCCCGGCAGTAAAACGTGACCTGGCGTTGTTGCTTGACAAGTCGGTACAATTTGCCGAAATCGAGAAGATTGCCCGCGACAGCGAACGTAAGCTTCTGAAGGATATCTCCCTGTTCGACGTTTACGAAGGCAAGAACCTGCCGGCAGGAAAGAAATCGTATGCCGTAAGTTTCTACTTGCAGGATGAGACAAAGACATTGAACGACAAACAAATCGATGCGATCATGCAGAAGATCCGGAAGAATCTGGAAGATAAACTGGGCGCATCATTGAGATAATGATTCATTTATAACAATAAAAACATTCATATAATATGGGAAGAGCGTTTGAGTTCCGTAAAGCAAGAAAATTTAAACGTTGGGGTAATATGGCCCGCGTATTCACGAAACTGGGTAAGGAAATCACTATTGCGGCGAAAGCCGGTGGTCCTGATCCGGAAAACAATCCCCACTTGCGTGCTTTGATGCAGAACGCCAAGAAGGAGAACATGCCGAAGGACAATGTGGAACGTGCCATTAAGCGTGCTGTAGAAAAAGACTTCACCGGTTATAAGGAAATGAACTATGAAGGATACGGCCCGTATGGTATCGCTATCTTCGTGGAAACAGCGACAGACAATACAACCCGTACGGTTGCTAATGTGCGCAGCTACTTCAACAAACACGGTGGTTCGCTGGGTACGAGCGGTAGCCTTGAATTCCTGTTCGACCATAAGTGTGTATTCCATATTGCCAAGAAGGAAGGTATTTCGCTGGAAGACCTGGAACTCGAACTGATCGACTATGGTGTGGATGAAGTGGATGAGGACGAAGAAGAAGTAATTATCTACGGTGAATTTGCACAGAACTCGGCTATCCAGAAATATCTGGAAGAGAACGGTTTTGAGATCACAAGCAGCGAGTTTGTCCGTATCCCGAACGACTTGAAAGAAGTAACGCCCGAACAGCGTGAAGCTTTGGATAAGCTGATCGAGAAGCTGGAAGAAGACGACGACGTACAGAACGTTTTCCACAATATCAAGGAAGACGATAGCGCAGACGAAGAATAATTCTACCCCCGAAAGGTGAGTCGCCATCGTCTGTATCCGGAGATGCAGAGGGCGCATAACATACGTAGAGTTTCGCAGTATTATTTAATTATTAATTGAATAGTCTGCGAAACTCTGCTTTTTTTTGTACTTTCGCACCGAACTTATATATATATTTTCATTAGACTCTGAACTAGTATTTTTATTAAACTCTATCAGTATGAAAAAGGTAATTTTTCTTTGGGCATTCGTATGCCTGAGCGTATTGTGTAACCAGGTTTCCGCTCAAAAGGAACTGGGAATTTTCAACTCTCTTTCAGTAGGTGTAAGTGCTGGTACGACAGGTATCGGTGTTGATGTGGCAACTCCTGTTACACCTCATTTTGCTATTCGCGGTGGTGTTTCTTTCATGCCGGGTATTCATATTAATACAGATGCGGATGTGAACTTGACGGATCCGGAACTGGGTGAAAAAACATCTACCCTTGACCTGAGAGGTACTACGAAACGTGCTTCCGGCGAATTGCTGGTCAATTATTATCCGTTCCTGAGCTCTTCTTTCTTTGTGACTGCCGGTGCTTATTTCGGTGGTAAGGAGATGATAAAAATCGACGGGCACAGCGATGAACTGGCTGAATACATACAGAATGGCGGTAATGCAAATATCGTTATCGGCGACCAGACGATCGCAGTCGATAAGAACGGTAATGTGTCTGGCGGCCTTAAGGTATCGGGATTCCGTCCTTATATCGGTCTGGGATTCGGACGTGCAGTGCCTAAGAAACGTATCGGCGTGCAGTTTGAATTGGGTGTACAGTTCCACGGCTCACCTAAACTTTACACAAGTTCCGGTGATCTGGGCAGCGCATTGACCGATAGCGACGACAGCTTCTCAAAGATCATGGATAAGCTGACTGTTTATCCGGTCATGAAAGTTCGTTTCTGCGGCAGATTGTTCTAATTAAAAAGTAGTTATTCTTTTATGCTTTCATCCGGACAATGAACAGAACGGGGTTATCCTCTTCTGTACGGTCCGGAAAAGCATTTTTCACTTCCTCCCCCGAACGGCAGTAACAGAAAGAACTGTTGTAAACATCCAGTGCCTGCAAGTCGGGAACTCTTCCCGTATGATAGAAATTATCTTCAAAACCTCCTGTTACATTATAAGCATATTCTTCGCGGCGGTCATAACAGAACGTGTAATTCTGTTCCTCGTCGGCAGCATTCGAATAGGTGGAAACCAGGTAACGTCCGGCTATGCACAAGGGCAGGATCGAGGAATATTCGTCATGGATATTCAGTTGGTTCCGGCTGATCAGGTAAAGCGTGTCGGCGAGTAATTCGTCCGGCTGCGTGGAGGGTGAATAGGCATACACATTTCCGTCGGCAACGGACAACTCCGTGGAGAAACAGGCACCGAGATAGAAACGTCCCAGGTCGGCAGCCGTCAGTTTACGGGCATCCTGCAGGTTGAGTGTCGTGTCGAATTTATAGAGCCATTGGTCCATGCACTGTTTATTGGCATCTTCTTTGGAAGGCGACAATGCCTGTGCTGTTATCCAGATATGGCGGTCGTAATACATCAGGCGGGTAGGGGCTTTCAGCGGGTTGATACCGGCAAGGCTTTTCCTTTCCAGTAACGCCCCGTCGTAATCATAATAATAGACGTTTTCCTTGTTATCCATAACAATCAGTTGTTTTTCGAGCGGGTCGATGACATAGTTGGCAACAGGAAAATGCTGGTTGCTGGTGATGCGGTTGATGAACTTGCCGGAGCAGTCGAAATGGTAAAGCTGGCCGTCGCTTACCAGGAACAGTTCATTCCTGTCGCGTTTGATCTGTGTGGCATATTTCAACCGGCAGTCCGATTTCGTTTCCAGGGGAACAGCTATCACCTCCTCGGCAATATCCGACAGGGAACCTTTGTCGGTACTCTTCACCAACATACCTTCGCTAATAATCCGGTAACCTTCATTTATATAGATTAAACTAACGAGCAAAAGCAACAGTAAACAGGTCTTTTTCATTTCATAATTCATTTAAAAAAGGAACGTAAATATAACGTTTTTATCTTTCGATTATTGAGTGGAAGGTCGATTTCTTTTGTACTTTTGAAGTATTTAGTGCAGAATCATTAAATTTGTACTGAAAGTAGTAAAAACACAGAAGTGATGGAGAATTTGATCGAATTGTCGAAGACGGAATTGACTCTTGCTTTTGCAGCTTCATGCGTTGAGAGTGTGGCTCGCAGGCTGAGTGTGCCTTATCGGGAAGTATATGCCCGGATGAAACGGGTAGGATTGATAGATCGGTACATACTTCCTTGTTACGACACGCTGCATACTATGAGCCGGGAAAATGTAACGGATGATGTAATAGAATGTTTAACTCAGTGGGAGAATCAACAATGAAAATGAGAGTATATCATGGAGGAACAGAATGCGTAGAGACTCCGGTTTGTCGTTTGGGACGGGCAAATTTGGATTTTGGGCAGGGATTCTATGTGACTGACATGAAGGAACAGGCTCTCCAATGGGCTATTGCAACAGCCATGAGACGCAAGGCTTCTCCATTTATCAATGTGTACCAATTGGATCGGGAGGCCATTTTGCTTGAAGCACGGTGTAAACTCTTTACAGCCTATGACAAAGAATGGTTAGACTTTATTGTAGCCAGTCGTAACGGGAAGAATCCAGCAAGTGCCTATGATTATGTGGAAGGCGGTATTGCCAACGACCGGGTAATTGACACTGTTAATCTCTATATGGCCGGTCTGATGAGTGCAGACATAGCTTTGCAGCGCCTTGCATTGCACCAGCCCAATAACCAGATATGTCTGCTTAATCAAAGTCTTACCGATAAATATCTTATATATGAAGGATTTGAACCAGTATAGTGATCCGGTGAAGTCTCCTGAAATTCAGGAAATAATCCTAAGCAACCGTATCGGCATGATTGCGGCAGAATTGTCGAAGCGTCTGGATATTGCTCCGGGCAGAGCTTTGCAATTATTTTACGAAAGCAAGAGCTGTGCAGATCTACATGATAAGGCTACCGGACTTTATCTTTATGGTAACCTCTATATTGTGGATGAATTTATACGTGAGTATGAACGGGGATAAAAGTAAATCCCCTTTAGCTTTGGAGAAAAACCCAGTTGTTTCCATCTGACAAACTTTCATTGTAGGTAAAACCTTCCCAGGAGAAATCTTTGAGAGCTTCGGGGTCGGTGATCCGGTTTTTCAGAATGTACCGGGTCATTTGTCCGCGTGCCATTTTCGTATAGATCACGATGGTCTGTATTTTCCCGTTTTTCCAAACCTTGAACTCCGGCGTGATGATGCGGACGGCTTTATTTACCTCTCTCCAGTTGTATGCTCCCTGGATTTCCTGGCTGGCGAGGTTCATCAGGATATTGCCGTTCTTTTTCACTTCGTCGATCAGCAACTCGGTCTGACGCGGACGCCAGTAATTATACATATTCCCTTCACCCAGTTCCGGCAGTTTCACTTCATATTCCATCCGGTAAGGTTTGATCAGGTCGAGCGGGCGCAGTAGTCCGTAGCAGATAGATGCGATCCTCAGATGCTCGTCGGCATACAGGAAATCATCTTCCAAAAAGTCCTTCGGGTTGATATTTTTGAAGACAACTCCGGTATATGCCAGCAATGCTTGCAGGGGATGTACTTCTTCCGTATGGAACTCCTGAAACCGGTTGTAATTTTCCAGTGCCAGCTTAGGATTTAATTTCAATATCTTTTTCAGCTCATCCGACGAGAACTGTGCCATATTCAAGGCTATTTCTTTCGCTTCCTGTGCAAAACGGGGCATTGTCCCTGCAGGGGCCTTTATTTTAGAGGTGCCGGTCATCGTTTTTGCCGACGTGAGGATGATTAGCATATTTCTTTATCTGAATTTATTTTTTACTTAGTTTCTCATTTAATAGGTCACTTAGGGGCTGGTAGATCTCAAAACCTTTATCGTGATATTCCTTATATAGTTCCAGCAGGCGAGGGGATACCTTTGGTGAGCATGAAAATAACAATGTGAGGCTTAGTATAATGAAGCCCTCTAATTTCATCTTATGAATATTCTTCATCTCGTATTTTATTATAACTTTAACAAAGATAATGGTTTTACAGGAAGCACAAACTCCTTAGACTTGAATATTTAGTTTTAGATATTTGATAAACGACTATTGATCTCTGATGTTTTTTGTCTTTTAGCATGTACGAAATTAATTTTATGCTTGCGAAAAAGAAAACTTATCACTATATTTCGCATTAAATAACAAGGGCTTAAAACTTAAATCTATTGCTTATGTGTGTTAAATATGCATTCAATAAGAACCCACCGAACCATGAGATAGGGGAAACAGGTTCACTGCATGTAAAGACTCCGAAAGACATCACCAACTCTAAACAAATCCTTGCCGAATCGATCCGTTTCAATAATGTTGTCTATTGTGCTTCACCCGAGTTGAAACATAAGCTGAAGGTTATACTGCTTGTTCGCGCTGTGCTTCCCAAGCGAAAAGAGATGACGGAGAAGGAACCGTTGGAAGATATCTTTTCCAAATTGAAAGAAGAACGCTTGGTTTCTTCCACCTATTGTATGTTGTTTTAACCATTGCAGCTATTACCAGGTATTGATGGATTTGAAAAGCTGAACGAGCAGGGGGAAATAATCTGGCTGAGGAGGAGAAAAAAGAAGTGTTATATGCTAAGGGATAATTGGTTGACGGGAATAAGGAATGAAGAAAAGATAAAAGAATAGAGTTTCTGCGTACCGTTTTTGTTAAAGTAGCATTACAACTCAGAAGAAAAATAAACAGCTCACAGGGCGTTTCTGTGTTAAACATTTTATATATTTGTTCCGGCAAAGGATTTATTTCCTGGGCTGACATAAATTTTATAGAAGCGTTTAGCTTATTCCGACGTAAAGAAATCTGGACAATTTCTAATCAAGTAGGAATAGATTGAAACGTTCATCCTTGTTGTATATGTATTTCATATATGATAAAGGTGTGAGCTGTTTTTTTATCTACTTGGTGGGCAGTCCAGAGCCTCTTTACGGGATAAACTAACAGGCTCACACTTCTTTTCTATACTGACACTCCGGGCCTCGGTGTTACGAATACTAGTATTATGAAACACATGTTACACAAGTGGATTATTCCTATCGTTTTGTTTATCGGGTTTATTGTGGCATTTCCTTTGACGGCGTTATCTCAGAAGACGTTGAGGCTGGATTTGAAAAAGAGGATAGAAGATATTCCGTTGAATGCATTAGTTACTAGGGCTGGAGGAAAACTAGTGAGAACTATTGAATGTTATAATTCAGAAGGAGTTAAAAAGATGACGATGAATTTAGAGTATGATGAAAAAGGAAGAATTATAAAAACACAAAATCAAGGAGATTTTAGGATGTTACAGGAAAATAGAGTCTCCTATTATAAATTAAATGATCAAACATTAACGATGACCTCCAAAGATATAAATACTGGAGAGTTAATGGATAAAGTTATTTGTGAATTGAATGACCAAGGGTATATTGTAAAGGAAGAAGTGTTATTAGAGGATGGCGATGCATATGATGAGGTGGATCTGACCTATTATGAATATGATGGAAATAATCAAACGCTTTCATTAAAGGGCATACTAGGTAATTATGAATTTGTCCAAACCTATGATTGGGAAAATGGGAATGTAATGAATGGTTATCCAAATGGTCCAAATAGTAATCAAGAACATTATATATATACAGACATAGAAAATAAAATGAATATTGAGCTAGTTCATTTATTTGCTCAAGTCTATAATGAGGATATTTTTCAATTTGCTGTCTTAGGGTATATAGGTAAAAAGAATAGCAATTTGATAGAAGAGATGGGGGACTATGCTTATGAGTATACATTTGATAGTGATGGTTATGTGTCTGTAATGACTGAATGTTATAAAGGGAAAGAATTAGCAACAGTGGTTGTTTCCTATGATGGAATAATTGATCCCTCTCCCGATCCAACCCCAGACAACAACCCAACCACCGAGGACGAACTTGGAGGTGCTATTGATAACGCTCCGGAAGGTACCGAAGATAGTCCTACTGAAATATTTATCCCCAGCGGCGGCATAACTTTACATAAACCTTTGAACGTTTATAAACATATCCGTTTGAAAGGTGGCTCATTAATAAGAGGGAACGATAACCCGTATGCCATGCTCCGTATCCATTCCGGCTATTCTTTGGAATTGGATGATATAACGATCGATGGTAACGGAGTTTCCTTAAAAGATGGTTCGCTGATTGTGTATGGTAAACTGAAACTAAAAGACGGTGTTACAATAAAGAATTGTAAAAGAATTGAAACCGATACCCCTTCCGGTGCTGTTTGTATTGCTAAAGGTGGTGAACTGACAATGGATGGAGGAACAATTACCGGTAATATCGGTGCTTATGGAAGTGCAGTTTATAATGAAGGTATATTTACCATGACCGATGGTGAAATTTCATCCAATACCGGTCAGATTGGAGCTGTGGCGAATAATGGCGGTGGCCAGTTCATTATGACTGGCGGCAAAATATCTTCAAACAAAGTGACGGATGGCTGTGGGGGAGTCTTTGTCAGTGAGCTTTGCTTTTTCCGTATGACTGGTGGTGAGATTTCCGGAAATGAAGATTGTGCCCTTTACACCTGGGCGAATTTACAAATCGGCGGACAGGCAAAAGTGGATGGATTGACTTTAATGAATGACGGAAATCGTCTGTTGATCAATCCTTCTTTACGAAACAACTGGCAGATTAGTTATGTGGAAACACCTCCTGTCGGAACAATTGTTGCTGTCGGTTATAATGGCTATCAGTTGGCTGATAGTGATTTACAAAAAGTGATATATTATAATAATGTGTCTCAGTTAAAACTTGCCGGTAATAGTATAGTTACTTATCAAACAGAAACTAACGTAAATAAAATAAATACCGATAAATTCCGTCTCTCAGTTTTTGGTAACCAAGTAAAAGTGGAAGGGCTTCTTGCTTATACCCGTTTTATAATCTATGAAATTAGAGGAAGAGCAGTCGTTTCACATATTACTGATGGAAATGGTCAGTATTGCTTCTCGTTGGAGAATGGCATTTATCTGCTGACCTGTAAAGATCAGAAAAGGAAGTTTCTTGTTAAGTAAATCTTCTTTAGGGAATATTGATAATAAATTGTAAACTTGTTGTGTACTTGCCTACTATTTAGGTAAGTACACAACAAGTTTTTCTTAAATCTATGTTGAAAACAGATAAACTCTCTTCCCTACTGTAAATCAAGTAGCAAACTTTATTACCTTTGTGTAACCCCTTCTAATTTGAAGTAAAATGAAAAATATAGAAATGATTTTACCCGAAGAGAATAGTTTGTATACGGACGTTTGTAAGATAATTGACAACAGGCGTATCCGGGTGGCGACTTATCTGAATACGGAAATATGTTTGATAAACTGGCATGTTGGTAAACGGATTAAAGAGGATGTGCTTTATAATCAACGTGCAGATTATGGAAAACAAATTGTGAAGCAATTAGCTAAACGTCTGACAGAAAAATATGGTAACGGTTGGGGGGATCGTAAACTTTTACATTGTATACGCGCTGCGTATATTTTTTCAGAAGAAGAGATTGTATACGCAACGCGTATACAATTGACATGGACTCATTTGCGTTCATTAATGTTTATTGAAGATAAACTTGCCCGATCTTTTTATATGGAAATGTGTCATATTGAACATTGGGATACTCGAACATTGGATCAAAAGATAGATGGACAGTTGTATGAGCGAACTGCCATCAGCAGAAAACCTGAAAATGTGATAAAGAAAGAATTAGCATATGTAAAAGATACAAACCAACTTCTTCCAGATTTGGTGTTTCGTAGTAGTTATTTTCTTGATATGCTCGGTTTGCCTGATTACTTTTCTGAGAAAGATTTGGAATCGGCTATTATTACACAAATGCAGCAGTTTATTAATGAGTTAGGTTCTGATTTCGCTTTTTTAAGTCGTCAAAAACGTATCACAGTGGATGCTGTAGATTATTATATCGATCTACTTTTTTTTCATCGTGGGCTTCGTAGATTAGTAGCCATTGACTTGAAACTTGGAAAATTTAAACCAGAGTATGAAGGACAAATGCTGCTCTATCTTCGTTATCTAAACAAAAATGAACGAAAAGAATATGAAGAATCTCCTATAGGTCTTATTCTATGTTCTGAAGGAAATACAGAGCATATTGAGTATTTGATGCTAGATGAAGAAAGTCCAATTAAAGTTGCACAATATTATACTCAACTGCCCGATAAGAATTTGTTGTCTGAAAAATTGCAACGTGCTATTGCTATAGCTAAAGCACATTATACCGAAAGAGAACTTGACAGAAAAGATAAATAATAAAGATATATTCTATGCTCCAATACATCAAAAACGAACAACATTACTCTTTCCTGATTGAAGCTATCCGGCAGGCGAAGCGGACGGTTTGGATCGGGACGGCTGATATAAAAGATCTTTACATCAAAGAAGGAAAAGATGCTGTCCCTTTACTGAAACTGTTGGAGCAAAAGGTCAGGGAAGGTGTCGAAGTACGTTTGATCCATGCAAAGGAACCGGGGCAGAACTTCCGTGATGACTTCGATAAATATCCTTTGCTTTGGAGCCGTATGGAACGCGTACTTTGTCCTCGTGTTCATTTTAAGCTATTGATATTCGATTTGAAGCAGGTCTATATCGGATCGGCAAACTTAACGGGAGCCGCCTTAGGAATGAAAGGAAAAGATAACCGTAACTTCGAGGCAGGAGTTTTTACCTCGGTGGAAGAGCTGGTGACGGAAGTCGTCGAACAGTTCGATGAGCTTTGGATGGGGATTCCCTGTAAGACCTGTAAACGGAAGAAATATTGTTCGGACAGGATTATGACATGATTGAAGATATCCATTGCCTATAAACCTATTCAGTCTATAGGCAATAAGAGACCACACAAAATAGTCTTTTTCATATTAAATGCTGTTTTGAATTTGAATAAGTGCACAAATATATCCGAAGGCTTTAAAAAATCGATGATTTGTATAGTTTTTTTAGTATAAGCGAGCCATGTTTGAATATATTTATTATTTTTATGCAACAGAAGAATATTAATTAACATACGATGATAGGTGCAATAGCAGGAGACATTATCGGCTCCGTTTATGAATTCGATAATATAAAGACAATGGATTTTCCGTTGTTTACAGATGAAAGTAATTATACGGACGATACGATCATGACGGTCGCTATAGCTGATTGGTTACTGAATAGGGGAAACCTTGTTGGAATCATGCAGGAGTACGGACGTAAATATCCGTGTCCGATGGGTGGTTATGGTGCTCGTTTCAGCCGTTGGCTACAGGAGGAGAAACCGCAACCTTATGACAGTTGGGGGAATGGTTCGGCGATGCGGGTGAGTGCTGTCGGATGGGGATGCATTTCGTTGGTAGAGGCGTTGGTCGTTGCTAAAGGAACTGCTATGGTCTCTCATGACCATCCCGAAGGGATTAAAGGAGCGCAGGCCACTGCTACTGCTGTTTATATGGCACGGGATGGGAATAGTAAGCAGGAGATCAAGCGATCTATTGAATCTCTTTTTTCTTATGATCTGGACCGTACTTGTGACGAGATACGTCCGGACTATCGTTTTGATGTCAGTTGCCAGGGAACGGTTCCCGAAGCAATTATTGCCTTTCTGGAAAGTACGGACTTTGAGAACGCCATCCGCCTGGCCGTCTCATTAGGTGGCGACAGCGATACGCTGGCTTGCATCACCGGAGGAATTGCCGGGGCTTATTATGGTGTACCGGATGATATTCAGCAGGAAGTCATGAAACGAATACCACCAGAGTTTCAGGAAATAGTGAAGCGATTAAATGCTAGATCATTAAGTTATCGGAACAGTTGAAGAATTTGTCTTTAGTATTTCTTACTCCGTTTCGTTTTTCTTTAAAGTTATATATCCATTATCATAATTTCCAATGGTTTTATAATTGCTGTCGAGTATATAACCATTAGAATAATAGCCTAGTGTCTTTTTGTTTTTGTCTAAAATGTAACCATTAGAGCAATAGGCTATCGTTTTTCCTGACTTATTGAGAATGAAACCATTATTGTAAGTATAAGGTGCATTATTCTTGAATATTGCCTTGATATCATTGAGGTCTGCAACCTTGTTTGCTTTACTGTCTGTAATGGTTGTTTCTTTCTTGAAAGAAGAGGCCGTCTGGTTACGCGTTGTATTGCAACATACAATAGTGATTGTACATAAAGGGAAAAGTAATAATAATAGTAAATCTTTTGTTCTCATGTGTTTATGCTTGTTGGTTATAAGTTTTTCTATGTGTGTAAAGATATGGAATAAGTGAAATAACCATATATCATTTGTATTAAATATCGATGAATTTATGGCATCTGGCTCCACACACTATTCTCCATATCTTCAATTGAAAATACATCTTTTTCTTCGTCGTAAGATAAAGTGAATTTATAATATGTATCGGGGGTTGTATAACGGTATGTATCTGGGAACAGATCATTACTTAGATTGGAGCGGTTTATTGTTGGAAGTAATTTAACAATATGGATCTTATCATCCATGGTAATGTAAAGCTCGGCATCTCTTTCTCCACAATATGAAAATACGATCGCTTTATAATGTTGCGGATTCGTTTTATATCTGAATGGTTGGATAGGTACCCGGCTTTTCACCATAACAGTTGTAGACTCGGGAACATTCTTCAATTCAAAATCCAGTAAACAATTGTTATGTACCAAAATATCAGAAAGATGTGTCGATGCTTTTCCTGAATATAGGCAAAACAAACAATCGGCAGCTAATAATTTATCTTCGGTTGTTTGGTCAAAAATCATTGTAGATGTAGTATCTGTGTAAGATATAAAATTAGCATAATAGTTTTGAGAAGCAAAGAGAATAATCGGGCCTAACCCCGGACTGATCCAATCTATGCCATCCTCATTTTCGATTATGTTGGGACCCCAAATATAGCAGGGAGTATCTTTAGGAATGGCTTTGAGCGTATTTTTGTCTATTGCATAATCATATATCGACTCATAATTTATTATCAGTATCCAATTCTTTCGGGCAGACAGGTCGATATTTGAAATAGCTTCGAATACTTCAATGGGGATATCTTCCTTTTCTACCTCTTTATCTTTTTCGCTCAATAGATATTTATTGCACGAGATACACCCTGATATACAAAGAATAGTAAATAATAAGCCGAATATGTTGTTTCTTGTCATGCTGTTAATATGGTATATTAGACCCGATTTTACAAAGTGAAAACCTTGATGCACAAAGATATTCTTTTATTTCAGAAACGAACAGGATTATACATCGCTAATTCGAACACACAAATGGTTTTGATTTTGCCTATTCCTCTTCCATCTTCCGAATCTCCTCCATCTCCTTGTTTAACCGTTTGAACTGTGCCGGTAAGACATATTTCAGATTTATGAATATGGATGCAGCCATGACAGCCATGATAAGTAACAACATGACAGCCCCTTCGGTAGTAGTAAACAGAGGCGCATTGATCATCAGGAAAATACCGGCTATTCCCACCGGACTGCAATAGTAATTCCTTTTCGTCACATTCAGTTTATAAAACTCCAGCTCCCGTATAGTCTTTTTATTATCAAGATATGAATTTGTTATATCCAGCTTCCTCAGATTTAGATAATATTTTATCAGTCCCCATGAAGCAAAGCAGGCAAAAGCCAGAAACAACACTATTCCAATATAGAAATTAACCATGTTTTGGATATGGAGGTGTGAGAATAGCATGACAAGGATAACTATCGGAAAAGGGATTCTGAACAACAAGAGTAACAGATTCTTTCTTTTCATACGGTTTGTTTCTGCCGAGATCTTTTTCATCAAGGCTGTTCTATTCAGATGTACATTCGCTACAATTTGCTGGTTTTCCTGTTTCCAGCTGTTTTTTATATTATCGAGTTCCATAACGATTCATTTATTGGGGTTCATTTGTTTTCTTAATTGCTCTTTTATCCGGTTCAAACGTGTACTGACGTTCGTCCTGGATAGACCGAGGATTTGAGAGATCTCTTCATATGATTTATCATCCAGATACAATAGGATAATAGCCTTGTTCTGTTCCGATAAACTTTCGATGCACTGATAGAGTTGGCCGATTTCAGAGGAGTTGTCGGTCGGGACTTCGAGGATATCACTGCCGTCCGCTACCTTCAACTCATCGAAAAACAATACTTTGTTATTGTCTCGCTTTCGTTTGACATTCAACGCCACGTTGAGCGAGACGCGATAGATCCAGGTCGATATTTTGGAGTCGCCTTTAAACTTCGGGTACGACTTCCACAATTCGAGGATGATGTCATTGATCAGGTCTTTCCTGTCGTGCGTGGTATAAGCATACACCCGGGCGATCTTTATCAGTATGCTTATGTTCGATTCCAGCGCAGACAGGAAGTCTGCTTCACCTTTTATCATATTCATTTCTCTTTTAGTTTGTATTGGATTAGTACCCTGGCGCGTGAAAAAGTCACACATCTTCTGCAAAAGTAAACCTTTTTCGCTTTCTTGTTGTTTTCTTACCGAAAGTACAAAATATGTCGTTAATCCCGACTGATCGGCATAACATCTTTCTCTTATAATTAAATAATACTGACAAAATGACTTATTTTCGTTATGGTATTTGTTTTGTAGAGTTATCAGTGAAAGTTTAAAATAAAGAAGATAACAAGAAAGTAATATAAGGTATGAATTTAAACAATTTTACAATTAAATCACAGGAGGCTGTTCAACAGGCGGTGCAGTTGGTTCAGAAGAATAACCAACAGGTGATCGAACCTGTTCATTTGCTGAAGGCTGTCATTATGACGGGCGAAAGCATCACGAACTTCCTTTTCCAGAAACTGGGTGTGAATATCCAGAATCTGAACATGGTGCTGGATCGTCAGATAGAATCCTATCCGAAAGTATCCGGTGGCGAACCTTACCTGTCGAGCGAATCGAATGCCGTTTTACAGAAAGCAATCGATTATTCCGGTAAGATGGGTGACCAGTATGTTTCTCTGGAACATATCATTCTCGCTTTGTTCACCGTAAAAAGTACGGCTTCGCAGATCTTGAAAGATGCCGGTGTTACGGAAAAAGAACTGGAGAAAGCGATCGAGGAATTGCGTAAGGGAAATAAAGTAACGAGCCAGTCGGCAGAAGACACATACGACTCTCTGAATAAATACGCCATCAACCTGAACGAACGTGCCCGTAGCGGCAAGCTCGACCCGGTGATCGGCCGTGATGACGAGATCCGTCGTGTACTTCAGATCCTGAGCCGTCGTACAAAGAACAACCCGATCCTGATCGGTGAACCGGGTGTCGGTAAAACAGCTATCGCCGAAGGCTTGGCACACCGTATCGTCCGTGGCGACGTTCCGGAGAATCTGAAATCAAAACAGATTTACTCTCTGGATATGGGGGCATTGATCGCCGGTGCCAAATATAAAGGTGAATTCGAGGAACGGTTGAAATCCGTAGTCAACGAGGTGACCAAGTCGGAAGGCGAGATCATCCTTTTCATCGATGAGATCCATACATTGGTAGGAGCCGGTAAGAGTGACGGGGCTATGGATGCCGCCAATATCCTGAAACCGGCGTTGGCACGTGGTGAATTGCGTTCTATCGGTGCAACGACACTGGACGAATATCAGAAATATTTTGAAAAAGATAAGGCGTTGGAACGTCGTTTCCAGGTTGTGATGGTCGAAGAACCGGATGAACTGGATACTATTTCTATCCTGCGTGGTCTGAAAGAGAAGTACGAAAACCATCATAAGGTACGTATCAAAGACGATGCCATTATCGCTGCCGTCCAGCTTTCGACAAGGTATATTACCGACCGCTTCCTGCCGGATAAGGCGATCGACCTGATGGATGAGGCTGCTGCCCGTCTGCGTTTGCAGGTGGATTCGGTGCCTGAATCATTGGATGAAGTTTCCCGCCGTATCAAACAGTTGGAGATCGAACGCGAAGCCATCAAACGTGAAAACGATAAGACGAAACTGGAACAGTTGAACAAGGAAATCGCCAACCTCAAGGAAGAAGAAAAGAAACAGAAAGCCCAGTGGGAAAGCGAAAAGGAACAGATCAACAAGATCCAGCAAAATAAGATCGACATCGAGAACCTGAAGTTTGAAGCCGATAAGGCAGAACGTGAAGGTGATTACGGCAAGGTTGCCGAGATCCGTTACGGCAAACTGCAGGCGAAAGAAGAAGAGATCAAGGAAATACAGGCCAAGCTGCACACCATGCAGGGGGCTGCCGCTATGATCAAAGAGGAAGTCGACAGCGAAGATATTGCCGATGTGGTATCCCGTTGGACCGGTATTCCCGTCAACAAGATGATGCAGAGCGAACGTGACAAACTGCTCCGCCTGGAAGACGAATTACATACCCGTGTGATCGGTCAGGAAGAGGCTATTACAGCCATTGCGGATGCCGTGCGTCGTAGCCGTGCCGGATTGCAGGATCCGAAACGTCCGATCGGTTCGTTCATCTTCCTCGGTACGACCGGTGTAGGTAAGACAGAGCTTGCCAAAGCGTTGGCTGAATACCTGTTTGACGATGAGAACAGTATGACCCGTATCGATATGAGCGAGTATCAGGAGAAATTCAGTGCGACTCGTCTGATCGGTGCACCTCCGGGATATGTCGGTTACGATGAAGGTGGCCAGTTGACGGAAGCAATTCGCCGTAAACCTTATTCTGTCGTCCTGTTCGACGAGATCGAAAAGGCGCATCCGGACGTATTCAATATCCTGTTGCAGGTATTGGACGACGGTCGTCTGACGGACAATAAGGGACGTGTCGTGAACTTCAAGAACTCGATCATCATCATGACCAGCAATATGGGTTCATCCCTGATTCGTGAAAGCTTCGAGAAGATCACGCCCGACAATCGCGAAAAAGTGATCGATGAAACCCGTATACAGGTACTGGAATTACTGAAGAAATCCATTCGTCCGGAATTCCTGAACCGTATCGACGAGATCATCATGTTCACTCCGCTGAATGAGGAAGAGATCCGTAAGATCGTTACCTTGCAGTTGAACAGCGTGAAGAAGATGCTGGCTAACAATGGTGTTGCCTTGAACTTTACGGATGCTGCCGTCGATTTTATCTCGGATGCAGGTTACGATTCCCAGTTCGGTGCCCGTCCGGTAAAACGTGCTATCCAGAAGTATGTCCTTAACGAACTGTCGAAGGAGATACTGGGTATGAAGATCGATAAGAACCGTCCGATCATTATCGATCGGGAAGGGGATGGACTGATATTTAAGAATTAAAAAGGTCCTTATATTATATATGTAGAATCCTGGCTTGTAAAAGTCAGGATTTTTTTTGTTTAGCCACGAGGTATATAACTGGTAGCCGATAAACCCTGACAATGTGGATTTTTAGTTTTAGAGATAAAAATTATTTTAAATCTAATTTTCTTTAGTCTTCTTAGAACTATGGTGAGTTAATACTTGTTATATATATAGCAGAGGTA
>OMGR01000133.1_pt1 | contig 65124 bp, 55 predicted proteins | sample 1646061 | NCBI WGS metagenome assembly OMGR01 (sample SAMN05578583, study PRJEB25193) | human gut metagenome | biome: Human Microbiome; feature: human-associated habitat; material: feces | host: Homo sapiens | place: USA:Birmingham | reverse complement strand
GCCTTGATCTTTTGGCTACTTTTCCATCAAGGGAAAAGTAGTTCAATTATTTCTACACTTTCCTCACCAAACAATAATAATTCCCAGTCTTCGTATGTATCTTCCGAATCCCTGAGGCATTCAGCATTTTACCGAAACGACAAGCCGACGTATTACTGAACTTCCGTTTGGAGCGTTCCGAAATAATATCCAACAATTCGACTGATGTAAACCGTTCCTCTTTCTCCCCTGGCTCCGGTAAACGGAAATAACTGAACAAATACTGCATCTCCAACGGTTCATCCTGAAATCCGGAATTACTTTGTGTCAACAACCGTTCCTCTTCGGTGTTCAGCCAATAACGTTCACCCGAACGGATCGCATGAAGCGCCTGCGCATACAACTGTTCATACTCCACCGGAGAAGAAACATCGATCGTCCCTGTTACCTGAACACAAATATAGCGACGGCTCCCTGTCGGATCTGTCAACAACTCCATTGGATTGGCTGTGGCCGAAAATGAAGCCAAACGCCTCATCTGCTGAAATGTTTTCTGATGAGGGCGACGTACTTTCACTTCCGGCTTCTGAATCAAATGTTTCAAATCAGCCTGATACTTCCGGCTCAAACGATCGAATTCATCAATTGTGATCAATACATTTTGAGACATCAACAGCTCTGCCTCACTCTTATTTTCCAAATTGATACTTTCTGCATGATAATCCCTCAACACAGGCGGAAGGAGTAAACGGAAAAATGTTGATTTCGAGATCCCTTGTCCGCCCACCAAAACAGGAACCAGACTATTCGCATACAGTCGGTCTGCCTTTTGCCAATGGGCAACCATACTGACAAACCATACATAAAACCGATTCCTCCACTCCGGATCCGATGTCGGCACCGTATCGGCCAATGCACGTATCCGGTCTTTCCCGTCCCATCCCGGCAGATTGTATAAAAACTCTTCCAACGGATTATAATTCGGAACCCGTGGCGAATAAATATAACGACGCACATCTTTATCCCAGATATCAAGGCCTTCCTCCATCGCATTCAGACAAATGCCGTTCAATACCTCTGTCGTCACCGGCCGGAAACGAAAACAGAAAGAATGCTTCTCCCTGTACTCTACCTCCCCGATAATCTCGTTCTTGCGAAACTCATACCGCCGTTTCAGAAATTCCTCCATCCGTGCCAATAGATTCATAGACTGCGGCAGATGGGGTTTCTTCCCGAACGATTTACGCGAAAGATACACATTATGAATCGTCAGCCTCAGCAGGTTCTGATCACGTAAATTCCATAATCGGAAATAAAGCCAGCGCACGACATCTTCTTCCGGAATACCCGAATCGAAACAAAGCGTACTGACCGCCACAATAAAATCTTTCGGTTCCTTTTCTCCCCAATCGGGACCCTGTTCGCGATACACCTGATTCAGACAAGTTTCGAAAAGCATTTCCATTTTTTTATATTGCTCCACACCTGGCAAGATACGTGCCAGCGGATCATCAGAAGTCCGTATCAGCTCCGCATATCCGGAATCTTCCGGCATCTTCAACGGCTGTTCCATCCGGACAGGCAACGACTCCGGATTATAAAAACATTCCGGATCGAACGACAAGCGGCATCCCCGGTCGAGCGACGGCTCCTTGAAATCGACCGGCCACTGCAATTGCGCCTGATAATGCAATACCGCCCTGCGATAGGCATGTGCGTGAAAACAAGTCGCCGCCTCTTTTTCCACCGGCAGCGAACCATCCGACAGCGTATAGCGAACCACGACCTTCACACTCAATCCGCTTGAACCGATAAAGGCCAATAAAGGCCGGTTGTACTTCGTAATCTCATCACGCAACCGCCTGGCCTCCGCCCTGTTTGCCAAACGGTTGAATTCCAGTAAAACCAAACCGTTATACTGTTTCCAAACCTGCTCCTTATAACCGGAAGCAAAAAGTACCACCGGAATTTTCTCCGCATCAGCCAACCGGCTTCCGGGCGAGCAATAGGGAATCATTTCACGCATATCCCTCACTCGCCGGGCTTGATCCTCATCCTTTATACGTTCCGCGACAACATCCAGTGCCACCAGCTTGCCGGAACTCAGATTTCCTTTCAATAATGTAACTTTCATTTCACTCCTCTTTTTTCTCCGCTAAAACATAAACAGCGACTTTCGGACCTCCCAGGCGAACGATACGCCCCTCTCCTCTCAACAACTTCAGATCCTGCTGGGCTATATAACGGGAACAAACATTCACTCCCATGCAATCGGAACTGGTGAGATCCCTGTGATTCGATAAATAGCGGAGAATACGTTCCTGACGTTGCTCGGGAGTGTAAGCCACTTTTTTCCTATAATCCGTCGCCCTCTCGAAATGCATGGAACTCATTTCCTTTTTCAATTCCTTACAGGCCCGAAAAACAACTTTCGAAAACCGGATACTTTCGCCCCTGATCTCCTTCGGATCATGTATAGGCGGACATTTAGCAGTAACATAAAACGAGCCGATTCCATCTATTTCCACCGGATCACCCTCCTTCAGTGCCCGAACCAACTCTTCTTTAAAAAAAGTCATTATACCTTTGACCTCTCCTTCATTGAAGGTACTGCGATCGGCAATTATCTCACATAGCTTATCAAAACGCAACACCTGCCCTTCCACAATACGGGCATGTAATACTCCTTCTTCTTCCTGTCCGGGAGAATGAGGATTTTCGTAAAACAGATACTTTGCTGGCATATATACGATTGTTTATTCTACTCCCTACCTCACTTGCAAGTAGGGAATAAGTCAGTACTATTTAAGGCAAACCCTATAACTTTTTCACTTAACGACCATGGTCGGCATACTTAACCACCTTCGTCATCAAGCTTAACGACACAGGTCGCAAAGCTTAACGATAGCCATCCTTTAGTTTATAAGTCATAGCTAAAGGTATAGTTTATTATTGGTTTTGTGGTAATATACAGGGAGAAAAGTGTTACTTATTTTAAGTGTAGGAGAACATGAAACTCAAAAGGTGAACGGTTTAAGCCAACCATTCACCTTTTTGACAAACCATTCATCGACTTAAAAAGAAAGAAACCAGCACTTTAAGAGGAGAAGATGAAGAGTGAATGGCTATAATCCCAATAGACTATTACACACAAACTTTTCGTGCACCATCCTTATATTTTACAATATATACCTGCTATTTTCGGACAATATCGAATAATAGAACCGTTTCCTACACCTGTATCTACCAATTGGCCAGTTAAATTATAGTATCGAAAACATGATATATAAAAGGTGAATGACTAGTTTCAATCATTCACCTTTTTGATAAACTGTTTACCCGACGACTCTCTGCTTAAACATAAACAAACCTACAAGCTAAAAGGGTAAAAAGTTAAAATAAGCATTCCACAAAATCATGAACTATACCTATTATTTACTTCGCAACCATTGTTTCTTCTCCATTAATCAATATCTGAGAATCTCCATTATCTGTTGTTAATAAATAAGAGGCAGGTATTGAATTTTCCAAATTTTTATTAGTATTTTCAACAAGCTCTGTATCAATAATAGGAGTACCTTCCACTACAAATTTATTCTGTCCATAAAGTATAGCCCACCAAGATTTATAATAAACAACACCATCAGCTAAACCTATAGCTCCCGGAGTCTTTTCCATAGCTCTGTCTATCGCATCTTTCAGATTCGGATAGCCGGTCGGGAAACACAAGATCATATGAGCAGTACTCGAACCTTTAGTCCGATAGTTATTTTTCTGTAAAGCCTTCCCTTTTTGGATGTCATAATTACGCGTAGAAACAACTGTAAAATCCAAATACCGATGGGAGCAACTAGAAAATATGCAGCCCAATAAAGCAATTAACAAATACTTTTTCATACAAATAAAATTTAATATTAATAAATAAGTTATATAAAAACAAATTCAATCGACTCCAATAAAGACATAACTCTTGCGTCCTTGCACATAAACGACATATTCACCTCTTGAAGAGAAAGAAAAACGCAATCGGCAAATATGTTGTTCCTTGTCTATTTCTTTTGTAAAAGAAATACCTTTCATGTTTATAGAAGAATAGAAAAACATGGCTTTTCCCTCCTCCGACTCAGTTCTACAAAACGAAATTCTGGCTGTAGGATTATCCAATGGAAAAGAAAGTTCCAATGTTTGTTCAACAGATACGCGAGTTGCTGATTTTCTTTGTCCTCTAAGGATTATCATATTATCTGATTTCTTAGTTGTTTTTATATCAAATTCTCTTTCATCAACTGCATGACCATTTAAAAGCACATTCTTATTTGCAACCAGCTGCGAAGGCTGTTCGGGAGAGGATATATTTTGCTTTGTTTCTGTAGTAGATTGAGACTCCGGACTATGATCATTTTTGGGAACCGGAATAACAGTTATCGGCTGGTTATTCTCTTGGGCTGGTTCCTGAACGACTTCAATAACCTTTTCAATATCACCTGCAATAATCCGTATTTGATTATTACGCTTTTTATATGAGGTATTCCGGGCAACAATGATCCGGCAATAATCCGCCCCTTTCTGAACATTACACCAGGAAACCTTCCCTGTCGCTCTCCATTTAGGATCGTTCGTTTTAATTTTAACGACTTCTGTCCCCCCCCCCCTCCTCTGAATAATTCAATTTGTTTTCCGAGATATCCAGTGTTATTATCTTTATCTCCGGTTCTAATTCCATCTCTGATTCAAAAGTTTTTGATAGGGATTGAGTTGTTTCCACTTCTGTATTATTAATACCTTTAAGATGTAATAAAGTATCCTGATTTTGCGAACTACTTTGTGATATAGATTTCTGCATGACTATTTCCGGCCCATCAACAGAAGATATATTTGTTGTTACAACAGCACCCTCAGTATGCTTCTTTATATACAGATTATACAGAACCAGGGCAACAGAAACCAACAGGACTGAAAGCCCACCTACAATAGCTCCCCATTTCCATGTTTTAAAAGAGGGACAATTCTTTTTATCTGATAAACGCAAATGTTCCAATGCAACCCTAAATTCAGCAGCAGAAGCATATCTTAATTCTTGTTTTTTATTCGTTGCTTTTAAAATAACTTTACGAATGCCGGAATGAGTAAGACCTTCTATAGATATCTTCTTATACAAATGAGCAAACTTCAATTCCTCCGTTGTTCCTGAAAAAGGTAATTGCCCAATATATAATTGATAAAACAATACACCTATTGCATAGATATCAGTTGTTTCATTCTGTATAGAGACATTCCCCCTCACCAACTCCGGAGCTGCATAATTGGCTTTCCCTATAAAAGTACCGAATGTAGTTAGAGACTGATCCGGACTATTCAGAGAAACTATTTGTTTGCAAATACCAAAATCAATTAATTTTATTTTTCCATCATAAGTTATCATTATATTCGTCGGATCTATATCCCTATGTATAAACCCACTATCATGTAATGCCATCACGCCTGACAATACATTCTTTATGATTTTAACGACAACTTCTTCTCTATTTTGAAGATACATGTTATAAAGTTGATTGGCATAAGCAATTTGTACACCTTGCTTATCGATAAATATTCCTTTCAACCAATCATCCAATGTAATCCCAACCAGTAACTCCATTACCAGATAATAACAAATTTTTCTCAAGCCTCTATTCTCATCCCTTACTTCAGCTTCGACAAAGCTATACATCCGAATCAGATTATCATTATCCATTTGTATAGAAGCTTCACGTCTGGCTCTTTCGATTACACTTTCAGGCATACCGTCATAAACAACTTTAATAGCTACCGGAGTTCTTGAGTTACTTGATATAACAACCCTGTATCCACGAAAAACTCTTCCCATCCCCCCTTCTCCCAGAGGACGGCTTTCCATGTCGAATTCATAATAAAGACCTTGTCGCCTTTCAAATTCGCCTTGTAATCGAAGCATTTTCATGTCAAACTTTTTGTTTTATTTTATCCGGCACAAAATGATACTACGCCCTTTATTTGCGTATATGACATATTCCCCAGCAACAGTCAGAGGATAAACCAATCGGGTTGTACCATTCACACTCGTTTCTTTGTTTATATAATGTACACCGTTAGTAACCATCTCCTTATAAGTAAATCCTAAACGGGATTCTTTCTTATTAATTGGCTTGGGAGTAACATGTAATAATATCACCTCCTCTGCCATATTTCCGTTTTCAAAATGAGTTTCTACAATTAATTGTTGTTGCAACGAATCCAATAAGAAAATGACAGGTTCCGATTCGGGCAAGATAGTTACCAAATCCTCACATTCTTCCACAATGGCATTTTTTGTAGAATTTCTATTTATTAATAAATCCCCTTCATCTAATATGACATCCGTTTTTTCCTTGTAATCCGGATTTTTCTCCCGACGTATTTCCGCTATATCCTTATGTTCTACTTTTCTGATATCTTTAGAAAAAGTTTGTACTAATGAATAACTGGGTTCTTTATCGGTTCCATAATCTTGTTCAATAACAATACCTTTTATGCACTGACCGTTTTCCAACAGAATAATATCCATCAAAGAAGATTGTTCAAACAGGCTTTGTCCGGGATTTAATTTCACTTTCTTCTGCAAACTTATTTGTTTGAAATCAATCACCTCTACGATTCCATCCTCTCTCTGCAAACGAATTTGTTTACCTGGTATTTGCTCAAGAATCTGCCCTTGAAATTTCTCTCCGGAACGTAGTTCAATTACATCAACCAATCCTGTCAGGTCGGTCTGGGGTCTTTTATTACGCTTTATTGTTTGAATTTCGTTCCAATCAATATTATAAGAATTGGAATTAAAATCCAGATATTTAACAACAGCTCCTTTTTCCAAGATGCGGACTTTATGCGGAACTATATCTCTGCTAAAACTCTTTTGTACCGATATTTTGGGAATAACCTCAACCGAATCCTTTTGAGTGACAATAGTATCACTTTCCATCTCTTTTTTATCCTGAAGCATGAGATCGCTCAACACCAAATAATCCTTCTTATTTACAGTTTTAAGAAGCGACTGGTTAGCCTTCGCCCATTCCTGCCATTCAGTTGAAAGAGAATTCAACTCCAAGTCATAATTCACAATCGAACGAACAAATTCTGAAGGTATATAAACCAACGCTTTTTCTGCAATAAATACAACATCCTTTCCTGGATGTTGAACAGCGATATATCCCTCAAACTCTGAACCATTTTTTAATACAATCTTTTCATAAGACTCAGCATAGACTCCTCCATAATATAAACTGAGGACAATACTGATATACAGTTTCAGATATTTCATAATACTTTAATTTTAATATTTGACAAAGAATGGCAGTAACTTGATACGTTTACTTACATTGTTTTCTGTCAGAGAGGTTGAAACCGTAATAGTGCGATATTCTTCTGTACTAACTTTCATAAAATAAGTAGATATCTTCTCCGTCTGCTTCCCTTCTATCGATATAGTTTTCGTTATAGACTTCAAACGGTCACCCGTTACCTTCACCGTCAGTTCCATCACATTAGAAGTGTTGTTAGTCAAAGTCACTGCTACCGGTGCATTATCTTTCACATTCGCTTTTACGCTGGCAGGAGATATAGAAATAGTTAGATCATCTTCAGCCACGTGCTTAACGGTATCCGACTCACCCATTCCGCTTTTCCAAACCAATAGATTTTCGCCTTGCAATGAAAGATCATACTTTTCTTTCGATAGTAAGAATGAAAAAATACGATTCGTATCTGTATTTCCAGGTTGCGTACTGCTAACTTTCTTTCCATCGGCATTCACACACAATAACTCTAAAGCTCCGTCTTTCCAACCTTCAGGAACCGATACGATATAATCAACAGACTCCACCCCTGTGTCCGTTGATTTTAAAGTCCCGGCAGCAGCACGACAATAAAAATCACCCTGTATCAGTTTCAAAACTCCATATTTTTTATCTTTTGCCACAATAGCGTATCCTTTACTAAAAGGTGAAGCTTCACTAAATTGGGCAGGTAATATCACTTTACCTCCCTGCATATAGCCATATATGTCATTTTCGACAAAAGTGGTAGGTCCGTCATATACAGCCTCCGATATGACATTATCTTTACTTTCCATTTTATCTTTCTGCAAAGCAAACTTTTCATCAAACATCATTGCGATGTTATTATCAATCCTAACCAATTGTCCAGAAGTATTAATGAAGCAATATTTATTATCTTTTGTAATAACTAATGCTTCTCCATCCTTAAACGAGGTTCCGAAATAAATGTCGCCAATATCGGACATCAGGCTCATCACCTGCCCCTGTTCATTTATATAAAAAACCTTATCCTTACTTTTTTTAACAAGATTCTTTTTAATTAATCCAATGCCTTTTCCTACAAGCCCTTTTCCCTTAGAGACAGCGGCCCATCCTTCTGAAAAGGGATGAATAGAACTATAATCGAATCCTGTGACCGGTATTCCGTTGGGATTAATATATCCATATTTCCCATTTTTAGTATATACGGGTAGCTTTCCTTCAGAGAAAAAAGGATAATCTTCCACATACCATTCTTCTGTCACAGGAATTATTTTCTGATCGGCATGAAGAATACCCTTCAAACAATATCTATCTTCTTCAAACTGCAAAACAAGGGCGCAGCCTTCAACCAATGGTGTAATCGAATCGGCATAAACAGAAACAAGACTATTCCCCTCTTGCCCTAATATGCCAGCGTATCTTCCTGATTTTACTTTATACATACCATCACCATATACTGATATCGAGGTGTACTGAGGTTGTATGAGCCATCTAGCTGTTTGAGCATTCAATGATGATATGAATCCACAAATAAATAATAAAAGACAAATTCTTATTTTATTCATAACCCAACCTCCTCTTCATACATTTCTTTCAAATATCTTGCTTGACAAGCTTTCGTAAAGGTAGTTGATTCATATCCACCCCAATGGATTCCTACTAAAAGCCCTCTTTCATTAAAAATGGGTGAACCACTTGCGCCTCCGGCAGAATTACCTTGAAGATCAAAAACATATTTACTAGGCTCTTTACTACAGAAAGTTTCCCGTATAAATGGCTCCAATGAATTTGTTTTATTATCTAAATTCCAGCCAAGTCCATTCGGATAGCCTATTATATAAAGTCTATCCTTTAACGGTTCCAGTTTACCCATATAACACTTTTTCACGTCAAAAATATATTTAACATCCACTGGTGTTTTCTTGTTGTTCATTTGCAAAAGAGCAATATCTTTATCTGACGAACCTGACTCTGTTAAGACAAAACATCGGTCAAACTCATCCGGATGAGTATAGTTTCTTCCAGGATACCCAACAGTTATATAATCCATCTCACCACTAATTTTTATAGTTGAATTTCTAAGTCTGTCGATCACCGTATTCAACTTAGGTATAACTTTATTCCATGTCTTATTGTCTGCGCTTCCTAAAGAATAAGTAAATAACATCTCACCCAAATCGGTTTTTCTAAACAAACTTAAATCGTTTTCGGTATATATTTTCTTAACCAGTATCAAGTTTTCGATCCCTTCTTTGACTCTTTGTTTTATTCTGTTTTCTTCAGCTTTTTCCCTATATTCCCAAGGAATGGCGACATGCCTGTTGGTCGCCATCCTTCCTTCCCTATCTATAAAGAAAGCTGTTGCCTGATAAGGTTGGATCGATTCTATATTATCGAATTGTCCATCCCACAATTCAGGGATCGGATTATCTTCTAATGTTGCAATATAATGATAACAAGCTCTGACATAGACTACTGCCGACCGAAAATCCTTCGGAGGATGTATCCCTCCGTATTGACAGTGTTTCTCTCCACAAACATCACATGGTTCTCTAGAAGAGACAAGAACAAAGACAAGAACGATTGCTACAGCGGCGGCTACTCCTCCTATGGTCCATTTCACCCAACCTGCATACCAAGGTTGCGGGAAAAAAGGCTGTATTTGCTCTGTTATATCTGTATCGCCACAAATCACGATATCTCCCCGTTTAATGCGGACTTCTTTTCCCGATTGTATTCTAACCCCGTTTACCTTTGTTCCATTTTTACTCCCTAAATCGACCAAATTGCATTTATTGTCTTTCAGCACTTTAAAAGTGGCATGAAAACGACTTACAAATGCACCTGAAACAACCAGGTCGTTTCGAAAATTAGCTCCAATGTTGACTATGGATTTATATTTGCTAGTATTCTCCAATGAAGGAACATGACTCCATTGTAACTCCACATCCGCAAACTTGACATAATCCCCTCGTTGAATGGTTACTTCTTTATTTGGCGTAATTTTTTTCCCTCCAACAAAAGTTCCGTTCGTACTATTTTTGTCTTCCAGTATGATTTCACCACTATCCAGCAAAATAATTTCTGCATGATGACCACTTACATATTCGCTATTCAACGTTATATCCGAGGAAGATGAACTTCCGATTTTTAGTAGCTTCATTGTATATAGATTTTTTGTTATTACATAATGGGGATAGATTGCTCACTCTTAGAATCAGATTTTTCTTTTTCAGACTTATTCGTTTTATCTTCTGTCTTTTTATCTTTTTTCTTTTTATCAGGGAAGAAGTTCGGAGGAATACGAGTCTTCTTTTTTTTACCGGAAGAAGTATCCGTTTCAGATACTTTCTTTTCTTCCTCCTCCGTTGTTTGTTCCTCTTTTTCAGGCACAGGGACCTCTACTCCATTTACTTCAGGATCTATATCTATGGGTGACAAGGGTACATCATCCTTTATAAATCTGCTAAAAACTGCAATACAAGCTATTAGCAACACGACAAAGAATGCTCCGATTATCCCGTAACGGAAATATCCGCGAATATCCGGAATTTGTGTCCAGTCTAACTGCCTTACATGGGCAAATGAAACAATATCCTTACGAGTTATAGGATATACCGTATCCGATTTCAATTTGACGCCATTGACAAATGTTCCGTTTTGTCCTAAACTGATGATCTCCATTTTTCCGGTAGCATGAATTTTCAATATAGCATGACGTCGGCTAATCATATTATCAGACAAGATTATATTACAGTTTTCATCGCGACCAATAGAAAATATCTTCATATTTATAATTTTATTACTGATTAATTTTATCTTTAATAATATCTAATCGTTTGATTATTTTGTCATAATGCCCCTTAGACCTATCGGTACTTTCTTTTGCTATATTCTGTTTCAAAAGAAGTATGATTCCGTATTCTTTACCATCCTTTTTTTTACCATGAAATTCATAATCGGATATTTTATATTCACTTTCCAGTTCCGGCTCTACCTCTTGTATCAAAGAAACAATATCCTTTAACATTTTGTCTTTTGTTTCTGCTTCACTTTCAGGCATATCACGCAACTTCTGCAAATTGTTAATAATTTCATTCAGCTTTTCTATAACAGTATATTGATTCTTAATAACCTCAACATACTCTTTCACTTTATCCGGGCTTTTATCCATCATTTTAGACAAGGAATCCATCGTTTTTTTCTGTTTCTGCTCTGATTCCTTTAACTTCACTTCGAACTCAGTTCGAATATCCTGTGTCCATACACGCTGTAAAGAATCTATATTGGCTGATTCCATTCTTTCATCTTTAAATCCGGAAGGTTTCAATGTATGAACCAACAGAACCAGATTCCCAATAATGCTTAAACAACATATTGTGATCAAAGCAAACAGGAGCTTTTTCATTTTTGTACTCATTTTTTCCTTTAGTATTGAATTTTTCGTTGTTTGTATTAATGCAACCGTCAGGTTATCATGTACCCCACCATCAGAAAAGCCTTGTTCATCCACCCGTATTACAAGACTCTCGACAGCCCCTCCCGGAGATTTCGTTCCTGCAGCAATTTTGATTAACTCTTTTTCCTGAAGAACATTCCATATACCATCAGTACATAACATAAACCGATCGCCTTTCTCATAAGGAAGTTCTTTGATTTCTGCTTCGATATTTTTTTCTGTTCCTAAAGCACGCGTAATTATATTGGATTGGGCAGACATACGAGCTTGCTCTTCCGAAAGCGTTCCATTTTTTACCAATTCAAAAACCATTGAATGATCGAATGTACGGTATATCTTATTCCCCCTACGAAATTGATATATACGACTGTCTCCCGCATGAGCTATGATAGCCGAATATTCATTAATAAGTAAAGCTGTCACCGTTGTTCCCATCCCCTTTAATGCAGGCTTTTCCTGTATTTTTTGCAATAAGGTATGGTTAGCCATTTTAATTGCATTTTGAAGTATATCCGATCGGTCGACAGACTGATCATAGTTACGAACAATTTGAATAATAATGTCTACAGTAACAGAAGAAGCATATTTTCCACTTGGTCCTCCCCCCATACCATCACAAATGACCATCAACAGGCCAAATGGAGTATCGGCATATCCACACATATCCTGATTCTCTGTCCTACCACCTTGCCTTGAATCGACAAAGCCAATAAAGGGAGTCAATGTCGTTATCTGCATCATACAATTAATATTATTACTACGATTAATACCACAATACAACCAATAAATAAAGGAATCAACCACTTATTGGCTTTGGAAACGGGTTGCTTCAACGCAAACTGTAAGGCACTCTTAAATTCTTGTGCAGATTGAAATCTATCAACCTGCGCTTTGGCTGTTGCCTTACGTAAAACATTGATTACAGATTTCGGAACACCTTGTACCAAAGGAAGAGTATCTGTCCGTTGTTTATTGAGTGTTTCTTCCCGTGTAGGTGAATCAAAAGGATTATATCCAGTTAAAAGTTCATACAATGTAATTCCCAATTCATAAATATCTGTTGTACGGTCTACCGATAAAGAATGCTGTCCTTGTTCTATATTCTGTTCCGGAGCAGCATATTTAGGTGTCCCTATTAATCCGGGAGAAGTCATATCCACCGCATCATGAGTAAATGCTATACCCAAATCCATTAAACGGATATTACAACCATTTTCTATCATTATATTTGAAGGTTTTATATCCATATGTATAATTCCTTTGGAATGGATATAATCCAAGGCATCTAGAACCGGATAAATGCTTTCACATATTCTCTTGACCGCATCCGGTCGTTTTCTCAAATGGTCATTTACATGTTTATCTAATGTTATGCCTTGCACCAGACGGCTAATAATAAAAATGGGACCATTATAAGGATTCAGTTCACAATAACCTAACATTTCCACCAAATTACGATGGCGAAAAAGCAAAGAGGCTTCCAAACGCGCCCGTTCACGTATACTGGGGACATTGGCATATTTATCTAATACTCGCTTTATTGCAACCCGTTCATTAGTGAAACAGGAGCGACCTAAATATACTGTACCCATTGCTCCTTCCCCCAAAGGTTGATCCGTCTGATTGTAACAAAACCATTCTTCTCCTACTCTAAGAAAGATTTCATTACCTTTTTGTATTATACTTGCATTCTTTGTATTCGTTTTCATGCCAACTCATTTATATGGAGCAAGCTCCTGTATTCGTTTGGAACATTTATCTTCAAATTTTTTGTCATTTGCCTGTGTTGCAAATTTCAATCCTTTTTCGAAACAATTCAACGCCTTTTCTATACTACGACTTTCCAAACCGCCAGTACGTGCTTCACCTGCATAATAATCGCACCCCAATTCATACAAAGCTTTATAAGAAGTACTATCCAACTCTAATGCCAACAAAATCATTTCATGAGCTTTTTTGTTATCACTCACTAATTTATTCCCCAAATTATTTTTTATTGATTGAATAGTATCCGAAGGATCTTTATCTTCATAACATAAACGCCCCATTAAGCAGGCTGCATCAGAGGAACTCCGATATTTTTTAGTGATTACCTTATTCAACACACTCAATCCACTATCAACTGTCACCGGGTCTAATAAAAAATTAAGAGCTTCATTTGTCAATAATGCAGAACTTTTAACCGTTATTCCAGACAGAGAATCAATCCTGCTAAATGAATCAGAAGAATCAATAATCTCTTTTTTCATCTTCTCAGTCCTTTCCGCAATAATAAGCTCTTGTTCTATTTGAGCTTTTTTCTTTTCCTCTTCGTTAACAGACAGACGCCAATGTAATAAACTAAACACTCCAACAAGAAGTAACAGCAAAAGACCTACCGAAATTAAAATATTCTTATTATGCAAAAAGTCACTTATAAAAGTAATAGATTTAGAATTATTCTCATTTACCGACACAACTTTATCTAGTTGCTCTACTGCAACTCTAAACTCAGCAGCAGATTGATAACGTTTCACTTGTTTCTTTTCCGTCGCTTTACCTATGATCTTTTTTATCTGTTTTTGAGGAACTAATTGCAAAGGCATTTTTTGATGCAATTGCATATCTAATACCTCATGAGTAGCCCCATCAAAAGGTAAATGTCCGACAATGAGCTGGAAAAACAGAATTCCTATTGCATAAATATCTGTAGTTTCATTCTGATGGGCAACATCTCCTACTACCAATTCCGGTGCAGCATAGGTTGCTTTACCCATAAATTGTCCTGCCGTAGTAAGTTGTTTATCTTGGGTAGTAAGAGTTGAGAGTTGTCTAGCAATACCGAAATCAATGATTTTAACTTTTTCATCGATTGTAATCATAATGTTACTCGGATCAATGTCTCGATGGATAAACCCTTTATCATGTAATGCCATTATACCCGACAATACATTCTTAACTATATAAATGGCAAAACCATAACGATCATTAAGATACCTGGTATATAATTCTTTTGCAAAAGGTATTTCACTTCCGTTATTATCCGTGGTTTTGCCCTTTAGTAAATCAAACAACATTACTCCATGCAACAGTTCACTTACAACATGGTAGCGCTGATGAATTACTCCAGGAGAAACAACATCATCTATTTGTATAAAGCCATACATTTCTACCAAATTCTCATTATGAATCTGGATAGAGGCTTCTCTTCGGGCACGTTCAATTACATGAACAGGCAAATCATCGAACAAGAATTTTATAGCAACATCAATACGAACTCCGTTAGACTCGATACGACAACCCTTATACACCTGTCCCATTCCACCGACACCCAATGGTTGTTCATCTGTATTTACCTCATAAAATATACCTCTTTCTTTTTCGCTTATACCTTGTATAGTAATGATAGACATACACTTTAGTTATTTGATATTACATAAATCTCGTTCCACCCGGTTCTGTTCCCTGAGAACCATCCATAGCCACTGTCCCACCATTCGACTGACGGTTATTATGGTCATAAGGGTTAAAACCTCTGCTTTGAGGAGAAAACGGGATGTCTTCTTCCTCTTCTTCTACAGGAACAAAATCGTCTGACACGCTTAAACCTAAAGCTTCTGCATCTATTAATATCAACAGTAGTTTATAGTTAAGACCAATCGTTATCAAATCATTATTGAAACACTCATGAACACTGTAGTCTAACTCATCCTCATTTACAAAAATTCCATTTTTAGATCCCACATCTTTAATAGAAGCCAAAACTTTATGAGTTGTTTTCATTTGCTTGACATTCAACTCTGCATGAATATCAGATACAGTATGCTCCCTTAAGCAAATGTCACAAGTTTCAGCACGACCTATTTTATTTGACCCTAAATGGACAGGCCAATATTCACCAATACCTTGGCGTGAAATAGAATATAAGAAACCAACGACAGGTGAAATTTTTCCATCATTCGATTCGCTGGCTTTTACACCTGGAGCCATTTGTTCCATTCCCGGCACTATTGTACCACGGTTATAGTCACCACCATTCACCTGAGTCGAAGTTCTTGAATATAATTTACTCTTCGGGTTAGCAGAATAAGAATCACCTAATCCCGGTACTACTGTTTTTTCTTGTGACATAATATTCTTTTATATAGTTAACATATAATACCTTTTATAGAGATATGCATATCTCTTTTCCGATAAAATTAATGATTAACAATTTATAAAAACACATGTCAAATATTCATAAACACATAATAGTTCTTATTCAAGGATATCCGTAGAAAAGCAATGTATAAATACAAAATTCTACATCAATGATTCATATTTCATATACGTTTTTTCAAACATTTGATTAAATACCTAGAAGATATTTAATATATCTCCAATACTTCCCGCAGTCTCCTGTAGTACCTTTGCGACACAGTTAACTCTATATCCGTAAACGGCGAATACAACTCACATTTGAGTGTCATATTCTCAATCGAGCATAAATAATCAAGATTAATGATGCAATCCTGATTAATTTGCACAAAAGAAGGATTAATTCCTAACAGATCTTTCGCAGTCGTACTCATCCGAAGTTTATAAAGCTTGCGGTCAGCAACAAGCATCATTTGCCAACAACGTTGCTCTTTTAAATATTGAAAAAGGAGGATATCCTCACATTTTACCAAAACTAATCCAGAAATAGCCTGGACAGCAAATTTATTATTGCAGAGCAACAATTTGCGTAAAGACTGTTCTATATTCACTTTCTCGTCTTTGGCTATATGAGAACGGAGACGGTTTATTAAATCCTCCAGTTCTTTCAACTTATAAGGCTTCAACAAATAATCAAAAGCAGACGCATGGATCGCATCCAACAAATATTTATCATAAGCAGTATAAAAAACTATATGCATATCCGGATGAATATCCGACTGTATCCGGCTTAAAAGTTCCAGACCAGTCATTCCCGGCATTTCGACATCAATGAAAAGCAGGTCCGGTTGCAAACGGACTATCTCGCGGGCTGCATTATCCGGAGATGTACAAGTAGTTACGACACGAATCTCCGGGAAGCGTGATAAATCGCTTTCTAAACATTTGATACAAGACGGTTCGTCATCGACGATGACTGTAGTAATTTCATTCGCATTCATAAAGCAAAGTTGTAATTAAGTGGGACAATTAATGAGACACTGGTTCCGTGCTGTTTTTCAGAAGTAGAATACAGGTCTCTGATAGAAAACTGCATTTTACGGATATTGTGAGTATTCAATAAATCGGTTGTACGGTATAATATTTTTAACCCCTGTCCGGTACTCCTTTCATCTCGGACGTGTGCCCCGGGATTATAACCAATACCGTTATCTTCTATCGATACGTGAAGCTCTTCATCTTCTACTGATATAGATATGATGATGCAAGGATTTAAAGATTCTGTATTAAAAGCATATTTCACTGCATTCTCAACCGGTATCTGGATAGACATCGAAGGGACTAACGTGTCCATAGATACATCGGAAGATATATTCCACTCCACCCGGATACATTCCGGATCACCCAACATTTTCAACTTCAGATAGTTCTTTACAAAACCTATTTCTTTTTCTAATGGAACCGCCAGCTGCTCGGAAGAAAGCAGGTCGCCTCTCAATACATCGATCAGCAAATTTACCGGTTCGGAAAGTTCTTCATAACGGCGGAAGATAGGCATAACCGAGTTCAGTACATTAAATATATAATGAGGAGCAATACGATTTCTGACAACCGCCATACGCAATTGGGTGATAGTAGCTATTTGCTGTTTATAACGAAGCTCTTTCTTCCGGCGGATATAGAACAGCGCACATACCATTAATAAAACAACAATAATTAATCCCAGTCCGGCAATCCATGCAAGCCACATCCATTGCTGTGCCTTAGCTTCAGTTTGCGTAATCATGATATCTTTCTTTAAAAGAATCGTATCCTGCCGATAACGAAATTCAGTCTCACGAATACTATTCTCAATCTTCATATTCCGCAAAGAATCGCCACAAAGGTTCGCCTGGTTCCTGTAATAATACGCTTGGGCAAAATCTTTCTTTTTACGGTATAATTCCTCCAGCCGCTTGTTATGATAATATTGATACTGGAGATCCGTATGAAGCGTATCATAAGGTTGATTCAATCGCCGGGTAGCTTCCTGCAAATCATTTTCCTGCAAAGCTAAAGATGCAAACAATCCATCCATATAAAACTTTATGCCGGGTTGCTGCAATGCGGATTCCCCGAAAAAGGCAACAGAACGTTCCAGATAATAGCGGGCGGAATCCGGTTGCTCTTTCAACAAATATATTTCACCGATATTCCCTTCCACTATGCCCCGATAAATAGGTTGAGGAAAGTTTGCTACAATCACATTTGCCCGCTGGAACCAGACTAATGCATTATCATACTCTTTGGTTACATAATAATAGTTACCTCTGGAATTAGCAAAATAGTACTTTTCATAATCGCTTCCTTTATCCCAATATTGTTCTGCTTTCCGAAAATAAGAATCAGATAACGAATAGTTCTCCAGTTCCTGATACAATTTTGCCAATCCGGAATAAATAGGATAATTCATCTTATCACCAACACCTAAAGAATCAGAAAGAAACAATGCTTTACGGTAATGATAACCGGCCCAGCCATAATCACCCTGATGCTGATAACAATCAGCCAGATTAATATAGACATTTATCGCAGGTAAACGATTTTGAACGTTTACCTGCGATAATGCTTCTGAAGCATTATGCAAACACACAATGGCAGAGTCCCATTGATTCATATCCTGAAAGAAAACACCCCGGCTATTATAGGCATCTGCCGATAATTTCAGTAGACGACCATCTTTTTCCGGTTGTTTTTCAACAAAATGTAAGACCCGATCATTCAATAAGAATGCAGAATCAACCTGATTGCTAAAATAATAACAACGGGAGATCGTTTGATCCAGATTATAATAGTTTATGCTATCCGATATATTTTCCTGATCAGTCCTTAATTTAGAAATAACAGCTAACGGCCTTACAGCCAAAGAGTCCCTATAAAAAAAAAGCAAAGAATCGACCCTGCTCGTTTCAGCCTCCTTTACAGATGATTTTTGAAACGAACAACCCAATAATAGACTAAACAGGATAACGAATACCCCATATGGCGTTAACTGTTGTTTTTCCATACTTGCCTTCCCTTTTTAACAAAGGACATAAAATATTATGACATTTACAATCGGTTAATCCCATTTTAACGTATAAACTTTGATTATCACGATTAAACGCCACATTTAAACAGACAAACGCCAAATCCATAAAGTATATATATACAAAAAGAGGATACTCTTTCGAATATCCTCTCCTATTTATTATATGTATTAAATTTTACTTACACATCTCATTGATAACCACGATCAGCTCGCCACCAATCTCTTCGGCTTCTTCCATTGTGTGAGCTTCCGAATAGATACGAATGATCGGTTCGGTATTACTCTTACGAAGGTGAACCCATTTATCCGGGAAGTCGATCTTTACACCGTCGATATCAGTGATATCGTATTGAGCGAATTTTTCCTTTACCTTGGCCAGGATGGCATCCACATCAATCTCCGGAGTAAGCTGTACTTTCTGTTTAGAGATAAAATACGGAGGATAGCTGGCACGCAGTTCACTTGTTTTCATTTTCTTCTTTGCCAGATGAGTAAGGAACAAAGCGATACCCACCAAAGCATCACGACCGTAATGGCTGGCCGGATAGATCACCCCACCGTTACCTTCGCCGCCAATCACAGCATTTGTTGCTTTCATCTTAGTAACAACATTTACTTCACCTACGGCAGCCGCATTATATTCGCAACCATGAGCACGAGTCACATCACGCAATGCACGGCTTGAACTCAAATTGCTAACCGTATTACCCGGAGTATGACTCAATATATAATCCGCTACGGCAACCAATGTATATTCTTCACCAAACATTTCACCGTCTTCGCAGATAATAGCCAAACGGTCTACGTCCGGATCCACAACAAAACCGACATCTGCTTTCGCATGTTTCATCAATTCTGAAATCTCCGTCAAGTTCTCAGGGATAGGTTCCGGATTATGAGAGAAGTTTCCGTGAGGAGCACAATGCAACTTAAAAATCTCCTTTACCCCCAATGCATAAAGTAAATCCGGCAATACGATACCACCTACGGAGTTTACTGCATCGATAGCTATCCGGAAGTTAGCAGCCTTTATAGCTTCTACGTCCACCAAATCAAGATTGAGTACACTCTCGATATGTTTCTGTTTATATGTATTGTCGACGATCACTTTCCCCAGATGATCGACATCAGCAAATTCAAAACTTTCGGAAGCAGCAATATCCAACACTTCAGCACCTTCGGCTGCATTCAGAAATTCACCTTTTTCGTTCAATAACTTCAAGGCATTCCATTGTTTCGGATTATGGCTGGCAGTCAAAATGATACCACCGCAAGCACCTTCCATTGCTACGGCTAACTCGGTTGTCGGTGTTGTAGCCAGATCGATATCGACCACATCAAACCCCATACCGGTAAGTGTACCCAGAACTACCTGTTTCACCATCGGCCCGGAAATACGTGCATCACGTCCTACTACGATTTTGTTTGTTGTAACTGTTGTGTTTTTTCTGATGAAGGTAGCATAAGCTGCTACAAACTTCACAATGGCCAACGGATTTAATCCGTCTTCCGGTGCTCCGCCTATTGTACCGCGAATACCGGAAATAGATTTAATTAGAGTCATAAGTATGTTAGATTATTTTTCGAATGTATATTTTACTTTACTAAAATAAACCGGAGTATAATTGCTTTGAAAATAATTGCCCATTCTCTTAAAAGGAACGATCAATCGAACGGTAGCCCCATCTCCTACATGGTATAACGCTGTAGCTAATCCTTCACCAACAAACATGTCTGGATCATAGTCTCTACTTTCCCCTGAATAGACATTATAACCAAACACAAATTCGGTAGGATATCCATAATAACCCACTCCATAAGTTAAATTATTAACCATATTATAAGTTGTATCCGAGTCTAAAAAACCCTTTGATTCAAATCGACAAAGAACCTTTGTTGTACCTAATACAGCCCGATTCCCATTGCCTGAGTCAATTACATTCAGATACACATCATTATCCAGTTTCACAAATTCGTTTTCTTTAAAAACGCCATTAGCCGGATAATCATCAATAATCTTAAACCCTTCACGTTTGATCAACCTCTCAATCGCTTTCCTTTCATCCTTCAAGTGTTCCGTATACGACTTCGTTTTATCGCATGACACCACCATCAAGGCAGCACACAAAATCATCAGGATATAAAAACCTCTCTTCATCTGTAATTCTTTAATGTATAAATGAGCGACAAATGTATATAATATCTGCCATATCTCAGGCAAGTTTCTCTATTTCTTCTGTTTTATTAGGATTAAATTCCTTCAATCCCTTTTCAAACGTAGCTATGGCATCTTCCAAAGAGCCAAAAAACTCTCCGCCGGAAGCATTCTTATGACCGCCTCCATTAAAATACTGGCAAGCAAACAGATTACAAGGAAAATCACCTACCGAACGAAGTGAAACTTTAATGTAATCCCTATCTTCACGGATGAATACACTAAATGTTACACCTTCGATGCTTAACGGCATATTGACAAAACCTTCCGTGTCTCCTGTCACATAATGAAAACGATCCAGCTCTTCCTTCGAAAGAGTTATCAAAGCAGCATGATGCTCCGGATAAATCTTCATCTTTTCGTATAATACATACCCCTGCATCCGTAAACGGGATTCAGAATATACCTGGAAAACCTTGCGATATATCAAGTCCTTATCGATCCCCTTCTTTATCAGTTCACTGACGATCGTATAAATTTCTGGCTTATTGGAATTATAGGTAAAAGAACCGGTATCCGTCATCATGCCAGTATAAATACATGCAGCAGCCTCCTTCGTCATCAGGTCGAACATTCCCATACGGCAGATAAAACGGAAAATCATCTCACTTGTCGATGACATTTCCGGATATGATATCGTTACCCTGCAAAAATCTGCAGGATTCAGGTGATGATCGATCATTACCTTACGTCCTTCCGAAGCAATCACGGCAGGAGCCAGCTTCTCTATACGTTTAGGTTCATTAAAATCCAGACAGAAAATAACATCTGCATCATGGATCAACTGTTCTGCGAAATCAGGATACTTTTCATGTATCACGATATCTTTCGCCCCAGGCATCCATCTATAAAACGACGGAAACTCATTAGGGACAACAACGGTTACATTATCTTTACCATAAGTAGTAAGGAAATGGTACAACCCCAAAGAAGAACCGATAGCATCACCATCAGGAGTGACATGGGTTACAATAACAAAACTTTCGCCTTTCTCGACGTATTTCTTAGCTTTCTGAATTTTCTCTTCGTGAATGATTTTTGTAATCATATATAATCTTATTTACATGGACAAAGGTAGTACTTTTTTGCGTTCTACACAGTAAAAAAACGTTCAATAAGCAAATCAAAGAATATAAATAACAATAGAAGCAAACCTGCCAAAAGCATTCCCGGACGCCTGGTTTTGAGATACAACAAGAAACAGAGTATAGAACCATACCCCAGCACAGTAACCAATAAACCGATCCGAGTATAAAAAGCGACTTGTGTCACACGGCTAAAAGAATCTACGATCCAAAACAATGTATGTGTCATCTTTTCCACAAACAACTGTAACAATCCGTATCCTGGAATACCTGCAGGGAGCAATACCCAGATAAGTCCTGCCGGAATAAGAAAGGTCGCCAAAAAGGTCAACGGCAGATTAGTACAGAGAAAAACCAACGAGAACTGTCCGAAATAATACAGACAGAGCAGGGTTGTCCCCGCCTGAGCTGCCAACGTAACAGTAATCCAACCCCATGGCATTGCTACGATCGGGTTTCGCACCATAATGAGATCCTGTAAACGAGGTTGCAGAAACAAGATAGACAAGACACCCAGATAACTCAATTGAAAACCGACATCAAATAAATATAAAGGATTAAACGCCAGCATACAAAAAGCTGCCGCTGCCAATGTATTATAGCCGTCGGTAGTACGCCTGAGCACTCGTCCGGTAAGATAAAGCGTCAGCATCAAACCGGCACGGACAGCCGACGGTGCTAATCCGGTAATAACGACAAAGCACCAGAGAAGGCAAAGGGTCAACAGATATTTCAACCAGCGATAAAAAGGACTCTTCGGTAAAAAAGAAAACAACAAAGAAAGAAATCCGCAAACAACCGCCACATGAAAGCCGCTTACCGCCAACAGATGGGCAACACCTGTTAAGGAAAAACGTTTTCTCACATCACGACTCATATCTTTACGATACCCAAGCGTAATAGTTGCCAGTACCGACTTTTCTTCTTTAGACAAGTTCAACCGATCGAAAGGTTTCAATAAATATTCCTGCTTTCCTCCGGCAAATTCCATTAAGAACGAAGTGTCTGACTCTCCCCTCCGGCCCTGCCAATAGGCAGTCCGCTGAATAGAAAAACTAAGCAATAATGAAAGGAAGACTACACCCCATATCCAGCGTAATTCATAATTACAGCCTGCTACATCTATGCCAGAAGCCAGCCAGGCAAACGCAATAAATACCGTCGGAATAACGATCAATAAGAATGAGATAATACTGCAATTAAATATGGATTGCAGCAAGATTCCGGTTATCCATATAAAAAGCGGCCTGACAAACGGCCGCTTTTGTATTTCTTTTATTATCATACAAAGGTCGGTTTTGGTTGGTTTGTTATGCTACTATCTACATCTCTTTCAATTCTTTTATCGTTTGTATCGGATCTGGGGAACTGAAAACAAAACTACCGGCTACCAGCACATCGGCTCCGGCTTCCAGCAATCGCTTCCCGGTTTCCAGATTGACACCGCCATCTACTTCTATCAACGTATCCAACCCTCTCTCACGGATCATTTCTTTCAAACGGGCCGTTTTATTCACCGAATGCTCGATAAAACGTTGTCCGCCGAAACCCGGATTAACGGACATCAGCAAAACCATATCCAAATCCTGGATAATATCTTCCAGCAAACTAATCGGAGAATGCGGATTTAAAGTAACAGCCGCCTTCATACCAGCCTCTTTTATCGCACCGATAGTCCGATGCAGATGCGTACAGGCTTCATAATGCACATTCATCATATAAGCACCTGCCGCAGCTACTTCCTTGACAAATTTCTGGGGTTCGACAATCATCAGATGTACATCCATCGGTTTCTTCAGGATAGGCTTGACAGCATCCAGCACCGGAAAACCGAAAGATATATTCGGGACGAAAACACCGTCCATAATATCCATGTGCAACCAGTCTGCCTCACTATTATTGATCATTTCCACCTCTTTTTGCAAGTGAAGGAAATCGGCAGCCAGCAAAGAAGGAGCAATCTTATGTTTCATAATTTCATGTCTTTTTGGCAAAGGTACAAAAAAAGAAAGAGAACACTACGTTAGTGTCCTCTTTCCTTCAATTTCTTAGTTCATCACATAACCACAAAACTCCGGTTGCAATGCAGGTTCTACGTGGTAGCTCCTTGCAAACTGAGATAGGAAATCAAGCGTTTGTCTGCTTGGTGTACTTTTCTTCTCGTTCCGGTTCTTTTTAGTTTTATCCTTCAATCCATCCATACATTGTGTAGAAAATCTCTTCATAGGCAATCCCCTTTTTAATCGTTTGATAATAAAACGGGATATTTTTCTACTTATTATATGAACCGGAGAATATTTTTGCGGATGATAAAAATCCTAATAGGCTCGCTACGCGAACCGATTAGGCCATAGATAATTCTATACGGTTTTCATCTGCCATACGACGCATGTTCAGGATCGCATAACGCATACGCCCCAAGGCGGTATTGATGCTGACACCTGTAATATCGGCAATTTCTTTAAAGCTCAGATCCTGATAATAACGCATTTCCAGCACCTCACGCTGACTGTCGGGCAAATGTTTTACCAGTTTCTTCACATCCGACAATACCTGATGACGTACGATATTGTCTTCAATCGTTCCGTCGCAAAGTTTGATGTTATTGAATAGATCAACTTCCACTTCATCGTTGGACACAGTATTTTCACTGCGTTCCTGACGGAAGTTGTCAATGATCAGATTGTGTGCAATACGTGTAATCCATGCCTTAAACTTGCCGTTTTCTGTATAACGACCTTGTTTAATAGTCATAATCACTTTGACAAAAGTCTCTTGAAAGATATCTTCTGTCAATTCTTTATTGCGGACTATAAAGTAAATATAGGAATGGATACTACTTTTATGACGGTTCAACAACACATCAAATGCAGCATTATTACCTTGCGCATAAAGGACAACCAGTTCTTCGTCGGTCATCGATTTTAAAGTCTTCATTACTTCTATGTTTTATAGTTTCTTTGAGTAATGTTTATGCTATAGGCAACGAGGTTTTAAATGTTAGACAATTTTGTTTTCGAAAACAAAAGAACAAAAAGTATTTTAAACAGACAAATATTTCTGTTATTTTTATACAAAAATGTCCCCTGCCTGTACATTTTATGTACAAACAGGGGACATTTGCTAACAAACTATATTTCATTTAGCTATTAGTCACATTTCTTCAGGAGCTATATACAATCGATACCAACCTGTATAATATTTAGGATTAAAAACAGAACGGAAAACCGTACTTCCATCCCGATCTGTATAAGAATCCTCCACCATTATAGGATCTCCAAAATTTACTATAACTTCACCCAATTCATCATTGCCCTTTGTTGTAGTAATCTCATACCCTATTGTATGATATTTTTTAGTACTAGCCCCAAACTTCAAACCTTTCTTAACAGTCGTACCCCAAGATATATCAAAACCGATATTTCCAGCAAATTCAACCGTTGTAGACTCTGTGTTTTTTATCGACTCTGTATTATCGACTTCCTCTACTGCAATTTTTACAGAAGGAGCATAATGTTCCAAATCCCATTCAAAAAGAGGAAGTTTCATATCTATTTTTTTTAGTCCAAGCATACTAGAACTACCATAACCGCTACCAATACCACCCATAAACAAATCATCACCACTAGCTCTAAAATAGGTCTTAAGTTCACTTCCAACAAAAGATGTTGAACCTAAATATACTTTAACTAAAAATTCAAACTCCCCATCCGTCCAATGAATATATGGTCTTCTAGAACTATAAGAAGAGATATTAGGATCTCCTGTTTGATCTGATATTTTAGCTAGGGTAGTCTCTGGCTTGCCTAACAATTCAAATCCAACTACACACTCCTTAAATTTATAAATAAACGGCCCACTAATACTATCTCGCGAAATACCATCTTCTGGTTTCAAATTATAATAAACATAATCCCTATGCCATCCATCAACATTTTTATAAATACCATACGCCTCTTCTACTTTTTTCAAATTATGAGAGACACCTGAACTCTCTCCTGGATTTCTTCCCCTATCACTTTTCAAAGCTCCTGGATTTATTTTATTATCAAGATTATTAAAAGCATCATCTATAAAGCAAAACGTTACATTTGAATTTGATCGTGTTTTAATGTTTCCACCTTGCGCTCCTGATGATTTAGTATGAATATCACTTCCAGCAATTCTCTCATTTTCTTTTATTACAACAATAGGATATGTAGGAATTTCTGCCGCATCAATTACATATTCTCCTTTTTGAATATTATAGGCAGGGATACCTTCTTGATCAAATGTTCTTATTGCAACATCAGGAATATCTGTTTTTACATTCCACAACTCGGCTGAAAACGAATCTTCAGGCAACTCTGGAACAAATATTGTCAAGTTAGAAATCTGATTTTCAATTAAATCAAAGAAATCCTTATCTAAATATTTCGACAATAATCCTTCTAAAGTCGTATTATCGCCCAACACTTCATCTTTAACCATAAGATAAAGAACGTCATAGTCATAATCAATTTTCTCCAATGCTTCCTTTTTTATCAATTCTCTAGCTGGAGCACTTTCTGCCAAAACTTTCGATAACGCTTTACCAAACTCCTTTTTTATTTCAGTGTTTGTCATACTAATAACGCAACCAGTAGCTAATTCTGGCTTATCAGACGAAATTTCATCCGTACATGATGATATCAGTAAAGTACCACATAGCATAATACTTACTGTAAGAAGTTGTTTAAATGTTTTCATAATGAATTAAATTTAAATAATGCAGATAAATAAATCAAAGATCAAACTCACCTTCTACACTATTATATTTATTAGATACGGATACTACATAATTACCCTTTTGATCAAACAATGGGATAACGAGAGAAGAATCATTTAATGTATTGATCAATTGATCATAAATAATATTACCAGATAAATCTTTCACACAAACAGTGACTTTTCCTAAATTATCTAGAAACTGCAAATGAAGTGTTTTATCACTATCCTCTATATAAGCAATAATAGGATTTTGAGTTGTAACACTTTTAGGTTTCCTAATCCAATAATTTTTAAAACGTATTTGTCTTAAGGCAAACACAGGCATCGTCACCAATAATGCCAATACTGTTATTAACCAAATTTTTAAATTTCTCATATATTATAGTATTAAGGATTTGATGCAAAATTACTAATTACTCATTAGTAATACTATGAAAACGCTCAAAACGCCATACACAACCTCACACTGATAATCAAGATGTTACAGAACAAATAATAGACAATCAAGGTCTCCACCACAGATATGTATAATATTAAATATCAATCACTTAACACATCATTAATCAAATAATCATAAAGACTCCCTTTATCTAACTGAATATTCAATCGTTGGCGCATTCTGAAATGACGAGTCCATACAGAGGCTGGATTCACACAAAGCAAAACAGCTTCGGACTTAACATCAAAATTGAATAATAAAAAGCAACAATACCTCCAATCTGAATCCGATATGTCAGGACATAATTCCAATATCTGAGATTTAAACTTAGGATATACAATCTTCACTTCTTTTTCTATAGCTTTAAACATTTTCTCTGAAATCAAGACTTTTGTATTACCAGGTATATGTTTTTGAGAGAGTAATAACAGCTTTTTACCAATTGCTGAGTTTAACAATTGTTTTTTCTTTATTCTATTCAACTCTTCATTCAAAGATTTTATTTCATCTTCAAGTTTATTTTTTACCAAACATTCCTTTTTCATCGAATCTAACAACCTCTTCTTTTGCTCTAATTCGAAAGACAGATTTAACACATCTATATTAAATTGTAGAATTTCAGCCTTTTGACTATGTATTTTGTCCTTGGCCCTTTTCTTAAATAATACATACACTAAAGATACAACCAATAAAATAAATATGGACAAAATAAACAAAATCACATATATTTGCTGCGAAAGTTTTAATCTTTGGTTTTCTTGTTGAACTTTCAATTTATCGTACTTCTTCTCCATTTCCAATAAATTCGCCTCATTACTGGCTATTGCACTAGAATCGAATACATCTTGATATTGTTCCAAATAAAACAAAGCTTCTTTATATTTACCTTGAACTTTATACAATTTATATTGATTATACTTTACCATATCTATATATAGTCCACTCTTATTATTCTCCACTTGGGCCAGATAATCAGATGCTCTATCCCAATCACCTACCTCAATATACAAATCAGATAAAGCTAATAAATTAGGAATCCCACACATAACCGTATCAATTGCGGCCGCACGAAGTAAATACTTTTCAGAGTCTGCATACCGTTTCATAATTCTATATACGTTCCCAAAGCTATTATAAACGGCTATTTTTACTATAGAATCTTGCAATACAAATGCTAATGAATCAGCTCGTTCTAAATAAGACAAAGCCAATTCGCATGAGTCCTGAAAAGCTAGCTCCCTGGCGATATCCTTTAAAGCTAACGCATAACTTTTTGTATTTCCTGATTTATAAAAATACTCGGCTGCTAACTCATAATTTCTTTGCGCACTTTCAGGATCATTTTGTATCTCAAACAAATCCGCAATATAACTGGAAACATATGCAGCACTATTATAATCTTGTATTTTTTTAAAAAGGCTAAGTGCATGCAAATAAGCATTCATTGCTTTTTCATATTGCATGTCTTCCAAATACGAGCGACCTAAATAATAATTAATTTGGCCTTGTTCATCAATAGTCCCACAATCAATATACCAACATAGAACCTTTTCATAATCTGTTACACTCAGTAGTCTTTTGTCTGTTTTATCTGCCGCTTTCGAAACCAGAAGGCAAGATTTAGCAAAACAAATCTCATTCAAATCGTTCTCATTAATTAAACTATCCAATACAAAATAAACACTGTCAGGATATAAGTCCAACAAAAACTCCATTTTTTCAATTTGTATTTGTTGAGAACTTTTTAAATTACAACTAATACAGACTATAGAAAAAAAGAAATAAAATAAACACCTCACCACTAGTAAAATTTTATACATATAAAGAGTATATTATTGTTATCTTTAATCATAAATACAAACATAAAAATAGGTGATACTTTCAATATTAGAAGTACCACCTATATTATATATAAAATACTCTTTAGAACTTATAACCCAAAGTTAAAGCAACCTGTGTTGTTTTAGTCTTTAATGAGGCGGGATCGGATTTAACGACAACACCTTCATCCAGCAACTTATCAATATCACTTATTCCTGCCTGATATGTACTGGGAAAAGCATACCCGTCTTCTTTATATACACGATAAACGCAAGCCAAATCCATATAGAAATTTGGAGTGAAACGATATCCCAGACCAACAGAATAGGAATTTGTACCTTTATCTACTGTATAGTTAGGAATGGTACCAACAACTCCTACTGCTTGTGTATAATATTCTCCTTTCTCATTCAACGGCGGAATACCATCTTTTAGATGATCTTTCATCGGAGAAGTTCTCCACAAAGTACCCGCACGAACTGAAAATTGAGGGGTTATCTTATATTCAGCACCGACCTTCAAAGTTCCGGACATTCCAAAATCTTTTTTAATATCTTCAGTAGTTTGTAACTCATCACCATTCACGTCATTCAACACCATCCTCTTGTAATTCGTCAATTCGTAATCGGCACTAATCAGGAAATTCTGTCCGACACCGGCAATACTAAAGATCCAACGATCCGGCGTACGAAGACGATAATCACCAGACTGATAATCAGGCGTATTTTGTGTATTCCAGTCTTGATTATTAATGGTTGTCCCAGCTGTTCCATGAAAATAATCCGTCATTTTATACCATGTCGGAGAATTATATGCCACACCCACACGCAGAAAATCTACCGGACGAACGATTGCTCCGATATTGAATGCATAGCCCGTACCATCAGTAGACAATCCATTATCCAACCGTAACTGGCTGTTTTGAGTAAAATCTTCCGTATATTCCGTACTAAGAGTATAATCTAAATCTGTTATGGCTACCGTTGCTCCCAAGAAAAAGCGATCGGAGATATTGGTTGCAAAAGAAATGTTATATTGCCCTATTGAACCTTTTTCATTCACTAGCAGATTAACATTCTGAGGACTATAATTAAGCCATTCTCCATCTTTTTCATGCCCGAATGCAGAATGGTATTCCTTATTGTTTCCAGCATAATTATCTACGAAACCGGCGTCAAAACCTAAAATTCCCAGCCATGATATACTACTGTCAAAATAAGGATCATAATTTTTATCACCATATCTAAGATCATTTTTATCTGTGCCATACAATAAATCAGCCACATAATCAGCGACTGAATAAGCCTGGGCACCATTCATCCGGTAAGAACGGTTAAAATCCTTTACCCGGTTATAAGAAAGTCCGATATTCCAACCGACAATTCCTTCATCATTTCCTGTCGGGAAGTAACCGACATAAGCTATATTATCAAAGTTAAACCTTGTCTTACTTTTATCTGCACTCGTGCCGTTCCAATCGGAATTCGTTTTCGCAGACGATAGACTTATCGTAGTAACAACTTCAGAACTACGATATATCCCCAATCCGGCAGGATTGGTAGACATAGACGATATATCCCCACCTAATGCACCAAAAGCACCACTCATTCCCAAGTAACGGGCCGTCCCGTTCAATTCATTTCGTGACATTTTGTACGCATCCATCTCACCTTGTGCATATGCAATACCTCCGGCTAAAAAAAACGCCGATATAAATAAGCACGTTATTCTTTTCATCGTTTCTGTTATTTCTTATACATTAAAATATATAAGGGCAAGTAAATACCAGCCCTTACATTATACCAATTCTCTTTTTCTATTATCTGCGACCACCAGAACGGCCACCGCCTCCTCCGCCACCGCTTGAACGGCTGCTACTACTACCTCCGCTACTGAATCCGGAACTACGGCTACTGCTGCTGCTACTTCTGGCAGGAGCAGAATAGGTACTCTGGCTTCTGGAAGGAGAAGTGCTGTAACTTGAGCGGGAAGAACTACTGCTACTTCTGGCAGGAGCTGAGTAAGATCCTGATGAAGAACGAGTGCTTGAACCGCTGTATTCACTTCTGCGGGTAGTTGTACTTGGACGGGTACGTACGGTTGCATCCGACTGTACACGACCGGAAGAAGTACCTCCGCTAGAACGCAAACTACTACTTCTTGTCGTTGATTCCCCTCTTACTGAAGACGAAGAAGAGGAACGCGTTGAATAACGATCAGAACTTCTGGCACTGGACGAACGATTACTTTCGCTTCTCAATGATGTCGCGCGAGTCGACGAATTTCTGTTAGATGAATACCGGTTACTGCTTACCCCATTATTATTATACCTGCTCGAAGAGCTTCTTCCTGAAGTATAACGGCTAGACGTCGAACGTCCGGATGACCTATAACTATAGGGATTATAGTAATTATGATGGTGATGGTGTCCCCAATAGCCGCCACCATAGTAGCCGCCGTAATAACCACCGCCCCAATAACCGCCGTACCAAGGACTGCTCCAACCTGCATAGAAGCCACCCCAGCCCCAGCCGAATCCCCAACGAGGGCCGTACCAGGAAGAGTAAGTCCACCAGGGACTATAACTATACCACGGATCATACCAGTTATAATACCACGGAGAGTTCCAGCCATACCAGCCTCCCCAGCTATTACCCATGTTGATATTTACATTTACATTCGTATTACCGTCGGAGTAATCCGTATCATAACCATAGCTGTAATAACCGTCGCTCAGATACAGATCCACCTGGTCTGCACCGGCAATCGTGATCTTACTCGGAGAATGATAACGTACGATACGTTCGGTATATTCGGTATCCGAACGGCGTTCCGATTTCTTCGTTACCTTCTGATTGTTATCCGGCAACTCTTCGATATAAGTACCGTCCTCATCATCCAGATCCTCGTTATAAGGTTCCTCAACGTCGACAGATGTATATCGTCTATTGTATTCATCCACATCCCTATCTTTAACGAGCGTCGGTTGTGAATCCGATGCCGAAGCCAATACGATTGCAGATGAAGAATCCTTTGCATCTTCTTTTTTGGATTGTATAACCTTCTCTTCTGTCTTTTCTTTCTTTTTTTCTTTACTTGAAGAGAAATACACATCATCAAAGAACTCCTCCTGGGCCGCGGCACTGAAGCCGACCAGAAGCATCACCACTAAAGATGTTAATTTCATGGGTTTCATATTCGTTTCTCCTCTACATTAATATATTTATTCTACTGTTTAGACTCTGTTTCCATCGCCAGGGTTTAAATGCGCACTCTTAATAACTCTAAAAATCTCGCATTCTATATACAAATATAACGCGTTCCCAATAAGAACCAAGCATTTATATATACTTTAACTTTAATATTTATCCTAACATTGGGTTCTCATTAGGTAAGATGCTGTTTGGTCTACAAACGCTGCATCTTCAGGAAACGTTTACATTACTAACCTCCACAAATTCATTCGATTCAGTGAAATTGAAAATGAAACCAAACTCTTCTACCTAAACAACTAAGAATAAATACATTAACCGACATCATGAAATTACTTTGTAAGAAGGTTAGAAATTTCCTCTTTAATATAGAAAGAACTATATATAAAGATATATAAGACATCTGATTTTTTTATTTTTTTTTATCACCCAACTCCCCCTTTCGTACTTAAAGCTTATGACTTTTGTTTTCAAAAGTCCCTTATTTCATCATCAAAAGTCCCTACTTCTATTTTCAAAACCCATGACCTCTTCTCCCCTTGCCGATACGGAGAGAACAGGCTATTAGCAGGTTGATTGTTTTTAGGCAACTGTTTGATTTTTTTCCAAAGATAAATCGTATATTTGTCCTTTGGTTTAAAACCTTGTAAACTGTATATTAACAAGATTAATTCTATTTGTAAATGGGAAGAGTATTAGTTATTGGTGCAGGGGGCGTAAGTACCGTTGCTGTTAAAAAGATCGCGATGAACGCTGATGTTTTTACCGATATCATGGTAGCCAGCCGCACGAAAAGCAAGTGCGACCAGATTGCTGCCGATATCAAGAACGTAAAGGTGAAGACAGCACAGGTCAATGCGGACAACGTGGACGAGCTCGTTGCATTATTTAATGACTTCAAGCCTGAGTTGGTTGTCAACCTGGCTTTACCTTATCAGGACCTCTCCATCATGGACGCCTGTCTGGCTTACGGTGTCAGCTACCTCGACACCGCCAACTACGAACCGCTGGACGAAGCGAAATATGAATATAGCTGGCAATGGGCCTATAAAGACCGTTTTGAAAAAGCGGGGCTGACAGCGATTCTGGGATGCGGATTCGATCCGGGCGTAACAGGGGTATATACAGCTTATGCAGCGAAACATCATTTCGACGAAATCCAATATCTGGACATCGTCGACTGCAACGCAGGCGATCATCACAAAGCATTCGCTACGAACTTCAATCCGGAAATCAACATCCGCGAAATTACCCAGCGTGGTAAATATTTCGAAGACGGAGAATGGAAAGATACAGATCCGCTGTCGGTACACAAGCCGCTGAACTATCCGAATGTAGGTCCGCGCGAATCGTACCTGATGTATCACGAAGAACTGGAGAGTCTGACAAAGAACTTCCCGACCATCAAACGCGCCCGTTTCTGGATGACGTTCGGACAGGAATATCTGACTCATTTACGTGTAATACAGAATATCGGCATGTCACGTATCGACCCGATCATGTACTATGGACAGGAGATCGTCCCGATCCAGTTCCTGAAAGCCGTACTGCCTAACCCGGGCGATCTGGGTGAAAACTATACGGGTGAGACTTCGATCGGTTGCCGTATCCGTGGTATCAAAGATGGAAAAGAACAGACCTACTATGTCTACAACAACTGCAGCCACGAAGCAGCCTACAAAGAAACAGGCGCCCAGGGTGTAAGTTATACGACAGGCGTTCCCGCCATGATCGGTGCCAAACTCTTTATGCAGGGAATATGGAAAAAGCCGGGTGTATGGAACGTGGAAGAATTTAACCCCGATCCGTTCATGAAGGAACTGAACGAGCAGGGCTTACCCTGGCACGAAATGTTTAATGTAGATCTGGAATTATAATATGGCATTACAAGTAGGAGACAAAGCCCCCGAAGTACTGGGGATTGATCAGAACGGAAATGAAATAAAACTCAGCGATTTCAAAGGTAAGAAGTTAGCTCTTTACTTTTACCCGAAAGATAACACCAGCGGTTGTACGGCAGAGGCTTGCAGTCTGCGTGACGGTTACCAGGAACTACAGGCAGCCGGTTATGAAGTGGTCGGGGTAAGTAAAGACAGTGCAAAATCCCATCAGGGATTTATTGCGAAGCAGAATCTGCCTTTCAACCTGATTGCTGATACGGACACAGCCCTGCAACAAGCTTTTGGCGTATGGGCAGAAAAAAAACTGTACGGACGTTCATACATGGGGACTCTCCGTACCACCTTTATTATCAACGAAGACGGTGTCATCGAAAAGATAATCGGTCCGAAAGAGGTGAAGACGAAAGACCATGCTAATCAAATCCTTAATTCATAAAAGGGATGGCAAAAGAAGACAATTTATTCGAAGAGGGAAAAACCCCGGAAGGTAAACCGGCTGTGAATGCCGACAAGTTAAAAGCATTGCGCGCTGCAATGGACAAGATTGAGAAGAACTACGGAAAAGGTTCTATCATGAAGTTGGGTGACGAAAGTATAGAAGCAATCGAAGTGGTTCCGACCGGTTCCATCGCACTGAACGCCGCTTTAGGCGTCGGCGGTTATCCGAAAGGACGCGTTATCGAAATATACGGACCGGAATCTTCCGGTAAGACAACCCTGGCAATCCACGCAATTGCCGAAGCACAAAAAGCGGGTGGTATCGCAGCATTTATCGATGCAGAGCATGCATTCGACCGTTTCTATGCAGAAAAGCTGGGGGTCGATGTGGAAAACTTATGGATCTCGCAGCCGGACAACGGTGAACAGGCTTTGGAAATTGCCGAACAGCTGATCCGTTCGTCTGCCGTAGATATTATCGTTATCGACTCTGTTGCGGCATTGACACCGAAAGCAGAAATCGAAGGCGATATGGGCGACAGCAAGATGGGATTGCAGGCTCGTTTGATGTCACAGGCACTGCGTAAACTGACCGGTGCAATCAATAAAACAAACACGACTTGTATCTTTATCAACCAGTTGCGTGATAAGATCGGTGTTATGTTCGGTAACCCGGAAACAACTACCGGTGGTAATGCACTGAAGTTCTATGCTTCCGTACGTCTGGATATCCGTAAGATCGGTACATTGAAGGATGGCGATGAAGTGAAAGGTAATCAGGTTCGCGTGAAAGTGGTGAAGAATAAAGTGGCACCTCCTTTCCGTAAAGCTGAATTCGATATCATGTTTGGCGAAGGAATTTCCAAGGCCGGAGAGATCATCGACCTGGGAGCAGATCTGAACATCATCAAGAAGAGTGGTTCGTGGTATAGCTACAACGATACAAAACTAGGACAAGGACGCGATGCTGCAAAACAATGCGTCAATGATAATCCTGAACTGGCTGAAGAGTTATCCGGATTGATATTTGAAGCACTGAAAGGATAAACCAGGTAACAGTTGACAAGTGACGGTTGACAGTTTAATTTATATTATAGAATATGCTACATACTGAAAAGAACAACATATCAGATTTACAAACACATTCTAATTCAGAAAACTGTCAACTGTCAACTGTCAACTATCAACTAAACAAAGACAAATACCGCCAGCTATGCAGCGAAGAAAGCAGCCTGCCGCTTTTTTCACGGGACTGGTGGTTGGATGCTGCTTGTGGCGAAACAAAATGGGATGTCTTGTTGGCAGAAGAGAAAGGGAAGATACGTGCCGCCATGCCTCTTTACATTCCCCATGAGGGAGTCGTATCGATGCCTGTTTATACGCAAACAATGGGTCCCTGGTTTACTCCGGAACCCAAAGATGCCAAATATACCCGGACATTGGGACAACGCCAGGCGATATGCAAAGAATTTATCGACATCCTAAAGGCGTATCCCCATTTCCTGCAAAACTTCAATTACAGAATAACAGATTGGTTGCCTTTCTACTGGGAGGGATATAAACAAACGACACGGTATACTTACCTGTTGAATAATATACAGGATGAAAACCTTCTTTGGGAAAATATGAGTCCCAATATCCGGCGGAACATAACGAAAGCAAAAGATAAGTTCCTCATCACAACCCGGAAAGGAATATCCGTAGATGATTTTCTAAAGATACAATCATTGACTTTCGAACGCCAGCACCTCTCTCCTCCTAAAAAAAAGGATACCCTGATACGACTCATCTCAGCCTGCCGCCAACGGAACCAGGGTGATTTATGGGGAGCGTATGACGATAAAGGGAATTTGCATGCAGTAGCTTTCATTGCCTGGCAGGAAAGTTCCGCTTATTACCTGGCAGGAGGTGGCGACCCGGCCTTAAGAGCTTCCGGAGCACATAGCCTGCTTCTTTGGGATTGTATCCGTTATACTTCCCGCCACACGGTATTGTTCGACTTCGAAGGTTCGATGATCCCCGGAGTAGAACGCTTCTTTCGTGAATTCGGAGCAATTCAAACCCCTTTCTTTACAATAACCAAAGGAAATCTCAGTTTATTATATAGAGTTTGGCTAAAGATAAAAGAACGGATATGAACAATCATGCTATACATTACATAATACGTTTCCTTCTCGGAGAAGATATTTCCGAAGAAATTGTAGCTGCTATCGGATATACGAATAACAGCAAACATTTTGAACGTTATAGTATCGTAATCATACCGTCCGGCTTTTTCACCAACCATACATACGGGACGACTTCTTCTCTTCCGGAATTGCCGTTACAGGAGATCGAAGGTACTCCTCTCCTATTCGGTTCTCCCCTTGTCGAACAAGTAGGCGGCACACTAGTCATTCATGCAGACATTATTGCCAGCACCTACTTTCTTATAACCCGTTATGAGGAAATTATACAACGTAATATAAGAGATGAACACGGACGTTTTCCAGGAAAGATGTCTCTACCCTACCGGGCAGGATTCCTGCACCGCCCGATCGTGGATGAATATCGTCTGCTCTTACGCAAATGGTTACAGCAATACGGGCTTCGCCTGCCGGAAGTAAAGAAAGAGATACAACATATCTGGTTGACACACGACCTGGACGCTCCCACTCTTTACCGCACATGGAAAGGGGTTATCCGTTCGATACGGGATAAAAGAGGGCTTATTTCATCCATACAAGGGAAGTTGGGTCCCGTGGAAAATGATCCGTATTATACATTCCCGTGGATATTCGAGCAAAATAATTTATTACGGGAACAAACAGGCAAAGAGATCTGCCAGGCGATTCTTTTCATCCGCAGCGGGGGCAAATGCAAACAAGATAAACCCCATTATAGCCTGCACAGTAAAGATATATCTCAACTGATAGAGTCCGCTTTGTCCAATGATATGAAAATCGGCCTGCACAGTAGTTACCAAGCCGGTAAATCTCCTTCTCTGATAAAAAAAGAAAAGACAATACTTGAAGAGAATACGGGCAAAAGTATCCGTCTGAACCGCCACCACTTTCTTACCTGCCGTGAACCGGAAGACATGACACATTTGGAAGCTGCCGGTATAACGGATGATTTTACGATGGGGTATGCAGATGTGGCCGGATTCAGGTTAGGTACCAGTTATCCGGTACGCTGGATAAATCCGGTTACCCGGCGTCTCTCATCCATTTTACAGCATCCGCTCACTATCATGGATTGTTCTTTAGAAGAAAAAAAATATATGGGATTAAGTTATGAAGAGGCACAGGCATATAGCCTGAATCTTATTGAACAAGTAAAAAACGTAGGCGGAGAACTGACTCTTCTATGGCATAACACCAGTGCCATGGAAAACTCCGGTAGTTATTTACGTAAACTTTATAGCCATTTATTAAACGAACTCGCAAAAAAATGAAAATTGTTACTATTGTCGGAGCTAGGCCTCAGTTTGTCAAAGCAGCCATGGTGAGCCGGGCAATCCTTGAATACAACAATAATAATGATACACGGTATGAAGAACTGCTTCTCCATACGGGGCAGCATTACGATACAAATATGAGCGACATCTTTTTCAAAAGCATGGGAATCCCTCAACCTGTCTGGCAATTGCAATGCGGAAACGGGACACACGGAGAGATGACCGGTCGTATGCTCATTGAAATAGAAAAAATATTACAGGACACGCTACCCGATTATGTATTGGTCTACGGCGATACAAACTCAACACTGGCTGGTGCATTAGCGGCATCCAAACTGCATATACCGGTAGTTCATGTGGAAGCCGGCCTCCGTAGTTTCAATAAACAGATGCCGGAAGAGATCAACCGTATACTGACCGACCATATGGCAACGTTATTGTGCTGTCCGACTTTTGCTGCCGTCGGGCATTTGGCCAACGAAGGAATACAGCAGGGAGTCCACCATGTCGGGGATGTGATGTACGATGCGGCATTAACCTTCGGCAAATTGGCAGACAGTACATCAGACATACTCGACCGCCTGGACCTGACCAGCAAACAGTTCAGGCTTTGTACGGTACACAGGGCTGAAAACACAGACATCCCGGAACGGATATCCGGAATTGTCAATGCGATAAAGGAAATATCTTCTCATTCCTGCCCGACTGTTCTACCTCTCCATCCCCGTACACGAAACTGCCTGGAAAAATTCGGACTGTTCGAATCACTCGAAAGTCAGGAAGGAATACTGATCATTCCTCCGATAAGTTTTCTCGATATGGTCATGCTGGAAAAACATGCTGCCACAATCCTGACAGATTCGGGAGGCGTACAGAAAGAAGCCTACTTCCATCATACCCCTTGCATAACACTGCGGGATGAGACAGAATGGGTAGAGACTGTCGAAGCTGGCTGGAATCAGATTGCCGGATATAAAAAAGAGAATATCCTGTATTGCCTCGGCAATCAACCGGAAAGAAAAGAAATTCAGGAATACGGAACCGGAAATGCTTCTAAAAATATCATTGATTTGTTATGAAGAAAATACTGATTATTTGCGACCTTTTCCCACCTGCTTTTGGTCCGCGTATGGGATATTTATGCAAATACCTACGGAATTACGGGTGGGAACCTGTTGTTCTGGCTGAACACGTTGAACAAAACACATTTACATTCCTGGCTAATAAATGCGAGGTCACCCATATCAATTTCTATACGGCCAAAAACAAAATCATCAGAAAACTACAATGGGCCTGTATACTTCTTTTCGATCTTCTTTGGGGATATAAAGATGTACGGATGTACCGGGAAGCTCAAAAATTAATTCGGAAGAATAAATTCGAACTGGTATTATGCAGTAGTTTCAGAAGTTTCCCTTTACCAGCAGCACAACGTATCGCCCATACATATAAATTACCTCTAGTCGTCGATTTAAGGGATATCATCGAACAATTTACCGGAGATGAATTTATGTCACATCGTTTACCGGATATCTTCGGATTAAATAAATTGTACATTTCGATCTTCAAAAAGAAAAGTCTTCGCGAACGAAACCAGGCCTTGAAAATGGCTGATTTTGTCACGACAGTCTCGCCTTGGCATGTGGAAACGCTAAAGCAATATAATCCGAATGTCGGACTCATTTATAATGGATTCGATCCTGAATTATTTTATCCGGAACAAAAAAAGACAGACAAATTCATCATTACATATACCGGCAGGTTGATGAGTACAGCCATGCGCGATCCGGGATTATTATTGGAGGCATTAAAAATACTATCGGATAAAAATATCATAAACGACCAGATATGCCGTGTTTACTGGTATGTCGATCCGGCTTCGCAAAAACTAATTACTGCTGAAGCTGATAAAGCCAGTGTATCGTCTTTCATGGATTTTAAAGGATATGTACAAGCTACGGAAATACCATCTGTACTCAATAACAGTTCTGTCTTGCTTTTGCTTGCCAACCGTTCGAAAGAGAAAGGCCCGAAAGGAATTATGACAACAAAATTCTTTGAGTCGCTTGCAGTTGAAAAACCGATTCTTTGTGTCCGCAGTGACGAAAGTTATCTGGAATCGGCTCTCCAAGAGTCAAAAGCCGGTATAGCAGCACGTCATGTAGAAGAAGCCTGCCGCTTTCTGGAAGATTGCTTTACGGAGTGGAAGGAAAAAGGATATACGACTTCGCAAACCGATAAAAAAGTATTGAGAAATTATTCCCGTAAAGAACAGGCTGGACAGTTTGCTGAAATTTTTGAAACCGTAATCATCCGATAAAATGTTATCTATATTAATTCCAACATATAATGCAATATGCACAGAATTGGTCGCTCGAATACATGCGGAAGCAACCAGGTTAGATATTCCTTTCGAAATTTTGGTAGCCGACGATGGTTCCCGATCTGAAATAGATGAAATAAACCGGCATATAGCAACACTGAGTAACTGTTGTTATTTTCCGGCAACAGAAAACATCGGACCGGCACGCCTTCGGAACTGGCTAGCAGACCAAGCTAAATATCAATACATTTTATTTTTAGATACGGATGTTTTGCCTGTTCATCCGACTTTTCTCGCAGATTATTTACAGGAGGCAATACAAGGAGGTGTCGTTTGCGGCGGCTTCTGCTACCAGCGTGGGAAACCGTCAGCACAACATGCCTTACGCTATTATTACGGTATTCATGTCGAAGAAAAAACAGCAGCAGAAAGAAACCGTCATCCTTATGCACAATTTATATCGATGAGTTTCCTGGCCGATCGTAGTGTATTCAAACAGGTCCGCTTTGATGAGGCCATGCACATCGGATATGAAGATACTTACTTCGGCATACTGCTGGAACAAAAACATATACCTCTTCACCACATCGATAATCCGGTATATCACCTCAGTAAAGAGCCTTCCAGGGAATACCTGAGAAAAATACGTAATGCAATCGACATCCTTTCCCGGAATATAGAGAAACAACGAACCCATGTACGCCTTCTTCAATGGTATACCAAACTAGAGCGATACGGGCTAACCGGATTTGTGACCCGGATTTTCCAGATCACCCAATCTGCTATCGAGAAAAATTTGACAGGGGAAAAGCCCTCGCTCAAACTGTTCGCCTTTTATAAACTGGGATATTTATGCCGGATCAGAAGAAACAGCATATCCGAATAAGTCATTTCAATACTTTCGTTCGGAGGTAATATCATATCACTTAGGGACATATAATTGGATGAAAATCAATCCCTGCTTAAACTCTTTCTGTAATTTCCAATCAGCGTGAAGAGTTTTGATGGATTCGTCATTCCAATTATAAATATTTGTATATATTATGTACTGGCTCTTATCCAGGTTCAAAGATGAAAAAGAACGGTTATCCGTATTTGCTTCCGTATCTGAAAAGAAAGAATCCAGAGGGAACGAAGCAGAAACATCATTCACGTCTATCCCCTGTTCTTCTATATATGCAATCATTTCCTGCCGTAACGAATAGTACGGAAGATGACAAAGAACACTATCCCATGCTTTAGACATTCTTTCGGAATAAACCCAAAAGTTTCCACTGACCAGTACCAGTATCATACTGATAAAAATAACCCTAATTTTCTTTGTCTCATAAATTTTCGACAAAAGCTGGCCGGTAATCAACGCTAACAAAATATACAATACGATAAAGTAGCGGTCACCAAAAGGATTCGTCACGGGTATTGTCACCAGAGACATGGTGAACAGCACACTCAGGTAAATAATACTCAAGCGGGAATGAATGACAAATGAGATAAAATTCTTTATACCCATCTTGATTACAGCCACAAACAAAAGTATCCAGACAACGATCCTGCCCGAATCGAGCATTCGTATTGCGAAACTCGCTATATTCTTAATTATATGATTCAGGCTTGCCAATTCACGATGCTCCTGATATTCAAAACCCGGCTGATACAGAAAATATCCAGTTTCCAGTTTTCTGTAAAGGAACCATGCACCCAAAGCCAGCAAAACCGGAATAAAAGAAGGGAAAACATAGAAAAACGCATCTTTGAAAGATTTTTTATCGATTACTTTCGAGATGACTAAATAACCCAGTCCTAACCCGGCACAAACAACAAGTCCCCGAATACTAACCATTCCCAGGCAAAAAGCAGACAACGCCAGCCAGCCTCTCTTATTCTCCAAAAGCAGATTGATGCTTAACAATGCAAAAAAACACATAATAACATCAGGCGAAATAAGTATCAGTTGGGTAGAAAGCGTAGGCTCCAATAATACCAGCAAGAAGATATAGGGAGTATATTTCGTATTCAATTTTTCACACAAACGATAAACCTGCCAGATGACACCCAATGAAAATAAGGTTACAGACAAATGGGCAATCAACAGATTTTTGCCAAACAGGGACCATAATGCGGCCAAATACATATGAGCCAAAGGAGGTTCCGATACATAGTCGGGCGGATAAACAAAAGAAAGAAAGCCATATTCCAACAAATAACTAGCCGGCTTGGAATAACCTGCTATATTATCCCAGAAAAAACAATTATCCAATGTAAAGAACTTCAGTACCAGAAAAACGACAAGTACAATGTATTTAACCATACGATTTATTTATTCAGTTTATCTTTTGATGACCACCGGATTCTATCTCTTGCAGGAAACGAATCCCGGCTTTTACATAATCTCTTTGCAGATCCTCCGGCTTCAGAATAAGATCGTTCCATTGAAGCAAATCGATATCGATAGGGATAACTCCGGTTGCATTCCCCTCAGGCGTACGTCGTAACTGCCGCTCTATTTGTTTCAAACGATAATTAACCTCATCCGGTCCTTCTTCCGTAAATGCAATTGCAACCTGATTCAGAAAATGACCGGAACAGGATATGTTTATAGGAACTGTGTAAACCGGAACAGAAAAACTGATGGAAACAAAACTACTATCCAGCAGATGGCCCGCATCTGCAATATTCCTTTCCTGGTCCGTATTTGACCCCAAACTTAATATAATTCTATTTGCCATACTAATTTTCATTCCTTACTGAATACAAAACTAAAAAAAATACCAATTAATAGGTATTGGTCATCTAAGTATTTCACTATAACTTTGCACAAGAATTTAAGAAAAATGAGATTATCGGAGCTTCACACTGGCGAGAAGGGTGTTATTGTAAAAGTAATGGGGCGCGGAGCTTTCCGTAAGCGCATTATTGAAATGGGATTCATAAGAGGGAAAGAAGTGGATGTTATACAAAATGCTCCGCTCAAAGACCCTATTCATTATCGTGTAATGGGATATGACGTCTCTTTACGGCGGAACGATGCTGCAATGATCGAAGTGGTCAGTTCCGCAGAGTTTGCCAAGGCTCAGATATCCCAGCAAAATGAAACCCGTTCCGCAGACTCTTATACATTACCCTCTACTGAAGATTTACAGGCAATCGCTATACATCAGGGAAAAACGATCAATGTCGCTTTGGTAGGAAATCCTAATTGTGGCAAAACATCCCTCTTTAACTTCGCTTCCGGAGCACATGAACATGTGGGCAACTACAGCGGAGTAACCGTTGATGCCAAAGAGGGTACTTTTCAGCAAGACGGTTATACATTCCGTATTGTAGATTTACCCGGAACTTATTCTTTATCCGCTTATACGCCGGAAGAGTTGTATGTCCGCAAACATCTCAGCGAAGAGCAACCGGATGTGGTGATTAATGTTGTCGACGCATCCAACCTGGAAAGAAATCTGTATCTGACTTGCCAACTCATCGACATGGATATCCGGTCTGTCATCGCATTGAATATGTACGACGAATTGGAGCGATCAGGTAATAAATTCGACCATAACTCTCTGTCCCAGATGATCGGAACTCCTATTGTTCCGACTATCAGTAGAACCGGTTTCGGTATTGAACAACTGTTCAAACGGGTCATAAAAGTATACGAGGAAGAAGATCCTGTAATCCGTCATATCCATATAAATTATGGAGAAGTTCTGGAAAAAGGAATTAAAAATGTCAGAAATGCGATAAAACAAAATGGGAATGTAGCTAAAAGCCTTTCCAAACGTTATTTGTCCATCAAGTTACTGGAGGGAGACCCGGAAATAGAAAAATTCATCCGAACATTACCCGGTTCCGATACAATCCTGGAAGAACGGGACAGGAATGTTGTCCAAATAGAAGAATTATTACTGGAGGATTCCGAAACTGCATTCACAAATGCCCGTTATGGCTTTATCTCCGGTGCATTGAGGGAGACCTACGAACAAAATAAAATAAAAGAAGCGACCAGTACGCAGATCATAGATTTATTCGTCACCCATAAAGTGTTGGGATTTCCAATATTCATCCTTTTTATGTGGATCATGTTCGAAGCGACATTCCGTTTGGGTGCATACCCTATGGAATGGATTGAAGACCTGGTTGGCTGGATTGGAAATTTTGTACGGGGTACTATGAGCGAAGGCCCGCTAAAGGATTTGCTTGTCGATGGTATTATAGGTGGAGTCGGCGGTGTTATTGTCTTCCTTCCTAACATCTTGATATTGTACTTGTTCATTTCATTCATGGAAGACTCCGGATATATGGCACGTGCCGCTTTTATCATGGATAAGATCATGCATAAAATGGGGCTTCATGGTAAATCTTTCATACCTCTGGTTATGGGATTCGGTTGTAATGTTCCAGCTATTATGGCATCCCGTACAATCGAAAGCCGCAATAGCCGGATGATCACTATGCTGATCAATCCGTTAATGAGTTGCAGTGCACGTTTACCGGTTTATGTCCTACTTGCCGGGGCATTCTTCCCGAATAATGCAAGTTTTATACTCTTGTCATTATATGTTTGCGGAATTTTACTGGCTGTTATTATGGCACGGCTATTCAAGCGTTTTCTATTTAATGAAGAAGATGTTCCTTTTGTAATGGAACTCCCTCCCTACCGTATGCCGACAGGAAAGTCGATCATGATCCATATGTGGGAGAAAGCCAAGCAGTATTTGCACAAAATGGGGGGCGTCATTTTAGTGGCTTCCATCATTATCTGGTTCTTAGGATATTTCCCCCGTCACAGCGAGATGGGAGACGCATTTGACCAGCAAATCGCAGAAGTAGAAAATGCAGAACTGGATTCCAAAGAAAAAACGGAAACAATTGCAGAGTTAGAACGGTTAAAGAATATGGAGCATCAAAAAAACTCATATATCGGAACAATAGGACAGACCATTCAGCCGGTTCTTAGTCCGTTAGGATTCGACTGGAAAATGAGCGTCAGCCTGTTAACCGGCATGGCAGCCAAAGAGGTTGTTGTCAGTACTTTGAGTGTGCTATACACTGGTGAAGAAGAAGACGCCCAAGCCTTATCCGAGCGCATAAAACAGGATCTGGATGAAGAAGGAAATCCTGTCTTCACACCTCTTATCGCTTTGAGTCTGATGTTATTTGTCCTTATCTATTTCCCATGTATCGCAACGATTTCAGCCATCGTCAATGAGTCGGGATCATGGAAATGGGGAATATTTGTGATTGTATATACATGTGTTCTGGCATGGATCGTCTCGTTCGTGGTTTACCAGACGGGGAGTTTGTTTATTAATTTGATTAGTTAAATAGTTATGTGGCAGGAAATAGCAATCATATTAATAGGTATTGCAGTTGTTTTCTATATCGGAAAGAAGATATACGGATTTCTCAAACACCCGGAAACAGCCAATCCTTGCAAGGGATGCTCGGGATGTACCCTGAAAGAGAAGAGTTCGCAAACTTCATCTTTCAGATTTCAGCCGCATAGTTGTATTGAAAAATAAGGGATATAACTGAAAGGAATCATAAACAGGAGGAAGATGCCATCCAGTAGGTATCCGTTAGCGAATCCCTGGTTATCCATCGGTCGACAAGTAGTTATACATCCAAAAAGCATAGGTGTTTTGAAATGTTAAGTCAGGACTTTTGATGAGAAAACATATATGTTTCGAAAAGGAAAGTCCTATCTTTTTCCGAAACTCCTTTTACCCTCCATTTTCATATACATTTTTTACAGTTTCATCCCTTCAGCCATACATCTTGAAAAATGTGCCCTGCATAGCAACTGAAAGCTGAAAGCAATAATTTGAAAGAATATAGAGAAGGGATAGGTATGAAAGAAATTTAAATTATACTATATTAATTCAGAAAACAATTGTATTTTTACAGGACTCAATAGAATTCTGATCTTTAGATAAAGATACTCCCGAAGTGACTTTTTCATCAAAACTTACGCAATTCATAAATTTTTATGTAAGTTTGCCATATAAATCTGTGTAGTTTATGTGCAGTTTAACAACTTCAAAATGATAATATCAATAAATACAGTTAAAGTAATACTGATCCTATGGAATTCTTTCTTTCTATTATCTTTAGAGGTATCAATCGCATTAAGTGCCTCTTTTTTATAAACATTATGCCCTCTATCAACCGGATAAAACTTCAAGCATTCGGTATAGAGTACGATAAAAATTGTCAAATAATGGCTCATTGCACTATAATAACAGGAAGAAGTTCGCAGGTGTCTATCGGTAAGAACTTTCGTTTAGTATCATCAGACTTAATCAATCCTCTTTGTAAAAACAAAGCTTGTATCAACGTATCGGAGAATGCTTGTTTGCAAATAGGTGATAATTGTGGTATGTCATCCCCTACGATTTGGGTACGAAAATCCGTAAAAATCGGAAATAACGTTAATTTGGGAGGAGGATGTCTTCTTTTTGACACGGATGCCCATTCATTAAACTATTTACACAGGCGTAACGGAATTACAGATATGGCCAACCGGATTGATAAAGAGATAATAATCGATGACGACGTATTAGTTGGAGCCAATACGATTATCCTAAAGGGGGTTCATATCGGTGCACGTTCCGTAATTGGAGCAGGAAGTGTTGTCACAAAAGACATACCAGAAGATAGTATAGCTGCCGGAAATCCAGCAAAAATAATAAAGAAAATCAATCTTATATAATGAATTTTCACTTTCATAATATACTAGGAGGAAGCAAACGAACCTCGCTCTTAAAAAAAAATATTGCAGCATCGATTCTTATAAAAGGAATTAGTATACTCAGTTCCCTGCTTTTGGTGCCGCTTACTTTGGATTATGTAAATAAAGAGTTATATGGTATATGGTTAACACTATCCTCTATCGTGGTATGGATCAACTTTTTTGACATAGGCTTAACGTTAGGATTAAAAAATCGGTTAGCTGAGGCACTGACAACTCACGATTACATACGTGGAAAAGGGCTAGTGTCAACGACCTATTTCATGATGCTCGCAATATTCATCCCTGTATCTATTATAGTTATACTGTTGATTCCTTTCATTGATTGGCCTAAATTGTTGAACGTGCCAACGATCTACGAGAAAGACATTCAGATTGTGTTATATTTATTAGTAATATTCATGACCATACAAATGTTTTTCAACGTATTAAATACGGTTGTATCGGCCTACCAAAAGACAGCCATGGCATCATTATTTGCCATGTTGGGACAGCTGTTATCACTATTGCTTATATTCATCTTGACTCGCACAACTCCTCCCTCCTTGATCGGATTGGCCTTAGCTATATCTTTGTCCCCCATTATTGTTTTACTAATTTTCTCACGTATCTTATACACAAGTTCTTTCAAAGAAATATCGCCGTCTTATAAATATATAGATTTGAAACAAATAAAAGATCTGTTCAACCTCGGCATCAAATTCTTCATTATACAAATACAGGTTATCGTCCTATACCAATCAACCAATATCATCATATCGCACATTTCCGGACCGGAAGCGGTTAGCCAATATAATATTGCTTACAAATACTTAGGAATATCCACTATGGTTTACAATATTATATTAACCCCTCTTTGGCCAGCATTTACCGATGCGTATGCCTTAAAAGACTATGCTTGGATGAACCGGATATATAAAAAGATGTGCTTGGTTTATTTGATAGTATTATCCGGTATAATAGCTCTTATCGCTTTATCACCATATCTTTACCATTTATGGGTTGGCGATAAAATAGGCATTCCATTTGAAATCACATTATGCCTCGGTATCTTTTTGGCAATAAATTCATGGGATTCCTTACAAGTATATATGATCAACGGAGTAGGTGCAGTCAAACTTCAAACTTATGTCGTATTAATCGGTTTGATTTTTCACATACCTTTAGCCCTGTTTTTAGGCAATAAATTGGGGGTTATCGGCGTTGTATTGTCAATGACTTGCATCAATCTTATCTATTCTGCCATCTTTACAACGCAGATCAATAAGATTTTGAAACATAAAGCTCATGGCATTTGGAATAAATAACTCTATTCACATGAACAGTTTTAAGAAACAGATTAAACATAAATTACCATTCATTATCCGCTTAAGAGACATTTGGAGTCAATTACGATTCAATTATATGTTGCCTCTGGATTTAGACTGTTTTGGATTCCGAGATAAAGATTCACATATCTTACTTCCTGCTCATATAGCCAATCCTCAAAACGTATATATGTATGAACAAACTCGTATCCAGTCACAGGCAAAGATAATCACCTATACAGGTAAATTCATCATGAAAAAGTATTCTGGGGCAGCCCCGGGATTAACGGTCATAACAGGAAACCATACACCGACTGTTGGTATCCCCTACTATTTATTGCCATTGTCGAGAATAAATGACAAAGAAAAAGATGTTGTCATTGAAGAAGATGTATGGATTGGAGCAAATGTAACCCTTTTGTCGGGGGTAACCATAGGCCGTGGTGCTGTTATCGGAGCATCAAGTGTTATAACGAAAGATGTTCCTCCTTATGCAGTCGTAGCCGGGAGTCCCTATAAAATCATTGCTTCCAAATTTTCCCTAGAAGAAATTATGGAACATGAGAGACGGCTTTATTCGGAATCAGAACGTTTCTCTGAAGAATATTTGACACAACTTTTCGACCAGTATTACATCGGAATGCGTTCTATTGGCAAAACCATGACAACAGAAGATGAAATACAATATATAAAATTTCTTGAATCAATTAATCAATCTAACAACCTTTAAACAGGATTTCATCACCATGAAAGTAGTTCATATTGTATTTGGAATGGAATACGGAGGCATCGAGACTATGTTGGTCAACATAATGAACGAGCAAATAAAACATGCCAACATATCTTTGATTATTGTAAACAGACAAGAAGAAAAATCGATCACAAAAAAAATCGATAGCAGAATTCAGATAACAAGAATTAATCGACCGGCAGGCTCCAAGAATCCCTTTTATATACTCACACTAAATTTTTTACTGTTGATAAAAAACTATGACATAATTCATGTCCATATTCCAGATACTATAAAATTCATATTCCTAAAATCAATTATAAATAAAATGTGCCTTACCGTACATCATATATGTACGACCGAAGATATTCCTTATTTACACAAATACAAACACATATTTGCTATTTCAAATTCAGTTCAAGAAGATTTGGCCAAGTATCTAAAAAAGAACGTACCCATTATTTTAAACGGAATAAACAGTACCGATATTCTTTCACAAAAAGATACCACAAAGAATCAGACTTTTCATATAGTACAAATAGGCAGATTAGTACATACCCAAAAAGGACAAGACATTCTAATCGAAGCTATATCTATATTACATCAGAGAGGATTCAAAAATATATCGGTTGATTTTATCGGAGACGGCGAATCCAAAGACTTCTTGAAAGAGCTAGTGAAATCGAAACAACTGGAAAGCCAAATCCATTTCTTAGGCAGTAAAGAACAATCATACATATTCAGCCATCTGAAAGAGTACGATTTATTTGTTCAACCATCCAGAAAAGAGGGATTCGGCCTGACAGTAACAGAAGCTATGGCAGCAAAAATACCAGTATTGGTTTCCGACCAAGAAGGGCCTATGGAAATTATTAAAAATGGAAAATATGGTTATCATTTCAAAAGTAATGACGCAATCAACTGCTCGCTAGAAATTGAAAAAATAATGACTATTTCAACAAATGCTGTGGTTTCCAATGCATATCAACATGCAATAAGTAAGTTTAATGTAAAACGGACAGCTTTGGAATATATCGATCAATACAAAAAAATACATCGTATATAAATTTACTCAATAAAAAACAAGCATGAAAATTTTGCAAATAGATAAATACTATTACATAAAAGGAGGAGCAGAAACTGTTTTCTTCAATACTATTGACCTTCTCGAAGAGAAAGGACACACCGTTATTCCTTTTTGTTTGAAAAGTACAAAAAACAGACAGTCTACTTATGAGAAGTATTTTGTTGACTATCCGGAACTATCTGAATCTTCAACACTGACAAAAATAAAAAAAACACCAGATTTCTTTTTTAACAAAGATTCTGCTAAAAAACTTGAGCAGTTAATATTGCAAGAAAAACCGGATATAGCCCACATACATTTACTATTTAACGGTATTTCTGTTTCAATCTTACCGATTCTACGCAAACATAAAATTCCAGTAGTCATGACAGTCCATGACCACCGTTTGATATGTCCAGCCTATGCATTTACAAATGGGAAACAGGAAATATGTGAAATATGTAAAGATAGCAAACAATATTGGAGATGTATTACCAATAGATGTTCAAAAGGGAACTTAACCCATAGTATTCTTTTAAGCTTAGACAGTTATTTTAGAGAATACTTCTATCCTCCCCTTAAACTGATCGATCGGTTTATATTTGTAAGCAAATTTTCTCAAAACAAACACTTTGAAGCAAATTATCACTTTGCTGAAAAGTCGGCACATTTATACAATTTCACCCCTATTGTACAAGATAACAACGTAACAAAAGAGAATTATTTCCTTTATTTCGGACGAATTTCAGAAGAAAAAGGAATATCTACATTGATAAAGGCAATGGAATCATTTCCACACATACATTTAAAAATAGCAGGAACCGGACCATTACTTCAAAAGCTGAGTGCAAATAAAGCAAATAATATTTCTTTTCTCGGATTTAAAGAAGGACAAGAATTAAAAGATTTAATTAGCAAAGCTGCATTTGTTGTGGTTCCTTCTGAATGTTATGAAAACAATCCGCTAACAATTATAGAGTCCATGACATTAGGTACACCCATTATAGGAAGCAATATCGGAGGTATTCCAGAATTAATTCAAAATGAAATTACAGGATATTTATTTCCTCCAAGATCTGTTGATGAATTAACAAAAGTAATCAATCACGTAGCCAGTTTGACACCACAAAAATATCAACAAATGGTTGATGCTACCTTAGAATATGCTTCCCTCAATTTTTCAAAAGAAGCACATTATACTCGTTTAATGGAAATTTATAAATCCTGTATTGAAAATCACAGTTGATATGAAAATTTATGTATTCGGAACCAGAGGATTCCCCAATATACAAGGTGGGGTAGAAAAACATTGTGAAGAATTATATACTTCAATGCCAAGTATCTATGACATTACAATTTTCAGACGGAAACCTTTCATTAACTCTAACAAAATATATAAAAATATACATTTTATCGATTTGCCAACAGTTAAGACAAAAGGGATAGAAGCTCTTTTACATTCATTCCTTTGCGTGTTATATTGTATAGTGAAACGGCCAAATATCATTCATGTACATAATATCGGCCCGGGATTATTTATTCCTTTATTGAAAATAGTTGGTCTAAAAGTTGTTTTAACTTATCACAGTCCTAATTACGAACACAACAAATGGTCCTATTTAGCCAAAAAGGGACTCAAAATATGTGAATATATCGCCATAAAAGGAGCTGATAAAATCATTTTTGTAAATAAATTTCAACTACAAAAATTCAACCCGGCAATTCAAGCTAAATCTTATTACATTCCAAATGGTATAAAAGAAAAAAAAGAAATAAAAGATATTTCTTTTATCAGTTCTTTAGGACTTTCACCTTTTCAATATATTTTAGCTGTAGGTAGAATCACTCCGGAAAAAGGATTTGACTACTTAATCAAAGCTTATAATTTAATGCACAATAAATCTGATAAACTTGTAATAGCCGGTGGATGCGATCATACCTCTGGTTATGCCAAACAACTTATCGATGAAGCCAGAAAATCACAAGTTGTATTAACCGGTTATATGAATGAAGATCAACTAAACCATTTATATACATATGCCAAACTGTTTGTCTTGCCATCTTTCAATGAAGGTTATCCTATTGTTCTTGTTGAAGCAATAAACTATCAAAAACCAATTTTAGCAAGTAACATTGAAGCAAATAGATCTATAGGCCTGTCAAAAGATCAATACTTTAAGGTTGGATCTGTAAGTGACCTAAAAGATAAAATAGAAAATGAATTAAATAAAGAATATAAAGATATAACATATAACATCAACATCCCCACATGGAAAGAAATAGCAAACTTAGTCGCTGAGATTTATTCAAATATCGCACCCTAAGTCGCTATCTTCGAACTTTACTTCTATAATTTAGACAACGCCCAACCAATCGGCATCATCAGCAACACAAGCAACTTGCGTTTCAAGTTTTTTGCATCTCTAAGGATAGTACTTACAGAACGACTTGTTCGAAATCCATCCATACTGATGCCAACGTATTGACGTATAACTTCCTTTGGACTGTAAAATAGATAGGGTAACATATTGTTCACTCCATACACCCATAAGAAATAATTGGCTGTCGAGCGATTATAGCTGCGAGCTGTAATGGCATTGGCAGCATCGCGATAGTACAAACGCATAGGCACAGATACAATACGTTCCTTATACTTTTTTCCCATCTCGAACCAAACCAAGGCCTCAGGACAATAGCGCATACGGGGATCGGGTGTAGGAAAAGGGTACTGACGCATCACTGCTATCCGGTTAAATCCCCACATCTCACCCTGAATCTTATACTTATAGCGCATATCCATGGCATGGACATCAAAAGGTGAGTATGGCAGTTGAGAACCAATTATCTTACCTGTCTCTGGATCAATACATCGTCCCACTATTCCCTTAAAATTTTCTTTGTCAGGAATCTTTTGCCACTCCTCATAGAGCACTTTCAAAGCTATGGGTAACAAGGCATCATCACTATCAATACTAGATATGGCAAACGAATCACAATGTGCCACGGCAAAATTATAAGCCACATGTATGCCTTGATTCTCCTGATAGTAGTAGCGGATAGACAAACGGTCTTCGTCACACCACTGTTTCAGCAACTCCTCTGTATTGTCGGTGCTACCATCGTTTACCACTAGCCATTCAAACTTTACTAATTTGCCATCTTCCATGGTAGGAAGCTCCATATTTATTAGCGAGTCATACACACGCTTAATAGTGTCGGCCCTTTGATAGGCAGAAGTAAAAAAAGTGAGCCAGTACTCATTGTCTGTCTGCGCCTTCTTACTGGCAAATTTCCATCCACCACGAATTTCATTTACTTGCATAATACGAATAAATTATCATTGAAACCAATACTATCCATACGATTTCGCCACGACATGAACAAAATCATCACCAACTTTCGCTATTATTATCAATCTATTTATTCAAAAGACAATGTTTAATAAATGCAGCCAACCCACGTGGCTGTTTCCAAATAGATTTAAATAATTTAGGATATCTCTTTTTACGATACTCCCAATAAGAATCAAAAACAGAAGATACCGAAATCCACTCATTACCATTCTTAATCAGAAAAGCGTGTCTCCTATTTATCGAAAACAAAGTAAACCAATTTAAATACTCCCAAACAGCATACCGTAAATACACTATATTGCGTTCTATGGTCTGTCGCTTCTGATTGCTACTCAATTTTTCCGGAGCATCTTCTAAATAGGCACCCAAAGCCCCCTCTGTTTTCCTCACTTTACCTGTCCGCGCCAAACGAATCTGGAAATCAAAATCGGCTACTAAAAAAAACTGTTCATCAAAATATCCGAATTTCTCATGAAGTTCTTTCCTCCACATAGGAAAACAACCAATTTGATGGGAGACAAAAAATACAGATGGATTAAAAAGGAAGTCTTCATTTATCACTTTTTCGTCACTAACACACCCATATTGGTACATATGATGAAAATCGCAATAAGTTAATAATATATCAGGATTTTCATCTAATGTTGCAGCTTGCAAAGACAAAGATTCAGGAAAACGAATATCATCTACATTCCAAACACAAACATACTGCCCTTCAGCCAGACGTATTCCCCGATTCCACGTAACATATAATCCTTCCAACTCCGAGATGATGATATGACGAACAAATGGAAGTTCTAAAATATTTTGTTGTATAATATCCAACTCAACTTGACTCGGAGCATTATGTAATAATAATATTTCCACTTCCTCTGGATTATCGATCCGGCGTACCCAATCAAAATATCCTTGAAGATATTTTTGACATTTATACAAGGATGTCAGAACTGTTATTTTCTTCATACCGTTTTTTATTTATTATAAAATCAAACAACATCAAAACAAATACATTACGACTGACTTGGTATAGTATATCTGAAGTCAAAGAAAATCCCAGTATCAACAACATATATAATAAAAGTACCAATGATAATTTATCTTTTCGATTGACAAAAAAGATCCAGGCCAATCCCAAATAAAAAATCAAATAGCCCAATGTCCCAACATATCCATAACGTACAACAAAATTAGACCACGCAATATCACCTGACTCCAACTGAACCACACCGCCAGTCTTGTCATCAACAAGACCAATTACAAAATTTAAATTATTATTTGTATATGGGGATTCTTCAGACATCAACCCTATTCCAAAAAATTCATTCCACTTATCCGTTCGAGCATACAAATATCGCTCCATTAAGTGAGCTATGCGAAAAGTAAATGTTGATTCGGAATCCATTTCAAATTCTTCAAAATCTTCGCTGTCTTCCATTTCTGAAAAATCTCCTTCCTGAACCATTTGTAAATCAGTAACTGTTCGAGAGCCAATCTGAGCAAATAAAACAACACAAAGTGGAATTGCAATCAATAGTACATAAGGCAAATAACGAACAAATCGTTTCAAATTTCCTGCATTTAAGATATATCCCAAAGACAAGGTTAAAATAACGATTATGGTCAAACTTCTATGCAATGGCAAAAAACTAGTTATGACCAATATCACTCCGGCTATAAGACTATATTTTTTCCCTAATGGTTGGACAAATATCGTATAGAAAATAAAAAAATAGAGCATTCGAGGAGAATTATAAAAACGATGGATTAAATCCCCTCCAGATTTATCTTCCGCCCCTGCCAAAATAGCTTTTCCCGTAAAAGCTTGTATAGCAAATAAGAAACTTTGGAACAACACTATATACAATAGTATCTTTAATAATTGATCCACTTCTTCTTTCTTTACACGTCTCAATGGATAGTATGCCAACACAAAAAAATAATTACGAGAGGTTTTAAGTATATCACCCCAGCCTATCCCATAAATGAATTTATTCACGCCAATAATTACCAATACAGCTGCCAAATAAATAGCAATCAAATAAGTCATTTTATTTAACGGTATAAAATCATAATATGCAAAACAGCCATAACCGAATAGAACAAAAATATACATCAATGCAAAATCGGTTGGCTTAGAAAAACCTAATCCTGTTTCAAATAGTTCTTCTGGGATTATTTGGAATCCATTAAAAACAAAAAAGAAAAATATGAGCAAAGAATAAGTTCTTTGCCCACAAATATACAATGCTATTGCTAATAATAATAATGGTATAAACAACATAGCGAATTATACTTTCTTTCTTTTTCTTAATAGCTCAACAATTACAATATAAAGCATAGAAATAATAACTGATAAAATAGTCACCACCACTAATACAACTGATAACTTAGGACTTACCGGTTCAGACAGAACATACGCAGAGTCTACAATTTTAGCTCTAGGTTTCACCAATGCTTGCGTCAATGCATTCTCCTCACGCTTCTGCAACAAGAACAAGAACAATTCCTGCTTGATCATTTGCTGCCTTTTCATAGTGATAAATTCACGTTCTTGCTGTGGCATATTTGCAATACGAGAAAGGAAGTAGTTTTCCTGCGACTGTAACTCATTACGAGAACGACTAAATCCAGATTTTATGCTACGCACCGTCTCCAACATATTCGCACGCATAGCATCTATCTGCTTATTCACCAAATCTATTGCAGGGTTCCCTGGTTTTGTTGTCATCATTAATTTAATACGCTCCAATAATGCCTCATTATAAGTCTGTAAACCTTCCAATACAGTCCGATCACTTAACCCGATATTCAACGGTACCAAAGAATAGCGGTTTTCTTCCTTAGTTAAGAATTCTTCCACTAATTGAATCACTGTATATTGAGATTCAGCTTCAATCTGACGCTCCTTAAAATCCTGACTCTTTTCTAATATAATTTTAGCCTCTGTTTCAATATCCGTCAAATTATTCGCTTTTTTATATAGTTCGATATCCCTTTCTACACTATCTAATTCTGCTTCCATCAAAGAAATCCTTTCTGTCAAGAACTCATCCATCAACTTGGTTTCATCATTTTTATCGACTTCACCGTTTTTGTTATAAAAGTTAACAAGTGTATTCAGAATATCGATTCCCCTCTTCGGATTAACTTCTTCCATTACTAATGATATCACATTGGCTTTCTTTGAATATAAATCAACAGTCACCTGCTTTTGAAGTATTTCGGCACACAAATTATACCCCATGTAGTTAATTTCCAAACTAGTAGTTTTTTTAGGGACATAGTATTTGGTCGTATCAAAATAAAATGTTCCAAAAACGGTATTTAATTTCACAGGAAATTCTTTTGTTTCAACGCTCCCTATCTTTTTCCAACCATTTTTGGCCTTAATCTTACACACTCCGTTTTTAGACAGATTTACATCAAAATTAATCACTGCCCGCAAAGTGTCGGCCAATGGATTAACTGTATACACAGATATAGGAGAACTCTTATAACAATCTTTGGTTCGAGGAAAATCAGATAATAGATATTGGACGTTCAAACCCAAGTTCTTACTTAAATCACGAAATATACTGTAAGAACTCAACAAAAAAAGTTCATCATTTACAGACACTCCACCCATAGCAGAACTTCCACCAAAAGCAAAACTCTGCATCATCTCAGAAGCAGCAGCTGCAGAAGCGGAAGTTCCAGAAATACCTTTATCTTCTTTTATCAGGAGATTCGCATTAACCTGCAATACGGGGGGCATTATCTTCAAATAGATACCTCCCAATACTCCTAATGCAAAGATCGAAATTACAAAAACAGGCCAATACTTAATATATTTTTCGTATATTCCTTTAATATCAATGAATTCGTTGTTTTCAGCAGATTTCATACTATTCCTTATTTTTTTATTGCTATAATAGACATTACAACACTCATTATTACAGACAATGTACTTGCAAAAGTTGAAATTATGGATAAATTATATTGTTCAGACTGACTGTAACGGGAAGCTTTTTTCTTTTTATCATTCGGTTCTACATAAACCACATCATTCTGTTCCAGATAAAAATAAGGAGACTCCAGTAAGTTTGTCTTTGTAAGATCCAAATGTACCAATTTCTTTTCCCCATTTATGTCCCTCACCAGCTTTACCTTGGTACGGTCACCATAAATAGTTAAATCACCCGCCAATCCCAAAGCATCCAATAATGATATACGATCTGAATAAACAGTAAAAGAACCAGGACGAAGCACTTCTCCTATTACTGTAACTTTAAAGTTTTCTATTCGGATATTAACTATTGGGTTTTCTACAGATTCAGATATTCTATCTTCCAATATATCTGTTAATTCTTTTACGGTTTTACCTTTCACTTCTATTTTCCCTAACACTGGGAAATTAATAAACCCCTCATTATCTACAGTATATGGAGCATACATTTGCGATGTACTAAGTTGTTTTTTATCCATCACTGAACTTGTTTGTGTCTGCAATAAATCTGTCATAGAAACAGCATACAAGTTAAACGGCGCTGCAGCCGCAATATCCAAAGCAGAAACTGTTATCACCAGTTTATCTCCAGACTTTAACCTGGGATCATAGTTCATTTTAGTCTCTAATAACTCTTCTCCTGACACATATTTTGCATCATCAAAATATGTAATATTCTTAGGAGCGGAACAAGCTCCCATTAAGATAATAGACAACACTGCCGAAGCTAATTTCAATCTCATAATTTTGTTTTTCTTCAAATAAGTTGCAAATATACGACTTTTAGTTCAACCCCAAACCACATAAATGTGTTCTTCTAGTCCAAGTTACATTTATAACGATGCATTTATTAATATATTGCTGCATGATAAAGTAAAAATATAAGAGATTTTATCCCTCTATCTTGAATTATCATGTACTTTTGTCTCAAAACAAAAATGTTATGTTAGAAGTAGGAAAATACAACACACTTAAAATAGTAAAAGACCTGGATTTCGGGGTTTACCTGGATGGGGGCAATGGGAAAGAGATACTTCTTCCGGCCCGATATGTTCCTAAAAACGTGAAACCGGGAGATGAGGTGGAAGTTTTTATTTATCATGATAATGAAGGCAGGCTCATAGCTACTACAGCTCATCCGTTGGCTATTGTCGGTGAGTTTAAGTTTATGGAAGTCAAATCGGTAAATAACACGGGAGCATTTCTGGAATGGGGATTAATGAAAGATCTGCTGGTTCCTTTCAAGGAACAAAAAATGCCGATGCGCGAAGGTAAGTGGTATCTGGTGTATGTTCATCTCGATCATATCACAGGACGGATCGTTGCTTCTGCGCGTATCGACAAGTACCTGGACAATGTCATGCCCGAATATACACCCAATCAGGAAGTCGATCTGTTAGTGGCCGATGAAACAGAAATCGGTTACAAAGTCATTATAAACAACCTACACTGGGGATTGCTATATTATAATGAAGTCTTCCGCCGTCTGGAAAAAGGCGAAGAGATCAAAGGCTATATCAAAGAAGTCAGGGAAGATGAAAAGATCGATGTAAGCCTCACGCCACAGGGATATCAGAAAATAGAAGGGTTGGCAGGAACCATTCTCGAATCCTTAAAAAGTCAGGGAGGGTTTATCGCTGTCCATGACAAAAGTGATCCGGAAGTCATTCAGTCACTTTTTCAATGTAGTAAAAAGAGTTTTAAACAGGCCGTCGGTGCTCTATACAAACAACATCTTATCACATTGGAAGATGGTGGTATAAGTCTGGTAAAAAATCAGGAGCAGTTACCTGAATAGTACAACATTCTATAAAAAGATATCTCCGCCTAAAGATATTTAGTTTTTTATATGTAGTTTCTTATGTAAAAAGACACTACCTCTTATATCATCAGTCATAATATTTTAAACGTTTGACCTTGGTGAAACTCATATTCAACCAAGGTCAAATACAAGTTCGACCCAGGCCGACTTTATGTTTCACCCAGGTCGAACAGTCAGATTGTACAAGCCTTATCATTAATTACATATAATCTGACAAGTTAAAATATGCAATGTTTCCTCTAAAAGGTAAGAGAGTCATATCATATAAAAAGGTGATGCCGTCCTAAACAGACAACATCACCTTATATTTTTTGATTATTAATCACTTCGTTTATACAAACCTCTTATGAAGGAATATTTAGTCTAACTTTAATACGGCCAGGAAAGCTTTCTGAGGAACTTCCACTGTTCCGATTTGTTTCATTCGTTTCTTACCTTCCTTCTGTTTTTCCAGCAATTTACGCTTACGCGAAATATCACCACCATAACATTTAGCCGTTACATCCTTACGCACAGCCTTAATTGTTTCACGGGCAATGATCTTCGCACCGATAGCTGCCTGAATAGCAATATCAAACTGCTGGCGTGGTATCAGTTCTTTCAGTTTCTCGCACATACGACGGCCGAATGTCACACTGTTATCCACATGTGTCAAAGTCGACAAAGCATCCACAGGCTCACCGTTCAACAGAATATCCAACTTCACCAGTTTACTCGGACGGAAATCATGGATATGATAATCGAAAGAAGCATATCCTTTAGAGATACTTTTCAATTTATCATAAAAGTCGATCACAATCTCACCCAAAGGCATATCGTAATGGATCTCTACACGATCACCTGAAATATATTCCTGTTTCAGCAAAATACCACGCTTACCCAGACAAAGTGTCATGATCGGACCAATAAAAGTCGTATTGGTTATGACAGATGCACGGATATACGGTTCGTCAATATGATCTATCAAGGTTGGTTCCGGCAAACCGCTCGGATTGTGCACTTCCATGCAATTTCCCTTTTTATCATATACTTTATACGATACGTTAGGCACCGTCGTGATCACATCCATATTGAATTCACGATCCAAACGTTCCTGCACGATCTCCATATGCAACAAACCAAGGAAACCACAACGGAAACCAAATCCCAAAGCGGCCGAACTTTCCGGCTGGAATGTCAGGGAAGCATCGTTCAATTGCAACTTCTCCAACGAAGCACGCAAATTCTCAAAATCTTCACTGTCTATTGGATAAACACCGGCAAATACCATCGGTTTCACCTCTTCAAAACCAGCGATAGCTTCTTTTGCCGGACGGGCTACATGAGTGATCGTATCCCCTACCCGAACTTCACGGGAAGTCTTGATCCCGGAAATGATATAACCGACATCGCCGGTCCGGATCTCACTACGTGGAGACATATCCAGTTTTAATATACCGACTTCATCCGCATCATATTCTTTTCCTGTCGCAATGAATTTCACATGGTCTCCTTTGCGGATCACACCGTTCACTACTTTAAAATAGGCAATGATACCACGGAACGAATTAAATACAGAGTCAAAGATAAGGCACTGAAGCGGTGCCTCAGGATCTCCCTTCGGAGCAGGGACCTTTTCAATGATTGCATCAAGTATTTCAAAAACTCCTTCACCCGTCTTACCGCTTGCCCGGATAATATCTTCACGAGGGCAGCCCAGCAGTTCGACGATCTGATCTTCCACTTCATCCGGCATGGCGCTGGGAAGGTCGATCTTATTCATTACCGGTATAATCTCCAGGTCGTTCTCGATCGCCATATACAGATTGGATATAGTCTGTGCCTGGATTCCCTGAGCGGCATCAATAATGAGGAGAGCACCTTCACATGCTGCAATAGAGCGGGAAACTTCATATGAAAAGTCTACGTGTCCCGGAGTATCGATCAAATTCAGGATATATTCTTCACCTTTATAATTATATTTCATCTGGATGGCATGACTCTTGATCGTAATGCCTCGTTCACGTTCCAGATCCATATCATCGAGGACCTGCGCTTGTAAGTCTTTGCCTTCGACTGTCTTGGTATATTCAAGCAAACGGTCAGCCAAAGTACTCTTACCATGGTCAATATGAGCAATAATACAGAAATTGCGGATATTCTTCATGTGCTAATTTATTTTAGGTGTGCAAAGATAGGAATTTTAGGTCAAAAACTATACTTTTGGCATACCATTTGTTGTTAATATTATATGACACTACAAGAAATAAATAAAGCATATAACCGCATAATCGGTTCATTGGACAGTAAAGAATTAAAGAATGCCTTTGATTCTATCCAGTCGCTCATATCCGGAAGTCGTGAAATATCGTTTCAGGATAAGTTGAATGAGCTGCAGGACACATATAAATATATGTTACGCTACCGCATCGAAGGGGCAAAAGACCCGATGCAGGAACAGATATACAACAGGATACAGACGTCTTCATACGAACTAGCGGACCGTATCAGAAACAAGGCGTTGGCGATCGAGTCGCCACTGGCTTTCTATAGCCGACGCAGAAGTTTGCAGGTTCAGCCGAATGTGACGTTTGAGAATCTGCACCTTCAGTTAAGCAAGCATTATGCTACAGGCAACAGAGCTGAATACGACGCTATGCTGATCGTCCTGTTCAATAAGATATGGGTGTCCGATCCTTTTACTATTGAAGAGGCTGCAGTAATCAAAAATATACTTTTCGATAACGAACTGCCGTTCACCGCCGGTTGCCAGATTGTTTCAGCACTGATGCTAGGACTACAAGCTGCTTTCGATCCGGAAAAACTAATGCTATTGTTTGATGCAGCCAATCATGAAAATGAAGAGATAAAAGTGCGTGCATTGATTTCAATCCTGCTGACGTTATATGTTTACAGAAAAAGAACAGCTCTTTATCCGCAAATAACGAATAGGCTGGATGCTCTTTCCGAGACTCCGGGCTTCACTAAAGCGATACGGACTATCACATTACGTTTTATCCTGGCTCGTGAAACAGAGAAGATCACCCGGAAACTACAAAATGAGATTATCCCTGAGATGATGAAATTAAGTCCGAAGATCAGCAATAAAATCAATCTGAAGGATATTACTCCGGAACAGTTGGGAGAAGAAATGAATCCGGAATGGGAAAATATATTTGCAGACAGCTCTTTAGGCAAAAAAATGGAAGAATTCAGCGAATTACAACAGGAAGGGGCCGATGTGATGCATTCTACATTCGTTCATTTGAAAAGTTTCCCCTTTTTCCGCGAATTGAGTAACTGGCTATTGCCGTTCACAACCGAACATTCATCATTCAGCGATCGTTTCAATCAGAACAACGGCGAAAAGCTGATGTTGGACTCCATGACGCTTGCTGCATTTATGTGCAATTCCGATAAATATTCGTTATACTTCAGTATGATGCAATTACCAGAAGAGGCCAAGAAAATGATGATGAATCAATTCGATAGCCAGGCTACAGAGATGATCCAACAGAATAAAGAAGAATTGATCAGCAAACGGGGAAAACCGGAAGCTATCACAGGACAATATATACAAGATTTATACCGCTTCTTTAAAATATATCCGGGACATCTGGATTTCAACGACATTTTTACTATGCCGCTTGACTTCCATAATTTGAGCATTCTGCGTCCTTATATTTCTGATGAAGAAAGTCTAAGCAGCATTGCTGAATTTTATCTGCGTAAAAATTACTTCAGTGATGCGCTGACCATATTCAACCAGCTTGCCGAAACAAATCAGGACAGTGATATTCTTTTCCAGAAAATAGGTTACTGTAAACAGATGAATGACGATTTACAGGGAGCTTTGGATGCTTATCTGCGGGCGGATCTTTTAAATCCGGGAAGCAAATGGGTTATCCGCCGCATAGCAGGCTGTTACCGTTCGCTGAAAGAACCGGAAGAAGCATTAAAGTATTATCGCAGATACGAGAAACTGAATCCCGACAATTTGTCAATTACAATCAGTATAGGACATTGTTATCTGGAACTCAGGAACTACAGTGAAGCCTTAAAATGTTTCTATAAAGTCGATTACCTGGATGGTAACAATAAGGCATGGCGCCCAATAGCATGGTGTTCATTCCTGACCGGTAAATATGACCAGGCACGAAACTACTATAAAAAGATACTATCCAATCAACCTAATACACAGGATCTGCTAAACGCAGGCCATACGGAATGGGCATTACAAAATATAAAAGGAGCCATAGAGTTCTATAGGCAAGCTGTAGAGAAAGAAAACAGAGATTTCTATAAATTTCAGGAAGAGTTCAATCAGGATATCCCGGATTTGATCGTGGCCGGAATAGAAGATACTGAAATATCCCTGATGATGGATCAGTTAAGATATGTATTAAGTGATTCTTTATAAAATCAATCATATTTAGAAAAGCCCTATTCAAGCTCTAATGAATAGGGCTTTTCTATTAAATACAGTTTACACGGGTTCAACCGGTATACAAATATCCACAATAAACTTCTTTTCCGGATGCTCATCATGATTGTTTTGATAAATCTCATAATGATATCCATAACCACATTTACAACCATTCTCTTCTAACAGATCGAACATCGCATTCCAGGCAGAGGGAAACTCAGACATCGATAATTCAAAACGTCCAACCGCATATAAACCACCTGATAATCTATAACAGCCGATCATACCCTCTGGTTTCACCTCTTCAGATACAAACATAGCTGCATCAGCCGTTAATTTATCGACCGGAGTTACACGGGGATCATCATGATAGACAGACAATAATCGCATATCCGGTTGAGAGATAAATCCCCTGGGTAAAGCCCATTTCATAAGATTAGCAAAAGCCTCCTGCATCTGATCCAAAGCTCCTTGATGGCGGCAATAAATAACGATTCTCTCTGGGATCTGTTTAATTTCAAAAGTGCAATTCATATTCATACCATTTACTTTAATTGTTTTATCACGACAAAAATACCGTGAATAAAGTGAGGTATGTTGCTCGTTTATGCTTTTGAATTGACATTTCTTGCTATTCTGCTGTCCATTTTTGCGACGGTACTCTTCAGCCGATACACCGAAATGACGCTTGAAACTACGACAAAAAGAAGAAGCGGAAGAAAACCCCCAATCATAAGCCACATCTTTGATAGCTACAGGATCGCTCAGCAATACATTAGCAGCACGCTCCAATCTTCTCCGAAGGATATACTTTCCGACCGGCTCACTCATAGAAGATGTAAATATCCGATGAAAATGGTAAGTAGAAATATCAATAAGAGATGAAAGTTCTTCTATTGAAATCTGTCTGTTCAAATTAGAGTTTATATAATCAATAACCCGATTGATCTGTTTGGTATGGTCCTGTTCTATTGTATTCGCCACGTTTGTCTCCTGTTTAATTAGATTAAATACAAATATAAGAATACGCATTTACATATTTCATATAAACAAAAAAAGGAACCAATCTTTCGACTGATTCCTTTCTACCTTTCAGCTTGCGCTTACTAAAACGGCGGCTATCTACTCTCCCACTTTTACGCAGTACCATCGACG
>OMGR01000127.1_pt1 | contig 66776 bp, 56 predicted proteins | sample 1646061 | NCBI WGS metagenome assembly OMGR01 (sample SAMN05578583, study PRJEB25193) | human gut metagenome | biome: Human Microbiome; feature: human-associated habitat; material: feces | host: Homo sapiens | place: USA:Birmingham | reverse complement strand
CCTGCTGTTGCCCCTGGCAGCCTGTACGGAAAAAGACATCTCCGGCGGTGAACCCCCGGTCGGCCCTCAAACCGGCCTGCGTCTTTCCGCCCGCCTGTCGCAGGGTGTGGTCACCCGTGCCCTAGGCGACCCCTTTGCCGCGCAGCTGGAAGAGAAACGGATCGACCGCCTCGCCTTCTTCGTCCACACGAAAGAAGACGGCTTCCAGGTCTATCCCCCTGTCCCCGACGACGTAACCGACCCCGACGTTGCAGCCGCCGACCATCCGAACGCCGTCTACCTCAAAGGCACCCCGGCTGACGGTTATACCGCCACCGTAGCCCTGACAGCCGGAGGCGGCTACGTCGCCGACATCATCGCCATCGCCAACCTCCCGGCCGATTACGACTATCGGCAGATCGTCACCTGGGAGGGCTTGCAGGACACCGTGGCTATCCTTGCCACGAAGATGCCCGCCTGCCTCCCCGGTTCCACTGAAACCGATCTCAGCAAGCGCAACGCCTTCGTCATGTACGGCGACGTCACTAAGGAATTGAAGAAAGAGGAAACCAACACCCTCTCTTTCTCCCTGCAACGCCTGGTCGCCCGTATCGACATCACCAACGAAGCCTACGAGCCGGGCACCACGCCAGACAATGCCGCAGCCAATCCGGAAAACAGTTTCTTCCTGACCTCGGCCCGCCTGCTCCATGCCCAGCCCGCGGCTTACCTGGTGCCGAAGCCCGACCGGACGCCCGATGTCGTTACCACCGATGGTTGGCCTGCCCTGACCGGTATCGGTACCGATATCCTTTACGGCAAGCCGACCACTAAAACCACCACCGACGACCCCACGCAGGAACCGGAGAAGGTAACCGTCACCACCCCCGCCGACGCCAACGATGCCCGTCTGCAATATGCCTGGCACACCCTCTACACCTATCCCAACAGCGACACGGAGCATGCCCCGACCGCATTGGAGATAAAAGGCACGTTCCGCGGCACGGAGATCACCCGCCGGATCCCGTTCGTCAATAAAGATGGGGCAGCTTTCCCGGTGGAAGGCAACCACCGTTATCTGGTACGTATCGTGAAGGCACCGGGACAGACGGATATCTCATTCAATATCGCCGTTTCGGAATGGGACGCCGTGGATACGGTGAATGTGAAACCGGATCAGACGGAGGTGCCGGTGATCACCAATCTGGCAACCAATCTGACTGAATATACCAATAGCGAAGGACAGAAAGCGTACGACCTGTTTTATACGCAGAACGGAGAAATGACGTTCGATGCAACCTGTCGTTTTGCCGCAGGTGTCCGTATCAAATACTATGATGAAAAGTCAGATACCTGGACAACGCAGGGGGATTGGCTGAAAGTGGAACAGGTAGGTGAAGCGGAGGTTACGACAAAAGCAAACAACGCTTATAAGATCAGTTACAAAATAACTTGCGATAAGTTCGATGGCGGTAGAACCCGTAAAGCCATGTTGCTGGTACATAACGGAGGAAGCGAGGTAGAATGCGATACCATGATCATTCGCCATGTAATAACTTATCCGGGTACGGATCTGGAAGGGATAGAAGTAGAGGATCCAAAGGGGGCAGCAAGTACGGTAACATGGGCACCTGTCAATGTGGGGGCAACTCGGATCGCAACGGATATTAGACCGGGATATGATTTTGATAAAAGTCAACCTATTCCCCTTTCAGAGGAAGATCAGCAAAGTAATTTTGAGCAATGTGGGTATTTGTTTCAATGGGGGAGGAAAACGCCGTTTAAGTTTCCGGGACATGGTGAAATGATGAAAAATACTATAGAATTCTCAACAAGAGATGATTTTCCTACTTATGAAGAAGGAATTTCTCCTGATTATGAGTATTATGATAAATATATAATACGTAATAGTTCTGTTAATTACTATTGTTGGTATAAGGATCATGGTCTTGACAATACTTTATCTCCTATATTGGCAAATAAAATGCTTTGGTCTCGGCAAAGTGATCCTTGTCCGGTTGGTTGGCATGTTCCTTCAGTAGAAGATTCTCAATCTCTTACAAATATGCTCAATAGTGAAAAGTCTGCATCAGGTTATTGGGAAACACAATCGAGTACGAAAGCTAACCTGGTTTTTCCCAATGCTGGGAGAATACATTTTAGTGGAGAAGGACTCCTTTATGAGTTTGGTGAATATTGGCTATCTACAGTAAAAACAGACGAAATATCTCCTCCTATTCTAACATTTAGGCTTAATGATAATTCAATGAAAGTAGTAAAGCAGGAGTGGTCTATTGCCTTTTCTACATGTGCTGTACCCGTCCGTTGCGTCCAGGACCCCATACCCTAAATCCCCCGATTCATAATGAAACATTACATAACATCTAAAACAAGCATGTTCCGGGCAATGGTTCATCGTAACCACCAGTTGAAAAGTCCGGTTCCGATCTATCACCTGCGGGTTCCCCCGATATAGGTCTATTCATCCTTTCCCCTCTCCGCAGGGGCCAGGAACTACGTCATATCCGCGTGTTAGCAAACTAACCGCATTCGTTCTTTGACATGTTGGGGGAAAATAATCAGGTATAGAGATTTGTATATCCATTGAAATGAATACCTTTGTCTTCATAGTATGCACCAAAATTCATTAATTATGAAAGACAAAGGAAAAATCATTGTTTATCAGTCGGATACCACCTTGCAACTGGAGGTGAGAATGGAGAACGAAACGGTCTGGCTATCCCTTAATCAGATAGCTGAATTATTTGAGAGGGATAAATCTGTTATATCGAGGCACATTAAAAATGTATTTGAGGAAAAAGAACTCAGTAGAGATTCAGTTGTTGCAAAAATTGCAACAACTGGTTCGGATAATAAAATTTATCAAGTAGATTATTATAACCTTGATGTAATTATCTCTGTTGGCTATCGGGTTAAATCACAACGTGGAACACAGTTTCGCATTTGGGCTAACCGAATCTTAAAAGAATATCTATTAAAAGGGTATTCCATCAACCAGCGTATGGATCGCCTGGAACATACGTTGATCGAGCAGGGGAATATGTTAGCCGAGCACAACAAGAAAATCGACTTTTTCATCAAAACCTCCCTACCTCCGGTAGAAGGTGTTTTCTATGACGGTCAACTATTCGATGCCTATAAGTTTGTCTCCGACCTGATCCGTACGGCTACGAAATCTCTTATCCTGATCGATAATTACATAGATGATACGGTACTGACTCTTTTCACCAAACGCATTCCCGGAGTTACGGTAACGATTTATACCGCCCAAATATCCAAACAATTATCTTTGGATCTACAGCGTCATAACTCGCAATACGAACCGATCGATATCCGTCAGTTCAACCAATCGCATGACCGCTTCCTGATCATCGACGACAAGGAACTTTACCATATCGGTGCCTCCTTAAAGGATTTAGGCAAGAAATGGTTCGCTTTCTCTAAAATGCAATTGGATATAAAAGAAGTACTAAAGCATTTATAAGAATATCCTGTTTTCTCCCAGCATGTCAATCAACAAACGTTCTTTGACATGTTGGGGATTTAGAAATAGTGACCGGGAGTAACCTTTCCCTGGAGTATTCTTTCTTTCAAAAAAATAATAATTACCTTTGACCTCATTAAAAGGTGACTGCTATGAAATCGACAGATGAATACTTAAGATTATTACGGCAATACATGGATTCTCATGCTGGTAAATATGGTATTATCCGTATGGGTATTTTTGGTAGCGTGGCTCGTGGCGAACAAACGGAAAACAGCGATGTGGATATTTGTTTTGAAGCACCAGCTCCCAATCTGCTAACGTTAGCCCGTATCAAATTTGAGCTTGAAGCTTTGTTTGGATCCCGGGTCGACCTGGTACGGTTACGTGATCGTATGGATGAATATCTGAAACGGAATATCGAAAAGGAAGCCTTGTATGTTTAAAAAGAATAGATCGGAGGTCATACATTTGTTAAACCGTATTGCAGAACAACTTGAAGTCGTCTGTGAACGTTGCCGAAATGTCCAGTCAGTAAATGATTTTCTGGGATCAAATGAAGGAATGTCTTTACTGGACGGTGTTTGTATGAAACTTATTGCAGTAGGCGAAAGCATTAAAAATCTTGATAAATTAACCGAACGTTGTTTGTTAGTAAACTATCCGCAGATACCCTGGCGTGAGGTAATGGGTATGAGAGATATTATTGTTCATCATTATTTTGAAATAGATACTGATGTTATTTTTGCCACGGTACGTGAAAGTGTACCGGATCTGCTGAATACCATCAATCAGATAAAAAAAGATCTTGAAGCTGAAAAGATTTGATCTTCTATCCCCCAACATGTCAAACCCGTTCCGATCCCGCAAGGGATAGCGTTCTTTGACATGTTGGGGTTTAGAAATAGTGACAGGTTCCATTTTGGAACATATGGGTAATGGCGAAAATTACGGTAAAAGACACAGAAGTGACGGTCATCAAAGTACAGAATGAAGATTATATCTACATTACAGATATGGCAAAAGCAAAAGGGCTTTGTGTTAAAAATGGCCGATATGGTGGCACATTTGCTCATAAAGAATTACTAATAAGCGTATCCTGAAGTAGTTTAAAAAGAGGCTTGCCTTATCACTTTTCTAAACCCCTCATCATCTGAACGAACAGATGTTGGGGGATTTTTATTTCCCCCCGACCGCTAGTATTAATTATTAAAAAACAAAAGAATTATGTCTGACATAAAATTATATGCCGATCTGTATGATAACGCATTAACAGAAAAATTGGGTGATTGCGTAGCACGCCCACGTATTAACGGTACACTTTACAATGCCGATATTGCCCGGCGTATTGTAGAGAAGAGAACGGAGTATCGTGTCGAAACCATCGAGAACATCCTGCGTATGGCCGACGATGAAAAATCGTTGGGGATAGCCAGCGGGATGAGTGTGGTAGATGGGGTGGGACAGTACCTTCCCCAGATCAAAGGTGTTTTTGCCAAGCCGACCGACCCGTTCGACCCGGCGAAACATTCACTTGTTGTGGCTTATACCACCGGTAAGATCTTGCGGAAACGACTGTTGGAAACCGAGGTGGTGACCAATGGTGCCGCTATCGTAGGCCCGGTGATCGGCGGTATCACCGACTCGTCTACCGGTAAGGATGACGGTACCTTTACTCCCGGTATGCCGATCGTGGTGGATGGCAGCAATATCAAGATCACGGGTACGGACGAGACGAACGGTTTCTATTTCGTTCCGGCGGCCGAAGGAAGTACGCCGGTCAAAGCCAAAGTCATTGTACATAACAACCCGTCGCAACTCACCGTCATGGTGCCGACCGATCTGGCTGCCGGCGATTATTATGTGCGTGTAACCACTCAATATGGTCATTCGCGCGAGGTGAAGGAGCCCCGTAGTTTCCAATTGCCTCTTCTGTTGAGTGTTGGCAATGGAGGCGGTGGCGACCGCCCGGAGATCGAGTAAATATACGGCGTGTACCAGCCGTGAGGTATTGCCTGTACCATTCTGCTGGTACGGCCTGTACCTCGTTACTGGTACAGCTTGTACCTCTATGCTGGTACGGCTTGTACGCAAACCGGTTCCTGCCAACCGAACGATTTTCAATTAATAACTTAATTCAGAAGGAAAATGAAATATTCGATAACTTTCTTTTTAGTGTCGCTCCTGTTCCTCTGCGCCTGTGAGGAAGAAGAGATAAGCAAAAAGACCCAACCGCTGCCCGATGGCGTAATGCGTCTTTCGGCGACGGTGAGCAACGGGGCAAAGATACGTGCCCTCAACGATCCATTGGGAGATGCGACAGCCGACGAGAAGCGGGTAGACCGCATCGCTTTCTTTGTCTATACGCAAGCTGAAGGCATGCAGATATATGTGCCCGCAGCAGTCGGCGAGAGCTATGACGATTTTCCTAATAAGGTGCACCTGACCGACAACGGCGACGGCTCTTATGAAGCCAAAGTCGACCTGACAGCCGGTGCAGGTTACGATGCCGATGTGATTGCCGTAGCCAACCTGCCGGAAGAATATGATTACACGCAGATTGTCAGCTGGAAAGGTTTACTCGACAGCGTGACGGTTGCGACCACAACGATGCCGCTCTGCACGGGTGAGTATGACACGGGCAAAAAGAATGCCTTTGTTATGTTTGCCTCTGCTACCGTTGCCTTGCACAAAGAAAAAGAGGCTGCTGTCAGTTTTGCGATGGAGCGTCTGGTGGCACGTATCGACATCACCAACAAGGCGTATGGTACGGGGAAGAATGCCTTTAAGCTGACTAAAGCCCGTATTCTGCAAGCTAAACCGGCCAGCTACATGACGCCGCACGACCTTTATGCCTCCCCGGAAGTGGTGACGGTGAACGACTGGGAGCTCGATCCGGCGGCGGTCAAATTCTACACAGGGGAAGTGAAAACCGATAACGAGACGACGGAAGCCGCTGGCGATGCCGTCTGCCAGGCTGCCTGGCATACCCTCTACACCTACGAGAATGATGATGTGGCGCATACCCCGACTTGTCTGGAAGTGACCGGCGAAATGAACGGGGCAACGATCACCCGTAAGATCCCTTTCGAAGTGACCGATGCCGACGGTATCACTAAAAATCCTGTCCCCATCGTCCGCAACCATCGTTACCTGGTACAGATCAATCCGGCTCCCGGTGAAACGGATATCACCTACAAGCTGACGGTGGACGAATGGAACGCCGTGGATACGGTGAATGTGCAGCCGAACCAGGATGCGGTACCGGTGGTGACGAACGTGGTCTGTGCCGAAGCCACAAAATCGTATGGAGGTGATTTGGTGGGTGGTGTAATGCTCGACAGTATCGTTGTCCCCGCCATCGGCGGAACACTCACCTTCACGGCTTCCTGCCCCTTCGATACTCGCGTGACAACCGATTATTTTTCACCGGAGGATGGCAATAGCTGGTTGGAGATAACTTCCCGCTCGGAAGCGACAGTGACTAAAGGTGATATCAGCCTGGCACGGGAGTACACGATCACGATCAAAGAAAGTGTCGGACTTGACCAAACACAGGTGAACCGGGGGTATCTATACATCACCAATGGTGGAAACGGTTCGATAGTGGATACAGTGGTGGTTTATCAAGGAGTTGATATCGCTTATGCTGATACGCGGTTTGCAGCTGTTACAATGGGGCAAGTGAGTGGCAAGGATGTTGTTTGGGCTCCGATAGATTTAGGTGCAACGGAAATTGCAACCAAAGTTTTAAAAGATGCTGATATAACGGAGGAGGAAAAGATTGTTAGAGACAGACAGTGTGGCTACAACTTCCAATGGGGTAGAAAAGTACCGTTCGTATATGGTAAGGAAGGGATTACGGCTCCTGCAGGAATAGCCCTGGCTTCCTATGCTGATGCGACGAAAGCAGATTATCAATATGCCGATAAATTTATTCCGAATACCAACGCGTGGTTTAGTGATTATGCGTCTTTTAATAAGAGTTGGCCGAAAGAAAATGATCCTTGTCCTGCAGGCTGGCGTATCCCGACGAAAGAGGAATTGCAAATTGTTTTTGATCAGATGACGGTAGACAATACTACGGTTGACGGAACGTGGACCTCTGCAACGTCTCCAGCTTTCGTTTTACCTTTTGGGGGAAACCGGGCTAGTGCTACAGGTATAGCCGCGCAACGAGGTGAACTTGGGGGATATTGGAGTTCTACTTTTGAAGGAGGAAAGGCTTACCGATTGAATTCATATCCTCTTTGGGGAACACAAGTATTGAGCTCGGGTTATAATATCCGTTGCGTAAAAGAGTAACCCTTCCCCTCTCCGAGAGGGGGCAGGGGGTGTGTGAATTTATTGTATAAGGCCGCAAGGCCAGCGTTCTTTGACATGGTGGGGGAGAAATAGCATGAAATGATTTATAATGCTTTTATTTATAAGAGATGAAGAAATTTTATTTATAAAAGGTATAACCTGCCGGATAAAATATCTATCTTTGTCAGACAAAATTAATTAACTATGAAAATCGAGTTCGGACAAACCTATTTGGAGGAACTTTATGAAAAAAGAACCTGCAAGAATAAGAAATACAGATTTCAACCTGAAGTCATCAATAAATATATAAAATGTATAAACATGATGGTTTCGTTGAAGAGTATAGAAGATTTGTATTTATTTAATTCACTGCATTACGAAGTGCTTCAAGGAGACAAAAAAGGTCTTTCTTCAGTACGGGTAAACAGTCAGTATAGGATCGAGTTCTCGGTTAGTCAGCGGGATGGGGAAGAATCGGTTATAACAGTTTGTACCATCCTTGAATTGTCGAACCATTATAAATAAAAGTGTTATGAGTAAAGAATTTAGGCCCTATATGCCAACTCATCCGGGTGAAGTACTGAAGGATGAATTACTGGCACGCAAAATCACTCAAAAGAAATTCGCGGAATTGATTTCAATGTCTTATGCAATATTGAATGAAGTGCTGAACGGTAAGCGTCCGGTTACAGCCGATCTGGCATTAATGCTGGAAGCTGCCCTTGGTATCAGAGCGTCTATCTGGGTTGATATGCAAAGTAATTATGATTTGGAAATGGCTCGCCGGGATCAAGGTTGTAGATTGAAACTGGAAGAGATACAAAGAGTTTGTGCCAGTTTTTTGATATAATAAAGTATTATGATCATATTATTTCTCCCCCGCCATTTTCATAAATGCCGGGGGATTTTTATTTCCTTACCCTCCGGTAGTTCATACGAAACAAGGAAATATAAAACATGAATTGATAAACTTATGAAACATTATCTATATCTGTCGGCCTTATTGTTAGCCGGCTTTATCCTCGGTAGTTGTACCGAGGATAAGATTAACGGAGGGGAACCTCCCGTTCTGACGGGCGATGCTGCTATGCTGAAAGTCTCTTTCCGTAACGGAACGTCTACCCGTGCCCTGGGTGATCCCTTTGCAGCCACCGACGCAGAAAAGACGATCACCAAACTTTCTTTTTATGTCTACCCTGAAAAGGAGGCTGATAAAGAGTTCGTTCCTTTTCAGCGCTATGTGTTCGATATGACAACTCTTCCGCTGGAAAAAGACAGCGTGAAGATCACGGAAAAGGCCAAAGGTGAATACGACTGTGACTTTATTCTGCGTGAAGGCGGCGGTTTCAGTTGCCGGATCGTCGCTCTGGCCAATCTGCCGGACGATTTCGACGAGACAAACAACCTGAATACCTACGCTAAATTGCAGGAAGCCATTTTGTATGCCGATGCAATGCCGGTAGTTGCTTCTGCCGATCCGAAGACCGATAATCAATATGGCCTGGTGATGTATGCCGAAGATACGAAGATGATCAAAAAGTCGGTAGAGACGGGGATGGCTTTCACTATGCAACGCTTGGCTGCCCGTATAGATATAACGAACCGGGCTTTCGATCAGGATTTTCCGGAAAAAGGGTTTGTCTTGACCTCTGCCCATATAGTCAATGCCAAACCGGGTAGTTACCTGATCCCGACTGCAACAACTGCATCTTTACTGACCCGTAATTTTGCGGAAGTGAATGATCCGGCTAAGATAATAGGCTACAGCCAGGACGGTACGGATTATAAAAGTCCCACAGCCGGAACGACTGATCTGAATGGAAATACAATCGGGGTGGATGCCACGATAGAAGCAGGTGTCGTAGAACAACGTCTCTGGCATGAACTCTACACCTATGAGAATGACGACGAGGATTCCGGTTCGGCTACCTCGGTACTAATCAAAGGAAAGTTTCGCGACTCGCCGTTCAGCCGTGTGATTCCGTTCGTGAACAGTAAAGGCGATCCGGTCATTATCGAACGTAACCACCGTTACCTGATCCGTATCAATCCGGCCCCTGATCTGACGGATGTCTCTTTCAATATCCAGGTGGCGGATTGGGATGCTGTCGATACTGTCAACGTGAAACCGACGCAGAAGGTGGTTCCCGAATTGGGTAATTTTTCCGCCGGTTTTATTCCGGATACCGATAATAAGATTGCCCTGCCTGCCGCTACCGGTACTTACACGTTCGAAGCAGTGAATCCTTTCGATACGGATTGTGTGATCGTACCCGAACCCGATGATGCGGATGCCGCCGCCGGTGACGAACATTATCTGGAGTGGATCAGCGTTTCGGCTTCCGATCCGACGATCGTGACAAAAGCATCTACCGGCTACAAAAGAACTTATACCGTCCAGGTGGACGAATTATCGGATGCAGGTATCCGCCGCTCTATGTTGTTGATCCGTAATAAAGCGAATGTGACAGCCCGCGATACGTTGCACATCAGCCAAACGAAGGACGCGGTGACTCCTTAGTGAAGCTTTGAAATAATAGAAACAATATCTTACTACAAACAATAAATAATGAACAAAACAGACTTGATAAAATATGTGGCTACCCATACCGGAAATACGGAGTGTTGCTGTCGTCGGATGGTGGATGCTGTATTAGATGCTATGACGGAGGGGCTTAGCGATGATGAAGGAATAACCTTGCAGGGTTTTGGCTCTTTTCGTCCGTGGGCACAAAGTCAGCGGTTGGGACGGAATCCCCGCACCGGTGAAAATTGCCTGATTACTCCCCGTATGAGTGTCAGATTCAAAGCAGGCAAGGGTTTATTGTCTATAATGAATAAAAAAGGATGAAAGGAGATAAAACACTATAATCGAGTGGCGAAAAATATGAAAAGGCTGTCAAATAATAAAATTGACAGCCTTTTCATATAAATATCTTTTAGGCAATACGCTTATTTTACTAAGCCGTGACTTTTAAATACCTTGTGGATCGCCTCGAGTGCCTTATCCAGTTGCTCTTTTGTATGAGTAGCCATCAAAGAGAAGCGGATTAGTGTATCTTCCGGGGCAACAGCCGGTGAAACAACCGGGTTTACGAAGATACCGGCTTCGAATAATTCCTTAACGATAAGGAATGTCAGGTCGTTATTACGAATGAACAACGGGATGATCGGAGTTGACGTATGTCCGATTTCACAACCCATATTCCGGAAACCGTCTAATGCGTAATGCGTCAGGTCCCAAAGGTGTTCGATACGTTCCGGTTCGCTCAACATAATATCGAGTGCGGCACCTGCTGCTGCTGTAGCGGCCGGCGTGTTACTTGCACTGAAAATGTATGAACGTGAATTGTGACGGAGGTAGTTGATTGTATCTTTATCTGAAGCGATAAATCCACCGATAGAAGCCAGTGACTTACTGAATGTACCCATGATCAGGTCTACGTCGTCGGTAACACCGAAGTGGTTACATGTTCCGCGTCCATGATCTCCGAGAACTCCCAAGCCGTGTGCTTCGTCGACCATAATGCTGGCATTGTATTTCTTTGCCAAGGCTACGATCTCAGGAAGTTTGGCTACATCACCTTCCATACTGAATACACCATCGATAACGATCAGTTTCACTTTATCGGGTTCGCATTTCTGGAGTTGTTTTTCCAGCGATTCCATGTCGTTATGCTTGTATTTCAGTTTAGTTGAGAAAGACAGACGATGACCTTCGATAATGGAGGCATGGTCCAGCTCATCCCACAAGATATAATCTTCACGTCCTGTCAGGCAGGATACTACTCCCAGATTCACCTGGAAACCTGTTGAATACACGATCGCGTCTTCTTTTCCTACGAATTCGGCCAGACGTTTTTCCAATTGAATATGGATGTCAAGCGTTCCATTCAGGAAACGTGAACCGGCACAACCCGTACCGTACTTCTTGATCGCTTCAATTGCTGCCTCTTTTACTTTAGGATGGTTAGTCAATCCTAAATAAGCATTTGAACCAAACATCAAGACTTTTTTACCACTGATCATTACTTCAGTATCCTGATCGCTTTCGATCATTCTGAAGTAAGGGTAAATTCCTGCAGCCATAGCTTTTTGAGGAGCATCGTACTTTGCTAGTTTCTCTTGTAAAAGTTTCATATTATTATTGAAGAGAATGATTTTCTCGCTTATTAAAATTCCATTATAGAATTGAAGGTTTGTCGTATACATATTCACCTATGTTTCGGCAAATCCAGCCGCAAAAGTAGTAAAAAAATAACTTATAGTAGCCTTAATGCTTTAAAAGTTTTACAAAAGCATTATTTTTGTCGCTTCAATCTTTATAAACAGTTAGGATGGACGGGAAAAAAATAACGGTACAGGCTATAATAAATCCTATTTCCGGAGTAGGTTCGAAGCGAAAGATCCCTAAGATGATCGAACAAATGTGCGAGAAAGCCGGTTGTTCGCTGGAGATCTCTTTTACGGAATATCCGGGGCATGCCAGCGAGTTGACGAGAAAAGCGATTGATGCAGGGGCCAATTGTATTATAGCTGTAGGTGGCGACGGCACGGTAAATGAAATAGCTCGTGCTATGGTTCATTCGGATGCCGTTTTAGGGATTGTTCCGAAAGGATCCGGTAATGGACTGGCTCGTGAGCTCCATATACCGATGGATGCCAAACGTGCATTGGAACTGATCATAAAAGGACATGTTTCGACTATAGATTGCTGTAAGGCAAACGACCGTGTATTTTTTTGTACCTGCGGAGTTGGCTTTGATGCTGCGGTAAGCCAGAAGTTTGCCGAGGAGAAGCGACGCGGATCTCTTACCTATATTAAAAATACGGTGGCAGAATATCTGAGTTACAAGCCGGAACCGTATGAATTGCTGGTAGATAATCAGACAATTAAGGAAAAAGCGTTTCTGGTAGCGTGTGCGAATGCCTCCCAGTATGGGAATAATGCTTTTATAGCTCCTCATGCCAATATACAGGATGGCCAGATGGATTTGACTATTTTGTCTCCTTTTACGCCGCTGGATATAGCGCCTTTGGCAATCCAGTTATTTACGAAACAGATTGACCGGAACAGTAAGATCAAGACGATGAAGGCACGTCAGGTAACGATTATTCGTCAGAGTCCGGGGGTTATGCACCTGGACGGGGAACCGATCATGGCTGACAACCGGATCGATATTTCGGTCATACCACAGTCATTGCATGTCATAACGCCGGAAGTTATCTCTTTTACTGAGGAGGTTCATAACTTGTTTGGTGAAGTGACTCGATTCTTCGATAAGAAATTGCCTTACATTTTCAGGTAAAAATCTTTGGTTAATGCTATATACTCCGGAGTATACTGATGTCTGGCTTCTTCAATGATCAGTGTATTCCGGTTTTTTCTATCTGCAGGGGGCACGGATAGTTCGATCAAAAGTCGTTTGGGTTGAGCTCCGGGGACGGGGATAACATCGGTTTGCCTGCAAATAGACAGATGATTTTTGCGAGCGATCATTTCGATTTCTCCCAATTGCTCGTAAGGCAACACCAGGGCAATACGTCCGGATGAAGACAATAATGAACACGAATCGTCAATCAGTTCGGATAAGGACAGACTGTCTGTATGGCGTGCGACCGAACGCTTGTTGTCAGGACATTTCAGGGAATTAATGAAATAAGGCGGATTAGAAACGATCAGGTCATATTTTTCCCCTGCAAATGAACCGGTGTATTCGGAGCAGGAAGCATGTATGACCTTCATCCTTTCTGTAAATGGGGAAGCTGCAACATTCTCTTTCGCCTGGCTATAGGCATCCGTATCGATGTCGATTGCATCGATGTTCGCAAAACTTCGTTGAGCAAGCATTAAGGCGATGATTCCGGTCCCGGTTCCTATATCCAATATGTTTTTACAAGCCGTGATATCAGCCCATGCTCCAAGCAAAACAGCATCTGTTCCGACTTTCATTGCACATTTATCATGTCGGATCGTGAACTTTTTGAATTGAAAATAAGGATTAGCCATACATATTTTTATATTGTGAGGTACAAAAGTAGTTAGAATTACCTGAAAAGCTGTAACTTTGGCACGTTTATTGTATCAATCAGTACAATTGATAGGGAAGTAATATGATGAAAGAAAGAATGAAGAGGTTTACCGAAGAGTCGTATGACGATTTGGACGATAATATTGGAATTGTAATGCCTATCCTTACAGAATGCGATGTGGATGAGGATTTTACAGAAGGAGTAGAAAAGGTTGGGAACGTTGTTCCTATTCTTCCGTTAAGGAATATGGTTCTTTTTCCGGGAGTAGCCATGCCGGTTATTGTCGGTCGGCCTAAATCTATGCGTCTGATAAAAGAGGCTGTCCACAATAAGTCTTTGATCGGAGTTGTCTGCCAGAAGGAAATGAACACGGAAGATCCGGATTTTGATGATTTGTATACGACTGGTGTGATCGCTGATATTGTTCGCGTGCTGGAAATGCCGGATGGTACGACTACCGTTATTTTGCAAGGAAAGAAACGCTTCTCGCTGGAAGCTCTGGAGGATACGGAACCCTATCTGAAAGGAAAAATATCCTTATTGGAGGATAAGATGCCGGATAAGACCGACCGGGAGTTCGAAGCTCTTATTTCGACGATCAAGGATTTGACGATTAAGATGTTGGGGGCAATGAGCGATCCGCCCCGTGATTTGATCTTTTCGATAAAAAATAATAAGAATATCCTTTATCTGGTCAATTTCTCTTGTAGCAATATTCCCAGTGGAGCTTCCGAAAAACAGGAACTATTGTTGATCGGTGATCTGAAAGATCGTGCTTATCGCCTGTTGTTTATCCTGAATCGTGAATATCAGCTGGTGGAATTAAAAGCTTCTATCCAGATGAAGACACATGAGGATATCAATCAGCAGCAGCGGGAGTATTTCCTGCAGCAGCAGATCAAAACTATCCAGGAAGAATTGGGTGGTAATATAAATGAGCTGGAGATAAAAGAACTACGGGAGAAAGCTGCCAAGAAGAAATGGCCGATTTCTGTTGCAGAAATATTTGAGAAAGAGATTCGTAAGCTAGAACGTTTGCATCCGCAATCGCCTGATTTTTCCATACAGACGCAATATGTGCAGACCATTATCAATTTACCTTGGAATGAATACAGTAAGGATAACTTCAATCTGACGCATGCTCAGAAAGTTCTCGACCGTGATCATTATGGACTGGAAAAGGTAAAAGAACGTATTATAGAGCATTTGGCCGTATTGAAGCTGAAAGGTGATATGAAGTCACCGATCATCTGTTTATACGGACCTCCGGGAGTTGGCAAGACTTCTTTGGGTAAATCGATAGCAGAGGCTTTGCATCGTAAATATGTACGTGTCTCGTTAGGAGGTTTGCACGATGAGGCCGAGATACGTGGTCATCGTCGTACTTATATAGGAGCGATGAGCGGACGTATTATCCAGAATATCCAGAAAGCAGGTAGCTCAAATCCTGTGTTTATCCTGGATGAAATAGATAAGGTGACGAATGATTTCAAGGGAGACCCGGCTTCTGCATTGCTGGAAGTTCTGGATCCGGAGCAGAATTCTGCTTTCCACGATAACTATCTGGATATAGATTATGATTTGAGTAAAGTGATGTTTATCGCTACGGCTAACAATCTGAATACGATTTCGCAGCCTTTGCTGGATCGTATGGAATTGATTGAAGTGAGTGGATACATCCTGGAAGAAAAAGTAGAAATAGCAGCACGTCATCTGGTACCGAAGCAGTTGGAAGCCCATGGCCTGAGTAAGGGCAAGGTGAAGTTCCCTAAGAAGACGTTACAAGTTATTATAGAATCGTATACTCGTGAGAGTGGTGTTCGTGAACTGGATAAGAAGATCGCCAAAGTAATGCGCAAGCTGGCTCGTAAAGTAGCTTCCGACGAAGCGATCCCGGCACAGATCAAGCCGGAAGACCTTCATGATTATCTGGGTCCGGTAGAATACAGCCGTGATAAATACCAGGGTAATGAGTATGCCGGAGTTGTTACCGGTTTGGCGTGGACTGCCGTAGGGGGAGAGATCCTTTTTGTAGAGTCCAGCTTGAGCCGTGGAAAAGGCTCGAAGTTAACTTTGACAGGAAATTTGGGTGATGTGATGAAAGAATCTGCCATGTTGGCACTCGAGTATATTCACGCACATGCATCTGTGTTCAATATAAATGAGGATTTATTTGAGAACTGGAATGTGCATATTCATGTCCCGGAAGGTGCGATACCTAAAGATGGACCCAGTGCCGGTGTGACCATGGTCACTTCGCTCGTATCTGCATTTACCCAGCGCAAGGTAAGGAAGAATCTGGCTATGACGGGTGAAATAACGTTGCGTGGAAAAGTTCTTCCGGTCGGAGGTATCAAGGAAAAGATCCTGGCTGCCAAACGGGCAGGCATTAAAGAATTGATCCTTTGTAAGGAAAACCAAAAGGATATTGAAGAGATCAAGGCTGATTATGTGAAGGGATTGACTTTCCATTATGTAGAAGATATTCATCAGGTGATCGATATCGCTCTGTTGAAAGAAAAGGTGGATAATCCGTTATTTTGATCATAACAGATTTGATCTGTTATAACAAAAAAAGCCGCTGCATTAATTAATGCAACGGCTTTTTTTGTTACTGATTGATTCTTATTCAGCTTTTTCTTCGGCGTTAGTCTCTGTCTCGGCTGTTGTTTCTTCTGTAGCCGGTTCTTCTTCCGGGGTAAAATCGGTGATGTCTGCTCCGATCAGAATGTTATACCATGTCAGCAATTTCTTGATATCGCTGGGGTATACTCTTTCACGGTCGAAATCAGGTAAAACTTCGGCGAAATAAGTACGCAATTCATTTGTGTTTGAAGGTACTGTTATTTTAGCCCCGTTTTCTTTATTTTTTACGCAGGTAAGAACTTCGTGCAAAGGAACTTCTGTCTCGTTCGTGTAAATAGCTATATCACCTAGCGAGATCACTTTATCTTTTGCATAAGCTGGTACTCTTTTTTTATCTGTCAGCGATTCGACAATCAGCATGTTCTTTCCGTGGGAAACCAATCTAAATAATCCCGGTTTTCCCGAAATAGACAAAATAGTCTTCAACATAATACTTCGTTTTCTAATAGTGTTAAACTTTAAAGCTGCAAATGTAGCATAACTATGCGATTAATTCTATAAAGACGCCAGAAATTTTTCAATCTGGGGGAGTAATGCCTGCTTATCGTCATTGTAAATGACATAATCAGACTGGTCCCTTTTAGTTTCGTCCGGTAACTGATTTTCGATGCGACGTACGATTTCTTCCTTGAGAACATTATCCCGTGAGACAGCCCGTTCAATACGGAGCTCCAGGGGAGCATACACCATCAGGCTTCTGTCTACCGCTTTGTTGAAACCTGATTCGAAGAGAATTGCCGATTCAATAGCGCATACATTAGCAGTTTGGGCATTTGTCCACTCAGAGAAATGCCGGTTGACTTCAGGGTGGATGATTGCGTTTACCTGTTGAAGGTATTCAGGAGTGTTGAATATGTATGACGCCAACAATTTTTTATTCAGTCCGTTTTCTGTATAAATGCTGTTCCCGAACAATGCTATAAGTTTTTTTCTGATTACAGGAGAAGTCTCAGTCAATATTTTACTTTCCGTATCAGCTACGTAAACCGGTACTCCATATAGATTCAATAAAGTAGCGATTACCGATTTACCGCTTCCTATACCTCCCGTTATGCCAATTTTGATCATTGAAGATTATTTTGTTCCAGGATGAATTCTATTTTGTCCGGAACGAGCGCCACAGAACTTACCCAATCCGGCTTTTTTGTCAGTTGGATAGGTAAGGAGCCTGATACGTTTTGTTCCAGGTCTTTAAAAGAAAATTTGATCTCAAAAGCGTCTTCCGATAAGTCCTTGAAGCGAGATAACGGAATACTGCATGTCACCTTTGCAACGGAAGGGAAAGTGCGTAACGTATAATGAGGTGGCAAATCCGTACAAAGTACCGGAATTTCCAGTGTTTTTTCTGTAAACTCCTCAATAGGGATCGTTATAGTAACACTGGTCGGATCATAAGTCGCTTCGCTGACCTTTTGCAGTTGTACGGTCTTTGTGATTGTTTTATTACCTTTTTTTATTTCCGTAAATACCGTTTTCGCCTGGTTCAGAGTATCCAGGACTACATCACTTGCATATACGCTGATATTCATCGGTGAGATTGTTATATTACCGGATACGTGAAAACCAGGGTTTGTCTGGATCGTCCCATTGAATACAACAGGAATCTCTTTTTTGATACGTTTGCTGTATGCTGCTTCAATGTGCTGAGGTTCAAAAGTAACCAAAGAGGTGGTTGCCAGCAATTGTTTTTGAATATCGTTTTCGATCGCTTTTTTAGAAATGGATATGGAACCGCTTTTTTCTGCTTGATTTTTCATGTTCGTCTCGATAGGAACAAACGATCTCCCGAAGGAATAGTTCAACAGAACACTTCCTTTATCCTTTACTTTGGCAATAACCACTTGGGGAGGTGTTTCCGTAAAGGAGATATCAGGGGGAATATTCTTATATCTGACCGGTATGTTTATTTCTATCTCATATTCCTGTTGGAGGCTCTGTAACAACCAAAAACCTAATGACAGTAGTACAAAAAAGAAAAAGATCAATGCTTCCTTCCATCTCTGACGACGCAGAAAAGCATTAATCTTCATCCGGGCAGACTTGAATGATTGATTTATATTATCAAGCTGCGGCATATTTGTTGTTCCTTATTTTTGCTGTGCGTCTTCTGATGAAGCAAAGATAGAAGTTTTATCAACACGGATACGTACGCCGTCTGAAATTTCTATCAGCATATAAGTATCACCGATTTCTTTAATCTTACCGTAAATACCTCCGGCAGTGATTACTTTGTCACCGGTTTTCAACGCTTCACGCGATTTCTGGATCTCTTTCTGCTTTTTCTGTTGCGGACGGATCATGAAGAAATAGAAGATGGCAACGATAACTACCATCATTAAGATGCCTGACCATTGTGACTGGCCTCCGGCAGCCTGAAGTAAAATACTAACTAAGCTCATAATTAATTATATTCATTTATAAATTTGTACCAAGTTGACTAACTACAAATGTAAGGATAATAATTAGTCTTTAAGCAATACCTTTTCTTTTTTTAACTCGGATACAATAGAATCTAATATTCCATTAATAAACACTCCGCTTTTAGGAGTACTGTAGTATTTTGCTGTGTCGATATATTCGTTCAATGTGACATTGATAGGAATTGTTGGGAATGTCATGATTTCAGCCAGGGCTACCTGCATAATAATGAGGTCCATATTGGCAATGCGTTCAGCTTCCCAGTTTTTCATATGTTTATTGATACGTTCGCGATATTCGGAACCTTTCAGCAATGACTGGCGGAATAGTTTGATTGCAAAAGACTGGTCTTCCATGTCTTTGAACATCGGTAACAATTTTTGTTTGCTACCGCTTTTTTCCTCAAATTGCTTGATTGTTTTTAATGTAAATGTTTCAACGATTCCGATATCGTCATTCCAGTAGATACTTTTATCTTCCAGAAATTCTTCAATCTGTTCATTACCACAGATTAACTTTTTGAATACGGCACGCCAAAACTCTTTGTCTGTCTCGTACGAATCATTCTCATTATCCAGATATTCGTTATACAAATCCGAAGCCAGGATTATGTCCAGTACATTTTTTACAAACTCTTCATCGTTAACCCATGACAACCCTTGTTCTGCTACATATTTCTGAAGAGCTTCGTTTTCTGCGACCTGGGCTGCGAAACGGTTATCTACCAGACGGGTATTGGGATTCAACTCTGCGTGAGTCGGCATGTACTTGCATTTTTTAGCGTCAAGCGTACGTCTTTGTAAATTGGTGACTTCGATAATTAGAAGGAGGAAGTAGTGATATAAGTCATACGACTTCCGTAAGCTGAAAAGCAATTCATTTTCCGCTACTTTGAGGTCATTGTTTCCGTTTTGATAGAATGAGTAAACTATCTGTAAAACTTTAATGCGGATTAAAATTCTGTTGATCATCGTTTGAAGGAACTACTTTATTATAAATTAGGTTGCAAAGGTAGTCATTCTTTTGATAAAAGAGTCCTGGTTTATTTAATTTTACATGAGTTAGGTCTTATTTTACACTTTCAAACGTAAAATCAGATATTTTGATGAGTTAAAATAGTTGTTGTTTAAAAAAAAATGCACATATTTGAAGCAAGTTATGAATATTGGGTGGGTATTTAACAAATGTTGGCTATATGGATGAGTCGGTGAAGAAAACACAGGTTGAAGGTGGCGATAAAGAGATTCTGTACTCTAAAGCCATAAAAGCAGGTAAGCGGATCTATTATCTGGATGTGAAGAAGAACTTGAAAGACGATTTGTTTCTGGCGGTTACCGAAAGTAAAAAGGTACAGCCTAAAAACGGAACACAGGTCTCTTTTGAGAAGCATAAGATTTTCCTTTATAAGGAGGATTTTGAGAAGTTTATGGAGGGAATGAATGATGTAATCAATTACATCAAACAGCGAAACTCCGAAGATCAAAAAGCACAGGCCTCGGATGCTGAAACAAAAACAGACGATGATTCAGATGAGATAAAACTGGACATCGATTTCTAAGAAGGGGGAAAAATAATAACGAGCTGCTTTTCTTTAAAGAATAGGCAGCTCGTTATCTTTTATAGGTATCCTGTTGTAAAGGTTGCCTATTTTACTGCGGTTTATGCAACCGGATGAATTGCTTCAGTAGGACAAGCGTCAGCACAAGTACCACAATCAGTACACATTTCAGGATCGATATGATAGATATCACCTTCTGAAATAGCTCCTACCGGACACTCGTCGATGCAAGTACCGCAAGCAATACAATCTTCACTAATTAAATAAGCCATTTTCTTAAACGTTTAAAATTGATAACTATTAGTTGGTGCAAAAATAGAGTTTTATTTGTATTTCTGCAATAAGTTCTGATCTTTTTCGTTATTATTCAAAATTGATTGAGAGTTGAGACGTCTATTACTTTTAATATTAGTGTGTAGCCTTGCCATCCCTGGTGTGATGGCGCAAAAAGAAAAGGTTAAAAATCAGCCGTATGCCGATTTGAAGTGGCTCCATTTGGGATTCCATGTCGGATTGCATGCGCAGGATTTGTTGTTGACCAATACCGGTGTTACAACCGATGGTGAGATATGGTTTGCTGAAATTCCTAGTTATTCGCCAGGATTCAGTGTCGGTGTTATAGGTGATATGTATCTGAATCCCTATTTTAATTTGCGTTTTGTTCCCACCGTGCATTTCGGGGATAAAAAGTTTCTGTTCCGTGAACAGGAAACCGGTGAGGAGTTCTCTACTTCTGTCCGTTCTACTATCCTGAGTTTTCCTCTGAATGTGAAGTTTTCTGCCCTTCGGTTGAATAATTATCGTCCTTATTTAATAGGAGGAATATATGGTGCGATGGATCTTGGACGTAAAAAGGGGATGCCTGTCTTGTTGAAAGGAGCTGATTTCGGTTTGGAGTTTGGTATCGGATGTGATATTTACCTGCCGTTTTTTAAGCTCTGTCCCGAATTGAAGTTTAGTTTCGGGCTAGTCGACCTTTTGCAAAAAGATCGTAGCGACCTTACTGATAAAGATCTTATCAAGTATCCGAATGCGTTATCGAAAGCAACTTCACGTATGGTTTCGCTGACGTTTAATTTCGAATAAACACTTCTATATAAATGTAAGCGGCAGGAGCAGCCAGCATCAGACTATCGAACCGATCGAGCATTCCTCCATGACCGGGAAGAACGTTGCCGGAATCTTTAACACCCAGCGTGCGTTTCAGTAATGACTCGATCAGGTCTCCCCAGGTCCCAAACAGGACAACGGTAGCTGATAATCCCAACCAGTTATACCAGCTTACTTCCGGGGCATACCATGCCAGAACTTGTGAAGCTCCTAAAGCGACAGCTAGTCCTCCGAAAAATCCTTCCCACGATTTTTTAGGAGATATGCGTTCAAACAATCTTCTTTTTCCGATCATGGAACCGACCAGATATGCTCCGGTATCATTCAGCCAGATGAAAATGAAGATTGCCATAATGAACAAAGGCGAATAAACGATTTGTCCGGGAGTATCCGGTATGGTAGCTATAAAGTTCAGCATCGAGAATGTACCGGCACAATATACCTGTGCAAAAATGGTAAATGCCCAGTTATTGATCGGATTCGGTGCTTTATAATATAGTTCGGCAACCAATATATATATAAGGAATAGGAGATAGGGCAGGAAAATGATACCGTCTGTCAGTTGATTGGTGTAAGCGAAGGTGGCAGCAAATAGATAAGTTCCTCCCAATGACGAGATTGTCCGCTTGATAGAGGCTTCTTCATAATGTTTCACCAAGCCGTAGAATTCCCATAAAGTGAATCCGGTAATTATACCGAATACGACGAGAAAAGAGATTGGGTGGTAGCAAATAGCCCCAACCAGGACCGCAACGAAGATTATACCGGTAAGCGCCCGTTTTATCAGATTTTTCAATACTGTATCGTTTTGTTCGTTTGTTGATTTATTTTTCGTGCAAAGATAAAGAATAAATCTAAATATAAACAGGATAGGGTGTGGCAAAACAAATAAACCGGACACAGATAACGCAGTCTGCGTGCTCTGCGTTATCTGTGTCCGGTAAAAAATATTTGTCAGGCAATATTGTCAGTCTCACTGACACTGGCCGTAACAACCTGGACTTTATTGTCGGTTGCCTGGCTGTCTGTATCTTCCGTTTTTTTCGTCAGCTACCTGTTTCTCATTGTTTGCCTTTTCCTGCAATTCCAGAATTTCCTGTGAGCGTGAGATCCAGGCCCGTTTGCCAAAGATATGTTCCACATCTTCTGTATAGATCACTTCCCGTTCAAGCAATACCTGTGCCAGTTGGTTGTGCCCTTCTGCATTTTCTGACAGGATTTTCTTTGCACGTTCATATTGTTCGTTGATAATCTTTTGTACCTCCTGGTCTATCATGCGGGACGTTTCTTCGCTATAAGGTTTGGTGAATCCCCAATCCTGACCGGTTGAATCGTAATAATTCAGGTTAGGAAGCTTATCGCTCATACCAAAGTAAACAACCATAGCGTAGGCCTGCTTGGTGACACGTTCCAGGTCATTGGATGCTCCAGTCGAAATTTTGCCTAGGAACAATTCTTCTGCAGCCCGTCCACCCAGTGTTGCGCACATTTCATCGAGTAACTGTTCACGGGTAGTGATCTGGCGTTCTTCCGGTAAGTACCAGGCTGCTCCCAATGCTTTACCTCTAGGAACAATAGTTACTTTTACCAAAGGGTTGGCGTGTTCAAGTAGCCAACTTAGAGTTGCATGGCCGGCTTCATGATTAGCAATACTATTGCGTTCGTCTGCTGTGGTTATCCGGGTCCGTTTTTCCAAACCTCCGACAATACGGTCTACAGCATTCATGAAATCTTCTTTCTGGACAAACTTCTTTCCGCTACGGGCAGCTATCAATGCTGCTTCATTACAAACATTCGCGATATCGGCCCCGGAGAACCCTGGAGTCTGGCGTGCCAGAAATTCAGCATCGACACTCTCATCTATTTTAATCGGGCGTAAATGTACTCCGAATATTTCTTTACGTTCATTCAGATCCGGTAATTCCACATGGATCTGGCGGTCGAAACGTCCTGCACGAAGTAAGGCCTTATCCAGGATATCGGCACGGTTAGTTGCCGCTAAAATGATCACACCGCTATTGGAACCGAAACCGTCCATTTCTGTCAGTAACTGGTTCAGTGTGTTTTCACGTTCGTCATTACTATTCATATTTACGTTTTTACCACGGGCACGGCCAACGGCGTCGATCTCGTCAATGAATACGATACAAGGTGACTTCTCTTTTGCCTGACGGAACAAGTCGCGAACACGTGATGCGCCTACACCGACAAACATTTCCACGAAGTCGGAACCGGATAATGAGAAAAACGGTACATCTGCTTCACCAGCTACAGCTTTTGCCAGTAATGTTTTACCGGTTCCCGGAGGGCCTACCAACAGGGCACCTTTAGGAATTTTACCTCCCAGTTCCGTATACTTTTCAGGATTTTTGAGGAAAGATACTATTTCTTCTACTTCCTGCTTGGCTTCAGATAATCCTGCTACATCCTTAAATGTAACTTTCCTGTCGTTATCTTTATCGAATAGTTGTGCTTTGGCCTTGCCGACACTGAATACTCCGCCGGGGCCACCGCCTGCACCTCCAGACATTCTTCTCATCAGGAAAATCCATACGACAATAATCAGAATAATAGGTCCGAAAGATACCAGAAAGTTCCATATTGCATCATCTCCTTCTTCAAACCGTACTTGTGTATCGATATGATTATCTGTCACCGCTTTGTCGTAAAAATCGGAAAATTTGTCTGCCGACGGTATTTTTACATATACTTTAGGGTTTGTTCCCAAAGCCGTACTGTCACTCTTAAATACCAATCCTTTCTGTCCGCTTTTAACACTAGCTTCAACAAGGTTTTTTTTGTTGTAGACAACCATCTTGTCAAACACATTTTCCTGAGCCAGTTTCTGGAATTCAGTCCATCCCAGTTCTTTTGACGCCGAGGAATCGTTTGTCAGATATAATGCAATAAGCATCATAAATATTAGCCCATACATCCAATACAGGTTAAACCGGAACATTTTAGGCTTATTGTTCTTCGGCGCTTTATTAAACATGTCGTTTTTATTTTCCATACTTTGAATTCGATAATATTAATCCGGCTTAATCGAGATCCGGGATCTGTGTGACCTTTGAGTCCGACCACAAAGTTTCCAGATTATAGAACTCGCGTTGTTCCGGTAAAAATATGTGTACAAGAACCGTGCCATAATCCATACCTATCCACTGGGCACTCTGATTGCCGTCGACAGATAATGGCTTTTCACCGGCTTTTCTTCGCGCAGAATCCCAAACGGAATCAGACAGGGCTGAAACCTGGGTGGGTGTGTTTCCTTCGCAGATCACCATATATTGGCATACAGCTCCGGATAGTTGGGTTAAATCTACGGTTACAATATTTTTGCCTTTTTTCTCTTGTAGGCCTTCAATAATTGTTTTTACTAATTCTTTTGTTTGATCCATTTATTTTTTATTGAATAATTTTCGAAGATGCAAATATACTCCTTAATTTATAAACTGCATGCTTTCTCTATTTAATATATGTATAAACCCAGTAAATTCAAAACAGGAGAAAAAGAAAATTGTTTATTTTGATGAAATTTCTTCGCAAAATATTTGCAAGAATAAAAAATGTCCGTATCTTTGCAGCCGTAATCGAGAAACATACTACTCGAAGCTACAAAAACTGTTCTATGGTGTAATGGTAACACGTCAGATTCTGGTCCTGAAATTCCAGGTTCGAGCCCTGGTAGAACAACGAAAAAAGGTTTGAAATTTAATTTCAAACCTTTTTTATTTAATCATCATTCACTTTCTTTCCCCATCTGAATCCGATACAATCAAGTAGATGGATACGTTCGTTACTGAGCTTGCCTTTTCTTTTCAAATAAGCCATTCTCATCCACCATGAATACAGAGACTCTTCCTGGGGATCTCCGGATTTTGCCTTAGGGTATCGTTTGTTGTTTGTTGTGAACTCACAAAAATGATGATATCTCTCGATCCATATCCTGTTGGTATTTTCCGGTGAGCGTCTGTTATTCTCTTGGCTATTGGTCCAGTCGAAACCTAAATTACTCAATTTCTTGATCTGTCCGGGAGAAAGCGTTACACTTGTATCCGTTCGGTTTTTATAAGCTCTCATTTTACTACACCACTTCGCCAGTCTCGACTCTTCCGGATCTCTGGTATGGGCAGGCCATTGACCGGTACGGGCATAATAATCCTTGACCAGGTTGAACGATTCTTTCCATGTTCTTCTTTTGTTGTTTGAACTCCAATGGAAACCGATATCATCCAACAGTTTGATATGTTCTTTATTTAGTTTGCTTTTGGGGGTGTTTTTTCTGGTAATCCGTTGTGACAGGCACCAGTTGACAAGTTTGATTTCTTCCGGTTCTGATGCATTGGCGGAAGGCCATCGTTTTTCTTTTTTCACGAAGTCTTTCAGCATCTTATAATTGCTCATCCACCGTTCTGTCTTTTTTTGAGCCTTATCCGCATCGATTCTATCAATTAATTGAATCTGCTTTTCTGTAAGTTTCTCCGGAGAATGGTTCCTGATAAATCTGCACCTGGTAATCCACTCACCTAGATGCCGCTCTTTTACATTTTGCGACGAAGGTGCAGGCCATCTGTTGTTTTTTTCGTAGAAAGCAATAACCGCATACTGCTTGGTACTTCTTTTCTTTCTTCTTCTTTTCATATACTAGCGACTCTATATCTCCTTTGTCTATTGTGTATTATATAACCGAATGTTTTTATTATCCTCAAAGATATTCAAATATTTGGTTTCTAATAATCTCCGTTTGATATAATGTTATTTTACCTCTGTTTTCTATATGTTTTATAGGAGATATTTACGTCTGTTTTCAAAATATCGGATTTCTGTAGATATAAATTATTGATAGAAAAAATCCCCCAACAGTAAGCTCACGAATGAAGAGATTACAGTTGGGGGATTAAATATCTCAGATAGGATTACTTAATTCTGTTCTTTCAGGATCACATCGTGTGCACCACCTTCTACGATACTCGTTGAAGATACCAGCGTGATCTTGGCATTTTTCTGTAAGGCGGGGATTGCGATAGCACCGCAACTACACATGGTAGCTTTGATCTTGCCTAATGTCAGATTCAGATTGTCTTTCATTTTACCGGCATAAGGAACATAGCTGTCTACACCTTCTTCAAACTTCAGCGAGGCACTTCCTCCCATGTCGTAACGTTGCCAGTTTTGGGCACGGTTTGAACCTTCACCCCAATATTCTTTTACGAAGTTGTTTCCGATACGCAGTTTCTTTGTAGGAGATTCGTCGAAACGGGCAAAATAACGTCCCATCATCAGAAAGTCAGCTCCCATTGCCAATGCAAGTACCATGTGATAATCGTGCACCAAACCACCGTCGCTGCAAATAGGAACATAAATACCTGTCTGTTCTTTATATTCGTCGCGGGCCTGAGCTACATCGATCAAAGCGGTAGCTTGTCCGCGTCCGATTCCTTTTTGTTCGCGTGTAATACAGATGGAACCGCCACCGATCCCGACTTTGATAAAGTCAGCTCCGGCTTTTACCAGATATAAGAAACCATCTCTGTCCACCACGTTTCCGGCTCCGACTTTTACTTTGTCACCATATTCTTTCTTGATCCACTGTAATGTCTCGTATTGCCATTCCGAATAACCATCTGATGAGTCGATACATAATACATCTACACCGGCTTCAACCAGGGCAGGAACGCGTTCCGTATAGTCACGGGTATTGATACCGGCACCGACCAGTAATTTTTTGTCAGCTCCGGAAATTTCGTTCGGATTTTCGCGATGGCTGTCATAATCCTTACGGAATACAAAATAGGCCAGGTTCTGGTCCTTATCTATGATCGGAAGTGTATTCAGTTTATGATCCCAGATGATCTGGTTTGCTTCTTTCAGTGTGATGCCGACTTCTCCGACGATCAGTTTTGCGAAAGGTGTCATGAACTCTTTTACTTTTGTGGAAGGATCGTCTTTTTCGATGCGATAGTCGCGGCTGGTAACCAATCCCAGCAGTTTACCATTAGGAGTTCCGTCATCAGTGATACCGATGGTGGAGTGTTCTGTTTTGTTGACCAGATCGATCACGTCAGCCAGCGTGTTTTCCGGTGTTAGGTTGGAGTCGCTGGTCACGAAACCAGCTTTAAATTTCTTTACTCTTCTAACCATTTCAGCCTGGCTCTCGATCGGCTGTGAACCGAAAATGAAAGAAAGACCACCGTTGCGGGCCAGTTCGATTGCCAGTTCCGGACCGGATACCGATTGCATGATTGCCGATACGAACGGGATATTTAATTCGATAGATGACTTATCGCCAACATTGTGTTTGACAAGCGAAGTTTTTAAAGAAACGTTTGTAGGCACACATTGTTTTGTAGTCAGACCGGGAATAAGAAGGTATTCTCCGAAGGTTCTAGATACATCGTTTAAGTAAACTGCCATATGATTATATATTTACTGGATGAATTTTTGTGCAAAAGTACTGAATTCTGTTCAGATATGTTTTATTTATGATCATTTTTCATATGAATAAAAAAGGCTGTTACCGGACAAAAGGCATTGCCGGAACTTTTTCAACGGCTGAAATGTTATATATGTGAATTAAAGAGGAGGAATATTTATGAAAATGGTAGTGGATAAGGCGAACTCTCGCGGATATGCAAACCACGGATGGCTTAAAACATATCATACATTTAGTTTTGCCAATTATTACAACCCCAAAAGAGTACATTTCGGAAAGTTGCGTGTATTGAATGATGATACGGTAGCACCGCGTGAAGGTTTTGATACACACCCACATAAGAATATGGAAGTTATCTCTATTCCGTTGAATGGTTATTTGCGGCATGGCGATAGTATACAGAACAGTGAAACGATCACTCCGGGAGATATACAGGTGATGAGTGCCGGTACAGGCATTTTCCATAGCGAGTTTAATGATAGTGCCGAGCAGCAGCTTGAATTTCTGCAGATTTGGGTTTTCCCGCGTGAAGAGAATACCAAACCGAAGTACAACAATTATGATGTACGTCCTTTGTTGAAAAAGAATGAGTTATCTTTGATCCTTTCGCCTGATGGTGCAACTCCGGCTGCGATCAATCAGGATGCCTGGTTCTCGTTGGGAACACTGGATGCCGGACAGATTAAAGAGTATAAATTTCATAAGAAAGGAACAGGTGTTTATCTTTTCGTTATTGAAGGGGAAGTGGAGGTGAACAACACGACCTTATCCAAACGGGATGGTGCCGGTTTCTATGATACCGACAGTATAACGATAGAAGTTCTGAAGGATGCGAAAATCTTATTGATGGAAGTTCCGATGAATTGAATTTTAGATCTTTTGGTTAATATAAATATGAAGGAGGTATGTTTTGATGGCATACCTCCTTCTGTTTTTTTAGTATTCTCTGTCAGACAGGAAATCGATCATTCGTAGAATTGCACGGCTGCAGGCCGGGCAGAAAGGAGCATAATCACGCATCATACAATGATCCATCGGGCGGTAAATACCTTTGGAAATATAACCGCCTCCTTCAAATACACCGGGTTTATCTTTGTGTGCAGCGTCCAGTGGTGTTGGAATAGGGGTATTGGCAGGTAAAAGATCTTTCCATTTACTGTCGAAGTCAACCAGTGTCGTTATATTGGGTTCCCAGGGTTCATATTTCAGATTATAGAAATCCTGGTAGGCAACTTCGGAAGAGAAATATTCGTCGGCCAGTCCGGCAAAACTGTGTCCGAATTCATGGACAAAAACATGTTGGGTTTTTTCATTATCGGCAGTTCCCATAGCGTAGAAATTATACATGCCACCACCACCATATGTATCGGTGTTAACCAGTAGAAATATGGCATCGCAGGGTACATTCCATACTGCATCGCGGATCGATTTCATATCCGGTGTTGTCAGGTAACGGTCGACTCCAAAGGTGTAATATCCGGAATTTAAAGCCGTGTTCTTATATATGCCTTTACCTGAAATATCAGTCCCTTTATCTTCTGAGATTAGATTCACAGCCCATATATTGAAATCCTTACGTCGTGTAGTATAAGGAGGCGTCTTAAACAATGACTCCGTAAATTTCTTTGCATCGGCAACAAATTTATCCTGATCGTCTGCCGTATAACCTTCTGCAATGAAAACCAGATCGACTTTTTCATTCGGATTTCCTTCATATTGGATTTGAGTTACTTTATTTTCTTTTAGTTTTCCCCGGTCAATGAAAATACTGGTCGGGTCGATATCCATTTTTAACAGAGGGTGAAATTGCATGTCTGCTTTGTCACGTGCTGTAATCTCAACAATGACTGTTGTCTTAGGATAGGGGACCGAGATACTGTTCGTCCACGATTGGGTTTCTGTTTTGGCCTGTTCTGTGGTACGCCATTCTTCAAAAAGCGTATTGAAACCGCGTGAATATATCAATTCATTGGTTGATTTATCATATATGTTGATGTAATATCCGCCATAATTGAATTTGTCGATCCGGTTTTTAACAGGACCTCCCCATACCGGTTCTTCCCGTAACTGCTGTATGGCAGCGGCCTGAAATTGGGTATTTCCGCTTAAAGCGAAATCAATTCGTAAGCTTTTGGTTGTGAAGTATTTGTCGAATTCGGTTTGTGCCAGGCAAGTAAAGCTGCAAAAACAGGCAATTAGAAGCAGGGAAATTTGTGTTCTCATATTTTTGTGTTTTATCAGGTGTGATTTGTACGCACAAAGATACTATTTTTGTAGATTTGTCTTTCTAAATCTCAAGGATATGTTTACGGAAATAAGAAGAAAGGATAGAATTCTTGAAAATGAATTAGCTTATCGGCTCCTGGAAAGTGGAGAATATGGATTTCTTGCTATGGAGGGAGTAAATGGCTATGGTTATGGTATACCGATCAGTTATGTACTGAACGATGATAAGTGTATCTATTTTCATTGTGCCCCGGAAGGGTATAAACTGGAATGTCTGAAACAAAAACCGAAAGTCAGTTTTTGTGTAGTTGGAGAAACACGTGTTATTCCCGGGCAGTTTACGACTGCTTATGAATCAGCTATCGCTTTCGGTACAATTCATATGGATCTGCCGGTAGAAGAGAGAATGCTTGCCCTGCGTCTGCTGGCAAAGAAATATTGTTCCGGATTTGAGGTTGTCAGAGAAAAATATATTGCCGGATCATTTAAGCGGACTAATGTCCTGCGTCTGGATATTGAGCATATTTCCGGAAAATGTAAACGCATCAAATAACAGGATGAATATAAATAATTAATCCCGGGAAGTTTTCCCGGGATTAACCCTCTCTTAGTTATGACGGGATCTCTTGTGCCATCTCACGGCATATCCCTTATCGCCTTTTTGCTATTGACTAATTATATCCCTATTTTTTATAACATTACATGATTCTGTAACAAAGTTCGCTTATTCATTTTCCTTAGCCAAACTTATCCGATGGATAATATCTATGATGCGATAGATTGCTTTTATGGTAATTGTTATTTTTCTCTGATAAAATATTTTTATGTTTAAATAGTCTTTGATTTATAAAGTTTGCTTTTCTTTGTAGATTGATTTAAATCTAAATAGCGATGGGAAATTCATTGGTCGAACAGCAGTTGATAACAAATTTCTTTAACTACTATCCTCAGGGCGGAGCTTTGTATGATGGTGATGGTTTGTTAATCGCTTTAAATAAGGCAATGTGTGAGAAGTTTGCTATAACAGATATTTCTGATTTTCTCCTGAGTAATTTATTTGAAACGACGTTTCTTTCAGATATTCAAAAAACTTATCTACGGAATGGGAGTGTGGTCAGTCACAATTTGCCTCTCGGGTTTTCTATTATTCCCGGGTTCAATGAAGAAGGAGGAATTATAGGATATACATTGTTACTTACAGACCCGGCCTCCAAAGAATGGGATGTTATGTCGTATGACCAGAAAATGCGGGAACTGGCTGATATCTCCGAAAAGGTAGCCGAATCGATTCCGGATACGATACTGTTAGTGAATGAAGAACTTGTTGTAGAGCGGATCATCGCTTATGCGACAGAGACTTGTATCACTCCCGAAGCGATCAATCACCGTATAGATGATTTGCCTGGTTTTACCTACCCCGATGAAACGAAGAGGAATATGACGAAGATTGTACAAAAATGCCTGGATACATCGGAAATAATCAATGTGGATATGTCGATTCCCGGGCATAATACTCCGGTTGTCTATTTTAAGATAAGAATGGTTCCGTTGCATCATAAATATGTGGTGGTCTATATTCGCAATGTATCTGAGCAGGTAGAAAGGGAAAAAGAAAATAAGGCTCTGAGCGGTAAATTGACGGAGAGTCGTACTATGATGGAATTAGCATTGAAGAATAGCCACATAACCACCTACTCTTTTAATTTTCATCGTTTTCAGACCTGTGATAAAGAGCATTGTAACCATTGTTTTCAGTTTTATGGTGCCAGTAATTACCTGTTGGAAAGGAATAAATATATCTGCCGTGCTCTGTCCAGTCTCCGTCATCCCGATGACAGGGAAGATTTTTTTCTTTTGTTCAATGAGATAAGAAACAGGAATTTATTGGAGTTTGCCGTTAATTTCCGTTTGAAGAACGATGACGGAGAATACCGGAATTACGAGGTGATCGGGAGAGCACTCGAACATGATGAGAACGAACGTGTAAATTTGATCGTAGGTTGCATGGTCGATAATCAGAAATATATTGAGTATGAACGAACCTTGATAGATGCCAAGGAGAAAGCTGAAAATGCCGACCAGTTGAAATCTGCGTTTTTAGCCAATATGACACATGAGATCCGTACCCCGTTAAATGCTATAGTGGGATTCTCCGATCTGTTGTCTATTGAAACCGATCCGGAAATAAGGGAGACTTATATAAGTCTCATCAAATCGAATAATGAATTGTTATTACGTTTGATAAACGATGTGCTGGATATTTCAAAAATAGAATCAGGCATGCTCTCGTTTGCTTATGTAGATATTTACTTGCCTTCTACCATGAGAGATATGTACAATGTGATGCAGCTGCGGATGCCGGAAAATGTGGAATTGATACTGGATCCTTGTGCTGATATCACTATGAGGACGGATAAGAGCCGGTTGGTACAAATCCTTAATAATTTGCTGACGAATGCGATAAAACATACCTCTGTCGGGACTATTCGCTTTGGTTATAAATTGGAGGACGGCTATGTTCACTTTTATGTATCCGATACCGGTACAGGTATTCCGGAAAAGGAATTGGATCATATTTTTGGCCGTTTCGTGCAGTTGAAAGGGGCTAGCAACGGTATTGGATTAGGACTTGCTATCTGTAAAGGACTGGTAAATAAGATGGGAGGCGAGATGTCCGTATCTTCTAGGCTCAGAGAGGGTGCCACTTTCCGTTTTACATTGCCTTTGGCTAATACTCTTTCATAAATTCCGACGGTGTTTTCCCATATTGTTTCTGGAAACAGGTAGAGAAATAAGCCGGAGAAGAAAATCCAGTCTGGAATGCAATTTCATTGATGCGGCTTTCTCCCTTCTCCATAAGTTGGACAGCCTTCTTCAGTCGGGTTACTTTTATAAAGTCGACCGGAGATAACCCTGATAATCCTTTTACTTTCCGGTACAGGCTGGAGGTACTCATCCCCATTTCCGTTGCCAGCATTTCTACATTCATGGCTTCATTGGTGATATGTTCTTCCAGATATGTATTAAGTTTCCGCAGGAAAAGATCATCGACTGTGGAAACAGCCAATGTTGTTGCCGGGGTGGATGGAGTTTCTTTGTAAGTTCTGGTCAACATCTCCCGGCTTTTCAGCAAGTTTGCGACCTGGGCAACCAGCAACTCGATCGAAAAGGGTTTTTCCATATATGCATCGGCTCCATTGTTCAACCCTTTTAGCCTGGATTGCAGATTGTGTTGAGCTGTCAGCAGGAGGAAAGGAATATGGCTGTAGTTGACATCATTCTTTACCTCATTACATAGTTCAAACCCATCCATAACAGGCATCATAACATCACTGATGATAAGGTTTACCGTATGATCTTTTAAAATTGTAACCGCCTCTTTTCCGTTAGCGGCTTCCCGAATCCGATATGTCTCTGCCAGCTCTTTGGCAATGAACCGCCGCATATCTTCCTGGTCTTCCACTATCAGGATTACCGGTTTTTCATTATCAGCGTCGCAGATATTATCTGTGACCGTATTTTCTGTGTTTTTGTCGAATGTTAATAAATAGCAGTCTTCCTGCTCTTTAGGTAAGATAAGTGTAAACCTGTTCATTCCTTCCGGAGTCTGCGTATAGTTTAGAGTGCCTTTGTGAAATTCGGCCAGTGAACGAGCCAGCGAAAGTCCGATACCGCTTCCTTGCTGATGTTCCGTTTCTTTCAGACGGTAGAAAGGGGTAAATATATTTTCTTTTTCGCTATCGGGGATAAGCATACCGTCATTAGTGACGGAAATGATAAACTCATTCCTGTCCTTCTGTATTTGCAGTTGCAGGGCGAGGTACTTGTCTGAATATTTTATAGCATTGGTCAGCAAGTTGTTCATTATTTTGGAGAAAGCTTCCCGGTCGATAAAGGCGGAGAATGTTTCTTCAGGTATCTCGCAGACAAATGTTTTATTATCATGTTCCATAACCGGAAGGAATGGTTGCAGGATCGTTTGAAGCCAGAGAGTAACATCTGTATTTACATAATTCAGCTTGAATCCCCGGCTTTCCGTTTTCTGGAAGTCGAGTAACTGGTTACTTAAGTTCAATAGCTGTTGTGTGTTTTTTTCAATAATTTGGAGGTTCTCCCTGGTAGAAGGAGTACCGTCGTTCGATTTGATGATCTTTTCCAAAGGAGCTTTGATCAATGTGAGTGGTGTCCGTATCTCGTGAGTGATAAAAGTAAAGAACTGTATTTTGGCATCGTATAGTTCTTTTTCCTTTTTGCTTTCGAATAAATCCTGGTTTATACGGTGTTTCTCTTCCAGTTTCGCTTTTTTGTAATTATAGAAGAGTACTATGCAGATACAAATGATCAGGATGTAGACCAGAAATGCCCATCCGGTAGCCCAGAAAGGCGGGGTAATGATGATCTGTAACGACTGCTCATTATTCTGCCATATACCACTGCTATTGGTCGATTTCACTTTGAAGGTGTATTCTCCGGGAGAGAGGTTGGCGAAAGTGACATTTTTATTCTGATTCATATAGATCCAGTCTTTATCGACGCCTTCCAGCTTATAGGCATAACGGATCGCATCCGGCGAAGTATAACTGAGAGCTATATACGATAAGGTGAATGTCGAAGCATCGTAAGGTAACTTTAAAACGTCCCTGTTTTCGATGGAAGAAGTAGTGAAATTATATCCGCTTGCTTCATTTTCAGGAAGGTCGATCCCGGTAATATACATGGGAGGGGTGAATGTGTCTTCTTTGAACCGGGATGGGTTGAATGACAACATACCGTTGATAGTTCCCATATAGATCGTTCCGTCGGGTGACTGATAGGAAGAACTGTAGTTGAATTGTGTTTCATGCAGCCCGTCTGTATAGGTGAAGGTTTTCATCACGTATGTTTCCGGATTAAACCTAACCAGGCCGTTCGCTGTGGATAACCAGAAATTGTGGGAATCATCTTCAACGATCCTGTAGATGATATTACTGGGTAACCCGTCTTCCGCTGTAATCCGGTTGAACGATTTTGTCTCCCGGTTGAACAGGGATAATCCGTTAACAGTGGTAACCCATATCCGGCCTTTTGAATCTTCAAAGACTGACGTCGTGTTATTGCTGCCGATACTCTGTAATTTGTTGGCATCGGCCGTGTATTGTTCTACCTTATTTTCTTCACGCAGGTAGTGATAAATACCGTTGGATGTTGCAGACCATATATCTCCGCGGCTATCTTCATATATCTGTCTGATCAGGGTGTAAATATTATTCCATTGCGTAAAACTTTCAGTCTGCCTGTCGTAAGACAATACCCCGCTGCCGGTACCTACCAGAAATTCATTATTCTTTGTTTTGCAGAAACAAAGGACGAAATTATTGTTCAGGGCATTGTGGGTATTTTCGCGTGAATAATGTTTGATGATCTTTCCGGATGGAATGTCCAATACGTCGATCCCTTTATTGAACGTGCCTACCCATAACTGGTTACCGTCAGCCAGTAACCCGTGTATATTGGTCGCCGATAGAAGATGTTTCGGATTGTTGTATGAGTAGTTTGTTATTTGTCCGTTTTGAGGATTGTAGCAGTTTATACCGTTATCTTCTGTTCCCAGCCATAGATTGCCATATTGGTCGGGTACGATTTCGCGGATTGCGTTACCGAGTAACTGGGGATGTGTTTTCCCTCCGATAAAATAGTTGAACCGGTTATATTCTTTAGGCAGATAACTGATCCCGCCAAAAAAGGAACCTGCCCACATGCCTCCTTCGCGGTCCCGGGTTACGGAGTAAATAGCATTGTCAGCGATGGCATATTCGTTCGTCAGAGATTTTCGCAGATTGGTTACTGTCTGATCCAGTATATTATAAATGTAGATGCCTGATTCAGATGCGATCCAGTAGGTTGTCGTACTATACGGAGTGATGGCACGAACCTGTATTTCGGGAATAATATTCACTACACTCCGGTCCTGATATTTGTAAAGCAGAAGTCCGCCCTGATTGGTCCCGGCCAGGATACCCAGGTCTGGGATCTGGCATATAGCTTGTATAACGATCTGGCTATCGATCTGCATTTCATTCAGAAGAGGAAGTCTCTGAAAGTTATCGGTCTCGGATTTATACATATATAAAGATTGCCGGTCAGAGAAAAGAGGTTCTCCATCGTTCATTAATGTGATAATGGCCGGATAGAAATTGTTTTCAGCCGGATAAGTTCGGGAAGTGTTATCCGACGGGTTGTACCGGACGATCCGGTTATAACCGATAAACCAGAGATTGTGGTTTTTGTCTTCTGTTACAGCGGAAAAAGATTCCGGTTCATTTTGTCCGGGTGACAGCTGGAATGCATGAAAGGTATCTGTTTTGTAATCATAATAACAGGTTCCGTCGGCGGTAAAAACCCATATCTTTCCATCTGAACTTTCAAAAAGATTCAGGATATGGTCGTTCGGCAAGCTATTCGGATTATATGAATTATGTCTGTAGATTTTAAACGTATGCCCGTCGAAACGGTTCAGTCCGTCTTCCGTACCAAACCACATGAAACCCCGCTGGTCCTGCAGTGAGCAATACACCGTATTATGCGATAATCCGTGCTTATTGTTGTAATGTCTGAAATGAGGGTTATTGGCAACTCCCGGCAAGCATTCCAACAATAGCCAAACATAGAAGATCAGCAGCGGTATTCTTTTCATATCGAATAGTGATAGTGTTTCTCGAAGACAAAGCTAATAAATAAAAAAGAGAAATAAACCAATAAAGATCATTCTGAATGATTATTGAAAGCTTATGCAGGAAAATTGAAAGTCCTTATACCTGAAAAACAGTTCCTTTGCAATCATAAAAAACTACGTGCCATGAAGAGATATACCTTATTATTATATATGGTGACTGCCGGTTTATTGTGTTCCTGCAGCCAGCAAAGTAAATATTTCCAGCCGGAAAAGATCAACGAGCTGAGAGCTCCGGCCTATCCTTTGGTAACCATCGATCCTTATACGAGTGCCTGGTCATTTACGGATCAGTTGAATGAAGATAATGTACGGCACTGGACCGGGAAGCCTTTCCCTTTGGTCGGAGCATTGCGGGTAGATGGTAAAAATTATCGTTTTATGGGGGTAGAAGAGACACCGATGAAGTCTGTTTTACCTACGGCAGGAGCTGAGAAGTGGGCGGCCTCTTACACAGAAAAGGAACCGGCAGGAAAGTGGAACCAACCGGATTTTAATGACGCTGCCTGGGAAAAAGGCCTGGCTGCTTTCGGAACTCCTGGGATGCCGAACCTTTCTACCGAGTGGAACAGTAAGGATATATGGGTCAGACGCACCTTTGACCTGTCTCAGGGTTATGCTGATGAAACCGTCATTCTCGATTACTCGCACGATGATATCTTTGAACTGTATATCAATGGGATCGAGGTCGTAAAAACGGATTATTCATGGAAAAACAATGTATTGAAAGAATTACCGACCAATGTAAAAGCTACCCTTAAGCCGGGTAAAAACGTAATTGCTGCCCATTGCCATAATCGCGTGGGTGGCGGTTTCGTTGATTTTGGTCTGTTTGTGAAAGATAAAGTAAAGGATGTATTCGATACTCCGGCTTTTCAGAAATCAGTCAATGTGTTGCCGACACAAACTTATTATACGTTTGAGTGTGGTCCGGTACAATTGGATTTGATTTTTACTTCTCCTCTATTGCAGGATGACCTTCAACTGATGTCTACTCCTGTAAACTATATCTCTTATCAGGTAAAACCTTTGGATGGCAAAGCACACGATGTGCAGATCTATATGGATGCTACTCCGCTTTGGGCAATGAACCTGCCGGGACAGGAAATGGACTTGTCTGTGTACCTGGGAGGTCCGGATAAGATAACGTATGCAAAAGTCGGAACTGTGGAACAGCCCGTTTTACAGAAAAAAGGCGATGATGTCCGTATCGACTGGGGATATTTCTATCTGGCATCGGATGTTAAGCCGGAACGTGCTATTTCTATGGGAGAATATCATAAGATAAAGAAACTGTTTGCCGATAGAGGCACTGTTTCATTGATGGGAGTCCCTAATTCGGAAATATCCGGAACAGAACCGGTAGTTGCCTATAGTGAGGATTTGGGTAAAGTTTCTTCTTCCGCTGACGGTTTCCTTATGATCGGTTATGACGATCTGTATTCGATACAGTATTTTAAGGATAACCGGATGGGGTATTGGAAACAGAACGGAAAGGTCGATATGATACAGGCTTTAGCCAAAGCAGGTAAAGAATATAATAAAGTAATGGAGCGCTGCCGTGCTTTTGATGTCGGGTTGATGAACGATGCAGAAAATGCCGGAGGTCAGAAATATGCCGCTCTTTGTGCATTGGCCTACCGTCAGGCAATAGCTGCACATAAACTGGTAAATGATAAGGACGGTAACCTGTTGTTCCTTTCCAAAGAGAATTTCAGCAACGGTTCGATCGGGACGGTCGATATCACTTATCCTTCTGCTCCTTTGTTTTTGATTTATAACCCTGATCTATTGAAGGGTATGATGAATCCGATTTTTTATTATAGTGAGAGCGGACAGTGGAATAAACCTTTTGCCGCCCATGACGTAGGTACTTATCCGATCGCAAACGGTCAGACTTATGGCGGTGATATGCCAGTGGAGGAAACCGGTAATATGCTGATACTAACGACAGCCATAGCCCAGCGGGAAGGAAATGCCGAATACGCGAAGAAACATTGGGATGTGTTGACTACCTGGGCGAATTATTTATTGAAGGAAGGGCTGGATCCCGAGAACCAGCTTTGTACGGATGACTTTGCCGGTCATTTTGCCCATAACGCCAACCTCTCTATCAAAGCGATCATGGGAATAGCCGGATACGGAAAACTGGCCGACATGCTGGGCGATCAAGTTACTGCCGACAAATATCTGGCTGCTGCTAAGGATATGGCCATTAAGTGGGTTGTTATGGCAGACGACGGCGATCATTACCGGTTGACATTTGACCAGCCGGGAACCTGGAGCCAGAAATACAATCTGGTGTGGGATAAATTGTTGGGATTAAACATCTTCCCGGATGAAGTGGCTGATCGGGAAATAGCCTATTATCTGACCCGGCAAAATACATACGGTCTGCCGCTGGATAGTCGTAAAACTTATACGAAATCGGATTGGATCATCTGGTCTGCCTGTCTGGCAAAAGACAGGAATACATTCGACCGGCTTGTCTCTCCGGTGTATAAATATGCCGGTGAAACAACCACCCGCATGCCGCTTAGCGACTGGCATGAAACAACGGACGGTAACTCTGTCGGTTTCCGTGCCCGTTCGGTTGTCGGTGGTTATTTTATGAAGATGCTTGAAAATAAGATGAATAAAAACAAATAAACGAAATAGTAACTTTAATATTCACGAACATGAAAAAAACATTATTGGTATGTTGTGCTTTGGCACTAACCGTGTGTGCCCAGGCCCAATGGAAGCCGGCAGGTGACAAGATCAAGACGAAATGGGCGGAACAGATCAACCCTAAAAATGTATTGCCCGAGTATCCCCGTCCGCAACTGGAACGTACGGATTGGGTAAATCTGAACGGAGAGTGGGAATATGCTATTAAACCGAAGGGAGAGGTCGAACCGCAGGCGTTTGACGGGAATATCCTGGTTCCTTTTGCCGTAGAATCATCTCTGTCGGGTGTTCAGAAAGAAGTGGGAGATGCCAATGAGCTGTGGTATAAACGGACTTTTTCGGTTCCGGCTAACTGGAAGAATAAAGATATTGTACTTAATTTCGGTGCTGTGGACTGGAAAGCGGATGTATTTATCAATGATGTCCTGATCGGTTCCCACCAGGGAGGCTTTACCCCGTTTTCATTCAATATCACTCCTTATCTGAACGGAAAGAGTAACCAGAAATTGGTTGTCCGTGTCTGGGACCCGAGTGACAAAGGATACCAGCCGAGAGGTAAACAGACTTCTAATCCGGAAGGTATCTGGTATACTCCGGTAACAGGTATCTGGCAGACTGTATGGATCGAACCGGTAGCTACTAATCATATTACTTCCGTTAAATCGATTCCGAACATTGACAATGGAACGATGAATGTAACGGTCGGTACTTCTATGCCTTGTAATACTTCTATTGTTGAAGTTAAGCTGATGGACAAGGGCCAGGTGGTTGCTTCTGCGAAAGGTATCCAGGGGAAAGAACTTCGTTTGGCCGTACAGAATCCGACTCTTTGGGATACAACCAATCCGTATCTGTATGACATGAAAGTCTCTTTGGTTAAAGATGGTAAAGTACTGGATGATGTAAAATCATACACTGCTTTCCGTAAGATTTCTGCTAAGAGAGATGCAAACGGCGTTATGCGCATGCAGCTGAACAATAAGAATTTATTCCATTATGGTCCGCTTGATCAGGGATGGTGGCCTGACGGCTTATATACTGCTCCGACCGATGAGGCATTGCTTTATGATATCATCAAAACAAAAGAATGGGGATTCAATATGATCCGTAAACACGTAAAAGTAGAACCGTCACGTTGGTATTATCATTGCGATAAAGAAGGTATCCTGGTTTGGCAGGATATGCCGAGCGGTGATATGGGTAACCAGTGGGCTCCTCATACTTATAACGGCGGAACAGATAAGGAACGTTCTTCCGCTTCGATCGCAAACTATTATCAGGAATGGAAAGAAATCATGGACCTGTGCGTTTCTCACCCTTCTATAGTCGTATGGGTTCCTTTCAATGAAGCATGGGGACAGTTCGATACTGAAAAGGTTGCTGAATGGACAAAGAATTACGATCCTTCCCGTCTGGTAAATCCGGCTAGTGGAGGTAACCACCGTGCCTGCGGAGATATTCTCGACCTGCACAACTATCCGGGTCCGAACATGTTCCTGTATGATCCGCAGCGGGTAACAGTATTGGGAGAATACGGCGGTATCGGTTTGCCTTTGGAAAACCATTTGTGGTGGAATAAACGTAACTGGGGATATGTTCAGTTCAAGAACAGCGATGAGGTTACTGCCGAATATGTAAAATATGCTAATGAACTGAAAGATATGGTAGACCGTGGTTTCTCTGCAGCCGTTTACACTCAGACCACAGATGTGGAAGGCGAAGTGAATGGTTTGATGACCTACGACCGCAAGGAGATCAAGATCAACGAAGCTGCCGTGAAGAAAGCGAACCAGGCGGTGATCAACCAGTTGTCAAAGTAAATATTTAACCAGAACAAGTAATATTTGTTTAGCAGATAGATATTGTCCCTATGCCTCTTTTGCAGGTGTAGGGACATCTTGTGTAAATCAATTAAAATAAGTACATTTGCCGGATAAACGAATATGATAATGAAATATAATACAGAAGAAAAGAAATTGGCTATGCCCGAATACGGACGCAATATCCAGAATATGGTAGACTATTGTGTTGCAATAGAGGACAGGGAAGAACGCAAGCGTTGCGCCAATACAATAATCAACATCATGGGAAATATGTTTCCCCATCTGCGTGATGTGAACGACTTCAAACACATTTTATGGGATCATCTGGCTATCATGTCCGATTTTAAACTGGACATCGATTATCCTTATGAAATCGTGAAGAAAGAGAACCTGTATGCCCGCCCTCCGCGGATCCCGTATAACAATAACCGTATCCGTTACCGTCATTACGGGAAAACGCTGGAACTGATGATCCGTAAGGCTACGAAGTTGGAACCGGGCGTTGAAAAAGATCAGCTCATCAAGTTGCTGGCAACCCAGATGAAGAAATCGTTCCTTACCTGGAACAAGGAGTCGGTTGACGACCGTAAGATATTCAAAGACCTCGATGAATTGTCGGAAGGACAGATCGTGTTGAGCGAAGAGGTACATAAACTGACGGAAAGCCGCGATATCCTGGCCCGGAATAATACGAACAAAAAGAATTATCCCCGTAAAAGCCGATGAGTTCATTTGTTATAGAAGGTGGTTATAAGTTATCCGGCGAGATCACTCCGCAAGGTGCCAAGAACGAGGCATTGGAAGTGATTTGTGCTGTTTTGCTGACTCCGGAGAAAGTAACGATCCATAATGTACCCGATATCCTGGATGTGAACAACCTCATTCAGCTTTTGCGTGACATGCAGGTGAAAGTGGAACATCCGGCAGCCGATACCTATACGTTCCAGGCTGATAATATCGATTTGGATTATCTGAATACGGATGATTTCCTGCGTAAAAGCGGATCGTTACGTGGTTCGGTCATGATCGTCGGACCGTTGGTTGCCCGTTTCGGCAAGGCATTGATCCCGAAACCGGGTGGCGACAAGATCGGACGCCGTCGTTTGGATACCCACTTTGTCGGTATACAGAAACTCGGTGCCTGCTTCAGCTATGATGCCGAACGTCAGTTATACGAGATCGAAGCGAAGCGTCTCAAAGGAGCCTATATGCTGCTGGACGAAGCTTCGGTAACCGGTACGGCCAATATCCTGATGGCTGCCGTGCTGGCAGAAGGTACTACCACCATTTATAACGCAGCCTGCGAACCCTATTTGCAACAGCTGTCATCCATGCTCAACCGGATGGGGGCTAATATATCGGGAGTAGGCTCGAACCTGCTAACCATCGAAGGTGTCGACTCTCTAGGAGGAACTACCCATACTATTTTGCCGGATATGATCGAGGTCGGCAGTTTTATCGGTATGGCAGCCATGACCGCTTCCGACATCACCATAAAAAATACCGGATATGAGATGTTGGGAATTATTCCCGAATCATTCCGCCGCCTGGGTATCACTGTCGAACAGATCGGCGACGATATCCATATCCCTACACACGATTCATACGAAATAGATACCTTTATCGACGGTTCTATCATGACCATTGCCGATGCTCCCTGGCCGGGACTAACTCCCGACTTGCTGAGTGTTCTCCTGGTTGTAGCTACACAATCCGTAGGCAGTGTGCTGATCCATCAGAAGATGTTTGAAAGCCGCCTGTTCTTTGTGGATAAGCTGATCGACATGGGAGCTCAGATCATTCTTTGTGATCCGCACCGTGCTACGGTGATCGGTTTGGGCAACCGCTTCAAATTGCGTGGTTCCAATATGGTTTCACCGGATATCCGTGCCGGCATAGCCTTGTTGATCGCTGCAATGAGTGCGGAAGGAACCAGCCATATCCATAATATCGATCAGATCGACCGCGGATATCAGAATATCGATAAACGTTTGAATAACATAGGAGCCCGTATTACCCGGCTCTGATATTTCCTGTTATGATAAGAAAAGAAGAAGTTTTTAAGATCGGGCAGTTTGCCAAACCTCACGGGATAAAGGGAGAGATCTCGCTGGTGACGAACTGCGACTTGTTTGATGATGTAGAAGACCCTTGTATCGTTTGTGAGATGGATGGTATCCTGGTCCCTTTCTTTATCGAGGAGTACCGTTATAAGACCGATACTGTCATGCTGGTAAAGCTGGAAAATATAAATGATGAGAAAGCTGCCCGTGAATTTACGAACCGTGAAGTCTTTTTCCCGCTGGAAGATGTGGATGAAGACGATCTGGTAGGCGATATGTCGTGGGATAGTTTTATCGGATATACCGTCATTGACGAGCAACACGGGGAACTGGGTAAGATCACTGATGTGGATGAAACGACAATCAACGTTCTTTTGCAGATCGACCATAAAGGCAACGAAATACTCCTTCCGGCTGCCGAGGAGTTGATAACGGCTGCAGATCATGAAAATAAAACACTCCGGGTTTCCGTTCCCGAAGGTCTGCTTGATTTATAATAACGTTAATTAGAGTAAACAATGCCCGTGTAGATACGGTTTTTGTTACTTTTGCGTTTTAACATAAAAACATGGCACGAAAACAACGAAAGAACAATAAGAAATCATTCTGGCACCGGATCAGGTTCAAATACAAGCTGTCTTTTTTCAATGAAACGACGCTGGAAGAAGTATGGTCTTTCCGTTTGTCACAGCTCTCGGCTTTTCTTACGCTTGCCCTGTTTGCTTTTATGTTGGTGGGGATAACTTCGCTGATTATTATTAAAACACCGATACGAAACTATTTACCGGGTTACCTGGATGTAGAAATACGTAAGGAGATCATGCAGAATGCACTGCGTGCCGATTCACTGGAGCGGATGATGTCCATCCAGTCGCTTTATCTGGAAAATGTAGCCGGTATCTTATCCGGTACGATCGAGCTGGATTCTATCCGTCAGATCGATTCCCTGGCCCATGTGGATGCAAACTACGAAATACCCCGCAGTAAGTCGGAAGAAAAGTTTGTCAAGAGTTTTGAGGAAGAAGAAAAATATAACCTGACGGTGCTGAATCCGAATCCGGTTCCTACAGACGGGATCTTTTTTTATAAACCTGTCAACGGCGTGGTATCTTCGCATTATGAAGCGGATGCCCGTCATTTCGGCGTTGACCTGGTGGCTGCTCCGAAAGAAAGCGTACTGGCGACATTGGACGGTACGGTGGTATTTACCGGATTTGATCCTAATTTCGGGAATGTGATCCAGTTGCAACACAAGAACGGATTCCTTTCCGTTTATAAACATAATGAATTATTGCTGAAAGAGATTGGCGACCACGTGGTAGCCGGCGAAGCGATTGCTTTGGTGGGAAACACGGGGAAACTGTCTACCGGCCCGCATCTCCATTTCGAGTTGTGGTATAAAGGTACTCCGGTCAATCCTGAAGAATATATAGCTTTTTAAATCGATGAAAAGAACTTTAGCCATATTAGGTTCTACCGGTTCGATCGGGACACAGGCCCTGGAAGTAGTCAGCGAACATGCCGACTTATTCGAAGTGTATGCCTTGACCGCCAATAACCAGGTAGATTTACTGATTAATCAGGCACGTAAATATATGCCCGAAGTGGTCGTAATTGCCAACGAACAGAAATATCCCGAGTTGAAAGAGGCTTTGGAAGATCTGCCGATCAAGGTATGGGCGGGTTCGGATGCGATTGCACAGGTGGTACAGTCGGAGCCGATCGATATGGTACTGACTGCCATGGTCGGATATTCCGGACTGAAACCGACGATTGCCGCTATCAAAGCAGGTAAGGCGATTGCGTTGGCCAATAAAGAAACGTTAGTGGTGGCGGGTGAACTGATCACTTCGCTGGCTACAGAGCATAAAGTACCGGTCCTGCCGGTCGATTCTGAACATTCTGCCATTTTCCAGTGTTTAGCGGGAGAGTGGGAGAATCAGGTGGAGAAGATTCTGCTTACTGCTTCCGGCGGACCGTTCCGTACGAAAACGATGGAAGAACTGGCCGGGGTAACCAAAGCCCAGGCTTTGAAACATCCGAACTGGAGTATGGGGGCAAAGATCACGATCGATTCGGCTTCCATGATGAATAAAGGCTTTGAAATGATCGAAGCCAAATGGCTGTTTGGCGTAACACCAGAACAGATACAGATCGTGGTGCACCCGCAATCGGTCATTCATTCGATGGTGCAGTTTGAAGACGGCGCTGTGATGGCCCAGTTGGGTATTCCGGATATGAAGTTACCTATCAGTTACGCATTCTCTTATCCGAAGCGTTTGAAGAGTAAAGCGCCCCGGTTGGATTTCAACCAGTATTCCACGTTGACATTCGAAGAACCCGACATGAAGCGTTTCCGCAACCTGGCATTTGCATTCGATGCGATCCGTACGGGAGGAAATATGCCGTGTATTTTGAATGCTGCCAACGAGATAGTGGTCGCAGCCTTTCTACGGGATGAGATCGGATTCCTGCAAATGAGTGATGTGATTGAAAAGACGATGGAGAAATCATCTTTCATAGCAACACCTACTTATGAGGATTATGTGGCAACTGATGCCGAAGCACGCCGGGTGGCGGCAGCGGTTATGAAAACAATAACCGGAAAGTAATTTGAGGGTTATATGAGTAAAAAGAAATAAATTAATACAGACAGACAAATAGATGGAGACATTTTTAATTAGGGCGTTACAGCTCATCCTGAGCTTATCGATATTGGTCCTTGTGCATGAGTTCGGACATTTTATTTTTGCCCGCATTTTCAAGGTCCGGGTAGAGAAATTTTATCTTTTCTTTGATCCCTGGTTTTCATTGTTCAAGTTTAAACCGAAGAACAGTGAGACAGAGTACGGTATCGGTTGGTTGCCTCTGGGCGGTTATTGCAAGATATCGGGTATGATCGATGAAAGTATGGACAAGGAGGCGATGTCGCAACCTGCCAAACCGTATGAATTCCGTTCCAAACCTGCCGGTCAGCGTTTGATGATCATGATTGCAGGTGTTTTGTTTAATTTCCTGCTGGCATTGTTTATCTATTCGATGGTGCTTTATACCTGGGGCGAAACCTATCTGCCTCTGAAGAATATGAAGCATGGTATGTACTACAGTGAAGCTTTCCATAACATCGGTTTTAAGGATGGCGATATTCTTTTGAAAGCGAATAACGAAGAGTTGGACCGTCTGGACCAGGCCAGTTTCCGCAAAGTCGTGGAAGCTAATAACGTTACGGTATTGCGTGACGGAGTAGAAACGATTATTCCTATACCGGAAGATATGATGCAGCGTTTTATGCGTGAAGGAAAAGGTTTTGCCAATCCGAACCGTATACCGATGGTTGTAAAGAGCTTGTTGTCCAAAGATTCACCGGCTGCGATTGCCGGTTTGCAGGCAGGAGATAGTATTGTTGCGGTGAATGGACAGTCTACTCCCTTGCTGGAGGAGGTCGCTGAATTATTCGATCAGAATAAAGGAAAGGATATAACTCTGAACTTTTATCGTGATAATAAGGAACAGTCGGTTGTTCTCCAGTTGGATACAGCCGGAAAGATGGGAGCTTATCTGATGAGTTCGTCCGATATATATCCGACAGTGACCCGTACATATGGTTTCTTCGAATCGTTCCCTGCCGGTGCAATGCTGGGGGTAAATACCTTAAAAGGGTATATCAATGATATGAAGTATGTCTTTACGAAAGAAGGAGCGTCGAGTCTGGGCGGTTTCGGTACGATCGGAAGTATCTTCCCGACAGTCTGGAACTGGCAGGTATTCTGGATGCAGACGGCATTTTTGTCGATCATCCTGGCCTTTATGAATATATTGCCTATTCCTGCGTTGGATGGCGGACATGTGATGTTCCTGCTCTATGAAGTGGTTGCCCGTCGCAAGCCGAGCGATAAATTCCTGGAATATGCACAGATTACCGGTATGTTCCTGTTGTTCGCTTTGCTGATCTATGCAAATGGAAATGATATATTCCGTTTCTTTTTCAAGTCCTGACGTTTTTGTAAATTGATAACACTATAATGTCACTACCTTTAGCACTACTGTGCTGATAGTAGTGACATTATAGTATCAGGATACCTGAGTCTATAGTGTGGGTATATCATTTCTATGTTATAGGGAAAAGTCTGTTATTCTATAGGGAGAGTTCCGCTAGGATATAGGGTAGAAGCTGCAACCTTTTAAGGAAAAAAGTGTACGCTTTTCTTCTGAAATATGTAAGTCTTTTTTGAAACGGATAACTATCAGTCAGGAAATGGGTAGGCATCCGTTTTTTTGTTCTGTGCTATGAAGTTTGCGAACTATATGTTTCAGCCTTCAGTCTATCCTACAGCTTGAATAATAAAAACTCCGGCTGAAAGATGAACTTCTTTGTCGGAAAAGAACCTTTCAGCCGGAGCTATTGATTTTTAGATTCTGAAACAGCCTGAAGGCTGAAACGTGTAAATAAAAACTCCCTTGAGGGATGGATATTTAAACGCTGATTATACGTTTATTTTGCCAACGTTTCGTTGATAGAATCCAGGATTTTCTTGGAGTTAGCATCTGCAGCATTGATTGCCAAAGCTTGTTCCAGATATTCTTTTGCTTTCTTCATCTGAACGTCTGCTTTACCTTTTTCTGCTTCATATTTTGCAGGATCGGTAGCAGCAGCCAGGATCTTTGCACCTTCATTGTAATACATAGCTCCTAAGCTATAAAGCGCATTACCTTTATATTTAGGGTTACTTACGATCAGGACATCTTTATATAATTCTTCAGCATCGGCTACTTTGCCACCTTTCTGGGCTGCCTGTCCTTGCTTCATACAATATACATAAAGCAGTTTTTCCAGATCGGCATCACCCGGCTTTGCTTTCAAACCTGCCTCTACAGTTGCTGTAAATTCAGCAGCTTTATTCAGGTTACGCAATGCCATTGCTTTTCCTGTATAGGCATCGTCGATGTTTTTGTTCTTTTGAATTGCTAAATCATAATATTTTACTGCATCTTCATATTTCTTAGCTTGAAAAGCAGCGAATGCACAATTAAAAACACGGTCGGCATCTTCATTGTTAGTTTGCTTCAGGAACCCGTCATACTTAGTAAATGCTTCCGCATAGTTTTTAGCTTTTAAGGCTGCATCACCTTCATCACGCAGTTTATCAGCGTCTTGTGCAAATACATTTCCAATACTTAGGCAGAAAGCCAATAACAAAACAATTTTCTTCATGGTTGTTAAACGATTTAATTTTTATTATTAGATGCGCTAAGGTAGTAAGCTCTGTAAAAGTATCAAAACGATTTTACATTTTTTTTGATATAATAAAGGAATGAGACCTTAATTTAGAAACGAAGGAAAGCAGACAGATTACAAATAAAAGAAGGCATGAATATAAAGGATTGTAAATGTCGGTTATGTTCCGGACAAAGATCAGGGGCATAACCGACATTTGTTTTGGGGTTATAATACGGCAGGATAGCAGGGAAGTCCGAAGGCTTCGGCTACTGCCGGATAGACGATTTTCCCTTCTATGATATTCAGTCCGGAATAAAGGCTTTTGTCTTCTTTGCATGCCTTTTTCCATCCTTTATCCGCCAGTTCCAGTACATAAGGCAATGTCGCATTCGTCAATGCCAGTGTAGAGGTCTGGGGGACGGCGCCCGGAATATTGGCTACGCAATAGTGGACGATCGTATCGACCGTATAGACCGGATCGGCATGTGTTGTGGGATGTGAAGTCTCGAAACAACCTCCCTGGTCGATGGCGACGTCTACCAGGACGCTTCCCGGCTTCATTAATTGCAGCATCTCTTTTGTTATCAGATGGGGAGCTTTTGCTCCGGGGATCAGAACGGCACCGATCACCAGGTCCGTGTATGGAAGCTCTGTCTCGATATTGTGGGTGGAGGAATAAAGTGTTTTTACATTAGCGGGCATGATTTGCTCGAGGTAACGTAAGCGGGGTAGTGAAATGTCGGCTATTGTCACGTCGGCACCGAGTCCGGCGGCCATCAATGCGGCGCTATGTCCGACTATACCACCTCCTAAAACCAATACGCGAGCCGGTTTTACTCCCGGTACGCCTCCTAAAAGGATGCCTTTTCCACCCTGCGGTTTTTCCAGGAAGCGGGCACCTTCCTGTATCGACATACGTCCGGCAACTTCACTCATAGGGATCAGAAGGGGCAGTGTACCGTCCGGATTTTCAACGGTCTCATATGTCAGGCAAATGGAACCGCTGTCCATCATGGCAAGTGTCAGTTTTTCATCTGAAGCAAAATGGAAATAGGTAAAGACGAGTTGTCCTTTCCGTACCAATGAGTATTCGGAGGCAATCGGCTCTTTTACTTTAACGATCATTTCTGCAGTCTGGTAAACGTCGCTTATCGACGGGAGAATCTGTGCTCCGGCTTCTACATAGGCTGAATCAGGAAAACCGCTGTTTTCACCGGCTGTATGTTGTATATAGACGGTGTGTCCTCTCTTCACCAATTCTTTAGCTCCGGCAGGCGTAAGCGCTACACGGTTCTCATTGTTTTTGATTTCTTTGGGAATTCCGATGATCATAATGTTAATGTTTAAATGTTGTTATGCTGCAATATACATAAAAATATGACATTATGCTGTAAAAGAATGATTTTTATTTCTTTTTGACAATGATGGTTGATGGCTGGACTTCGCGATTGAATATAGAAAGAAGTGAAACAGTAATGGCAAAGTCACTTTGGCTTCACAAATCCTACCGGGTTGCGCGGCTTATCAGACAGTTTCTTTTGGACTTTGTTGATATTCACCTGTATTGCTGTATTTGAACGGAGTACACTGCTAAGCATAGCCACTCCCATTTCTGTAAAAACAAAAGGCATGTATTTAAGGTGCTTTCATTGTTCCATTTTTAAGGTCACAATTTGTGATCTTAAAGATTCCTCTTTAAAATAATAAGTTAAGAATATAGCAAATCTGTTCTATGGTCCGTCGGATATTACGATAGGCATAGTCTGGTTGCATCGCTTTTTCCAGGGAGATGGGGGCAGGGTGTATAGGGAATATAGCGGACAGACCTGCTTCCCGTAATTCTTTGTCTGCTGTAATATCTAGTTGTCCGGTGATGGCAATGACAGGAATCTGCTGTGAGGCTGCTGCACGGGCAATGCCGACAGGTACTTTGCCGAACAATGTTTGCCGGTCCATCTTTCCTTCTCCGGTGATCACCAGACCGGCCCCGCGAATGATCTCGTCAAAATGCAGATAATCCATAATCAGTTCGATACCCGGAGATATATTAGCTTGCAGAAAAGCGACACAACCTCCTCCCATACCGCCGCCGGCTCCTGCTCCGGGCAGATGGCCGATCTCTTTTCCGGTCGTTTCAAAAATAAGTTCAGCCAGGTGTTCCATCCCTTTGTCGAGTGCTTTGATTTGTTCTTCATTCCCTCCTTTTTGCGGACCGAATATACAGGCTGCTCCCTGCGGACCATAAAAGGGATTGGTAACATCGGTTGCTATATGAAAAGTGCAATCCTGTAATTCTGGTAATTGGTTTTGTGTGTCGATATGCCGGATGGAGGAAAGACTTTTCCCTCCTTTTTCCACCTCATTACCCTTTTCATCAGTAAAGCGGACACCCAAAGCCTGCATCATCCCTGTTCCGGCATCGTTCGTCGCACTCCCGCCCACACCGATAATAAAATTGCGGCAGCCGCGTTCGATGGCGTCGGCTATCATTTCACCCGTGCCGTAGGTGGTCGTATCCATAACATTCCCCGGTCTCAAAGGAATCAGATCCAGGCCGCTGGCAGCCGACATTTCGATGATTGCCGTCTGTCCGTCTCCCGTCATACCGTAGCTGGCCTGAATCGGTTGCATCAAGGGGTTATGCACCGGTATAGTTATGATTTTCCCTAGGGTTGCATCTACCAGCGCATCGACAGTCCCTTCGCCACCGTCGGCTATAGGTACTTTGATCACTTCACATCCGGGCAAAGTATTCTGTATCCCTTCTTCTACGGCGTTGGCGATGGAGGAGGAGGAAAGGCATCCTTTAAAAGAATCGACAGCGATAACTATTTTCATTTTCTATCTGTTTGGATGGGGTAAAGATACAAAAAAGGGCAGCTTAACCAGTAAGCTACCCTTTCTATCTGTTATCTTGTCAGGTTTTATAAACCTTGTCCGTGACAGTTTTTGTATTTCTTGCCGCTTCCGCAAGGGCAGAGATCGTTACGTCCTACTCGCTTTTCGGCACGAACCGGTTCCTGGCGCGGTTGCTGCGGAGCACGTTCTTCCGGATCATTGTTTCCGCTGATGTCGGTTTTTTCCGTACGGTAACGGCTCATGTCCTGGCGTTGTTCCGGACCAGCTTGTCTTACTTCGATACGGCGACGCTCTGCTGCGGCAGCCTGCTGCTGAGCTTGCTGTGCAGCCGCCTGGCGTTCAGCCATAGCCTGTCTTTCTTCTTCTGTCGGCTCTTCACGCACCGGGATCTGTCCGCGCATCAATACGGCGGCTGTTTTACGGTTCATGGTGTCGACCATCGATTTGAACAGGTTGTAAGATTCCAGCTTGTAGATCAACAACGGATCTTTGTTTTCGTAGCTTGCATTCTGTACCGAGTGGCGCAGTTCGTCCATTTCGCGCAAATGTTCTTTCCATGCTTCGTCGATGGTATGCAGTACGATCGATTTCTGGAATGCTTTCGTGATCGCTTTGCTTTCTGTTTCGTATGCTTCTTTCAGATTACATGAAACATTGTACATACGTTTACCGTCGGTGATAGGGATCATGATATTTTCGTACATAGCGCCCTGGTGTTCGTAAACCTGTTTGATAACCGGGTGGGCTACCTGTGTCATACGCTCCATACGGCGTTTGAATGTCTGCAAAGCCTGTTCGAACAACTTGTCACCCAACTGTCCGCCTTTCATGCTCTTGAATTCTTCCTCTGTGAACGGACTTTCCATAGCGAAAGTCTTGAACAGTTCCAGCTTGAATCCTTCGTAGTCGATTCCGTCCGAATGTTGGTCGGCAATGGCAATAGAAGTATCGTAGATCGTATTCAGTACGTCCAGACCGATACGTTCTCCCATCAAGGCGTGACGGCGGCGGGTATAGATCACGTTACGTTGTGAGTTCATCACATCGTCATATTCCAGCAAACGTTTACGGATACCGAAGTTGTTTTCTTCCACCTTCTTCTGTGCACGTTCTACCGATTTGCTCAGCATATTGTGTTCCAGTACTTCACCTTCCTTGAAGCCCAGTTTGTCCATCAGTCCGGCAATCTTGTCGGAAGCGAACAGACGCATCAGGTTATCTTCCAGTGATACGTAGAATACAGAAGAACCCGGGTCACCCTGACGTCCTGCACGACCACGCAACTGGCGGTCTACACGGCGGCTTTCGTGACGTTCCGTACCGATGATGGCCAAACCGCCTGCGGCTTTTACTTCCGGCGACAGCTTGATGTCGGTACCACGACCGGCCATGTTGGTTGCGATAGTCACCGTTCCGCTCTGACCCGCCAAAGCAACGATCTCGGCTTCTTTCTGGTGTAACTTCGCATTCAATACATTATGTTTGATCTTACGCAGGGTAAGCATACGGCTCAATAACTCGGAGATTTCGACTGAAGTCGTACCGACCAGTACCGGACGTCCCGCTTCTACCAATGCACTGATCTCTTCGATCACGGCAGCATATTTCTCGCGTTTGGTCTTGTAGATACGGTCGTTCATATCGTTACGGGCAATCGGACGGTTTGTCGGGATCACCACTACATCCAGTTTATAGATGTCCCAGAACTCGCCTGCTTCCGTTTCGGCTGTACCGGTCATACCCGACAGCTTGTGATACATACGGAAATAGTTCTGCAGAGTAATGGTAGCGAATGTCTGTGTAGCAGCTTCAACCTTTACACCTTCCTTGGCTTCGATAGCCTGGTGCAGACCGTCAGAGTAACGGCGGCCGTCCATGATACGTCCGGTCTGTTCGTCTACGATCATCACCTTGTTGTCCATCACCACATATTCATCGTCTTTCTCAAACAATGTGTAGGCTTTCAACAACTGGTTAATAGTATGTACGCGTTCGCTTTTTACAGAGTAGTTGGCAAGGATCTCGTCTTTCTTAGCCTGCTTTTCTTCTTCCGAGCCTTTGAAGTTTTCCAACTGTGACAGTTCGGAAGTGATATCCGGTAAAACGAAGAAAGTAGGGTCGTCGGAACGGCCTGTCAGCAGGTCTATACCTTTATCCGACAGTTCGATGCTGTTATTTTTCTCATCGATCACGAAGTACAGTTCATCGGTAGCTTCGTGCATATGACGCATGTTTTCCGACATGAAGTATTCTTCAGTCTTCAACATCTGGGCTTTCACACCCTGTTCACTCAGGAATTTGATCAGCGCTTTGTTACGCGGGTATCCTTTGAATGAACGGTATAATTGGATAGAACCTTCTTCTACTTCTTTCGGATCGCTGCTGGCCATCTTTTTCTTGGCCTCGATCAGCATTTTGGAACACAACTCTTTCTGTGCGTTTACCACGACTTCCACGTTCGGACGGAACTGTTCGAACAGTTGTTCTTCACCACGGGGAATCGGACCGGAGATGATCAACGGTGTACGGGCATCATCGATCAATACGGAGTCGACCTCATCGACGATGGCATAATTATGTTTGCGTTGTACCAGGTCGCTCGGGCTGATCGCCATATTGTCACGCAGGTAGTCGAAACCGAATTCGTTGTTTGTACCGAATGTGATGTCGGCGTTATAAGCAGCGCGGCGGGCATCCGAGTTCGGCTGGTGTTTATCGATACAGTCTACGGAAAGTCCGTGGAACATATAAAGCGGTCCCATCCATTCCGAGTCACGTTTTGACAGGTAGTCGTTCACGGTTACAACGTGTACACCGTTACGTGTCAAGGCATTCAGGAATACCGGCAGGGTTGCTACCAATGTTTTACCTTCACCGGTTGCCATTTCGGCGATCTTACCTTTATGCAGAACGACACCACCGAACAGCTGAACATCGTAATGTACCATATCCCATACGATTTCATTACCACCGGCTTTCCAGTGATTCAGGAAGATTGCCTTGTCACCTTCGATACGAACGAAATCGTGTTTGGTCGCCAGATCGCGGTCGAAATCGCTTGCAGTAACTACCACTTCTTCGTTTTCAGTGAAGCGGCGGGCTGTTTCTTTCATAATAGAGAAAACTTCCGGAAGAGATTCTTCCAGAACGATCTCCATCTTGTCGGTGATTGCCTTTTCGATTTTATCTACTTCAGCCCAGATAGCTTCACGTTCTTCCAGTTCTTTATCATCGATGCCTTTGCGAAGCTCTTCTACCTGAGCCCGTTCAGCAGCTACATAATCCTGAATACGTTGTTTGATTTCATCTGTTTTTGCTCTCAGTTCATCGTTCGAGAGCTTTTGGATTGACGGATATACGGCCTTGATCTTATCCACGTACGGAGTGATCTCTTTCAGGTCTCGCTGCGACTTATTGCCGAACAGCTTCGTCATAAATTCATTAAATCCCATGATATATATTAATTTATTTATTTCGTAAAGTGTTTATTTGTTGACGATCGGATTAATTTGATCACCGGAATGATATATTTCTATCAAATTCCATGCCAAAATTAATACCTGTCAAATTTTGTTTATCGAGTAGTGGGAGGTTAACAACAATATTGAATGACCGGTCAGGTCTTATCTTTTGATCGTCAACTCCCAAAGGGGTAAACTTTGAGAAGCGTTAGGTGGCCGTATCCTCAGCACATGGGTTACCGTGGGGGCTACCTCTGTGGCTTTTACTTCGCGGTAGATGTGTTCCGGCTTGATGCCGTTACCGATAAATACAAGCGGAGTAATGACTGCGTTGTTACGAATTATTTTAACTTTTTCTTTCGGATTGTCGTTGTTGATGATCCAGCTCGGTTGTAATTCGATGATCAGGTCACCACGTTTCAAGTGATGAGTACCCTGACGGAATTTAACCGTTCCTTCGTTCCATTCACCGGTTCGAAGGGCATGCTCGGTTGTTACATGCTGAACTCCGCTGAATTCCATCAGGAACTCGGCACACTTATCCTGAATCTCTGTCAGGCTGAGTTTGGCATCTTCAATAGCCTTGCGGTTCAGATAAATCTGGTTATTATAGAAACCTTTTACCCAATTGCTCTGTTGGCCGTAGATAGCCATCAAATACATGTTGAGCAGCGCTACGCAACGTTTCGGATGAAATTCGCCGCCGTTTATCTGTAGCCCGTCCGCATATTCCTCTTCACTGGTGTAATAACCGGAACCGGTAAATACGACCAATGTATTGACTAGACCGACTTTCTTGTCGATAGCATCCAGCAACTGTTCCAGGTCTTTATCCAGTTGATAGTAGGTATCCTGGATTTCACGGGTATAATCCTTGCTTAGTATCCCTTTGTAATTACCGGCATAGTACGTAACTGCCAGCATATCCGGGCAGCTTCGTGTGCCGAAAGCCCCATATTCCAGGAACTGTAATGCCAGGCGGTTGATCTCCTTATTAATGAAAGGTGTTGTTTTCAACTTTGGAAAACAATCGTTTGTCTTCTCATTAAAGGTATATTTGAATGGGATTTCATCCAGTACATAAGGAAAAGCATTATACTTGTCCAGTGGGAGGGAAGGTGTCCATACCATCTGGTCCAGGCGGGCAGACAAAGATTCTACCCCATTGTTATAACGATCTACGTACCAGGGGATTCCTTTGTAATAGGTGGTTGTAGCCCATTTCCCGTTTATGTCATCCATCCAGAATGCTCCGTTGGCAGCATGTCCTGCGGAAAGGATAGCGCTTTCAGGATCGGGAGCGATCGCAAAAACGTCGCTTCTTCCTTTGGAGGCGATTTTCAGTTCATCTCCGATCGTGGAGCTGAACATCTTTTTGGGAGAATAGTTCTCACGTGTATAATTCCCCAGATAGTCTTTATCGTAAAGGACTGAAGTTTCTTTATCGTTGTCGAAATCGTAGATTTTATTTCCGGTAACTCCGTGAAAACAAGGATTACTTCCGGTAAATAAGGTGGCGAAAGCGCTTGCCTGGTCGACATCCGTGAATTCAAATTTGATATTGTTATATACCAGACCTTCGTTCATCAATCGTTTGAAACCGCGTTCACCGAATGTATTGTAGAAATATTCGATATAATCGCCTCTTAACTGGTCTACGGTAATACAAACCACAAGTTTGGGGGTACGTTGTTGTGCCTCCAGGTTGGTAACTACCAGGATTGCGATAAGCGACGTTATTATTTTTCTCATTCGATTCTCCATCTGTTCAAATATGTGCCCGCCATCTGTATATACCGTATCCGGAACGTAGCCAAAGCGTGGCTACAAGCGGGATAAAGGCTATATTTAAGTGTTGTGGGATGAAGTACCAACCCGTCAACAGCAGCGTAAGCGCCGCAAAGTTAATAAAATGATAATAATATGCAGCCTTTCTGAACTTTTTTACTGCAAACAAAATAACAGCTACCAGGTCGAAAGGTTGTAACCACACGATCGACCAGTTTGGCCGGATGCATGGATGCGTCGATATGAAACAGAGGAAAAATAATACCGTACCGGCCACTCCTGCAAGGAAAAAGAGGATGCAGTCCACCAGGCGGAAATAGGTTTTTCTCTTCCATTCGACAAATGTGATCGACAGTACCAGCAGGAAAATAATCATGCTGCATAACATAGGGGTGAACCATTCTTTCGTACCGTTGGTGTCGTCGATCACTTCCTCCGAAAGTCGGTTTGTCTGTTTGATCAGTTTTCTTTCGCTCCCGTCTGGATTGACAATGGTTGCTTTTTCGAATTCCTCTTTCAGGTAAACCGGTAGGAACATCATTTCATGCGGCGTGGCGATCCGGTCGGTCGGACTACCCAATGCCAGGTCGCATCCGAATGTCAGCCATGAGTTATTTCGCGTACAATAATTAATAAGATTGCGGAATGTCTGCGGTTCGGGCGGATCGTTATATTTAACTTTCCCGTTTACCTGTTCTTCCACGATAGCAACCGGCCGGGTGGCACAATTATCGAAAAAGAAATTGTACCTGTAAACCGCATTCTCCGGTTGTACATTGGTGATCAGTGCATTCCATATCTTATTGATTTCTTCAGGGGTGAGGTTCAGTACCTGCTCGGTCACTTCGCTTCCCCGCATCTGATATTCTATTATATAATGTGAGAAATTGTACGCAGCCAGTTTATAATCCGTTTCCCCTTTCGTGAAGCGATAAATGAAATTGGGTTTTGAAAAGTCGAAAATACCATAGTTGAATACGACATCGAGCTTATGCAAAGTATCTATTACCCGTATGGCTGTATGTCCGTACAGGGTGTAGACTTCATCATCGGATGGAGCTGCCGTCAATATGCTGATCTGCGCTTCGTCGCTTAATCTGTTTTGCGCCTTTGCCGGGATCAGGCAAAGGAGCAGAAAAAGCAGAAGCAAGTTCTTTTTCATACGATAAATTTTTATCGCACAAAGGTAAAGCTATTTTTTAAATAGAGAAACGATCCATAATAAAACGATGGCACCGATAGTCGACATGACCAGGCTTCCGATGACTCCGTTCACACTCAATCCCAGCAGCCCGAATATCCATCCGCCCAATACACCGCCAATAATACCAACTATCAGGTTTACAATCAACCCGAATCCACTTCCCTTCAATATCTTCCCAGCCAGAAAACCGGCAAGGATACCAATAATAATCGAACCTATAATTCCCATAATAACCTAATTTAGTGTTGTTATTAATAAACAAGGGATCGGGGACTTATGTTTAAACAAATGAATCGGTTGAGAGTCGATCTGTTCTTCTTTTTGTCAAAATGATATTTCATCTGTTTCATTACTTGGATATATGAATCCGGGGACGAGTGAAGGCTTTTTTAGACGATTCTCTGGTAGTTTTCTTATGTCTTTTTGTTGATAAAAAAAAGGACTGGTCGATGAATATAGCAGTGATGTATATATTGTTGTGACTTTATGTTCTGGTATATCGGTTTTCGGATGATTTGTGAAAGATGATTTTGTGCCATGTCTAAGAGTGGTCTGTGGTAAAAATATGCCTGAAAGCATAAAATCCAGAACAAAAAAACATACCAACTTCTCGATATTAAAGGTTCTTTAACACGTTTTTCTATTAAAACGAACCCCCTTCTCATTTAAAATGAAAAAAAACTCGTTTAAAACGAGATGGGTTTTTTGTTTAATCCAAATTTAGTTAGATAAAAAAGCGGGAATAAGAGAGATGAATGTTAATTAATGTGTATATATATTCGCTAAAACAGTTATTCCGGATAATGTGTATGTAAGTATATTTGTGTACTGTGAATCTGTTTGATATTAAAATATGGTTATAAATATCTTTTTGCAAACTTATATGAAAGGGTATATAGTAGGCGTCATTTTAATGGTTTATCATTTTTTTCTCTAATCTGATAACCAAGCGCACGGACACTTTCGATACTTAAGGGGATGGATGCTGATTTTAAATTTTTTCGTAAGCGGATGACTGTTTTATTAATATTGGTATTTGCCGTATCTTTATTGTGCCAGATAACTTCTTTTATTTTCTCATAACTTTGATAATAGTCCGGACCGTCTAACAAAAAGAGAAACAGTTTAAGGCGATATTCTTTTAGCTGAAAAACTATTTCTTTTTTCTTTCTGATCTCACCTGTATTCTTATTAATGAAAAGATCATCCGTTATTTGTATTTCAGAATCAGATTTTGGGGGAAACTCTTCTATTGGACTGGGACCTATAGCCTTGACTACGGGTAACGGGGTTGATTCGATTTCTGTATATGATGTAAATTCATTGCTTGCAGGAAGTGCCAATTTGCTTGCACGTAATTTTATTTTTATGCACCAAAGAGTAAATAAAACAAAACATGTAAATAATGTAAAGTGAACTAAAATAGTTAGTGTAAAGATCGGTGTCTTTTTGAACAAGTAACTTAACGGATATTTTATATATCCATTTAATTGTATCTCGAAGTTCATTGCCGGAATCGTGATGTTGATAGGTAATAAAGATTGCGAATCGTGAAGAGGAAGTCCGTTAGGTGTGCTAATTTCTTTATGAACAATATCACCAAGTTTCCCCTGATAAGAAACTGCTGTCTGGACTGTGATACCTTTTGCGAACAAATCGGCTTGCAGCATACTATCTAAAACGAAAACATTTATTGGGTTCTTTTTCATTAGGAATAACTGAGAAGCAATAAACTCCTTATCATCAATGCTCATATTCCCTGAGTGACTATCTGTTTGCTTTTTATATAAAGTGAAACCTTTTGTTGTTTCAACTCTTATTGAATCATTGCTCATGCGAAATGTTGTAGGAGGTTTAATTATTCTATTATATCCCTCAATTCTTATATTCCGATCACTTTTTACAACATCTTCAAATATATGGCTAATCACTATGTTTTCAACATCTTTAGTTCGTTTCAAAGAACTATTGATTTCAAAAAAGAGTAATATTGCCATTGCAATAGACAGGCATATACTAAAAGATATAGAAGCGTTGTATTTCATTCTATCTTTATTTTTAGAGCAAAAGTAGCTTTTTCCATGGATGGACAATGGAACTTTCATATAAAAGATGTTTTTTAAGGGGTGTCCCTAAAGTGTCCCTGTTCAAATTACTCCCGTTTAAAATCTTCATCTACATTTGAGGAAAATTTAAATGTATGTTATGAAGACGATTTTTAAAATTACAGTTTGTGCAGTATGTTTAATAGCTACCTGTTTAGGTAGTCGACAGGCAGATAATAATGTATCAGAGTTTGTCAACAGTAATATAGAAGCTCTTGCAACAGGAGAGCATTCATCGACAGCCTATTGTTATGGGTCAGGTTCTGTTGATTGCTACGACGGGGATTGGGTTGAAATAAAAATTGAAGGATTAGGCCTTGAATGAACAATGAAACATCTCCTATACATATTAATAGGTATTAGCTGCCTGATTGCCTGTACGAGTTCCCCGGATTTGCACTTTCCCCGGTACTCGCACTTTGCCAAAACCCAGGCGCTCAGTGCACAGGTGATCAACCTGGATACTATCCTGTTCCGTTACCCATTCCGGGTAACGGTCAGGGATAGTGTTGCCGTTGTAATGGATCTGCATAATATAGATCACTATTTGCATGCGTTTACCTATCCGGGATGGAAACATGTCGCCTCATTCGGCAGTCGTGGAGAAGCACCGGAGGAGATGTTGTCAGTGGCAAACATTCAATTCAACTCGTTAGATTCTTTGTGGGTACTCGATCCCAACAAGATGGAAATTACACGTTGGAAAATATCTCTTTCTACCGGTTCAGCAGAGCGGGTAGAGGAGATTAAATTAGACAAGAAATTAGTCCGTTCACTAGACTTTCACACGATGGAATCGGGCTTTTTGATCCCTGACTATATGGGAGAGCATCGTATTTGGGAAGTCGACAGCAACGGTAAGCCTATAAAAAGTAGTGGCGAAATCCCCAGTGAAGCTGCCAACGAAGAAACTGTTCGCCCGGCATTAGCCCAGGCATGGCGAAGTTTCATAGATTATAATCCCGAAAATGGTATATTAGCTATGGCAACACAGTTGGGAGAAGCAATCGAAATCTATAACCTTAAAGACAGTACACATAAGGTATTGTACGGTCCGGCAGGAGAACCTCAATTCCAAACAGGAAAGGACGGTTCAGGTATTCCTAACGGAATTATGGGTTTCAATGACATAAAGGTGACAAGTAAATATATTTATGCTGTATTTCAGGGCATTAAATTCAAAGACAAGCTAGCTGTCTATCAACGGGGAGAACGGCCGGAAGACGGAGGCAGGTTTATCTATGTGTTCGACTTTCAAGGGAATCCGGTGCAGAAATACACTCTTGACCACGCGATATATGGCATTGATATAAACGAAGAAACGAATACGATCGTTGCCACTGAAGTGAAAAGCGATGATCCGATTATCGAATTTAAAATGTAGCAAAGGGTATGAAAGCCTTGAATCTATACATATTACTAGTATTAACTATCTTTTTCTCTTGCCGGAATAAACAGAAAGAGGAGAAAAAACAGATTGCGCAATTGGTGAACGAATGGCAGGGAAAACAAATTGTATTCCCTGAAAACCTGACCTTCACTCGTTATCTGACAGATACTACGGATTTCCAAATTCCGGAATCAGATTATAAGGTATTAATATATGTAGATTCCATTGGTTGTACCAGCTGCAAATTACAACTGCATAAATGGAAGGAACTGATCGAGTATACCGATTCGGCCACACAGGGAAAGGTGCCTTTCCTTTTCTTCTTCCATCCCAAAGATACGAAAGAAATACGCTATCTGTTGAAACGAGACGGCTTCGACCGTCCGGTCTGCATCGACTTAGAGGATCAACTGAATAAATTGAACAAGTTCCCGGCAAATATGACTTTCCAGACATTTCTGTTGGATAAAGACAATAAAGTGGCTGTATTAGGAAATCCGGTACACAACACGGCGGTGAAAGACCTATATCTGAAACAGATCACCGGCAAAGACAATCCGAACAAAAATATCCCAAAAACAACAGCCGAAGCAACACAGACAGAAATCGACTTCGGTACTTTTGGAAAATCGGAAGTAAAGGAAACAACCATAGAAGTAAGAAACATTGGGGATAATCCCCTTGTGATAGTGGACGTAAGTACCACTTGCGGCTGCACAGCAGCGACCTATGACAAACGACCTGCGAAACCCGGAGAAACCCTTCGGGTGGGAATTAAGATGACTCCGAAAGATAGTGGATTTTTCGATGAAGTCGTTACAATCAAGTACAACAGTATTAACAATCAACCTGTCAAAGCAAAGATAAAGGGGAACGTTCAGTGATCGAACAAATGGGAGTTTGCTGCATCCCGCAAGAATGTACAAGCAAACTCCCGGAGACCCCAAAAAGGAGGTGTATGATGGTAATATAACCGACAAAACAGAATGCTACAGGTAACATTCGACTATCTAATCCAAATAGAGTAGGCAAAGATAGAAAATAGCCTGATTAAATAATGATTTAAACAAACAATTAAACAGATACGAATATGAAAAAGTTATTAGGTATCATTGCTATCGCAGCTATAGCTGCTGCAGGCTGGAATTTCAGCCAAAGTCAGAACGAAGTGGAACTGTCAGACTTGGCACTGGCTAATACGGAAGCATTAGCTCAAGGTGAATTATTACCAGGCGGAAACCGATACATAGTCCGTGTACACCCTGGCGGATCAATATCTGGCGGTGATGTACATGTTGAAATAGATTGCGATCCAGGTGGCAGCAGTATTTGTACTAAATAAGACCAATTCCATAAGGGTGTGTCAGGCTTTTTGACACACCCTTATTATATCACATTTTCATTTTATTAACTCAAATTCATTCTTATGACAATGAAATATATTGTGCTCTCATTATCAATAATATTATTATACTCATGTTCTAAACAAGAGCCAATAAATGATATTAAAAAACTTGTATTTAATGAAGATGTTAATCCAAATATATTCAACACTCTTACATACAAGTTCATTCCATTGGAAACAAATGATAGTTGCTTATTCAGTGAAATCAGAGAAATAAAAATTGTTGATAACAAAATATATATTATTGATGACAAAAGAAGTAAATTATTAGTATTTGATATATCCGGTAAATTCATCACCCAAATAGGCAATTTAGGAAATGGACCTGGAGAATATGTGGCACCTTCAAACTTCAATATTGACAAAGAAAAACAAATTATCACTATTGCAGATGTAGGTCTAAGCAAACTTTTATATTACGACTTGAATAATTATCAATACATAAATAGTCTAAAAGCATTCTATTTTTCTAATTGTAGCTGGTTGCCAGATGGAAATATAGCTTGGGCAAAAGAAAATTGTTATGATTCAGGTAAAAGGGATCCACATTATGTAAAAATAACAGATTCTAATTTAAACACTATCAATTTATTATATCCTACGGATTTTAAACCTGAGTACTTAATGGTTGCCGGATCTTTTTTTTACACATTCAACCAAAATAGTTTTCTTAATTTACCTTTCATTCCAACAATCTATAAAATAACTCCTCAAAAAATAACCCCAGTTTATGAATTAGATTTTGGCAAACAAAAATTCGCATCAATGGAATGGTTAAAAAGAGAGGCTGAAAAAAATTATTATGGAACAATATCCAAAACAGAATATATATCTGCACAAACAATAAAAGAAACAGATGACTATATTTGTGTTGTATATTATGCACAAGGTCTAAATGCATATATCGGTTTTTATAATAAAAAAAATGGAGAATCTTTTAAACTAAAAGGTTCTGATTTCGCAAGATACACTAATTTACATGGACTAAGCCAAGTCAAAGGCACATATGACGACTATTTTGTATTCATGATACAATCCAGCATATTAACAACATACAACAGTTATCCATCAGAATTAAAGCCTGTCGTTGAAAAAATAAAAGAAGATGACAATCCAATAATTTGCCTATTAAAGTTCAAATAAAAATTACATACTTAAATAAACACTATTCATATGAAATATATATTACTATTTTACTCATTTTTATTTATGACATTTTCATGTCAAGATAAAATGAACATCAAAGATTATAGCATACTTATAAAAACAGATAAACAACTAAACGGTAAAATTCAATTTTCAAAAGATGAGTCTTGTTATTTTTATGATTTAAAAATAATGAATAATTTTTACTTATTTCTTGACGAAAGATCAGACACCGTACTTAGGGTATACAAACAAGGTAACATATCTTATCCTTATGGAAGTTTGTGTAGAAGTTCTGAAAAAGATAAGTTATGGATGCCTTTATTCACAAAAGAAACACATAACTATTTAAATAATACAGAGATCACATTTTTGGTCGACAACAATCAATATTATAAAAGCATAACTCTAAACAACAAAAACAGCAATATAAAAATAAACATATCTAAACTATTTGACCTAAAAAACATGTTTTGTCGTGATTTTAATATCACCTCTAAAGATATTTATGCCATCCCTGTAAGTCGATATAATAAAAATTCTTATTTTTTTTTCAATCCAGATTCCGGCTACTACTGGGTAGATCCATCATCTTCAATCGAAGAGATAATGCCAAAAGACAATCTGTCATACACAAATACTATTTGTCTGAACGAAAGTCAAAACACAATTGTTTCTGCTTATCGCTTTACCAATTATGTATCTTTCTATGGATTAGACGGAACATTAAAGACGACCGTTAAATTTGGAGAAACACCTGTCATCCCTATAATAAATCCTGACCGGGATGAAATAGATGTCAGAAATACTCCTAAATGCTTTACCTATATTTGCGGATCCCCCCAATACGTATACTGCTTATATGATGGTTCTTCTGATTTCACAGTTCCCTCAAAGATAGCTGTTTTCCAATGGAATGGAAAACATATAGTCACTTGGCAGGCAAACCGTAATCTACAGGCAATAGCTGTAGATAAAAATGATAAGTATATTCTAGCCATAGCATCCAACAAAGATGGACAAGATATTATCAAATATGACTTAGAATAATAAACCATGAAAAATCTTTTTACAAAAAGTTTAAATATCTTATTAGCAGCTTTTCTAATAGCTTGTAATACACAGAATGATAAAAAACTGGAACAAGCTCTTGATAATGCTAAAGAAAACCGGCAAGAACTTGAAAAAGTACTTAGCCATTATGAAAAGGATTCGCCAAAACTCGCCGCTGCTCGTTTCCTGATTGAGAATATGCCCTATCATTTCACGCAGGAACAATATTATACTTCTTCCGGGAAAGAACAATATCGACCGGACATTATAAATTTCGACGGATTTCAATCCATAAAAAGTCACTGTGACTCATTAACAAGAAGAGGATACAAAATCAAAACGCATAACAAATACGATATATCGACACTTGACAGCCGCTTTCTTATTGACAATATAGAACTAGCTTTTACTGTCAGGCAAAAACCATGGGCAAAAAATGTTTCATTCAATGATTTCTGTAAATATATCCTCCCCTACCGCGCACAATGTGAAGAGGTTTCTCATTTGAGAAAAGAAATTATGGAGCGTTTCGTTCCCATACTTGATTCAGCTAAAGTAAAAACCCCTCTAGAGGCATGCATCGTACTTAATGAGCATCTGAAAGGCATTATGAAATATGGACATACCGGTCTTCCCTTCTATCCGACCATTGACGAAACCTACCTTTCCGGAATCAGCCAATGCGAGGGATTATGCAATCTGGGTACTTTTATAATGCGGGCTTGCGGCATTTCGGTCACAGTAGAACAGACAACCTGGACTAAAATGGACTTGGGGCATAGCTGGTGTGTAGTTTTAGACAATGGAAAATTTTATAGCTTCGGACCGGGAGAAGATCAGCCCGACATACATGCCCGCTCTTTTTCAGAAGTCAGACATCGACGACCTGCTAAAGTATATCGTTCACGTTTTGATCCGGACTTTTCTATTATGGACAGAAAAGACGACGGATATGTTACTACTCTAAAAAGTCCTCTAATTTATGATGTAACCAATGAATATCTGGATAAAACGACATCGATAAAAGTTTCCGTCGACAAAAACAACAGAAAAAAAGGAAAATCAAATCAAGTCTATTTATGTACTTACAATCACTATGAATGGTGCCCGATAGCGATCGGACATAGAAAAGATACCGTTTGTTATTTCGAAAACGTTGTTGGAGATAACATCTTCATAGTTGCCGATTCACCAGATGGGAGCAAATTGAGAAATATTACTACTCCCTTTTATACGGATAAAGACGGAAATATTCGTAAATTTATCCCTCTAAAAGAACATAAACAAACATTCACATTGAATAAACGTAAGAAAAAACCGGATCAAGTACATACGCTATACTTCTGGGATACAGAGAAAGACAGGTTTACCCCATTAGAATATGTCAGTTCAACTGATACTACACAAACATACGATCAAATACCAGCAAATGCATTACTATGGTTCACTATTCCGGAAAGGATCGTCAACCAACGGATATTTTTTATTGAAAACGACAGTATAAAAAACTATTAATTCGATGAAGGAGATTACAGCATTATGAGATCCTATCTATCTACAACTATTATACTATATCTGTTCCTTTTGTTGGGATGCGACAACACGAACAAGAGACAATTGGAATTAGCCTTACAAACTGCAGGAAATAACCGCCAGCAACTTGAAA
>OMGR01000125.1_pt1 | contig 68622 bp, 59 predicted proteins | sample 1646061 | NCBI WGS metagenome assembly OMGR01 (sample SAMN05578583, study PRJEB25193) | human gut metagenome | biome: Human Microbiome; feature: human-associated habitat; material: feces | host: Homo sapiens | place: USA:Birmingham | reverse complement strand
CTATAAATCAACTTTTTGTTCTGAAGCTGTATTATACGGTGGCGAAAAAGTAACTCACTTTACAGTAACTGTCGACAGTGTACGTAAACTGGTTTATACTCCGGAAATCTTCGCTGTTGAACTGAACATCGACGGAACAAAGACTATGGCTATCGTTAAAGATATCCAGTTCCAGGCAGTAACCGATGCTATCATGCACATCGACTTCATGGAAGTTTCTGACAGCAAACCGGTAACAATGGAAGTTCCTGTTGTTCTGGAAGGTCACGCCGAAGGTGTTAAAGCCGGTGGTAAGCTGACATTGCGTATGAGAAAGCTGAAAGTTAAAGCTATCTATACTCAGATCCCTGAAAAACTGACTATCAACGTTGATCACCTGGGCTTAGGTAAGTCTATGCAGGTGGGTGCTTTACACTTCGAAGGTCTGGAACTGACAAATGCAAAGAACGCTGTTGTTTGCGCCGTTCAGTTGACTCGTGCCGCTCGTGGTGCTCAGGCTACTGCTGGTAAGTAATCTGAAAAAGATAATACCAAATAACGTGAGGGAGGAATATTCAGGAGAATGTTCTTCCCTTTCTTATATTATATAAATAATGCAAGAATCATGAAATATCTGATAACCGGACTTGGTAATATAGGCTCTGAATACTGGGGCACACGGCATAACATCGGTTTCCGTGTCGTGAATGCTTTGGCTGAAGAAGCCGGAGTGCCTTTCACGGAAGAGCGTTACGGGGCAGTTGCCCGGATGCGGGTGAAGAACTGCGAGTTGATCCTGCTCAAACCGAATACATTTATGAACCTGAGCGGAAATGCCGTCCGTTACTGGTTACAAAAAGAGAATATTCCAGTGGAGAATCTGTTGGTGGTAGTAGATGACCTGGCTCTTCCCTTCGGCACTTTACGTCTGAAACCGAAAGGTAGTGATGCAGGACACAACGGATTGAAGAACATACAACAACTCCTGGGAACACAGGAGTATAACCGTCTGCGTTTCGGGATAGGCAGTGACTTTCCCCGCGGCGGACAAATAGATTATGTATTAGGCAAGTTCCCTTCTGAAGAACTGGAACTGATGCCGGAAAAATTGAAACGGGCCATCGAGATCGTCAAGAGCTTCTGCCTGGCAGGGGTACAGATTACGATGAACCAATACAATAATAAATAGTTGACAGATGACGGTTGACAGATAGGCTTCGCACTCCTATCATCAATAACTGTCAACTGTCACTTGTCAACTGTCAACTGAAATTGTTATGAACGAAGTAAGAATAGATAAATGGATGTGGGCTACCCGCATCTTCAAAACCCGGACGATCGCAGCAGAAGCTTGCAAGAAAAGCCGGATCATGATAAACGGTGTCACCGTAAAACCATCCCGTATGATCAAGGTGGGAGAAGTGATTCAGGTACGTAAACCGCCTGTGACTTTTTCCTTCAAAGTATTGGCATTGACAGAACGCAGAATGGGTGCTAAACTGGTGCCGGAATATCTGGAAAATGTCACGACTCCGGATCAATACGAAATACTGGAGATGAATAAGATATCCGGTTTCGTAGATCGCGCCCGTGGCTTAGGCCGTCCGACCAAGAAAGATCGCCGTGAAATGGAGCAGTTCACTGATCCGGGATTGATGGATGATGGTTTCGACTTTGATTTCGATTTTGATTCGAATGATGAATAATAAAAATAAAGGACAAAGTTCAATTATTGTCAAAATCGAACCTATTCAGATCGTATTAGGGGACGCAGATGACGCAGAATACGCAGACGCTCGCAGACTTTTTATTTTCAATATATTATCTGCGTTTATCTGCGCTCGTCTGCGTCATCTGCGTTCCTTAATACAAACTGGATATATAGCTCAAATCTTTCTATAACTGTTTCTCTTCTGTCAACAATTTCCCCTCATCATTCCATGTCCGCCAAACCCCACTCTTCTTTCCGCGGGTGTAGAACATTTCAAAACGCATGACACCTTTGTCATTCCAGATACGCCAGGGACCATCTTTCTCACCATCTTTATAAGAAGCCAGACCGATCAGTTGCCCTGCCTCATTATAGGTTCGCCACTCCCCATGAAAAACACCATGATAATACGAGCGGACCTCCGCAATCTTCCCATCGGGGTAATAGATTACATACGTACCCTCCGGACGCCCATCTTTCAGATACAACTCCATCTTCAGCATACCATCGTCATAAAACTCCGTATAACGACCCGTATAAGGCGTTGTCTGTGTTTCGTCCGTATAATACTGACCTTCACTAAGTACCAGGTCCTGTGCCTGGATAGCAAAGGTACTTCCGGCAACCAATGTAGATGTTAATAGCAATTTCTTTATCATTTGTATATGTTTTTACAGTTCTCACCCTCCTGTAAGAAAGGTAAAAGGGCACAGGAAAATGTAACATATCCCGGGCCCCTGAACCATTATTCAAAAATTCGAGTAAGAAACAATCTGATTAATAAGCTGTATTCTGTGGGTCCCAGTTAGCCCATCCGGTTGTCCAGTCATTCGTTCCGTCGAAGGCGCCTTTGTAAGTAACCTTATCGAAGAAGTTGTCAGACAAAACAGAATCAGAGAAATCCGCACCACCGATCTTGTCGACTACCACTGAAGAATAATCAGCGTTTGTTGCGATCAGGTCGTTGCTGGAAGCATATACCTGATTTTTCAAATTCTCTGTTTCGAAATAGCTCTTGCTGTCATCATCCTTAAAGTTTTCCCACATACCGGCAAAGATCACATTCTTTACTGTAGCACCGGCATTTGCATTCTGCAGGTACAGACCATAAGGCCAACCAGTGAAGACAGAGTTGTAAACATTCAAAGAAGAGTTACGGCGAATATGCATAGCAGCCTGGAACTGTCCACCCTTCGCACCATTAGCTGCATCATCCGTTGTATAAAGGATTTCACTTTCCGCTTTACCAGCTGACTCGCCATAGAACGGACCGATCAGCGTTACGTTAGAGAAAATAGGCTTCGTAATAGGCTCGTCTCCAGAGCCATTCGCATCGTTGTCCGACTCAAAACCGTTGGACTTGGAGGTATCGGCAACCTTCGGATCACGAACACCCAGCAAGAACTGCAATTTTCCAGTATAACCGTAATCCGTATCGAATTCATCATCCCAACCTTTATAAGCAATCAGGTGTTTTGCATTCACCGTTCCGCCAAACCATTCGAAAGAATCGTCACCACAATAAGATACCTGGATATATTCCAGTGTCGTTCCGTTACCGACTCCACCACAAGTCAGACCATTGATCTCTTTATTCGGTTCCAACGGATAACCGGCAAACTCGATACGTACATACTTCACTATACCGGAATTATCTTCAGGCTTGTTTCCACCATAATGAGTACGCGGACCACCTTCTATCTGCGGATCATTTGCATTAACCGGAGCATTACCACATAAGATCAAACCACCCCAGTCGCCATAAGCACGTGAACCGGCAGGCTGGTTCGAAGTAAAGACAATCGGTTTATCAACCGTACCTTCGGCTATAATCTTGCCCCCCGGTTCAACGATCAGAGAACCTTTTGTGGCTTTTTCCCCTTTGATCACCGTACCCGGTTCGATAGTCAATGTTACACCGGAAGGCACATAGACATATCCTTTCAACAAATTATTATCCACAGCACGTAGAGTCATATCGGAAGGAATATCTCCTTCCAGCGTTACGTCTTGGCTTTCCGGAGCATCGGCATCAACCGTGACAACACAAGTTGCCGTTTTACCACCGTCGTCAGTCTTAACAGTTATAGTAGCCGTACCTTCTGCTACAGCCGTAACCGTTCCATCGCTAACGGTAGCTACTTTATCATCGGAAGAAGTCCAGGTCACACTTGTCGTAGTAGCATCCGAGGGAGTAATGGTAGGAACCAACTTGGCTGTCGATCCCGGTTTCAACGACAAGGTCGTTTTATCCAATGCAACCGCAGTAACACTGATTGTCGCCGAGTCGTCATCGTCGCTACAAGCTACGTTTCCAAACATTGTGGCTATGCATAATAAGGCAGCCACACCTTTCAATAAAAACTTGTTCATAATAATAAACTAATTTAGTTTGTATATAAGTGACATTATTTAAAATTTAACCGATACGCCCAGATTAACAGTCACGCCCGGACGGTAGCTGCGAACCAACTGCTCCACTTCCCGTTTCGCACCGGAAGTTTCCGTCAGTTCCAGAAACTGTTTATACTCAATCTTCGAGTTCAACAAATCTTTGATACCCCCTTTAATCTCCACATACTTGCCCACTTTCTTCGAGAAACTCAAATCCAATGCGTTACGTGGCATTTCATAGATATCAGGGATATCGTCATTCGGGTTCTGGGCAGGGACACCCACTGTTTCGATACGCTTTCCGATGCGGTTATAGAGCACGGAAGCAGAAAAACCTTTATCTTCCAGTTGGTAGAATAACCCTGTATTGATCAGATAAGGAGACTGTCCCTGCATCGCCCGGTCGCGCTCAAAAGAGCCTTCGGCAAAATAGACCTTACTATGAATATAGGCGCCATTGAACACCAGGCTCAGGTTTTTCAACCCGATAAAATCCAACTGCTTCTTAATATCCACCTCCACACCAAAAGCCCTGGCATGATCGGCATTGTGATAGGTGTACTGCAAGCCGGAACCTGCTTCACTATACGTCTGCTCGATCGGGTCTTCAAAATATTTATAGAATCCCCCTATCGTCACCGTCTCACCTGTCGACGGGTAAAACTCATAACGCACATCAACATTATTGGTATAGGCATTCTTTAAATTGACATTCCCGGTAATATTGGCATCTAGTGCAAAGTCATAATACACGTAAGGCACCACTTCACGAAATTCGGGACGGTTGACCGAACGCCCGTAAGCGACCCGCACCTGTTGTTTATCAGTCAGGCTATAGGCAACATTCAGGGAAGGAAAGAACTCGGTCGAACTTTGGTCCAGATGGACTGCTTTGATGCCATCCGATTCATAGCCATCCAGTTTCAGCTGGTAATATTCCATGCGGACACCGATATTCGCATTCAGTTTCTCTCCATAATTCAACCGGGCTGCCACATAAGCTGCCCCCAGCAAATTCTCAGAAGTATAAGAGTCGCTTTTATTGGTGCTTTCCTTCATATAAATACGGTTTTCGGAAATATTCTCATCCGAAAAGATCGAACTGTAATCCCACTCTGCAAAGCGGTTATATCCACTTCCCAAAAGATTGTAGAGAAAACGGCGTGCTTCAAACGTGCGGTCTTTATATTCCCCATATACACCAGCATTCAAGACGGGTTTGAAAAGCTCCGACACACTGAAAGTATGCTCGTAATTCGTTCCGAGGGAGAAACTGTTATCCGTCAGATCCTGATAATAGCGGGTCGGGTCAGATACATAATATTTAAGTTCGTCATCCTGCTTCCTTTCCATCGACTTGACCACTTTACGGTCCGGCTCCTTGTAGGCGGCATAAGCATACCCCACTGTCCAGTCCAGCTTGTCGGCTTCGTCGTGCCATTTATGTTCGCCGCTCAACTGACCGGCATAGGTGGTACGTCCGGTGTAAAGTGATTCCCATTTCCGGATATTCTCTTCAGAATAGTAATCTGTACCCTGGCGTTGGGAAAGCGAAGAAGTTCCCCGCTGGTTGAAGAAGTTACGGAACTCGAACTTGTTGTTCCCGTTCAGGAAAGACCAGTTGAACAAGGCACCGAGCTTGGTCGTATTCTTATACTGCACATCGTCGTATTTATAACGGTAAGACGATTGGTCGTTCGTCATATCATACGACAGATAGTTATTGTTCTTCATCTCGTAATAATCGTAACCCGTACTGTAATTCACGTTCGTTATATTACCGATCCGCCAGTCACCCAGGCCGAAAAGGCGGTTCATGGTGAAAGTCAGCTTCTGCTCCGGGAGTGCCGTGAAATGGCTGATATCCCACCCCGTATTCACCCGGCGGGTAAATGTAGCAGCGTCGGAAGTACTTACATCGTTCAGGTGAGCAGGTGCATTGGGAGGTAGCGTGCGTTTTCCGGCACCAAAGCCCAGATAATCGACCGCATGCCCTTTCGTCAACTGGAAATCGCGGAAAGTTGCATTTGTATTAAAACCCAGTTGATAAGAGATATTGAAGGTATTCCCTTCCGGCACATTCTTCGTCAGCAGGCGGACGAAACCACCCGAGAAATCAGCCGGTAACTCTGCCGATGGACTTTTATAGACCATCATATTATCGATCAGGGAAGAAGGCAACACGTCAAAGGAAAAAGCACGGCTATCCGTTTCGCTCGATGGTGTGGTGGCATTGTTCAGCCACACATTATTATAACGCTGTGCCAGGCCGCGGACAACAATGAAACGGTCGTCCACGATCGTAATACCGGGGATACGGCGGAGCACCTCGGCGGCATCGCTGTCCTGCGTCTTGCTGATCTGCTGGGCAGATATTCCGCTCACTACGGGAAGGCTTTTGCGAACGGTATTCAGTACGGCTGTTTCTGTCCCCAGTTTTCGTTGGGCCACTACCACAACGTTTTGCAGTTGGAGATCGGCATCCGATAGTTCGATACGCACGACTGCTTCCTGATGAGCTATCACAGCCACATCTTTTATGATTTGCGTTTTATAAGATACATAAGAAGCGACCAGTGTATATTTACCCGGTTGTACCTTGTCGATACGGAAATTTCCGTCTATATCCGTTATAGCTCCGATTGTCGTTCCTTCGATAGAGACAGTGGCACCAATCAGTGATTCCTTGAATTTAGCATCTGTCACGGTTCCGCAGATAACACCCGTTTGTGCCCGGGCCGTCAGCGCAAGAAAACTTCCAAACAGCAGGAGAACCAACATCAACAGTCCTCTCTTTTCACGCTTATTTCTCATTCCTTTACTTGTTGTTACATTTATTTGCCGCAAAAGTAGAGGCGCGATGTTTCAGCCAAATTTAAAAGAGATGACAATACGGTAACGGTTATTACAATTCGTTGACAGAAGAAAAGGTTGACTAAAAGGGAAGAATACGTGTCATCATTAGCTAGAGCCGTAAACTCATACGATCAGGTATTGGTTATAGTAACAGGTTATATCTATTCCCCCCTCTCGAGAGGAGAATAGATACTCCGGATACGATCAGATATCTTCTCCGGAAATAATCGTCGATGCAGAAGCTCCATTCGGATACATCGCATTGAAATCGCTTTCAGATACCGGATCGAACCACAATTCAATGATAATACGAATAGACTGGCTATTGCTCAGGCGCGCCTTCAACGATTCGATCATAGAAACCACCGCCCCATGTACATCGATCGGCCAGCCCGTCAACGTTTCCTCCTGATCTGCAGCCATTACCCGTGCCTTACGGATCGTCGTCTTCACAAAAGTCTTCGTCGTCACCCCGGGAATGATCGCATTCTCATAAGCAGCCATCGACATTGCCAGCTGCGGATACAGCACATCCATCGTCTCTGCATCGCCGATGATCAGTTCATCCCTGACGCCAACGATATCACCGCTGTCAGCCGCTTCGTCAGCCCGGATAACGGAAGAATTAGTTACCACCTGCAAATCAGCAGGTACACCGCCCGTTTCATCAGCAGGCGACTCGGAACAGGAAAGCAAGATTACCGACAAAAAACCTAACGACAGTTTTCTTACCAAAGAGTAGAAATTCGTTTTCATAACAGAGAGTATTTAAAAGTGAACACACAAAGAAAGCATAATTATCAATAGCTTCCACCCTACATCTTCTTAATTTAACAAAAAACATGTCTATTCCCTCTTTTAAGCGTTATTATTCAGATCCATTTTATACTCATTTTGATTTTCAATAACACTCACCGTTCCTGTTTACAAATATTCTGTTATATTTGTACCGACTAGGAGATCACAACATTTGCATATAAAAAATACTACATTCCGATGAAAAAAAACTACATTATTCCCTTGCTCATTTTGCTGGGTATCTGTCACCTGTTCCCTATCCACGGTGAAGATCTGAAATCCCGGCAGGACAGCCTGATACAATTGCTGGCAAAAACATCAAACACCGGTCCCCGTCTGGAAGTCCTTCAGGAACTCTCTTTCCTCAGTCTCGACGACTCCACCGCCTCCGAATGGCTCACCCAGATGCTCAAAGAAGCGAAAGAAGCCAACATTCCGGAAAAAGAAGACTGGGCTATCCGCAACCTCACACGCTTCTACCACAATATGGGAAAACTGGACAGTGTGGTCTGTTACGCCGCCAAATCCGACTCCCTCGCCAAGTCGACAGGCCACTACACCGATTACTACTACGATGCCCAAACCTTCCTCTGCCAGCTCTACCTCTGGGAAGGCCAACTCGAAAAAGCCGCCGACAACGCTATCCGCCTCTACAACAAAGCCAAAGAAGAAAGTAACCAAAACGGCATCGTCTGCAGCTGTGAAACCCTCGGACTCATCAACCAACGTATCGGCCAGGACAGCACCGCCGTCGACTTCTTTATCGAAGGCCTCGATTACCTCCGGCAAAAACCGAACGAACAGCGCTTCATGATCCAGTTCCTCAACAACATCGTCGAATCCCTGCTCAAACTGGAACGTTTCGGCGATGCCCGTAAATACCTGGAAGAGCTCGACACCACTATCAACAATATAAAGAGCGGAGTTTACGGTCCCGACCCTTCTTTTCCGTACGACCGTTGTATCCTGCTGACCGAAGCTTATTATATCAACCTTTTTGTCCGCGAGAAGAACGCTTCCGAAGCCAAAAAACACATGGAACTCGCCCTCCTCCACCTGGAGAAGTCCGACGATGCCTATGTCCGCTACTATTATATGTTCTGCGTCGCAGGCTATTACAAACTGGCCGGACAATATGCCCAGGCTCTCAACGAAATCAACGCCGTAATGAAAATCGATCCCAGCCCTGAGGCGATGAAACTTAAAGGCGAGATCCTCTACGATATGGGTAACTACCAGGCGGCAACCGTGCAATATCGCGAAGCCCTGAAACAGAACGAAGAGATGAATACCACTGCTTTCCTTCGCCAGTTGAGCCTGTTGCATGCCACACATGACATGAACAACCTGGAATTGCAGGTTAAGGAACTCCGGGTGACGGAGCTGGAACTCGGTGCCAAACAGCAACAATTGAAATGGATCATGGCTCTTGTCGCCCTCCTCCTCGTCATCCTGCTGGTCGGCAGCAAGGTCTACCTGCACACCCGCCGCCTGAAAAACGAGTTGCAGAAAGATAAACAAGCCCTGCTCGAATCGGAGGACGAACTGCGCATCGCCCGCGACCGTGCCGAGGAAGCCGACCGCCTCAAAAGCCTTTTCCTCTCCAACATGAGCCACGAGATACGTACCCCACTCAACGCCATCGTCGGTTTCGCCCAGATACTGGAGTCGGAGACCGAAGAAGATGACGAACGGAAAGAATACACGCACATCATCACCGACAACTCCGCTCTCCTGCTCAACCTCGTGAACGATATCCTCGACCTGTCCCGCCTGGAATCAGAAAGATACCGTTTCACCTTTGAAGAGCAGAACCTTTCGGAATGTTGCCGTAGTGCCCTCACCAGCGTCGAACACCGCGTTGCTCCGGGCGTTCAATTGCGTTTCTCCCCGGAAGACAAGAATTTTATCCTCCGTACCGATAAGTTCCGTCTGCAACAGATACTGATCAACCTCGTCGGCAACGCGAGCAAATTCACCCAACAGGGATTCATCGAACTTGCCTACACCATCGACCGCGAAGCCGGATTCGTCCGCTTCACTGTCACCGACACCGGCTGCGGCATCCCCGCCGATAAGCAGGATGCCATCTTCGAACGGTTTGAAAAACTGAATGAATGCGCGCAGGGTACCGGTCTTGGCCTCTCCATCTGCCGCATCATTGCCGAACGGTTCGGAGGCGAAGTGCTGCTCGATAAGGAATATACAGAGGGGGCACGCTTCGTTTTCACACATGCACTCCGTCTGTCGTAACCGGAAGGGGAGAAGGCTAAAACCGTATGCAACGCTTGTTTTTTTAAGCGAGTAGGTATGCCCGGGGCGGCATCCTCTTCATCACCACCAACGGCACGACACAGAAGGTGATCGTACGCAAATAACCATTTGATACACCTTCATCTTCAAACCGAAAGCCCCACCCTAACGTGATAGCAGGGATGGAGGCTTTTACCAAATGATGTCATCACAAATTGTGATGACATATTCATCCATTCTTCATCTGTCAGTTAAAACACATAATATAGCTCCTCTCCATAAATACGGCATATCCACATATACTTATTTTTACTACATTTGCATCTTTATTAATCAAAAGCGTAAATGACGATTATAAGATGAAAAATACTAAGATTTTTCCAAAAGACTGGCTGCAACTGCATCCCTATAAACAATCCGGACCAACCGACCTTTATTATACCCGTATCGCCAATCAGATACATGATATAATGTTACATACCGACCTGGCAAACTCATTCGACAAAGAAGATGTCATCCAGATCAGTATGCGTATGGCGGCTTATTTCGAAGATGTGATCTCCGGCCTCAACATCTGGCACTCTTTCATCACGGAATATAAGAAACAGACAGGCAACTATCTCCCTTTCTACACTGTCAGCGACCATTATTACGATGATGAAGCCAACCTGGAAGATGTCCGTTTCCTACTCTGGCACTACACCCAACAGTATCATGGTGCCAGGAAAGGTACTTTCGTCAATCCGGATAACCCAGCCAACGAAGAGACAGGCCGCCTGATCTACCAGCTATTCTATCAGGAGTGGACTACTGCCCCGGAAAACAGCAAGATGCAGGCTTTATTCGCCCCGGAAACGTCCTATGAGACACCGGAAGAATACGAAATACTATTGCATTGGTTCCATTACGATTCGTATTTATTTACGGACACAAAATACAACCTGAGCGAAACGATCAAGGAGTTCTGGCGTCAAATCCCGGGTAATAAGGAGAATACGGAGGTGATTATGACAATCCATAATTCGCTGGCTCACATCGACCGTACTGCATTCCTGGCCTATACGTCGCCCAAATGGTTGTCGCTCATCCTGCCGGAAACACATCCGAATCACGCCTTCTTCGCTGAACAGGCAGAGCAATCGGAAAACTTCATCGACCCTGCTATCAAAGAAAGGGAAGAAAGCAACAAGGCTGCCTACAACAAATTCACCGAAGTGGCAGACGGTAAGCTGTTATTCTATATGAAGAGCAAGCAAGAGTTCATCGATTTCGCCTCGCAGCAGTTGAAACTGGAAGAAAGCGAATATACTCCGTTGGCGAACTGTATCGAATTCGACAAGTTTGCCGTATATGCTTCTCCCAGAGAGGGCCTGCAATTAGTGGTGGACGGTATCGAATATATCAAAGACGAACAGAATCCTTTCTACAATAAGAAAAAGGCTTCCGAACAGGCATTGGCATTCTTCATCGTCAAACATTGCAGCATGGACTTACTGAAAGCCCTCGAAGAACGCGGTATGCTGGCAGATGCGCAGACGAAGAGCTTGTACAGCCCGGAACGCGGGAAAGAGATTATTCATGGGTATTGGGAGTTCCTGGCGAAGTATTTTATAAGAGAGATTTAAAAAGAATATAGTGACGGGGTATATCTATTTCCCCGTCACTATAAATACCTAATTGATTATTTTAAGAACTGTCTATTGCTTATATTTTCCAAAATCTTCATTTGTGAAATAGCTATCTTATTTAATTCTCTAAGACGCACTGATTGTGAAAGACCTTTATCAATAAAGACAGCATTTAGATTTTCTAGATTTGAAAGACATATCAATTCATTTATTGAAGCATAATCACGAATATTTCCTTTCAATTCAGGATGATGTTCACGCCATTGCTTAGCAGTAATACCAAACATTGCAACATTCAATACATCAGCCTCATTTGCATAAATAATAGATATTTGATGTGCTGTCAACTCTACAGGTATATAAGATTATGTTTAATCGCATCCGTGTGAATATGATAGTTTATTTTGGACAACTCACGCTTGGCACTCCAACCAAACAGTTTTTGTTCTTCAGCCTTAAGGCGCTGAAATTCACGGACCATATATACTTTAAACTCAGGACTAATCCACATAGCAAATTCAAATGCTATATCTTTATGAGCGTAGGTTCCTCCATATCGTCCGACTTTTGCTTGCAAACAAATAGCACCTGTTCTTTCAGAAAATTCTTTCACACTGATTTTAAAGTTATTAAGTCCAGCTTTTCCTTTAATTATGGCAAATTCGCCATAATTAAAATGAGGGTTATAGACTTCTTCCCATACACCAAGAAATTCTAATGTATTTCTGTTTCGCAACCAATCGGAAACAAAAAAATCACCATCTTTAGCTTTTATCATATCCGTAATACAGATATAATCTTCTTCATTTACTTTAATAATAGTAACTTCTGTGTCTTTTACCGTAATTTTTGCCATAGCTTTACTTTTTAATTAAATCTCTGTAAAGGAATAAAATATATCAAGATAAAACAAGCATGAACTGATAAAAACAACTATACAAACAATCACTTATCCGCTGGATAAACAACCCCCAGCTGCCTGCGTATATCATCTACAATTTCCAATGTGACATATGAATTCTCGTGGCTGTTAATCTCCGATTCACGTTTACCCGTCTGAATCAGATCAATAAACTCTGCCACTTCATAATAATACTCATTCTTATCTGTCACCGCACTGATATCCTGAGGCTCCGGGATAGCACTCTTACCAGCCGCAGCAGCCACCCGAGGCAAATAAGTCACCTTACTGATAATATTCACCCGGTCCAGATTAATATTACCTTCTTCCCCCTGTATTTCCGTCGGCAACGAAGAATTAGCAATCTTTGAATAAAGAATAGTCGCATTCATATCGTCATACAGAAAATTCACTGCCCCTTGTCCGTCCGCTCCTGAGGAAAGCACGATACCGGAAGCTTCCACCTTTTTCGGCCGTCCGAACAGGACTACCATCGGATAAAGCGTATAGATACCTATATCCATCATCGCCCCGTTCGACAATTCCGGCTTAAAGGCATTCAACACGATCCCTTCCTTATACTTATCATAACGCGATGAATACTGACAATAGCAAGAGAAATAACGGCGTATCGTCCCCAAACGGCTTAGATTATCACGAACAGCACGGAAATTCGGAGTCAATGTCGGCTTCATCGCCTCCATCAACGTTACATTATATGTATGGGAAGCTTCGATCATCTTTTTCGCTTCCAACGCATTCGATGCAAAAGGCTTCTCACACAAAACATGTTTGCCATGTTTCATGCAAAGAATACTCTGTGCCGCATGCAGGAAATTAGGGGATGCGATATAAACAGCATCGATCAGCGGACTCTGCGCCATTTCCTCCAGAGAGGTAAAAGTATTAGGAATCTGATGTTTGGCTGCAAATTCATCCGCCCGCTCCTGTGTTCGCGAATAAACAGCCACCAACTCAAAACGTTCATCCTGCCGTGCCCCGGCAATCACCCAGTCTGTTATAAAGTTCGTCCCGACTACTCCGAAACGTATCTTGTTATTTTTTGTCATTGTTCTTATCTTTCAATTGTTTACCAATGTCGGTATTATCTGGTTCTCAAAACCAGGATTCCCTCCTCTATCGTCAATTCCGGCACAACCTCCGCACTGTTCAATGTCAGGCAATAAGGAACCGAATCTGCTAAATGATTTGCTTTCAAACGAGCCATATGATCCGTCGGATCGATATATGTCAGTAAGTTATTCCGATTATTCCTCCACATATCACGGGCTATGATTGCTGCATCGGTAGCCGGTTCATATTCACCGGTAGAGACAAGGACATCGACCAAAGCGCCTCCGAACAAAGTATCTTCTACATTCACCTTATCCTGCCAGCCGGAACACAATACGACAACGTCCCGCCCATGTTTCCGGCAAAAGTCCGCCACTGCCTGCAAATTGATAAATGCCCCGGTGATAACGCGATAAGCCGATTTAGCGATCGTTATCGCCTTCGTTCCATTGGTTGTCGTAAAAATCACATCCCGACCGGTCACCTTCTCCGGTGTATAGTCGAATGGTGAATTTCCGAAATCAGCAAAATCACATCGTTTCACATTGCGTTCGGCCCCGACCAACCAGCCTTTTCTCTTATATACCATCGCTTCCTCCACAGATGCAACCGGGCGGATACTACTTACTCCATTCTGAAAAGCCGCCGCCATCGTTGTCGTTGCACGGAATACATCCACCACAACAACGATCGCCTCCGGATCATGATATACCGGATACAGAGCCGGCGAAAAACAAACATCAATCTTCATATCTTTTCATTTTTATCATCTTATATCATCCACAAAAATACTGGATAATTCGCTGAATACCTAATTCGGAGACTTCGCAACTACCTATTATATAAAAGATTCTATAATAAAAATGAGGATTAACCAAATTACCCTGATAAAATGTTATAGTATCTGCAATCGTCTATTTATTAGAAACCTTTTTATCATCCGCTTGTTTTTTTACTACATTTTGAAAACGTTTTAAACTAAATCGTATGAAAAGAATTGTATCTTTTATCGTCGTTTTCACTCTTGTTATAGGGGGAATGACACATGTACAGGCTCAGAGTAAAGCCGCAGAAAAAGCAGAGAAAAAGTTAGAAAGAGAAGCTAAAAAAGAAGCCAGAGAAGCTAAAGACGCTATCATGGACGAACAGGAGTTCAACACAGCCATGCAAGCTATCAGCAACCAGTCTTTCGTTTTGGAAGCCAACTCCGTACAACCCATGAACGGAATGGTTTACTATGTGAACTCAAACACCAACTTCGTCTCTTTGAACAATGGCCAGGCAATGGTACAGATCGCATCCAACTCACCGTACCCAGGTCCTAACGGATTAGGTGGTGTAACAGTCCAGGGTAGCGCATCAAACATTCAGACAAAGCAGGATAAAGACGGTAATGTCTACCTGTCTATGAGTGTTCAGGGTATCTTCATCTCTGCCACAGTAAATCTGACACTGATGAACGGCAGCAACAAAGCAACCGTAACAGTAGACCCGAACTTCTCAGGAAGAGACTTGACTATGGTAGGTACATTGATCCCATACGCTCAATCAAACATTTTCCAGGGAACAACCTATTAATTTAGTATCAACTCAGAATTAAATGAAGAAGATGTCTCAAAAGGACATCTTCTTTTTTTGTTATCAGCTCCGGTCAGGACATAAAAAGAAGGTATCCTTTTTGGGGATACCTTCTGTATTTTTTAATAAGATTCTTATTTATCAAACGGGATCATATACTGAACAAATGCTTCGATCGCTTCATAAGAAGCCAGACCCAAATCCTTATACAGTTCAGCTGTAGCACGGTTACGGTCTTCAGCACGCTGCCAGAACAAACGTTCGTCATCGCCCAGGAACGGTGCGCTTTCTGCCTGTGACTGGTGTTTCAGAATCGCATTACGTTTGAAACGTAATTCTTCCGGACTGATAGGAACTGCCATTTCGATGTGGTCCATTTCCCATTCTGCCCATGCTCCGCGATACATCCAAACACGGCAATGTTTCAGCCATTCTTCGTCTTTCAATTCGTCGATAGCAGCCAATACAGCATCCAGACAAACCTTATGTGTTCCGTGCGGGTCAGCCAGGTCACCGGCAACAAACATCTGATCCGGTTGGATTTCCTGCAACAGTTTCTTCACGATAGCCACATCGGCATCTCCCAGATCGTTCTTTTTTACAAGACCTGTTTCATAGAACGGCAGATCCAGGAAGTGAACATTTTCATCTTTCACGCCCGAATAACGGCAACCGTGACGAGCTTCTTCACGACGGATAGTACCCTTCATGAACAGCACATCTCTCTTTTCCGGTTCTCCGTTTTCCACTTTCTCGAAACGCAGATATTTGATAATTTCTTCAGCCTTACCCTTAACAGCCGTATCATTCGGAGAATATTTATCACAAACATCACGCAGGTATTCGCAGTAACGGATTACTTCGTCATCACCAACAGCGATGTTACCGGAAGTTTCATAAGCGACATGTACATCATGATGCTGGTCGCACAAACGACGTAATGTACCACCCATAGAGATCACGTCATCATCCGGATGCGGACTGAATACGATCACTTTCTTAGGATACGGAGTAGCACGTTCCGGACGGTTGGAATCGTCTGCATTCGGCTTTCCACCCGGCCAGCCGGTAATAGTATGCTGGATATCGTTGAAAATCTTGATATTTACATTATAAGCAGAACCGTACAGGGCCAACAGTTCGCCCAAACCATGTTCGCTATAATCTTTGTTTGTCAGTTTCAGGATCGGTTTACCCGTTAACTGGCACAACCATACGATAGCACGACGGATCAGCTTGTTATCCCAATCGCAGTTGGTAACCAACCAGGGATGACTGATTCTTGTCAGTTCGTAAGCAGCAGACAGATCGATAACAGCTTTCGCATTCATATGAGTCTGCAAATAAGTAGAAGGAACTGTTTCGCTCACTTTTCCTTCAACCGTATTAGCAACAATATGCGCCTTATCTTCACCCCAAGCCATCAAAATCACATTTTTAGCTTTCAGGATCGTTGAAATCCCCATTGTGATTACACTTGCCGGAACATTTTCGATCGATTTGAATGTGCGGGCAGCTTCTTTACGGGCATCGTTATCCAGCAATACCAAGCGGGTACCCACATTTATAGAAGAACCCGGACCGTTAAAGCCAATATTGCTTGCATGACCTACACCCAACAGAATATAGTCTATACCTCCGAAGCTCTGGATATGCTGTTCATATTGTCTGCAGAATTCGAATATATCATCCTTCGGCATAGAACCGTCAGGCGAATAAACATTCTTCGGATCGATATCCACATGATCCAACAACGATTCTTTCAGATAAGCGAGGTTACTGTTTGTTGAAGCGCTCAACGGATAAAATTCATATACATTAAATACAATCACGTTACGGAAGCTCAATTGTTCTTCCTTGTGCATACGGATCAATTCTTTAAAAACACTCTGAGGAGAACGGCCTCCGGATAATGCAAGAACAAAAGGCTCTCCGGCTTCCTGTTTCTTACGTATTTGTGATGCCAGTTCCTTTGCGATCGCAAAGGATCCTTCATTTGCCGATTCGTAGATGTTTGTCGGAATCTTTTCCAAACGGGTTAAAACAGATTGCTCATAAGCGTTTTCCGGACGATAATACCGGGTAGGTATACGCGTCAGGGTAATTTGAGAACTAAGGTTTGTCTTCATGTTTAATTACGATTTAGTACAACTTTTTTACTTGAATTACAAATATAACAATTCTCCGGCAAATAATGATTAAAGAACCCTATCAAAAATATCTATTTACCTATAAGTCGGTATAACTCCCCTGCCCACTACTTAATATGAATGGATTCGACAGGATCTTTTTTAGCTAAAGAATACGTTATGAATGAAATAGTTATAAAACTAATAACCAATGCAGCGACTCCCGGCAATAAAAGTATCACAGGATCCATATTGATTCGATAAGCAAAAGACTTCAACCATTCTCCGAGTGCAACCCAGATGATGGGTATCGCGATCAAGAAAGACAGCGCAATCCATTTAACAATTGAAACATTCAACAAAACGACAACTTCACTTATTGTAGCTCCAAAAACTTTCCGGATCCCAATTTCTTTTGAGCGGCTACTCGTGGAAAACCAGGTTACCGACAACAAATTGATAAAAGCAATGATACAAGCCAATATGACAAAATGCTTCAGAATCAAATTAAGATGAATTTCATCCTTGAACTGTTGATTGAAATAATCGTCAACATAGTAATATTGAAAAGGGAAATTATCGAAGGTTGCGTTATATCTTTCTTTTACATACGAAATCACATCCGCTTTGTTGTAATTCTCATTTACCTTGATCACATAATATCCCCAGAGCATAAATGTTTTCATGGTTATTTACATACTTATCGTAACTTCTTTCATAACCAATATAACTTGATAGTACAATAAATGTAAATATCCCAACTATTATTGAGAATATCATTGTCACTGTCGACAATTTATTCTTCTTAAAATTCCTGAAGACAAGCACTGCATCTAACCTATTCATTTTTTTACACCTTTCTCTTTGTTTCCAAATCAATCCAACACATTCCGCCAATGGGTATTTTACATATGGCTATGGACGATTTTCCATTGTCCGTTTATTTTTGAATAAACAATAGTCCATGCAAATTTGCCGGTTAGGGTACGCCCGTCTTCGAGGTATAAAGAATAATCTCCGGATGCGGTGAGCAATGCGGTATTCTCTCCTAAAACGGTAATCTTTTTATTAATGACGGTCAATTCTTGGGACTTACAACCTATCGCCTTTCCATTAAAATCGTCCATTACTCCTTTAAAAAGCGGGAAGAAACGTCCATTGATAATGAAGCCGGATTGAAAGCTATCGTCTACACAATCTGCCAGTAATTTTGCATCGAGGTTTTCTGCAGCATTAATACTATTTTCAAAAGCCGTTACAATCTCAGAAGTGATCTTTTCTTTTTGTTCAATCGTCAGTTCCTGTGAATATGCATTTAAACCGACACAACAAGACATAATCAAGATAGAAAATAAGCAAAATAAAGTTCTCATACTTTTCGTTTTATTCATTAGTAATAATATCAGAATATCTTTATCTGTATCCGCAAGTTACTCAGGTCAATAGTAAACGGATATTTTACAAATATATCAGATTAAACCAGAAATAGGGTTATCTTCTTTAATTTTTTTATTTAGCTACATAAAAAACGTTCCTCTCGTAAGTTTTCCATTATAACCAAATTAACTCTGCGTTTTATCGTTCTTCGAAAGTCTTTCATATCTTTGCAGGACACATACAGAATATGAAAGGTGAAATTTTATATCAGAAGATCGCAAAGACGATCGCCTGGCAAATAAAAACAGGAATATGGAAACCTGGAGACAAACTTCCTTCTCTACGCACGATAAGCAGAGAATACGGTACAAGCCTGAATACGGCCATACAAGCCTATTATGAATTGGAAAAAGAAGGTTTTATCCTCGCCTCCCCCAAATCCGGATATTTCGTTAATTACAAGCCTTTACATCTATCTGCCCCTACTACGACCCAGCCCAGGATCAAATATGCTGCCGAAGAAAACAACGATTTGATATCGGAAGTGTATCGAACCATAGAAGATTTGTCGATCACCCGTCTCTCTCTGGGCGTACCGGAAGATATATTATTGCCGATAGCCAAACTTAATAAGGAGCTGGTCAGAGCGATACGTTCACTTCCTGGCTCCGGAACAAGATACGAGGATACACAAGGCAGTCCTAAATTAAGAAAGTACATTGCCCGGTTCACATATAACTGGAACGGACTTTTGAGCGAAGACGACATCGTAACTACGTCAGGAGCCAGCCATGCTGTCTCATTAGCCTTGTCGGCCACCACACAAAAAGGAGATACAATTGCTGTCGAAAGTCCTGTATATTTCGGTTTACTTCAACTGGCAAACAGCATGGGACTCCGTGTTATAGAGTTACCGACAAATCCCGTTACCGGAGTCGAACCGGATGCTTTAAAGAAAGTCCTGCCACAAATTAAGGCATGCATACTGATCAGCAATTTCAGTAATCCGATAGGAAGTTGTATGCCCGAAGAGCATAAAAAGGCTGTGGTGAAAATGCTGGCAGACCATCATATACCGCTGATCGAAGACGATCTGTATGGTGACGTCTTTTTCGGAAATTCCCGTCCCAGACCCTGTAAAGCTTTCGATGAAGAAGGGCTAGTGTTATGGTGTTGTTCCGTCTCAAAGACATTGGCGCCCGGGTATCGTGTCGGTTGGATCGCTCCGGGCAAATTCAAAAAGGAAGTTCTTCGACAAAAGAATATTACATTAATATCCACACCGCCTTTGAATCAGGAAACCATCGCCAACTTTATGGAAAATGACAGATACGAAAACCACCTGCGCAAATTGAGACAAGAGTTACACGCCAATAGTCTCCATTTTGTACAGTCCATTATAGATTATTTTCCGGAAGAAACCAGAATCATTCATCCACAAGGTGGATTTATGATGTGGGTAGAACTGGATAAAAAAGTCGATACAACCAAACTATATTATCAGGCGATGCAGCAAAAGATCAGTATTGCTCCCGGAAGAATGTTTACCTTACAGGATCAATTCAATAACTGCATGCGCCTGAGTTACGGACATCAATGGACTCCTATCCTCGAAGAACGTTTAAAGACCTTGGGAGAGATCATCAAAAAATCAATGTAACCCATCGATATATTCTCTGATTACCTCTCCGATCATTCGAAGACCGGCATCTATTTTCTCCTCCGGCATATTAGAGAAATTGATCCTGAAGGTATTCTCTTTACCTCCATTGGGGAAAAAGGAACCTCCGGGCACAAAAGCAATTTTTTTCTCTATACATGTATCCAAAATCGTGCATGACGAAATATTTTCAGGTAGTTCTACCCACGTAAACAAACCTCCTTCCGGCCGGGTATATTTTATATTGTCAGGAAAATATTTCCCTATACATTCTATTGCCACATCTCTGCGTTTCCGATAGATCGCTATGATTTTCCTAATATGTTCGTCTATATCATACTGATTCAGATATTCGGCAATGATCATTTGAGCAATTGTATTACATTGTAAATCTGCCCCTTGCTTAACTAAAACATATTTCCGGATAATCTCTTTATCTCCGGCAATCCAGCCGATACGGAAACCGGGACAGAATATCTTGGAAAAACTTCCTGTACACAAGACATTCCCTTTTGCATCGAACGACTTGACAGAAGGTAATGATTCCCCTTCAAACCTCAACTCGCCGTACGGATTATCTTCTACTACAGGAATACTATATTTAGCTGACAATTCCGCCAATCGTTTCCGTCTTTCCAGACTCCAGGTTTTTCCCGTCGGGTTCTGGAAAGTCGGTATTACATATATCAGTTTAATGCCGTTGGTTTTCTTTAAAACATCTTCCAGAAAATCCATGACCATGCCATCCCCATCTGTAGGTATTTCGATAAAATGGCATCCGTATGCTTTAAATGCGCTAATAGCAGCCAGATATGTCGGACTTTCACACAGAACAATATCCCCTTCGTCCAGAAAGACTTTACCGGATAAATCCAATCCCTGTTGCGAACCATGTGTAATAAGGATATTATCCTCATCGAAAGAAGTACCTAACCGGGTATTCATCCGGTCGGCAATCCACTTTCTTAAAGGGGCATACCCTTCTGTCGTAGTATATTGAAGTGCCTTCGTTCCCGACTCTTTCAAAACGACCCGGCTAACTTCATCAATTTCTTTTATTGGAAAAAGTTCAGGAGCCGGAAGTCCCCCCGCAAAAGAAAGAACATCTTCCTTCTCTGTCACTTTAAGTATTTCTCTTATTTCCGAAGCCTTTATATCAGACATCCTTCTTGCAAACTGTAACTGCATACTATTTATATGTTTATTGATTAAAACCTTATTATATAGGTAGAGATTGCAAAGTAAACCACAAAAGCAAAACAGAAACAGATATAATTTTATCTATATTGATAGGTACAGATAAAATGAAATGAGCCCGGTACAATACCGAGCTCATTATATAGAATCATAACACTTTGATTAAGCCAATGTATTTGTTCCTTCCACCAAATGTCCCATCGACCAAACAGAACGGACATTCAATTTGCGGTCCAGAATAACGATATCAGCATCTTTGCCACGCTGTAAAGAACCTTTACAATCACTAACCCCCATCAGGCGGGCAGGTGTCTCGGAAGCCATACGAACCGCATCAGCCAAAGGTACACCCGCATTCTGTGCCATAGTGCGGACCAGCACATCCATCGTAGCTATACTTCCAACCAACGAAGAATGGTCTGCCAGTTTACAAACGCCATCCTCGATAATGATACGGGGATCATCTATCGGCTTTCCTTCATTAGCTGCATAAGCCAAAGCATCTGTTGACAAACAAGTACGTTCCACACCTTTCAGTTTGTAAACCAGACGCAGGATTGTTGAAGGCAAGTGACGGCCATCGGCAATCACTTCCACTGTCATATCATCTTCCAGGAACACACTTTCTACCGTTCCTTCATATTTATATTCACGCCGCTTGTGGAACCCGGGCATAGCATTATAAAAATGAGCCGCATGCGTAAAACCGGCTTCATAAGCTGCTTTAATATCTTCAAATTCAGCCTCTGTATGAGAAACAGCTGCCAAGAGACCTTTTGAACGGACATAACGGGCAAAATCCAAAGCTCCAGGTAATTCTGGACTTGCATCCCAGCGTTTAATACAATTCGTACTTTCCAGCAACGATTTATATTCATCCGGATCAGGATCTTTCAAAGCATCCGTCAGCAAACTGCCTGCCATCTTCGGATTCAGATAGGGGCCTTCCAACTGTAATCCCAACACAGGACTATTTTTCTCTGCCATCACACTTTCACATAAAGCAACCCCTTTCCTGACTTCAGTCATGGGAAGCGGGGCCAATGTCGGGAAAATACAAGTCGCACCATATTTCATGTGCGCGTTCACTGCTCCGTGGAAAGCTTCTTCCGTACATTCTTTAAAATCATAACCGCCGCCACCGTGTATATTCATAGCAACGAAACCCGGAATAATATACATTCCTTTGGCATCTACCACCGTAGCCCCTATCACTGCCAGGTCACTATTTGTTACTTCCAGTATTTTACCATCACTGATCAGAACAGAACCGTCTTTTAACCAACCTTGTGGAGTCAGGATCTGTCCGTTTATTATTTGTGTTAACATAACTTTCAATTCTCAATTTTCAACTTTCAATTCTCAAAACAGCTTATTGGTACCTTCCACCAATTTTCCCATAGCCCAGACAGCACGTACATTCAAATCTTTGTCCAAGACCATCAGGTCGGCATCCTTACCACGTTGCAAAGAACCTTTCCGATCGTAAACTCCCATGATACGGGCAGGTGTTTCAGAAGCCATACGAACAGCATCTTCCAAAGGAATTTCTGCTTTCTGTACCACAGTACGGATCAAACGGTCCATAGTAGCCACACTACCGGCCAAAGCCGAACGGTCGGCTAATTTACAAACCCCGTCTTCGATGATCACACGAGGATCGAAAGCCACCTGGCTGTCACTTGCAGCACAAGCCAATGCATCCGTGATCAAACAAGTACGTTCCACCCCTTTTACTTTATATACCAGACGGAGGATCGTCGGAGGAACATGAATACCGTCAGCCACCACTTCCACTGTCATATCATCGATCAGATAGATACTTTCCACCGTACCTTCATATTTATACTCCCGACGTTTATGGAAACCAGGCATCGCGTTATAGAAGTGCGTAGCATGTGTATAGCCGGCTTCGTAAGCAGTCTGGATATCCTCATACTCAGCCTGTGTATGACCGACAGCAGCCAGCACACCTTTAGAAGTAATATATTTACCGAACTGCATAGCTCCCGGCAGTTCCGGGGCTGCATCCCAACGTTTGATGCAATTTGTTTCTTCCAGTAAAGGAATATATTCTTCTGGATCCGGATTCTTGATATTTTCAGGGATCTGACCGCCTGCCATCTTCATATTAAAATAATGACCTTCCAGATGCAAACCCAGGATAGGACTATCCTTTTCAGCCATTAACTTTTCAGTAGTAGCCGCTGCCGCACGTATCATCGGAATCGTTGAAGAAGACAAAGTCGGGAAAATACTGGTCGTACCATGTTGCATATGGGCAGCCACCGCACCACGAAACGCATCTTCCGTTCCTTCCATAAAGTCACGTCCACCCCCACCGTGAACATGGATTTCCACTCCGCCCGGAACGATATACATTCCTTTGGCGTCAATCAGGTTCGCACCAACTATGGCCAGGTCACAGTTGGTCACTTCCAGAATCTTGTTATCACTAATCAGAACAGAACCATCTTTCATCCAGCCCTGTGGTGTCAGGATACGACCGTTAATAATTTGAGTCAACATAATATTTTGTCTATATAAATTAGGCGTTTGTTATTTATCAATCAGTTCAAACTCATGGTATAATAAGCCGAAGCTTACCACTGACAAAAGTAAATACTTTTTATTTAATGCTATCCCTCTTCAATCAATATATTTCAAAAAAAGCGCCGCCGGATCACCGGGACGCTTTTTCATTCAATTCTTCCAACTCTATGGTCAACTCTGTCCATGTATCCATCGTGTTGGACAATTCTTTTTTCAATGATGAATAATCATTATATAAAGAGGTATCGGATGCACCTTCCGGAGTAGCCAGCCTGGCTTCGATAGCAGCTATGGAGTTTTCCAGTTCAGTTATTTTATTTTCGGCTTCAGCGACAGCTTTTTCTACTTTCTTGATCGCTTTACTCTGCTCCTTGCGTGCTTCATACGATAATTTATTTTGCGTAGGCTGCACTTCCGTATCCGTTGTAGAAGAAGCGACCTGTGCAGTACGCTCCAATTCGCGCAGACTGTCCATTTTCTTTCTTTCCAGAAACTCGTAGATACCACCCAAATGTTCCACGACGCGCTGGTTTCCGAATTCATAGACCTTATCGACCAGGCCATCCAGAAATTCGCGGTCATGTGAAACAACGATCACAGTCCCATCGAACTCACGCAACGCATCCTTCAAAACATCCTTCGAACGCATATCCAAATGGTTGGTAGGCTCATCGAGAATCAGGAGATTGACAGGCTCCAGCAAAAGGCGGATCATAGCCAGACGGCTCCGTTCTCCACCGGACAATACTTTCACCTTCTTATCAGATGCTTCTCCACCGAACATAAAAGCTCCGAGTATATCGCGTATCTTGGTACGTATATCTCCCTCTGCGACATAGTCTATCGTATCGAATACCGTCAGGTTATCGTCCAGCAACTGTGCCTGGTTCTGTGCAAAGTAACCGATCTTCACATTATGTCCCAACTGCAATTTGCCCTCATAGTCGATCTGATCCATGATACATTTTACAAGCGTAGACTTACCTTCGCCGTTCTTACCGACAAAAGCCACTTTGTCTCCCCTGTTTATAGTCAATGTCACATCTTTAAATATCAGATGATCACCGTAACGTTTGGCCACATTCTCCATGATCACCGGATAAGAACCTGACCGGGGAGCAGGCGGAAACTTCAGACTCAACATCGCCGTATCGACCTCATCGACTTCGATACGTTCTACCTTTTCCAGCTGCTTGATACGCGACTGTACCTGAACGGATTTCGTCGCCTTATAGCGGAACCGTTCAATAAAGGCTTCCGTATCAGCCAACTTCTTCTGCTGATTTTCAAAAGCACGAAGTTGTTGCTCGCGACGTTCCTTACGGAGTTCCACATATTCGGAATATTTGACTTTATAATCGTATATGCTTCCCAATTCGATCTCGATCGTCCGGAAAGTCGTGTTATCGATAAAGGCACGGTCGTGGGAAACCAAAATCACCGCATTGGCACGGGTAGCTATAAAATTCTCCAGCCATTGGATAGATTCAATATCCAGGTGGTTGGTCGGCTCATCGAGCAACAATACATCCGGCCGGCGAAGCAATAACTTTGCCAACTCGATACGCATACGCCATCCACCGCTGAATTCAGAGGTCGGACGATCGAAATCAGTACGTTTGAATCCCAATCCGATCAAAGTCCGTTCCAGCTCCGCATGGTAGTTACTTCCCCCCAGCAACTGAAAATGTTCAGAAAGATGCGTTACCTTGTCTATCAGTTTTTGATATGATTCAGTCTCATAATCAGTCCGCTCTGCCAGTTCCAAGTTCAACCGTTCGATCTCTTTTTCCATTTCCCGGATATGTCCGAAAGCTTGCTCCGCTTCCTCACGAACCGTACGGCTATCGGTTAACTGCATTTGCTGCGGCAGATAACCGATCGTTGTTTCTTTAGGAACACTCACTGTCCCGGATGTCGGAGTCTGCAAGCCTGCAAAGATCTTCAACATCGTAGATTTTCCCGCCCCGTTCTTTCCGACCAGCGCGATACGGTCTTTCTTATTTACCACAAACGAAACGTCATCAAAAAGCGTAAATCCGCCAAATTCAACTGTTAGTCCTTCAACCGAAATCATATTTATTCTGTATTACGGGCACAAAGATACAATTTCTATTTTGACAATATACTAATGGATATAGTAAGAGGTCCGGAATTTATTAAATATACAGAGCTTCCTGAAGGTTTAAAACGAATAATCGTTCGACAATCATTCTTTATGCATTTAACAGCCGCTCTCTATTCGTTTTAAAGGAAAGTTAATTCATCTAAAATAGAGAAGAAGTATTTAATTATCTCACATGATACGCCCCCAATACCATATAAACTAATGATTGTTTGATAATCAATATTTCGGTAAAAAAAACTCTCATACTTAAATAAAGGAGACAGAAAGCGGGAAGTCAGTAAATGACATAGTTTCTGTAGAACTATTTAATAATTACACCGCAAATATAGTGTTTTTTTAATATATATACTATAAATACTTAAAATTTAGATATATTATTAAGGCAAACACTCCCAAATATTAAATACAATCCAGATATTTAACTTAACCCGTTTTAAGAAAAAGACATACACAAAACAATAATATACTATAATTCAATCAATTATCATATACATAAAGAATATAGTTCTACAGGAACTCCATACTAATTACACAGTATTAATATTAATCATAATTAAAAAAACACATGAATTACAGGTCTATTTTAAAGCAAAACAAACTCCCTTTGCTTTTAATCGCACTTGCTTTTCCTGTTTCAGTAACCACTTCTTCCTTGTACGCCATTACAACAGAAGTATCTATTACCCAACAGAAAAAAGCCATAAGTGGAGTCATTTTTGATGGAACAATGAATGAACCGCTGATCGGTGCCAACGTCATTGTCAAAGGTACCACCAATGGAACTGTTACAGATTTGGATGGTAAATTCACTCTGGAAGCAAATCCCAATGACATCCTGGTCATCAGCAGCATCGGTTTTAAAACTATTGAGGTCAGAGCCTCGGAAACTACCAAAGGGAAAATCCTCCTAAGTGAAGACTCACAGGCTCTGGATGAAGTTGTCATTGTCGGTTATGGTACACAAAAGAAAGTAAACCTGACCGGGGCCGTCGCCTCTGTAAGTTCTGAAGAATTGAAGGAGCGCGTAAATACGAATGTCTTGGCATCCGTACAAGGACAAGTTCCGGGCGTAACAATCATCAGCCGCCCGGGTGCAGCACCATCCATTAACTTCCGCGGCCGTGGTAACCTGGGTACCTCATCACCGCTCTTCGTGATTGACGGAGCAATTGCCGATGCTACCGTATTTTCTGCTCTTGATCCGAACACTATCGAAAGTGTATCCTTCCTGAAAGATGCCGCCTCTTCCGCTATCTACGGCTCACGTGCTGCTTATGGTGTTGTCATGGTTAAAACTAAAGGAGGTAAGGAAGGCGACCTGAAGATAAACTACAACGGATATTTCGGTGTAAAGATGGCAACCTATACACCGAAAGTTCTTAGCTCCGAATGGTATGCCCGATTGGCAAACGAAGCCGCATTAAATGACAATCCTAATGCACAAGTTCCCTATACGGATGAAATGATCCAGAAATTCCGCGACGGATCCGATCCGGATATGTACCCGAATACCAATTGGTACGATCTGGTATTGGACGATGTATCTACAATCACAAAGCATTCGTTGAGTTTCAGTGGTGGCAACAAAGTAAAATACTACACAGGTTTAGGATATACATTCGATGACAAATTCACACCGGGAGCAAACAGCAACCGTTACAACCTGACAACGAATATATCTTCCGACATCAAGTCATGGGTTTCAATGCGTGCCAACATCAATTATATCCAGGACGACAACAAATCAGATAAAGGAGGAATCAGTTACGTGGAATTACTAACCGTCCCATCCACGTATGTTGCCAAACAAAGCAACGGAGAATGGGGTAGTTATGAAGGAGGAAAACCTGCTTCTACGGTAAATATGTTACGTAACCCGTTACGCAAACAAAACCAGGGTAACTGGTCGAAAAATAAGACAACCAATACGCTTTTGAACCTGGCGCTGGACTTCAAACCCGTGAAAGGTCTTGTTTTAACCGGCGAAATGATCTATAAAGTATATGATTACAAGGGAACTACTTACGATGCCAGTACATCTAAGATCAAAGACTTCAAGACCGGGTTGGAACTAAACGGTTCACAGACAGACGAGTCGAAAATGACTTACGAATGGATCGAACATAACCGATTGACTTATAACGGACTTGCCAACTACGAATGGAGTAATGACAAACATAGCTTCAATGTATTAGCCGGTATTTCTTATGAGCATTATCAATACCAGAAACAAAAATCGTATCGCAAAAACTTCCCGACAAACAATATGACCGACCTGAATGGCGGATCAAGCGCACCGAACGACACCGGTACGGAAGGTGGTTCAAACGAAAATAAAATGCTTTCATACTTCGGGCGTATCAACTACAGCTTTATGGATCGTTATCTGCTGGAAGCCAATTTACGAACAGATGGTTCTTCCCGTTTCCATAAAGATAACCGCTGGGGGATCTTCCCCTCATTCTCTGCCGGATGGCGTATCAACCAGGAAGCATTCATGCAGGATATAAGCTGGATCAATAACCTGAAACTCCGTGCTTCATGGGGTATGTTGGGTAATATTAATAATGTAGGCGACTACGATTATTTCTCCACTTATCAACAAGGTGGTAACTACAATTTTGAAGATGGCATCGTAAACGGCATTCAGGAAGCTAAACCGGCCAATGCTACTTTAGGTTGGGAAAAGGTAACCATTACAGATGTCGGTCTGGATTTCTCTATCTTCAACGGTCTGATTGACTTCACCGGCGACTACTACAATAAAGTGACCAACGATATCCTGCTAGGTTATAACGTACCTTATGAAGTAGGTATTTATAAAGACTTTAAACCTTCACAGAATATCGGTAGCGTCAGCAACAAAGGTATTGAGTTCGGTATCACACACAATAAAACAATCGGTGACTTCTCCTACTCTGTCGGTTTTAACATGAGTAAAAACTGGAATAAAGTAACAGACCTGGGTGCATCCGACCCTATTTATGAAGATCCCTGGATCAAAAAAGTAGGTTATGCAATCGGTACGTTCTACGGATGGCGCACAGATGGCTTATTAAGCCAGGAAGACATCGATAGCGGAAATTATGTAACAGACGGTATGACTCCACAGGCCGGTGACATTAAATATGTCGATAAAAACGGAGACGGAAAACTGGATGCGGAAGACAAAGACTTCCTGGCCTGCGACGTTCCGGATATTACCTATGGTATCAATGTCAACTTACGTTACAAAGGATTTGAACTTAGTGCATTCGGACAAGGTGTAAGCGGCACAAAACAGTATTTCTGGCAAGAACAGGCCTGGGCATTCTCTGACAATGCCAGTCCACGTGAATATCACCTGAAAAGATGGACATTGGATAACCCGAATCCGAACGCTGCTTATCCGAGAATTTATTCCCGTACAAGCGCACACTCGACATACAATAACCGTTTTTCCGAATATTGGTTAATGAATACCGACTATTTCCGTATCAAAACAATTACTCTCGGCTACACATTCAATAAAAAAACACTGGAAGCTCTAAAAATGGATGCCCTGAAAGTATACGTTGCAGCAGAAAATCCGTTCACGATCCGTGCAGACAAAAGAATGGAAGATTTTGACCCGGAAACCGGAAACGGCCGTGGGCAAGATACAAGAGGTGTTTCTTCTATCGCACTGGGAGTTAACCTGACATTTTAATCGATTGTAAAGAATTAGACATATGAAAAATATAAATAAACTATTCAAAAGCATTGCATTCTGTACAATAATAGGTGCAACTGTCGCAAGTTGTGATTTAGAAGTTGAGCCACCCTCAAGTATTGCTTCCGAAACATATTGGACATCGGAAAAGGATGCCTGGATGAATCTGAATGTAATTTACTCCAATACTATTCCGGGTATCGGGGTTTATGACGACACCTATTCACCCGACGCATATTGCCAGTACTCATGGGAGTCAAGCGGTTCTACTTTTCTGCAAAATGGTATGAGTGCCGCTTATGATGCCGGTTGGAACTTCGAAACAATTCGTAAAGCAAACTTATTCCTATCACAAATAGAGAATTGTCCTATGGACGAAGCATTAAAAGCACGTTTCATAGCTGAAGCCCGCATAATGAGGGCATGGCAATATCTGTCGCTTACACAAACTTTCGGAAAAGTACCTCTGATCACGGAAGTACTTCCCTATGATGCTGAAAATGTGACACGTGATGAAATAAGCGTTATCCGTGAATTTATCATGAAGGAACTGACAGAAGGGGCAGCAGGTTTACCTGAAAAATATACAGGAGGTTATCCGAATGAAAAAGGCCGTATCACCAAATATGCAGCATTGTCCCTAAAGGCCAGAGCCGCATTGAATTTCGGAGACTATGCAACTGCAGAAAGTACAGCAAAAGAGATAATGGATAAAGGAGGTTTCTCTTTATTCCGCATCTCTTCATTGAACGAAGCACAGCAGAAAGAAGCCGATGAAATGGATCTGTATATTGATTTCACCAAATTCAATATCGACAAAGAAAAATTCGTAAAGGGTATGTTCAGCTACGAAGCGCTGTGGCACACAGAGAATGGCAATACGGACAACCCCGAATATATCATGACCCGTCAATATGCCGCATCCGACTGGGATTATCAAGATATGGTACGATATACGAGTATGCGCCCCAACCAGCTGGGCGGATGGTCCTCCGTCACTCCTACCCAGAATCTGGTTGACTCATATTGGGCTGTAGATGGTAGCAAACCCAACCTTCCTTCCAAAACAGAACGTGCCGCCAACTATACGGAACTGAGAAAAGAAGCGGATGAATTTATTGCTACGGACAATAAAAATACTTTCCGTCTTTTTGTCGAAAATAAAGTAAAAAGCGGAGAGATCAGGAATGAAAAATACATCAGCGAATATCGTAACCGCGACAGCCGCTTGTATGTCTCCATTATGCTGCCTTTCAAAGGATGGTATGAAACGAATTACGGAACAGATTTTGCCTACGAATGGATAAAAGGAGGTAACAATGAATCTAAAACAGGATTCAACTTCCGCAAAACATTGTCTCTGGAAAATGACCCGTCCGGATACGGACAGGCCACAGGCGATTATCCTTGCATCCGTTATGCGGAAATCCTGCTGATCTTTGCAGAAGCCAGAACACAGACAACCGGTTTCGACGGACAAGTACAGGCTGCACTGAACGAACTGCGCGACCGTTGCGGGATGCCGAACGTCCCGACCTCTTTGTCAAAAGAACAGGGGCTTGAATTAATCCGTAACGAACGCAGGATCGAACTGGCTGCCGAAGGTTTCCGCCTGGATGATATGATCCGTTATGGTGCCGCCTATTGTAAAGAGCAGATCAATAATGTGGATATTACCATGCCGGACGGAGAAAAAGTGATCACAATGAAATGGGATGACCGTATGCTATTGAAAGCCATACCTCAATCTGCCATCGATTTGAATCCTCTTCTGAAGACTGATCAGAATCCGGGGTATTAACATCTGAAGCAGTGGATAAGAAGGATCCGGTAATGCCGAAATAATAAAGAAACAGTAAGTTGGGAAACAAAATTATTATTATCTTCGCCCCAAATTAACTACAAATAATTTAAAATTCATGAAGAAAAAAAGTTTAACATTATTAGTGGCTACAACCTTGGCCAGCAGTGTTCTATTTTCATCTTGCATCGGATCATTCGGCTTGACAAACAAACTTTTGGATTGGAACAGAAATATCGACAGTAAGTTCGTCAACGAATTAGTATTTATCGCTTTCTGGATTGTCCCCGTTTATGAAATCTCAGCTCTTGCAGATATACTGGTTCTGAACTCTATCGAATTCTGGAGCGGAAACAATCCTGTTGCAGATGCAGGAACCGTAAAGACAATCAACGGAAAAGACGGTGTATATACTGTCGAAACCAAGAAAGACGGATATCATATCCAAAAAGAAGGTGAAGAAAAAGCAATCGACCTTGTATTCAACGAAACAGACAAGAGTTGGAGTGTGGAAGCCGATGGCGAAGCGACTAAACTGTTAAAGTTTACTGATAACGACGAAGTGGTCATGTATTTGCCGGACGGTAAAGAAATGAACGTAGAATTGAATCAGGCAGGTGTTCTGGCATTCCGTCAGGTAGTTGAAGGCTACTCTTATTACGCTGCTAAATAATAAAGACAACACTTAAAATGGGAGATTGGTAATTGGTATGTACATATAATTACCGGCCTCCCATTTTCAATAAGATACTACCAACCTAAATAAATACAAATGAAACACTCGATTAAGAAAGCAATGCTCACCGGAGCATTCGGTTGCTTCCTTCTGGGTACTGCTTTTGCTGCTCATGCGACAGCCTCCCCGGATACGAAGCCGTACTGGCAGGACATTCAGGTCGTTGCCGTAAACAAAGAACTGCCGCGCAGCTCATTCATGACGTATGGCGACCGTTCGACAGCTCTCACTTCCAGTTTTGAAAAAAGTCCCTACTATTCATTACTGAACGGAACCTGGAAATTCTATTTTGTAGATTCATACAAGGATCTTCCGGCAAATATCACTGACCCATCCACCAGCACAGCTTCCTGGGATGATATTACCGTACCGGGAAACTGGGAACTTCAAGGACATGGTACAGCCATCTATACCAACCATGGCTATGAGTTCAAACCACGTAATCCGCAACCTCCGCTATTACCAGAAACAAATCCGGTAGGTGTTTACCGCCGCGACTTCGAGATCCCGGCAAACTGGGACGGACGCGATGTGTATCTGCATATCTCCGGAGCAAAATCGGGAGTTTATGTGTATGTCAACGGAAAAGAAGTAGGTTATAGTGAAGACTCCAAGAACCCGGCGGAGTTCCTGATCAATAACTATCTGCAACCGGAAAAAAATGTATTGACACTGAAGATATTCAGATGGAGTACCGGTTCTTATCTGGAATGTCAGGACTTCTGGCGTATCAGCGGTATTGAACGTGACGTATTCCTGTGGTCACAGCCCAAGATTGCGGTAAATGATTTCCGCGTGATCTCTACCCTGGACGATACGTACAAGAATGGTATCTTCAATCTGGCTGTAGACATCAAAAACCATACGAAAGAAGCAAAAGACATCACCGTATCTTACGAACTGCTGGATACAAAAGGTCAGACTGTTGCCACAGCAGATAATAAGCTGTGGGTCGGAGCTAACAGCATCAAGACTGCCTCTTTTGAAAAAAATTTAAATGACGTAGCTACCTGGAGTGCCGAACATCCGAACCTTTACAAGTTATTGATGACTGTAAAGGAAGATGGTAAAGTAACCGAAGTTATCCCGTACAACGTCGGTTTCCGCCGCATCGAGATCAAACCGATCGACCAGATCGCAGGTAACGGCAAACCGTACACCGTACTGTTGTTCAACGGACAACCGATCAAGTTCAAAGGGGTGAATATCCACGAACACAATCCCCTGACCGGTCATTATGTGACAGAGGAACTGATGCGTAAAGACTTCGAACTGATGAAAAAGAACAACATCAACTCGGTTCGTTTGTGCCACTACCCACAGGACCGCCGGTTCTATGAGCTTTGCGACGAATACGGATTGTATGTGTATGATGAAGCAAATGTCGAATCGCACGGTATGTATTACAGCCTGAGTAAAGGCGGTTCACTGGGTAACAACCCGGAATGGCTGTTGCCGCACATGGATCGTACAATGAATATGTATGAACGTAACAAGAACTACCCGTCAGTAACTATCTGGTCGCTGGGTAACGAAGCCGGTAACGGATATAACTTCTATCAGACTTACCTTTACCTGAAAAACAAAGAAAAAGGTTTGATGGACCGTCCGGTCAACTACGAACGTGCCCTTTGGGAATGGAATACGGATATGTATGTTCCTCAGTATCCGAGTGCCGGATGGCTGGAAGAGATCGGTGCAAAAGGCAGCGACCGTCCGGTTGCTCCGTCCGAATATGCTCACGCAATGGGTAACTCGACAGGTAACCTTTGGGGACAGTGGAAAGCTATCTACAAATATCCGAACCTTCAGGGTGGCTGGATCTGGGACTGGGTAGATCAGGGTATTCTTGTAAAAGACGAAAACGGAAAAGAGTATTATGCTTATGGCGGTGACTTCGGTAAAGATATGCCCAGCGACGGAAACTTCCTTTGCAACGGCCTCGTCAATCCGGACCGTACCCCGCATCCGGCAATAGCAGAAGTGAAATTTACGCATCAGAATGTCGGTTTCGAAGCTGTTAATGCAGCAACCGGTGTATTCAAGATCACAAACCGTTTCTACTTCACCAACCTGAAAGATTATATGATCACCTATACCGTAAAGGCCAACAACAAAGTAATCAAGAGTAATAAAGTTTCACTCGACCTGGCTCCGCAGGCTTCACAGGAAATCACTGTTCCTGTAGCCGATTTGAAACCACAGGCCGGTACCGATTATCTGGTTGACTTTGTCGTTACTTCCACAAAACAGGAAGGTGTTATTCCGGCAGGTTACGATATCGCACAGGATCAGTTCCGTTTGCCTATCGAAGCCGAAAAGGTAGCTTATAAGGCAGGTGGTCCTACACTGACTGTATCTGAAGAGGGAGATAATGTAAAAGTAACTTCTTCTAAGGTCAACTTCGTATTCGATAAAAAAGCAGGTGTCGTTACTTCTTATAAAGTAGGCGGAACAGAATATTTCAACGAAGGTTTCGGTATCCAGCCGAACTTCTGGCGTGCACCTAACGATAACGACTACGGAAGCGGTGACCCGAAACGTTTGGAAATATGGGAACTATCCAGCCGCAACTTCAACGTAACGAATGCTTCTGCCGAGATCGTCGACGGTAATGCGATCGTAAACGTCGATTATAAATTACCGGCCGGCAACCAGTTCCTGATCACTTACAAGATCTATCCTGACGGTGTTATGAATGTAGCTACTCATTTCACTCCGGCTCATCTGGATGGCGTGAAGATCGGTATTTCCGAAGCAACTGCCACGGCAACATTCTCCCCGGGTCGTGATAAGGTAAGCGGTCGCGACAAGATGGTCGTTCCCCGTATCGGTGTTCGTTTCCGTCTGCCGGTTACGATGGATCAGCTGGAATACTTCGGACGCGGTCCGCTGGAAAATTATTGGGACCGTAAAGCCGGTTACATGATCGGACAGTATAAGAGCACGGCTGAAGAGCAGTATTTCCCTTATGTTCGTCCGCAAGAAAACGGTCATCATTGCGATACCCGCTGGATCACTTTAGGCGGCAAAGGCAAGAACTTGTTGATCGTTGCCGACGATGAAATGGAATTCAATGCGATGCGTAATTCCGTGGAAGATTTCGATGCCGGAAAGACTACCAATCGTCCGTACCAATGGAACAACTTCACACAGGAAGAGATCGACAACCGTCCGAACCTCGGCCCGTACGACAAACCTCGCCAGACACACATCAACGATATTACTCCGCGCAACTTCGTAGAAGTATGTGTCGACCTGAAACAACAGGGATTAGCCGGTTACGACAGCTGGTATTCTCGTCCGGAACCTGAATACACTTTACCTGCCGACCAGGAATACAAGTGGGGCTTCACTTTAATCCCGGCTTCAAATGCGAACAGTGCACAAAAGAAAGCGGGTTATAGCTACAAATAAATAAGTGCCGATATAAACAGGAAAGCGGTCTCACGAATTAATGGGGCCGCTTTTTTATTTGTCGTATCTACAATGTAAAGCCAAACCTCATCTGTGAATAAACGGAACACATCAACACAACAAAAGTTTTTCAAAATAATTTCTTCATTCCTTCATCTGTTGCTTAATCGATTGATTACCGATATATTACAATGAATGATTTTGGGACAGCATGAAGGTTATGATCTTTCTTTTGGAAAAACACTTCATATTTCTGCTTAAAGTCAGTACTATTCCGGTTGAATCTGTTCGGCAAAGAGTAGCATCTAAATAACAAACAACAAGTAAAGAACTAATTACTTATTATTCCGAAAGTTACTAACTTTCTATTGTTTGTCATCTGTCGAACGCTTATTCGACAGCAGTCTTCCAAGCGTTTGCCAACTGTCAAACAAGCGTCCGACAAATGGGAAACAGAAAAAGAGATATAATAACGGACCTAAGAGATTACCGGATATATGCTAGAATACTATAAGTTTACAGACAATCCTTCGAAAGAAACCTACTCCTTTTACAGCATCGAATAATATCATCTATGAATAAAAAAAATCAAAAATAAAAGAAGTATCCTTCATCTTAATTAAATACCTTCATCTATAAAGATTAACAATCAGCAAATTACGTAGCAGATGAAGGAATGAAGAAATTATTATGAAAAACTTTTGTTGATATGTTTAAGATCACATCATGAAACTATATAAAGCCAGCCGTATATCCGAATAACGGAATATATACCCGGCAGAAAGTAGCCGGGCAGGATAAGCCTGCTGTCCTTTGGTGACCACCTCCGCACCTTCCCCATATACATATTGGAAAACTTTCCGGGGAATAGTCAACCATGCCGGACGATGCATCACCTCGGCGGTAACTTTTGTAAAAGCCCGGTTTGTCAAAGGCTGGGGAGCAACGAGATTCACGATTCCCGACAAGTCCTTATGATCGATAATAAACTGAATGGCATGCAAAACATCTTCTATATGTATCCAGGAGAACCCTTGTTTTCCGGAAGCAATCTTTCCGCCGACAAAGAAACGGAACGGCAATAACATCTTAGGCAACGCGCCTCCGTCTTTCGCCAGAACAACACCGAAACGTGCAATAACCAGCCGGATATCTCTCGACAGCTTCTGCGCCTCATCTTCCCAACGGATACAGACATCAGCCAGGAAACCCGTTCCTTCCGACGTACTGCTCTCCGAATAAATACCCTTATCCGGATAAATACCGACGGCAGAAGCAGAGATGAACACTTCCGGCTTCATCTCCATCCCATTGATGATCGAAACCAATCGCCGGGTCGTATGGATACGGCTGTTCAGTATTTTACGCTTGGCTTTCCGGGTCCAGCGCTGGTTGATAGTAGCTCCAGCCAGATTGATTACGACATTGCATCCGGTCAGTGCCTGCCTCAGTTTCTCATCCGACCTCGAACGGAACATCGAATGTTTCAAAGGGACAACAACATTTCCTCCGGCAGATAAAAACTCTGTCAGATGCCGTCCTATAAAACCTGAATTACCGCTGATTGCAATTCTCATCTCCTTCTTCATCTATTTATTATTCAATAATAAAACAAGAAGGATTGATTGTTTGTTGTAACTAATTGGATGACAATTGTATTAAAGGTTGTAATTCTTGTTCAAAAATATCTTTACTGATGATACGGTAATGCGGAGAGTAAGTATCTTCGAACACTTTACTGTGATGACCGACATATTCACCCCGGTTCAAACGGTCGTCGATCTCTTTCCTATCACTTTCATAGTCCGGCAAGGTAAGCTCCATCGAACGGATAATTGCTTCAATCCGGTTCCATTCTTTTTGCCATTCGGCAACGGTCACAGGCCGGATTCCGTTCACACTACGGATAAATGCATCAAAAAAGGTCTGGTAAGGAATTTGCCCGTTCTTTATGACGGACAGGTTTACCCGGTAGAAGTTGCCTTCCCAACCCGTCGGCTCTGCCAGTTCACCTTCTGTTTCCATATAAGAAGCCATTTCACGGCGCAAATAATTTCCGGCAGCAGTCGTATCGCTGATAATATGTCCGGGACCGAACTTATCCTGAAAGAAATTCTTATACAGATCTTTCAACGTCGATTTCGGATAAGCCTGCATCTGCCGTTCGACAGCCGTACGGACGGCTTTATCAAAATCAACCTTCTCCGCAGCGGAAACCCACAGGCAGAGAAGGCAGAAAAAGGATATAAGCAGATTTCGTTTCATGCTTATTTGATTACATCTTTTAAAGTATTATGCAATTCTTCACCTGTGATATTCTTGGCAATAATCACACCGTCAGGATCCAGCAAAACATTAGCCGGAATGCCACGGACACCATACAAGGCCGGTATTTCCGAATCCCAGTATTTCAGGTCGGATACATGCGTCCAGGTCAGGTTATCATCAGCAATGGCCTTCAGCCATTTATCTTTATTATTATCCAGGGAAATACCGATGATCGTGAAATTCTTATCCTTGTAATCCTGGAATGCTTTCACGACATTCGGATTCTCGCGACGGCAAGGAGGACACCAGGATGCCCAGAAGTCCAACAAAACATATTTACCACGGAAGTCGGACAAGGAAACAGCTACTCCAGCCGTATCCGGTAAAGAGAACTCAGGTGCCATCTTACCGATCTGTACGTTTTCCAATTGACCGATGATGCCATCCAGATCCTTCACATAAGGACAGTTAGCCAAAGCCGGAGAGATTTTGGAACGAGTAGCCTTCAACTGATCCAGCGGTAGCTGATACGTAAAGTAACGGTACAGATAGAAAGCTGCAGCCGGAGAGTCAGGATATTTGCTGATCAGGCTATCGATATCGAACCCGTTCTCAAAGACCTTGCTCTGGTTCTCCTGGAAAATCACATTAACAGGAGAATTCTGAACGATAATTGTCTCACCGTCATTACCGATCGTTACATCCATAATAGCGTTCTCAACAAAGAGTTGTACCGGATAATTCATATCCTCGGTAGCCAGACCATACAACAGAGGCTGGTCTACTTCACCTTTGAAGGTAAATTTACCATCCTTGATCTCGGCAGTATCCACATCAAAGAACATTTTATTACGGAAGGATTTCAGATAGATCTTGCCATCAGGCATATTCTCCACTACTCCGTTTATTACATAACCTTTGGGTGTTTCCTGACAGCTTGCCAACAGGAACAACGCCATAACCATCATTACAAATTGTTTCATTTTTGCTTTGTTTATTGTTTAGTATCGGGATGATGATATCTTCCTTTCTTCAAGGTAATCTTACCATATTCGATGGCACGAACCGGACAGCGATGGATACAAGCGACACATTGTACACAGGTATCAGACCAGACAGGTCTCCCGCCGGTCAGCGTAATCGTTCCGGTCGGACAAACCCGCTCACACAGACCGCATGAGATACAGTCATCCGTCACCCGAAAAGAATTCTTCCCTATGGCAAAGTTAGTAAAAAGAGGATATATCCAGTAGCTTTTCAGTCCCGGCAGGCTTCCTTTCTTGTATAAATTAACGTTTTTACCTTCCCGAATAGCGGCAACAATAGTATCGACAGCCGAAGGGGCGTCTTTCAGTTTCTCTTGTTCCACCTCTTTGCTATCGACATCGAAGCCCGGTAACAGGATATAATTGTTCGGCATAATGACAGAATAACTATCGGTCAGTATAAGACCTTTCTTTTTCAGTACTTTCCGCATTATATCATCCGTATAGCCACATTCGTCGCCACAGGTTGAGATAGAATAAACCGGTTGTTTATCGTATCCGGTCAGCTTCAAGCCAGAGATAAAGCGAGTTACAGGAACAGCTGGTCCCCAGGAATGCACCGGGTAAACGAACAGCACTTTCTCGTCTTCCCTGAGCGGACAGACAAATTCCTTTTTACCTGTTTTTAACTCCTCTGCTATCGAAACAACCGGCTCTCCCAAAGCGATGCCCAAAGCATTCGCAACCCAACGGGAGTTCCCGGTTCCTGAAAAGTAAAATATCATACGTGTATTTCTTATTTGGTCACAAATGTAAATATAATTCAGAATTAATGCCTTATCTTTGTCAGATAAGAAAACCTAAAGCAAGCAATTATGAATACAACGGAATTAAATTTACGGAAACAAAATCTTATTGAACTCGTCGGCTCTTCTGATGAAGAAGTAATTTACGAGATCGAAAAATGTATTGAAGAAAGAAAAAGCAGATCTAACATTCATTCAAATAAGGCATATTCTATCCCTGCAAATGATAACAATACATTAGCAGAACCCAAATTCAATACTCGGTACGGACATCGTTTTACACAAGAGGAACTGATAGCAACAGTCAACAAAGCTTATCAGGAAGCACAAAACGGCGAATGTATCAGTAATGAGGAAATGCATAAAGAAATGGAAGCATGGCTAAAAGAATAAGATGGGTATCAACTTCGCGGTCCGATATTAAACAAATTGCACGCTTCTACACTCCCCTAAGCCAACCATATACAACTAAGCTCATCCAGTTACTTATGGCTTCTGTAGACTTACTGGAAACAAATTCCCAATTAGGTTTTGTAGAGCCATTGCTGGAAAGTTGTCCTGTTTGTTATCGCTCACTTGTTGTCGGATATTATAAAATTATTTACTGGATTGACAGAGAGATTATTTACATAGCTCATATATTCGATTGCAGACAGTCACCGGACAAATTGAAAGAAATAACTGGAATATAAAATATAATTCAGAATTAATACCTTATATTTGTCATGCTAGTAAACCAAATAAGAAATATTATGACTACAATGGAATTAAATTTACGGAAACAATGTTTCACCGAGTTCATCCTCTCGATGAGTGAAGAGGAGTTTACAGAGTTGGAGAATTACGCAAAAACTTTACAGCAAAGAAAGGTTGCATCTAAAAGTAAACCGTATCCTTGGGCTGTATCTGAAGAAGAATTAACCTCATGTGTCAGAGAAGCAAGAGAAGATGTTCTGTATGGACGTTGCATTTCGGATGAAGATTTAACTGAAGAGATGAAAAAATGGTAAAACTGGCATGGACTACTTGTGCCAGGAAACAACTAAAGAATATCAAACTATATTACAAAGACATAGCAAATCCCCGGAAAGCAAATACCGGGGATTCTTTATTATATACTTTACATCTCCACATCCCAAACCCCGGCACTCTTCTCTAACTCCACAAGCGCTGTACAATAATTGAACAAAGTCTCTATATATTGTGCCTGCACATCATCATAAGTCCGTTGGGCATCCAGGACCTCCAGCAGGGAGACTTCTCCCCGGTTATAGCTATAGATCTTGCCGTCGATCACTTCCTGGGCTGCATGAAGCATGCCATTCTCATAATGACTGACCTGCACCGTCAATGACTGATAACTGCGGTAAGCCTGCATCACTTCCGTTTGTACCTGTAATAAAGCCTGCTGATACTGCGTTTCCGCCTGCTGTTCACGGAAACGGGCTGCACGCACCGCCCCTTTATTAAAGTTGGAAAACTTCAGGGGAATAGCGATCCCCGCCGTCACCCCCGTAAAGGGAGGAGCCGGAGCTTCTTCATTATGTACCCGGGCATTCTTGCTTACAGCGATGGAAAGGTCTACATCCGTATTCCGTTCCCGCCGTGTCACTTTCAGAGCACGGGCAGCTACTTCTTTATTCTTCAGAGCAGCCACCAGATCGGCACGGTTGATGGAAGCAGTAGAGATCAGGTCGGCAAGCACAAAATCGCGGGATGACAGATGCAGCGAAGCCTCCGGAATATATAAGGTATCCCGGGCAACCGAACCGGTCAGCAGGTTCAGATTAGAGAAAGCGTTATGCAAATCAGTTTCCGCCTGCAATAATTCATTCTTCAGGATACCAGCCTCCAGACGGCTTTGCGTAGCATCGATCTCCATAATCTTCCCTAAAGTGAAACGAACACTGTCACTTTCCGCCAACTGGCGGATATTCTCATAAGCATTCTGCTTCACCTTATACAATTCATATTGTTTCAACGCCTCCAGGTAAGAGACCGTAGCATCGGCACGCAGGTTGCGGAAGTAATCGGCAAGGAGCGCCTTTGTCAACTCACTTTCACTCCGGGCAAGGGCTATATTCGCTCCCCGTTTCCCGAAAGAAAACGTTTTGCTCAGTTCTACCTCTACTCCTTCTCCCATCTGCAAGCTTCCGTTCTCGTTATTGAAATACGATACGGAAAGGTTCGGGTCGTTGAAGACTTTCGAAGCAACGACCTCCGCTTCGGAAACATCCATATTCAGACGTTCGGCTGCATACTCCAAGTTCCCTTCCGTTACCTTCTCCATATAATTGCGGTAAGAGAGGGGAACCATCTGCTGGGCACTCCCTGCCAAACTTCCGGCAAGCAGGCACATAGTAATATATTGTCGCATATCTTTTATTCTTTTTATCTGCAATTTCTAATTTATTTAAGCTGTCGGCTCTTCCGGATTAACAGCTCCCGCATCTTCATCTAAATAGTGCTTTTCCACCAGATAATACAAAGCAGGAAGTACATAAAGCGTAATAACGGTCGCAAACAGCAGCCCATAGACAATCACCGTTGCCAGCGGACGCTGCACATCGGAACCGATACCTGTACTCAAGGAAGCTGGTAACAATCCCAATACAGCTACTGTTGCCGTCATCAGGATCGGACGGAAACGGTGTTTCGCCCCGGTAATAATGGACTGCTTGAAACCCCGGTCGCGGCTACGCAGGTTATTGATATGGGAGATCATAATCACACCATTCTGAATCGCCACACCGATCAACGCAATAAAACCGACGGCAGAAGACACATTCAGCGTCATCCCCCGCACATTCAACGCCAACATGCCGCCGAAAAGAGCCAAAGGAACCACGCACATCATCAAAGCTGCCTGCCGGAACTTTCCACAGGCGGCAAACAACAGCAACAGCATGATACCTAAAGCCAGAGGCACGACTGCCGCTAGACGTTTATAGGCACGGTTCTGATTCTCGAACTGCCCTGCCCATTGCAGATGAACGGTATCATGATTATAGGATACCTCTTTATCGATCAGCCGGTTCGCCTTATTCAGAAACTCGGTCAGGTCAACGCCACGCAGGTTGATATGGATAGTCAGATGGCGTTTGTTCATCTCACGGGAAATGGTACTGGCACCGGTTGTCATTTTCACTTCTGCCACCTGCGAAAGCGGTATCTTCGCTCCTGCCCCGTTAGTAAGCAACAGATTACCGATACTTTCGGGCGTATCACGACTGGCATCGTCGAAACGGCAGATCACGTCGTAACTTTTGCTTCCGACAAATATCTGTGAGATAGCCTTTCCTCCGATTGCCAGCTCGATCATATCGGCTACATCGGAAAAGTTCAGTCCGTATTGCGCGATACGGTCACGGTCGGCGACTATTTGCAACTGAGGTAACGGCGGTTCCTGATCGATAGCTACGTCGGCAGCTCCGGGAATCGCACGCAGTACATTTACCACTTTGTCGGCTATATGGCGGGTATCGGTAATATCATCGCCATAGACTTTGATTGCCAGGTCGCTATGGGCACCGGCTATCTGGTCCATTACCATGTCGATGATCGGTTGCGAGAAGCTGACGGTATAGCCGGGCATGGTCGACAACGTCTCCGACATTTCCTCGATCAGGTCTGCCTTTGTCTTGCCGAACTTCCAGGTGTCGTAGGGTTTCAGACCTACTCCGCATTCGATATGGGAAAGAGAGAAAGCCTCTGCTCCCTCATCATCACGACCTACCTGGGTCATTACATAAGAGACTTCATCAAACTGTTTCACCGCTTTACGCAACTCCGCTCCCATCTCTTTCGACTTCTCGATCGAAATACCCGGAGGCAACTGCACCTGAATCCAGATAGCTCCTTCGTCAAGCGGCGGCAGGAAGTCTTTTCCAACCGTATAACTCAAGACACCGGCAGCTACCAATATAACCAATAACGGCAGTAATACCCGCTTAGGTTTATCCAGTAAAGCAACGATCTGTCTGTGATAGATCTCTCCCAACTTCTCCAGCCTGCGGTTATGATATATCTTACGCGGTTTGCGATAAGCATAAAAAGCCAGTCCCGGTATCAGGAATAAAGCGACAGCCAGAGCACCCAACAAAGCATATCCTACGGTGTAAGCCATCGGCGTAAACAGTTTCTTTTCGATATGTTCGAAAGCAAACAGGGGAAGATAAGCCGTTATGATAATTAATGTAGAGAAAAAGATCGGACGGGCAACTTCTGTCGTACGGCGCAGGATGGAATCTTCAGTCAGTATCTCGTCCGGATGCCGTTCGCGCTTCTTCAGGATAGTTTCCATCATCACGATCGCTCCGTCCACCAAAATACCGAAATCGATAGCACCCAACGAAAGCAGGTTGGCAGGAATATCCGTCAGGTGCATCAGGATAAAGGCGATCAACAAGGATAACGGAATGGTAAGTGCTACCAATAAAGCGCCACGCCAGTTCCCTAAAAACAGGATCAGAACCAACACCACCAGCACCATTCCCTCGAACAGTGTGTGGGATACGGTATGCAAGGTCATATCAACCAAATTCGTACGATCCATAAAGACATGCAGGCGGGTTCCTTCAGGTAGGGTCTCATTATTCAGTTCGTCCACAGCCAGATGCACACCTTCCAGCACCTTAGACGGATTCTCGCCGCGAAGCATCTGAACAATACCTTCCACCCCATCCGAATGGTCACGCACGCCGTCGAAGAAACCCAGTACGCCCTTGCGTTCCAGATTCCCGTACTTCAATGTTCCCAGATCATTGAGATAGACAGGTATACCATTCTCGGTTTTGATAACAATACGCCCCAGGTCTGTCAGGTCTTTTACCAGACCGATACCACGGATCACGTAACTCAGGTCGCCCCGGCTCAACATGCTGCCGCCGGCATTTACGTTATTCTTTTCGATCTTCTCGGTGATATCGCCCAATGTCACATTATATTGTTCCATCTTATGCGGATTCACTTCTATCTGATACTGTGTAGTAATACCGCCATAGTTACTGACATCGGCAACCCCTGTCACTTGTTTCAAACGGGGAATGATCACCCACTTATGCAGGTCGGTCAGCTCACGCAGATCCAGCCGGTCACTTTCCAGTACATACCGGAAAATCTCGCCGGTAGGTGAAGTCAGCGGGTTCAATCCCGGAACCGCATCGTAAGGTAGTTCCACGTCGACCAGACGTTCCTGCACACGCTGGCGTGCCCAGTAATCGTCGATACCGTCGTCGAACACCAGCACGACAGTAGACAGTCCGAAGGTATTCTTACTTCGCATCACATTCAGCCCAGGCATGCCGTTCATCGCCCTCTCGATAGGGATACTGATCTGTTGCTCGATCTCTTCGGCAGCCAGTCCGGGAACCTGCGTTACAACCTGTACGGTGGTATCGGCAATATCCGGATAGGCGTCAATCGCCAGGTTCGTCCACGAATAATATCCTACTATGGCAAGAAACAGGAATAGCACGAACATCAGGCCCCGCCGATGTATCGCCATATAAATTATCTTTTTCATAGGATCTACCGGGCATCAAGTAAATAAAAAGCTCCCGTACTTACAATCGTATCTCCGGGTGTCAGTCCGGAAAGAATCACCGTCTTGCCGTCTTCCGTAACAGAAGTAGAAACTTTCTGCTTCCGGTAACAATTATAACCCAGAGCAAGCAAAACATAAGCACTCTCCTCTTCCTGCAGAATAGCCGAAGTCGGGATACGGATTACCTCCGTACTGCGGTCGCACAATTTGACCGTTCCATACATAGCCGGTTTCATCAGACGCGAACTGTTATCACATTCGATCAAGACTTCTACTGAACGGGTATCTTCATCCAGCATTTCACTGACATGATAGATCTTTCCTGAAAACGGCTGGTCAGGCATAGCCAGCAAACGGACTTCAACACTGTCGAGTGCCTGTATCATCCCCATATCCTTTTCTTTCACATGGGCAGCGACCCATACTTTACTCAGGTTAGCGATCACCGCCACCGGTTCGGCATCTTCCTTGATATACTGGCCGATCACGATACGATCGGTCACGATCTCACCTGCTATCGGTGAACGAACGATCAGAGGTTGTCCCAGCACAAGTTCGTCCGGCTCTATCTGGAATACCTTCAGGGCGGCTACCGCATTCTCATAATCTTTCTTCTTCAGTTCGTAATTGACTTCCGCCTCTTCCAATTCTTTCTGTACGCCGACTTTGTTCTGCAACAGGTCCTTTTCACGTTTCAGACTTTTCAGAGCCAGTTCCATCTCTTGCTTGGCCTGGTAATATGCCTTCCCTGTTTCAAAGAAATCCGGCGAACTTATCTCAAAAACCGGACTTCCGGGTATTACCTTCTGTCCCAGGCGTACGAATGATTTGGATATACGTCCGGCAAAAGGAGAAGCGATCTCCGCATAATTAGACGGAATAGCCTTCACGACACCGGAAGTGGTAAACTCCAGGCGGTAAGATTCTTTCTTTACAACATCGGTTTTCAACCGGGATAAGATAGGTGATTTATCCCCTATTTGTATCGTGTCGCCATGCAAAGTTACAGCAATAGCAACCTCATTGTCTTGTTTATTATGGTTACAGGAACATAATACCATTGCCGGAAGCAATAGTAATAGTAATTGTTTCATATTGATTTTCTTGTATTAAATAATTCTGTTTTTCGTTACTGGTAAATTATTTAATACTGAAAGGAGGGGCACGAAGATTGATGTTACGTACAAGACGTACAGGGGTTATATACTTGTGTTGTTGAATAAACACGGCAAGAAGTACCCAAGCTGTTGCCAATGCAAAACACAAGGCAGCGGCTTCCAACATAATATCATCCAATTCCTGGATCGTATTGAAAGCAGTCGAGCTATGTGTATGATGAGGCAAACCGTCCGCTCCCGGCAGGAAGGGATGGGAATGGGTAATAGAATAGGTCGGGAAATAATGGGTATGGGTAAACGCAGTACCACCTACATAGTAACTCATAAAGAGTACTACCAGCAGATATTTCGCTATAGCCATACAGATTGATTTCACACGCTCCCGATTTGGTTACAAAGGTATCTATTTATTTTGGTAATACTTTTACAAATGTGTAACGATTCTGTTATTATTTCCCGTATTTCATTTGGTACACGTTGATTTTATCCATTAATTTGTAATACTTAAAACAAACACTGATATGAAAAGGACTATACTTCTCTTTGCGACCATGGCCTGTATGACCATATCATCTCTTCCGGCACAGGATGCCACCGTAAACAAAATCATAGAAACCGGACGAACAGACAACCGGGTCATGAACCATCTGGATATTCTGACCAACCGTTTCGGCGGACGCCCGATCGGCTCCGATGCGTACGACAACGCCACCGAATGGGTAGCCTCCAAGTTCAAAGAATGGGGACTGGAAGTCGAACTACAGGAAGCTGGCACATTACCGGTCGGATTCAACCGGGGACCGTGGTTCGGCAAACTACTCGGTGAAAACGGTATGGACCTCCATTTCGTTACCCCTTCTTATACCTCCGGCACAAAAGGTCTTCAACGGGGACACGTGCTGCTCGAACCGCTTACACAGGATGAGTTCGACCGGATGAGAGGTCAGCTGAAAGGAGCGTGGATATTAGTCAACGGGACGAATGTCGGATGGCCGATCACCCACTCTGCTTCGGCCGATTCCAGCCGTGCCGCAATTATCGCCGAGAATAATGAAATAGCCAAAAAGAACCGTGAAATAATGACTGACAACTGGGTAAATAAGAAGAATACCTCATTGCTGCCTCTTAAAGAAGATGTACCGGCATTGTTCTACAAAGAGATGTGCGAAGCTGGTGTCTTAGGCTTTATCCAATCGGCCCCTGTTCCACTCCGTGCACTTTATGATAAGAACGTCGTATTCGATCAGGAAATGACAATAGAAAAACTCCCGACAGTTCCCGATATTAAGCTGGATGAACATCAATATGCCACCATTAAACAGATGGTAAAAGAACGCCGTTCTTTCATGCTAGAATTCGATATACGTAACCATTTCCGTCTGGGACCGGTAAAATATTACAATGTAATAGGTTCCATCAAAGGAAGCAAATATCCCGGAGAATATGTTATGTTAAGCGGCCACCTCGACTCTTTTGATGTGGGAACAGGTGGTGTGGATGACGGTTCGGGCGTTACCCCTGTTATGGAAGCAGCCCGCTTGATCGCAACATCCGGAGCCAAACCCAAACGTACCATGCTATTCTGTGCCTTTGCCGGTGAAGAATTTGGTCTGCTGGGTGCTACAGCCTGGGTGAAAGGGAATCCGAAGAAACTGGAAAAGATATCCAACCTCTTCAACCGTGATGGCGGTCCTACTCCTCCGGTCGGGATCAGTGTACCTAAAGCAATGTATGATGATTTTGTAAAGATATGCGAACCTATCCAAAAGATCAATCCGGAATATCCATTCGAAGTCAAAGAAGCAGCTCCCCGCAAACAACCGAAAACACCTGGTGGTACGGATGCTTCAGTCTTCGCTATCGAAGGTGTTCCGACCATAGGCTTTATGGAAAAGGATATCAAAGGGTACAACTTCAGTTACGACGAAATATGGCATACGGAACGTGACTTATACACCAAGAGCATTCCTGAATACCAGGAACATGCAGCGACTGTTATGGCTATCGTCGGACTGGGAGTAGCTAACCTCGACCATCAATTGTCACGCGAAGGATTATATATTAAAGAAGAATAAAAGAAAATCAAGCAACCCTGTTTAACAAGTAAGGCAGACGCCCCTGGGCATCTGCCTTATCTCTTTTACGGTTATAAACCTTTTTTGATACATGCACCCGGTTATGACTTACCGGACGTCCGTGATTCTCCAGTTCCGCTTCGCGGCTTCCTTTACGGTTCGCCTTGATGTACTCGTCCAGCGGAGAGACTTTCTTTTTCTTCTTCATAGCTGTATTCTTTTACGGCTACAAAGATACAATTATTTTTCCGGATATTGTCTCTTCGGATTTTTAGGGAACCATCCTTTCAATACACGCTCCTCTTGTTCGAACACTTCCTTGATCGTCCAGAACGAAGAGAAAGCAAATACCCCGCAGATAGCAGATACAAAAACACTTTCGATCAATAAGGAAGCAACCGTTCCGGCAATTCCTAAAAGAAGGAATATCCACCAGCATTTGGTTCCCCAATAGTATTCCGCTTTAACAACTATCGGATGAAATAATCCGATTATCAGAAAAGTAACGATCCCAATCAGTAGCCCGTCAAAATTTATCATCTCCATATTTGTATTGTTTAATATAAAACAGACAGGTCGGTTTGTCTGTTTAGACAAAGATACAAAAATTAAATACTCGTCCTGATAAATTGTATTTATCGGACAATAATTAAAACAAAAAAGGCACTCCCGGAAAGGAATGCCTTTTTGCATATATTGCTATACAATAAAATCTTATTGAGCCTGAGCAGGAGCTTCTGCCGGAGTTTCTTCTTCAGCCGGAGCATTAGCCGATGGCTGTGCTGTTCCGAAATTAGGAGCTACCGTATTCGGGTCGATTGTAACAGCTTCATTTACCTGTTTTTTGATTTCAGATTGCGTAGTAGTTGTTGCTCTGGGAATAAATGCTGTAATAACGATACTACATACAATAACAAAACCTGCCAGGCCCCATGTTGCTTTTTCCAAAAAGTCTGTGGTTTTACGTACACCCATAATTTGGTTAGATGAAGAGAATCCCGAAGCCAGACCTCCCCCCTTTGAGTTCTGGATCAATACTATCAGGATCAGAAGTATTGAAGCGATCAGGATTAGAATAGAAATAAATACGTACATTTTAGTTTTATTTTTTAGTGTTAATAATCAATTTTTCCAAAAATCTAATTTGGTCTGCAAAGTAAGCATTTTTTTCTGGATAATTCAAATATAAGTTTTTAATAATTTGCAATGCCTTCTCATACCGTTTCTGTTTAACATAAATATGGGCTAAAGTCTCGGTAAAATAAGAATCATCGTCCAACGAACGAGGTTGCTCACTCTCCTCTTCTTTCAACGGAGTCAGGGAAGAGAGATCATCCGACTGCAGAGTTAGTGACAAACCGCTACCCGGTGCTCGTTGTTCGTCGTTTTTAATGAAAGAATCGATCAGATCATGATGCTGAAGTCTGGCAGCCGGCTCCTCTTCCACCGGTGTCTCATCTTTGGATAACGACCAATAAATATAATCCGACGATACGGATGGTTGAAACAATAAACTCTCATCTGCCGGTTGTTGTTCCCCATCGCTCTCACGATCAGCCAGAAAGGCTTCTATTAAAGAGAAAGAATCCGCAGCGGAAGTCTCTTCCTTATCCGATGCTGTTCTAAACGCCATGCCATAACGTTCTCCTTCGATCAATGTAAATAATTTTCTTCTATCCGGTATATAAACTGCCATCCTTTTCAATTCTGCGGCAAAACGTATATCGTTCAATACAGCCAGATTCTTCAGGTAAAGCATCCGGGCTATATGAAAATAGGGATATTCATCCACTATCTGACGCAACGGGGAAAGTGTCTCCTTCGTCAACAGAGAGGGATCTTCTATCAATAGATATAAGTCTGCAGCTTTCATAATTTTACCAATTGGCTACGGTTGCATTATAAATCTGGTCCGTCAACTCATCGATAATCTCGGTACATAACTCAGCCTGAACATCCTGCAACATCCGGCTTGAATCGAACTCACGATAAGCAGAAAAACTCTGTGCATCAAAATCATCATCAGGATTTGTACGATTAGAATAACTCACACGCACTGTGATCGTCAACTTCGTCTGCGAAGACCAGGCATCTTCTTTAACAGCCATTGGTGTCAGTTCATATCCGGTAATTTCACCTTGCAGTTCCAGATCACCATTGTTGTTAACCATCTGAAGGCGTGTCTGACGGATATAAATGTCCTTCAATGCTTCAGTAAACTCCTGCGATAACGGAGGATACACCAAAGGAGCCTGGTTCGGAAAATCCTTGATAGTAATTGTTTTTACTTTCGTATAGTCAATCGAAGCTCCGTTGAACTTATAGGAAATAGAACAAGCCGTTACTATTACCCCTATCATCAGACAGAGCCAGATCACATTCTTTTTCAACATATTATTCCAAATTATATTCTTTAATCTTTCTGTAAAGAGTACGTTCTGATATTTTCAGGTCGGCCGCCGCATTCTTCCGGCGTCCGTTATGTTTTTCTAACGCCTTACGGATCATATCTTTCTCAACATCTTCCAACGAAAGTGTCTCTTCTTCTTCTACCGCTTCCGCTTCCTGGATCGGTGCCGAATGTACCGGATGGATCGGATGTGCATAAGTAGTCTCGTCGGCTACCGGCATAGGCATTTTTCCTCCCATGATATCGTGAACCAGCTTTTTCAGTTCATTGACATCGTTCTTCATATCGAAAAGTACCTGGTAAAGTATCTCGCGTTCACTGTTGAAAAACTTCTGGTCACTCTCCTGTTTCTTGACCAGTACCGGATATTTTTCCACATTCAGATCCGGAAGATACAAACGCAGCACGCTGGCTGTAATATCGCGGTTTTCCTCGATCACAGAAATACGTTCCGTTATATTCTTCAACTCGCGAACGTTTCCCGGCCAGCGGTAAGAGGTCAGCAACTGGCGTGCCTCGTCATCCAACCGGATCGGCGGCATTCGATATTTCTCGGCACAGTCTCCTGCGAATTTACGGAACAGCAGGATGATATCCTCCGGACGTTCGCGCAATGGTGGTATCTGGATAGGTACCGTATTCAAACGATAATACAGATCTTCACGAAATTTCCCGTCTGCCACAGCCTGCACCAGATTCACATTAGTTGCAGCGACAATCCTCACATTGGTTTTCAGCACTTTCGAAGAACCGACCTTAATAAATTCGCCGGTCTCGAGAACACGCAACAAACGGGCTTGTGTTGGAGTAGGCAGTTCCCCTACTTCATCCAGAAAAATAGTTCCTCCGTCGGCTACTTCAAAATAACCCTTCCGGTCTGCCAACGCTCCGGTAAAAGAACCTTTTTCATGTCCGAACAATTCGGAGTCTATGGTACCTTCCGGAATAGCCCCACAGTTCACGGCTATATACTGACCATGTTTACGCGGACTATTCTGATGTATGATCTGAGGAAAAGTTTCTTTACCGACACCACTTTCTCCTGTAATAAGCACAGACAAATCAGTCGGAGCCACCTGGAGAGCGACATCGATTGCCCTATTCAGGCCAGGGCTATTTCCTATAATTCCAAAACGCTGTTTTATTTGCTGGACGTCAACCTTAATCATCATATCTATTGAATATCTGTAATTATTTCAGTTTGTCTGCCAAAATTACAAATCTTAATTCAAATTCCAGCTATCAAGAGTGGATTCTATCAGCGGATTCTTATTTTTTAGCACCATAAGTACGGTTGAATAGAAATTCAGCCAGTGCCGTATCATCCGTAAAATTCTTTATTTCGTCAGGCGAAATAGGTTCACCTATATACACATCAACAGTTTTCCCCCGTTTGTTAAAAGCCTCGGCAGGAATACGCAGAGTACGTATCTTCCAACTGATACTACCCAGCCAGTAAAAGAAGCGGGAATTTAAAAAATCAAAATAAACGGGATATATCGGAACATTAGCTTTGCGGATCAGACGGATCACGCTGTGTGTCCAGGGAAGATCATGGATTCCCTTGTCTTCCTTATTATAAAAAGAAATCGCCCCAGCTGGAAAGAACCCCATCGGATGCCCTTCTTTCAGGCGTTGCAAAGAATAGCGTACGCCGTTTATATTGGCCGGGTTCGGACCATCGCCGGTTGAATCGGGCAGCACTGAGACAAAATTATCCTTCATGGCACCGATCTTTACCAAAATCTCGTTCACCATTACTTTAAAGTCCGGACGACGGGCTGCCATGATATCGATCAGTATAATACCATCGACCGAACCTATCGGATGATTCGATATTGTTATAAATGCCCCTTCTGGCAAATGATCCAATATTTCCGCATTATGCAGTTTATACTTGATATCGATCAGGGGATCATTCAGTAATGCAGTAGTAAACGCTGCTCCATGCAAATGGCAGTTATTGGCATGTACCTTGTTTACTTTGTCAACACTTAACCATTTAATCAGTAATTTGCCAAGGAAGGTGCCTATACGGCTTCTGAAGAACGGGGCAGCTTCCTGCAAATCATTAATGTCTACTACGCTCTTTTTCATATTCTATTTATTCAATAAACGATGCGCACATTTTTTCGTGCTTGCGCATCGACATGAGCAACACAAAATTCAATACGATTATTTCATACAGGAAATAAACCCAGACCTCACCTACCAACACAACGATAAACATAACGATCGTACGTCCGTTAAATGTCAGCAAATCTATATAACGCATTAAGTCACGACTTTGTTTACGAAAAGCAACCCGTACATTTTCAGGAATATCGTCCCCGTACTTGGCATGAAGACTCTGCAACATATGTTGTAAAGAAGGAGTGGCTTTCACCTGAAGTAAAGTATATCCTCTATAAAGAAAGTAAAATGTTTTATTGATACCCAGTTTCATCTCTTTATGACGGGCTATCACCTGCTCCAGAGACTGGAATTCTGCCCCCTTATCCTTACTGATGAAATAAAGGTGTAATGTTTTATAATAATCGGTTATATTCGCCTGTACCAGATGGGATAAGCCGGAGATAACGGCTAAAGCGAAAAACCAGTAAGTACCATATTCGTGAGATAAACGGAGAGCAAAACCGACATAGATAGAGGCAAACCAGATATCACCGGCAAATCCGTCAAGTATTCGCCCGATAGCAGACTTAATGCCGGTCAGACGTGCCAGCTGACCGTCTACGCAGTCGAGTATATTAGCAAAAACCAATAATAAAATACCACAGATATTATAAACCAGATTATCATGATAAAACATGAAACCGACGGCCGCTCCTACAAATATGGAAATGACCGTCACCATATTCGGGGTAATACCCGTGCCACGCAACATACGAGCGATACGGAAACCGATCGGACGATAAAACGCCCGGTCAACCACATTTTCTGTTTCTATTGATTTCAGTGATGCTTCGTATTCTTTATCCAAATTACTCATCGATCTATTATTTATACGAATATCCGCCGTCTACAACGACCACTTCGCCATTAAAATAACTATTTTCTATTAACATCTTATACACTTCGGCCAACTCTTCCGGATCACAAAAACGTCCTAAAGCAACCTTGTTCTCTATATTCCTCCGTATCTCGGCCGGTTTAGTCTTCTGCCATTCGGTATCGACAAACCCGGGAGCAACTGCGTTCACACGCAACTCATAAGGTGTCAGGAATTTGACCATATTCTTTACCAAAGCATGCACAGCACTTTTGGTTACCCCGTAAGCCAGAGAAACCGAATGCGGCTGAATACCCATCAAAGAACCGGTAAAAACCACACTGCCCCCTTTATTGATCAATTGAACAATACGTTGTAATAAGAATACAGGGAAATGTACATTCGCAAAAAAGACCCGTTCCCAATCTGCAAGCGACAAGTCCTCAAATGAATCGCGACAAGTCAGTCCTGCATTAAAGACAACAGCATCCAACAGCAAATTATTCTCCCGCAAATAAGCATCTATTTTATCAATGGATTCTTTCTTTGTTATATCAGCCTGTAGTACAGACACGTTGATCCCGAATTGCTGCCGCAAACAGTCTTGTGTTTGTTCGGCTTTTTCCGGATCAGAGGCATAAGTAAGCACAAGGTCATACCCGGCTTTTCCCAGACAGAAAGCCACCGCTTTACCTATACCCTTCGTACCACCGGTAATTAAAGCACACTTTTCCATGAGTTCTTTTTATTCTTCCCCTTTTCCCTTTACAGTAGCAGGTTTAGCATGTCGTTGATATTTCAGGTTCTCTTCGTAGGAATCATGAATCGTTTTCTTCAAATTAGATGAAGATACGCCGGTTCCATATGGGAAATAGAAAACCTGTACACCTAAATCTTTCAGATAATCGTATTTGCCGAACCAGTCGTCACCAACCACGAAAGCATCGATATTCAATTTCTTTACAATTTCTGTATGATCCAACGTATGCTGCGGTATGACAATATCCGGAGTTTTCAACGCTTCAATGATTTGAAGACGTTCATTGAACGGGATAATGGGATTCGCTTTATAGGAAGAAACCAGTTCGTCCGTGCTTACTCCTACGATAAGGATATCAGCCAGACTACGAGCATAATTGATCATCCGGAGATGATTATAATGAAACATATCGAATGTTCCGGAAGTATATACGATCGTTTTATCTTTAAACATAATTCATGTTGCAATTTTGAACCACAAACTTACGCAAACTTTTCCTATCAAAAAAAGATTGAAGTCAAAAAGCGCAATATAGACCAGATTATTATAAAATACAACAGGTATAAAGAGCCAGCTTTTATAATAAATATCCCCCGGAAAACAGTTTTCCGGGGGATATTTATTCATTACTTATTGAGGAGAAACCTCTGTATCGTCATCTTTGGTAAGATCCAGCTTTTCATTATCGCCGCCCTTATCAAAATACTGTTTACGGAGCGGATTAGCCGTCGCTTCACGATAGATAGACCGATTGCGGTAAATATCCAGAGCTGTATATAAAGCCTGACGGAACGATTCTTCGGAAGCGAGATTCTGTCCGGCAATATCATAGGCGGTACCATGTGCCGGAGAAGTCCGCACGATCGACAAACCTGCCGTATAATTAACACCGTCATCCATCGCCAGCGTTTTGAACGGCGCCAGTCCCTGATCATGGTACATTGCCAGTACACCATCAAATTTATCATACATCTGGGAACCGAAAAATCCGTCTGCCGCATACGGTCCGAAAGACATCACACCTCTTTTTTCTGCTTCTTCCATAGCGGGTATGATGATCGTTTCTTCTTCTTTACCCAACAAGCCGTCATCACCGGCATGCGGATTCAAAGAAAGTACGGCAATACGAGGCTTCACGATACCGAAATCCTGTTTGAGCGATTGATTGAATATACGTAACTTCGACACAATATCCTCCACAGTTATTTTGGAAGGAACCTCGGAAAGAGGTATATGCCCAGTTACCAAAGCGACACGCAGACCGTCCTTCATCAGGATCATCAAAGCTTTCCGCCCTACTCCGCCGAAACGTTCTTCCAGATATTCGGTATGTCCCGGAAAATGGAACTGTTCGTTCTGGATATTATGTTTATTGATCGGAGCCGTCAGCAATACATCCACCGCCCCTCTTTTCAGATCGGTAACGGCAGCCTCTAAAGCCAGGAATGCAGCTTCTCCGGCGATCGATGTCGATTGCGATAATTCCACTTTTGTTTCATCATCCACACAGTTAATGATATTCACCCGGTTAATACCGGCATCTTCGGCCTGAGAGATGATATTCATATTCACAGGAGGCAACTCCAACGCTTTCCGGTGATAAGCTGCGATCTTCGATGATCCGTATATGATCGGAGTACAAAGTTCTGCAACCCTGGCATCTGAGAATGTTTTCAAGATCACCTCATATCCGATGCCATTTATATCTCCGTGGGTAATGCCCACCTTAATCAATCGTTCTTCCATGTATTATGTTTGTTTATTTCTTACTTTCCGGAATGTCCAGCTTCTCTTCTACCGATTTATCAAACTCACCCGGCAGACGAAGTGTATATAAAGCAGCTTCGATACGGCGGATAAAGTTACGTTTATCTGTTTCAGGAGCAAAGACAAAACCTTCGGCAACAACTACGCGGTTATTTTTTTCATCCAGACGGACATGACTGACAAACGGTCCTCCCATCATATCGCCAACCATCTTCCATAAACCACGTAATACGCCGCAATACTTTCCATTCACAGTGATCGGGGTGTATTCAACTCCGAACCGCGATTCCGTTGTCATGTAAGAATCCGGGAAAGCACCCGGCAAATTCGCTTTCAATACGGAGTCACGCTTCGCAACCAGATATTCGGCTGTGAACGTATTCGGATCCGTATAAGGGAAAGTATATACAATCAAATCCGTACGTCCGGTATTGGCATTATTGGATGCCCAGAAAAAGTCCGTAGTATCCCGGTAATAAGTCATGTTAGCCGGTGCATTCAGCATCAGATCATAATGATCCTTCAGGTTATCCATTACTACCGAACTATAATCTTTCTCCAATTGAGCTATAGCCCTGTTCATTTCAACCTTCACGAAGAAATCGACAAGGGCTCTCGGATGCGCCTGAGCATATTCGGTTATCGCTTCCGGAGAAGGAGCATTCAGAGTGACGACTACCTGGCCTTTTGCCCAACGGTCATTCTCATAGCTCAATGAGGTCTTCGTATAAATAGAAGGATCAATATTGACAATCAGAATATTACGCACATAAGTCAATAATCCGTCAAATTGTGAAGGATCTACATAAGTTATTTTCAATGCAGGTTCAGACTGAGGAAGACCTGGAACATCAGATGTCAGTTCTTGTTTAATAGCCTTTCCCGAAGGGCCATCCCAGTTTGCTTTTTTCATTACTACAACAACCTCATAAGCGAGGCCTGTGGCCCGTTTTCCAACCGGACCAGAGCTACATGATCCCAGTAATACCAGGAACATACATAAGCTAATCAGTAAAGAAATCTTTTTCATACCCATTCGTTTTTATTACACAAATATAGTTCTTTTCCATTAAATGACTTGTCTTCTATCCATTTTGTTGCTTTTTCGCTGTCGACAGCATCCCGCAAGCAGCAAATATATCTTCTCCTCTTGAAGCCCGGATCGTACAAACGAGCCCAGCTTTATTCAATGTGTCACGAAAGATTTCCATTTTCGCTAAATCCGAACTTTCCAACGGGACATCGGGTATAGCATGGAAACGAATCAGGTTAATCCTGCATTCCATTCCATTCAGTAAACAAATCAGGGCTTTAGCATGTTTCGGACTATCATTTAAATTTTTAAAAACTATATATTCAAAAGAAACACGGCGCTGGTGAGTGAAGTCATATTGTTTGATCAGATCGATAACTTCCTGTGCCGGATATGCTTTTTCTACCGGCATCAATGATAAACGCTCTTCATGGAAAGGAGAATGCAGACTGACAGCCAGATGGCAATCGCTCTCTTCCAGAAAACGTTTCAGTCCCTTCGCAACTCCGATAGTAGAAACGGTTATCCTCTTGGGACTCCAGCCATACCCATAGGGAGACGTGAGGATTTCAAGCACTTTGAACAGTTCGTCTACATTATCCAAAGGCTCTCCCATTCCCATAAAAACCAGATTAGTCAGCAAATCCGACTCAGGAAGGGACTGGATCTGATTCAAAATCTGATTTGAGGTGAGATTGGCTGTAAAACCCTGTTTACCCGTCATACAGAACAAGCAGTTCATCTTACAACCCACCTGTGAAGAAACACATAACGTAGCCCGGTCATCAGTCGGTATATAGACCGATTCGACAAAATTACCGGGACCTGCAGCAAATAAATATTTGATCGTACCATCCACCGATTTCATACAATCGACCGGAAGCGCCGCTCCTATCTCGAAAGACTCTTCCAAAAGGCTTCGTTTGGCAACAGCAATATTACTCATTTCCGCAATGGACGTAATTTTCTTCTTATACAGCCAATCAGCCATCTGCTTTGCTGCATAACCAGGCAAGCCGACCTGTGCAGCGACCTCTTTCAGTTCGTTCAGCGTCATGCCTAACAATCGTCTTTTCTCTTGCATTGTATTTTGTTCTATAACGATTAATTCAGTTACAAAGATAAAAAAAGCTGCCGGACTTTCTGAATAAGTCCGGCAGCTTTCCTTGAAAAGGATATACCTAATCCTTTTATAGCTTATTTGTTTAGAAGAAACGGATACGGTTGTCTTCTACATCTGCCTTGTTAACCAATGACTGGATAGCCTGGAATCCGAAACGATAAGCATTTGAAGCATCCAAAGTCTTGATCTCTTCAGTTTCGTTGTATTCTTTAGCATCCTTATTTCTGTCATATACTTTAAATACATATACACCATTGTTTCCGGCAACCGGTTCGCTAACCTGACCGACTTCTGCGACAGATACCATTGCATTCAGTTTCGGTTCTACACCGATTCCTGCAATACGACGAGTTCCGAAGTTGATAAACTTAACTGAATCGACTCTCGATCCCATCACATCGGCATAAGCTTCTACTGATGTCAGATTCTTAGCTTTCAGATCTGCTGCGATCTTTTCACCCTTCTTCTGAGCAGCGATTTCAGCTTTCAATGCTGGAGTCAAAGATGCAACGGAGCGGTAACCTTCTTTCAATGTACCTTCCACTCCGGCTATTACGAACTTATCATCACATTCAAAAATCTCAGAGATTTTACCTTTATCGTTCTGGAATGCCCAACGGATAACCGGACGAGAATTCTTGATACTACCCAAAGTCTGGTTATCCCCTGTAACTGTTACACCAGAGATCAGGTTGTAGCCAGCTTCTTTAGCAGCTTCGTCCAATTTAGCCAAATCGGTATTCTTTGAAATGAACTGGTTCAATTCGTTATAGATATTGCTATATGTTTTTGAACTCGGAGATACAGTCATGTCGATGTCAGCCACTTTATATTTGTTCACATTAGCTGTTTTTTCCGTAACCTTCACTAGGTGAGTTCCATATAAAGACTTCACTTTTACAACTTCATTAATCGGAGTTGAGAAGACTGCATTTTTGAAATCTTCATTTACACCTCTCAGTGCCGTAATTTCAGTAAACCATCCCAGTTCACCGCCATTTTCAGCAGCCTGGTCAGCAGAGAACTGTTTTGCCAGTTCTTCAAAGTTTCCGCCATTCTTCAACACGTTTATCAAACTGTCAGCCAGGACAGTCGTACGTGCTTCGTCACCCGAGTTAGCCAACATGATATGACTTACCTTTACAGAGTCTGGAGCTATTTTTTTATCAACCAACTTGAACATTCTGTATTTGTCATTGTCAAATACCGGACCATATACAGCACCAACTTCAGAAGTCGTTGCAAATTGTTTCATTTCAGGATCGAAAGCATTCTCTGTAAAGAAAGCATCCATGTAAGGAACTTCAGAGTTTTCATTTACAATATCAGCAACCTTTTCAGAAGTCTTGAATTCTTCTTTCAGAGATTCGATATCTGCGCTGGCTTTGTCATAATCCTCCTGGCTTGGACGGATATCGACAGCGATATATTTGATAACCTTACCTTCTTTTTGTTTGTAAAGTTCTTTACGCTGATTATACAGCTTTTCGATTTCGCTCTTGCTCACATCAATCGTTGAATCAGGAATACTTGCGTATGACTGCATTGCATAAACGATATCAGAATTTTCTGCTGCATTGTCGAATGCTTCTTTAGCATCCAAAACATTTGCAGAAACAGCTTTGCTCAGCAACGTTGTATATTTTTGTTCCAGACGCTGGCGTTTAATGTTCTTTTCCCAGAACAACCAGAAATTACGAGCCTGGAGCAATTGAGCCTGCTGATCTGCCGGATAACTGGCAATATTGTCATCATCGATAGTTTTCAGGAAGTTCAATAAAGCAGTCTTGTCAAATGCACCGGTTTGCGGATTTACAAACATCTGCATCTGCTGGATCATCGGTGAAATGTTTTCACCCTGAACCATGTCGAACAACTCTTCCGGGCTTACCCCCATACCTAATTTATCTGTTGCTTCGTCAAGTACGACTTCCTGTACCATAGCGTCGAATACCGACTGACGGATCTGATTCATGTATTCTTCGGGAAGACTGCTCTGACCTGATTGCATTTTATACATCTCAGTCATTTCATCAATGCGTCCCTGATAATCCTGAATTTTAATTACTTCCCCGTCAACCTTAGCAACTCTCTCCTGAGTTTGTCTGAAATAAGTAGAACCGGAGTTCAAAAAGTCTCCAATGATAAAAGCGAACAATGCCAAACCCACAACGAGTACAAGCAGTCCTGCTTTGCTTCTGATTTTTTCCAGCGTAGCCATTTATCGTTATTTATTTTTAAAGTTTATATTTTACAGTTTAAGGGCACGAAGATACGAAAAAAAGGATTTGTTACATCTTTTATTCCACTTTTTTTCATCAATTGCCTACTTTCATTCGTACAAGTTCTATTTTCGTCGCCGTTACTTTTATTATTTTGAAAGTATATTTATCAATTACGATTGATTCATTCAATTTAGGAAATTTTTGGTAGAAATGCAATATGTAACCGGCAATCGTTACATAATCGTCTGACTCCGGCAATTCCAGATTAAACTTTTCATTTAAGGTATCGATCTCCATACGCCCCGATATCAGGTATTCGTCATCCGAAACCTTACGGGCGACATACGATTTCATATCATGCTCATCCTCTATTTCACCGAAAATTTCTTCAACCAGATCTTCCAGCGTCACAATTCCGGCTGTCCCGCCAAACTCATCCACTACAACAGCCATGCTCTTTTTCTCCTGCATCAGGACTTTCATAAGCTTATTAGCCGCCATTGTTTCGGGGACAATCGAAACAATCTTTATATTTTGCGTCCAGTCTTCCGGATTCTTAAAGAGTTCCGACGAATGGATATATCCTATAATATCGTCAATATTTTCATTATATATCAAAATCTTAGACAATCCTGTCTCGATAAATTTAGAACGAAGCTCATCGATACTGGCTGTCGTATCACATGCAACTATCTCTGTCCGAGGGACAATACAGTCACGTAAACGGACATTAGAGAAATCGAGTGCATTCTGGAATATTTTCACCTCGGTATCCATATCCGAATTCAAAGGTGCATCTTCAATACTCTGCTGAATAAAAAAGTCCAGATCGACTTTACCCAGAGTGCGCCTGCTGGACTGAGTGATATTCTTCACTCCCACCAACTTCAGTATCAAATAAGAAATTAAAGCCGAAAATTTTGAAATCGGATATAATATAATGTATATAATCAGTAAAGGAACCGAAAACAAGTTCAAGGAGAAATTCGGATTCAGCTTGAAAATCGTTTTTGGTATAAACTCTCCCGTAAATAGGATCAACAATGTAGAGATAATCGATTGGATCAGGACGATCAAAGCCTCATTAGTAACGAACCGGGCAATAAACGGTTCCAGTATAATTGCCATTTGCAGGCCATAAACGACCAATGCAATATTATTACCCACCAGCATCGTTGAAATAAACTGGTTGGGATTCCGATAAAATATATCCAGTATTTTACCGGCAATATTTTTATTCTTTTTATCCAGTTCATGCCGCAATTTATTGGAAGAAATAAACGCGATCTCCATGCCTGAAAAAAAAAGCTGAAAAAGCCAGCGAAATCAATATGTACGTTAAAGCATTCACATCAACTTTATTTTATTGAATCTACCTTTGCCACCTCCACAGCCGTCGAGTCAACTGTAGTTGTATTTACATTCGATGTATCACGAGGTGTTTCGCTTACAGGGAAAGTACCCTGAGAATCAAAGATCGTGTACTTCGTCATATTTTGATTAGACTCAAAACCAATACCTGTGATGATCTTATCTCCTTCCTGCAATTCAAAATACTCATCTGTATGAATCTTATCTTCCTTCTGGTCGATAAACAAGATGGATGTATCCAGCCTTTTACCTTCCTGGCTCAAGATACTCACATGTCCTATCAGTTTATACAACGTCTTTTTATCCCAATAATAAGCCGTATCCGCTTTTACACTTGCCTCCACATTAAACAGAGAGTCAAATTTTTCTACATAAACCCCCTGGGGTAAATAATGATAAGGTTCTTTGGCCTTACCAAATACCAGCCATTCTTTCGCATTCATCCGGTAACGCGTGATACCGGAGTCCGAAACCAAACTGACAACGTCGGTCGTTCTCATAGTATAGGTATTTTCCGGGTCGAATTCAACCTCGACCACCTCTTTATTCTCCTTGCCACAAGAAGCCATAAATAAAAGAAGCATAACAACTACCACGAAGATAGTTGTTATGCCATATTTGTTCGTTTTACCAAGAAAACGCGTTTCCGTCATAATTATCTGATTCTTGTTGTCTCGCCGATCCAACCACCTACAGTAAATGCTTTACCTTTTTCCAAATCCGGATGCATAAATACTTCCTCTGTTGAAGGTAAATGAGCACGGTAAGTACCGATCAGTTTATTTGCTTCTTCTATAGAGCTTTCATCAACCTGTTTTGCTTTTTCCCACTGGTCGATAGCTACATTATAAGCTGCTCTTGCCAAAACACCGTCATTCGGGAACACGTTCTTAACTGTTGCAGCATACATCTGTCCGATCAGGATATAAGGAGCACCATAGCTTCCGTTAATAGATATAGCTTTCTTTGCGTATTCTCTTGCTTTGGAATAGCCCTTCTGGTCGAAAGACAATAAAGCCATCATATAGTAATCTTCAGCTTTTGAAGAAGGGTCTGTCTCCATATTGGCAGCTTCTTCAAAATATTTGATAGCCTTATCATAATCTTTATTCTTTACAGCCTGTTTAGCAATACCGATAGCAGCATCTGCACTAGGTTCCAACTGATAAGCATAACCTGCAGCAGCAAAGAATGCATCAATTTCCTGACAACGTACACGTCTCAGCAAAGTTACGATCTCTTTCAAAGCAGCTAAATCACTTTTGCTTTCTTCTACTTTAGGAGCATATAAGTTCTGCAATGTTTCGCAATCGGCAGCACCACTGTTTGCAAACGCACCGTTCACACTTGTTTTAAAAGTAGTCAGGTTGTTAACTTCTTTTTCATTGTTAGCAGCCTGTGCAGCCTGTAACTGAGTATCCAGGATTTTAGAAGCTTTCAGATAATCTTCTACATACTGTCCTTTATGATTAGGATCATCAGCCATCTTCTGATAAGAAGCAAACATATACAAAGAAACACCTAATGCTTCCGTATTGTCGCCATATTCGTTGATGATCTCACCTAACCAGTTATACAGTTTATTATAATCGGCCTTTTCGCCCATCTGCTGGATATAATCCTGCGCTTTACGGGAAACGATCCAGTCTTTACCGTAACGTTTGTCATCACCGAAGTATTTCACACGCTTGTCATATACAGCCATCAGATCATCGATCAATGCAGCTTTTTTAGCCGGATCTTTCTCATTGGCAATCTTCCATGCCATAATCTTTACACCGTGCAGATAAATATCCTTTGTTGCCGCAGGACATTCATCATAAACAATTTTCCAAAAATCGTATGCATCCTTGAAGTTTCCTGCCTTTGCATAAGGAACGAACAAGCTGATATTGGTTACACAACGAATACTGTCTTCACCAGATCCGAACTGTGTGCCATTATCTACTCCTTTCTGTGCATACGCGCCAAATGCTCCCATGGAACACGCAGCGGCAATTAATAATACCTTTATTTTCATATCTGTTTTAATTTAAGTTAGCAATTTAAATTAATCTACTTTTTTCTTCCAGAACCACATTTCATTAAACGTATAATTAACAGTAAAACGGAAATACTGTTCATCGATCATGTTTTTTCCACCAGGCTTAATCTTATTGTATTCAAAAGATATATTTAATAACGAACGGTTATCAATCAACGGCAATCCCAAACCAACACTCACACCATATTCATTATATCCGTTACCCTTATAGGCAGCATCTTCTGTATTATTTATCATCAAATAAGAATTGCTATAATGAGCACCGGCACGGTATCTTACACGGCTGAAAAAATTACGATTCTGATAGTTCGGAATGATCTCACCACCGGCAGCTACCCGGACACGGTCTTTAAAACTATCTTTTGAACCTGAATAAGAAGCCTTATCCCATGTTTCGTACAGTACGTCCGCAGCTAATGTCAGTTTATCCTTTTTCACATACGATGCACCAAAACCAATCGAATTCGGTATATCGAAAGCCAGACTCTTCGTCGTATCGGAAGCTACAACTTCGGCTGAACCGGAACTATTCACATTATACGTTGTATTGATATACGTCGAGTTCAGATGATTTTTCGGAGAAAAAACTAAACCCAATGTAATCTCTTCCCTTTTACTGATAGGGTGAGTATACTGAATACCAAAATCCAGTTTTATATCCCGCACTTCCAGATTCTGATTCCGGACAGTATTATATCCTGAACTGTTTACAAATGCATTTGCCTGTTCATGCTTGATATTACCAAAGAGGTATCCGACATTTGCTCCGACTGAAAGACGCTTCTTCCATATATCTATAGACAAACCAGCATACAAATCGTTTAATCCACCGGAACCATTAAATGATTCCACATAATTGGAACCGTCGCTATTCGTTCGTACAGCACCAAAACTATATCCGACATAAGAATAGGGTAAAATACCGACACTCATGGCAATACGTTTATGCAGAGGAAACTGCAATGCGATATATTCAACGTTTCCATTAATATTGTGTTGCTTATTGATTCCATCGTCAAACCAGGACAATTGTCCGGATGCTCCGAAATCAAAAAGAAATGTCAATGAATCCATACAACTGTAAGAAGCAGGGTTCATCGGGTTAATCTGTTTCGGCGATCTCAATCCGAAACCAACACCACCCATTGCCCGTCCTGCCCCAAATGAGCGATCAGCCAATTCACCGTAACCGAAGCGGGTATATGGCGAGTTAGTGTTATTTTGTGCCGCTAGCGACAACTGTGTCAATATAAGAATGCTTGCTATTAGTAGCTTATTAATCTTCAACATTATACTCTAAGATTCTATTTAATCCTGTCAACACTAAATTAATGTCTGCAAAGATGGAGTTTTTTAGCCGTCTTTCAAAATAAAACGAATGACCGCCTGTTAAAAAAACCAAAAGATTAGGATATTTTATCCGTAACATCTCGATGTATCCATCCATCTCGTAGACTATTCCATTTACTACTCCTGCTTGAATAGCACTCTCAGTATTTGTTCCCCATAAAGGGATCTCCTCCTGTTCCGTTACCAAAGGTAGTTTTTTTGTATAAGAATTCAAAGCTTTAAAACGTGTAGTCATACCCGGAGAGATATTCCCCCCCAGATAGGTGCCTGAAGCTTCGATCAGTTCATAAGTAATTGCTGTGCCAGCATCGATGACCAGCAGGTCTTTTCCCGGTTCCAGGTAATTAGCCCCAACTGCCGCAGCCAGCCGGTCTTTTCCCAAAGTTTCAGGCGTTTCATATTGAACCGAAATAGGCAATCGGACAGTCTCATCCAAAAAGATAAAACGCTGAAGTTTCCCCCTAAGGTAATCGTTCAGATCTTCGTTCCTGCCTATCACAGTCGACAATATTCCATGTTTAAAATCGTATTTCCCAAAGAGAGACTCCAATTCATCAACATCGAATTTCTTATATACAAAAGAGGCTTCCATGTGCTTCTTGTTGTATACCGCAACTTTTGAAGAGGTGTTTCCTTGTTCTATAATTAAATTCACGTGACTGAAATTTTCCGCAAAGAAAAGCAAAATTGGTGAAATAACAGGCATAACTAAGGTACAACCTGTAAAATAATCAGCAAAAAAACTTTCAGATGCTCCTATTTCTTTTGCTTTACCAACATAATCACCGGATTGTCTTCTTCATCCAACTTCGAAGCTATTTCTTTCAATTTACCATCATTCAGTTGACCTTTCTTGTAAATCTCAACAAGTCGGGATGCATTTAAACTGGTGGCATTTTCGATTTCACGGTTAATTGATTTCGCTGTCATAGCTACAGTTCTTTTTTCTGCATAGTCATCATTGTATACGGCAACTTGAAATATAGCTTTTTCTTCCTTGTCGTACACCAGTTCATCCGTATAGAATCCGTTCCCCTTTTCAAAGTTAAATACATTTTTAAGGGTTTGCATGAAATGATAACGGTCGGTAGAAATACCCATATAAAGAAAAACTTCTGGCTGCATGGTATGTGCAGAAGGGGTTCTTACAATAAAGGGGTGTAATGTACCATCCGATACGTAGTGATACAATGTATCGGATGATGTCTCCACAAGTGTCCAAGCGTCGTGGCTCAGGCGTATTGGGTAAGAATAGCTTGCTACAAATCTATCGCCATCTGCCACAATCGGTGTGTTAATCGTTTTAAAAGGAATAAAAATTTCCCGCGTCACACTTCCATCCAGTTTGGATATAATAATATGGTATGATTTGCTTCTATCCTCTCCTTTACTATGATAATCTGACATGTCATAGCAAATCAAATTATATTTGTCATAATCAAAAATAGATGAAATCTCCCGGTCAAGATTCAAACACCGCTTGAATCCTCCGTAAGGATCGTACACTAAGATTTTATTACCCTGCGACTTTACGAATATTTCACCATTGCCTTCATCTAGTATAACCTCATTCATCCTTGTATATTCTTCCGCCCCTTGCCCTTGCCGGTTTATCTTCCTTACCCCTTTACCGGTTTTTCGGTCAAAAAGAAAAATATCCCCATCATTATTTCTATTTGTCACCAATAAATATTCTTTTCCAACATCCCGTACCAAACCTTGCGTGAGAAACTCGTCAGTGGTTTCCAACGCAATATATTCCACATCCATAAAATCCTGAAGAAGCAGTTCTTTTTTAGGATAGTTTGTTGTGACATCAACAGTAATGAGATCATCTGCCTGTTGTTTATTTTTTCCACATCCTGCCATTACCAACAGGATAACAACTAAAACTAAATTTGGATTCTTCATATAAGTACTAATGTTTTCTTTTTAATCTCCGAAAGATACATAACATTACGAACACATCGTAAACAAAAGAATTAAAAATACTTAATCACCCAACATTCAAAATAAGATATCCCATCTATAGTCGGATAAAAAGGTGGGCCTGTCTACCCATATTCATGCTATCCACATGAAAAAATGCCGTCGGATTGTTGTTTTTATTAGTATGTATACGATAATAACAATCTCTATAGGAATCATATTGTATATTGTGAAAGAATAGAATATGATGTTTCTGATATTCGTATCATGTGGTAAGAGAATTTATCTGTTTGTGTGTAAAGATATGAAAATCTTCTTATCCATTGAAAAATACTCTGAATAAAATTTATTTTCTGTTTTGAATTAATATCTTGACCTCCTCCCGCATTTCCCTGATAGCAGTGCTGTTCACTTTTGGTTCCTTTTTTAGAACGGCGTCTGCCGCTTTGATAAACTTATCTTCCTGAAAGAAAGCCGTTTCCGAGTATAGTTTAGTTAACAGATAATAGGGATAGATCCGTTCCGGCAGTATTTCTATTGCATGTAGCAATAAATTTTCTGCTTTCTGATAATTTCCCAGGGCCTGTTCATTTTTTGCCGCCATATAATGTATCATCGGATCACCACTCAGTTTCATCGCCCGTTCCAACAAACGGTTCGCCTCAGCAAACCGCTCCGTCTTACTCAAGCATTGCGCCGCTTCAAACAATAGTTCCGGCTTATGTCCCATCAGCGGCACCAATTCTTCATACTCGTCCGCCGCCGCTTCATAAGCTTTGCTATTATATAACATCTTCAATGTATTCCATTTCTTATACCCCTGGTAATAGCCTTTCTGCTGCCAGAAAAGCCATCCGCAACATACCGCCATCCCCCCGATTACGGCGACTGAAAGTATCTTCCTCCCCTCTCGAGAGACTGTGTAAAAACCCCTCTCTCAAAAAGTTCTTTGAAATTTT
>OMGR01000121.1_pt1 | contig 69993 bp, 62 predicted proteins | sample 1646061 | NCBI WGS metagenome assembly OMGR01 (sample SAMN05578583, study PRJEB25193) | human gut metagenome | biome: Human Microbiome; feature: human-associated habitat; material: feces | host: Homo sapiens | place: USA:Birmingham | reverse complement strand
ACGTAACCTATTATAACAGTGATTATAAGGCAGAAATGTATTTCGCTTATAATCAACTGAATGAATCTCATATTTCTTATAAAAAAGTTATAATCATGGATAAGACCAATCATATATCTACACTTACCACCATCGGAATAGACCGACAGACAGGTAAGTTGATAGATAAACTCTGCAAACACTATTCGCTAAAAAAAGGGGAAATAGTCAGACTGGCGTTTGTCTACATTGATAAAGCGTGTATCAACCCATCGGAAGCACCAGAATCTGTAAAATCGGAACTGGCGAAAATAAACAAACGGCAGGACGATATAATCCGCTTCATTCGCCACTACGAGGAAGAACAACTGAATCCGATGATACGAACCGCCAATTCTATTGCGGTTAGGTTTGATATCATCGGCAAGACGTTGGAAACCCTTATTCTTTCTCAACTGGAATCCAGTCAGGGAAAACAAACAGCCGCACTACAAAAAGTAAGTGAGCAGTTCGGCAAACACGCCGACATAATTAACCAGCAGGGAAAACAACTTACCGCATTGTATCAGATACATCAACGGGATTATAAGAAATTGCTCCAACTGATACAACTCTATTCGGAACTATCCGCTTGTGGTGTGATGGATAGCAAACGGAAAGAGAATCTAAAGGCAGAAATCATTAATCTGATTAATACATAGAGCTATGCACATAGATTTTGCCCCGCCATCGGGTGGAACATATAACAATGCGGGTAGCAGTCGGCAGTTAGTAGCGTACCTTGAACATGAGGATTTGGAACGGATGGAGAAAGGAATCTATGCTGATGGCTTTTTTAATCTGACGGAGGATAACATTTACAAATCAAAGGTGATTAAGGATATAGATAGCAATATCGGGCAGTTACTAAAAACAGATGCTAAGTTTTTCGCTATCCATGTCAGCCCATCGGAAAACGAACTTCGGGCAATGGGTAACACAGAACAGGAACAAGCCGAAGCAATGAAACGCTATATTCGTGAGGTGTTTATCCCCGAATATGCTAAGAACTTCAGCAAAGGACTATCAGAAGCAGATATAAAGTTTTACGGGAAGATACATTTTGACCGCAACCGTTCCGACAATGAACTGAATATGCACTGTCATTTGATTGTGAGCCGGAAAGACCAAACCAACAAAAAGAAGTTATCTCCGCTAACCAATCATAAGAACACCCCAAAAGGAACGGTAACGGGCGGTTTTGACCGTGTGAACCTCTTCCAACAGGCAGAACAGGGCTTTGATAAGTTGTTTGGCTACAACCGTCAATTATCTGAATCCTTTGAGTATGCTAATACCATGAAGAACGGCAATATAGATGATAAACTGAAAATGCAGGAGCAGGAATTACAAGAACCAAGACAATATTTAACTAGAGAGAAGAAAGAAGAAATATTTCAATCCAGTGAAAAAGAAAGCATGAATTCTTGCAATCTTGACAGCAAACAAAATAGAAAACAATCTAACAATCAGAAAAATAACCGTGGTGGCAATACTCTATTATCAGTTCTTTCACTAGCAGATAGCAACGGCTATGATGCTACACTGGCAGAGGAACTACAGGCACAGAAACGCAAGAAGAAAGGGATAAAACGATGATTGAGTATGAAGAACTAAGAATCGAAATAGACTGTTATCTGATGGATCGGTTTAAGTATCGTAAATCGCTTGTAAGGCTGACTGTAGATAACGTTATTGCCACCCATAGGAATAGCCGAATAGATTTGTATTTGCGTATTATTTCGTCATACTGATACTAAAAACAACCTAACATCTTGAAAAATTTGTTGCACAAGTCTGAGTAATATATCTTATGCCGCTTTCTTGTCATTCAAATCTATTTCGTATCTTTGTGTTTAGAAACACTAAATGTAATGAAAGTATGAAATGCAAAAAATATGCACATCGATATGCAGATATTATTTTAAATTCAGAATATACGATAAAGAACGAAATAGATGATGTTTTGGATAGATTAACTTTTGAGAATATTGAATTAAAATTTAGAGAGATCAATCAGGAGAAAACTAGCGTTGGCAAAAAAGTTCAAAAGGGAAAGCAACCTGCAATAAATTCTCTTCTTAAAGAACTTTTTATTGAGAAGGGGTGGGAAGCAGAGAAGAAAGTATTTAATGACTCTGATAATGATTTGGTAATTGATTTTTGGAAAAATAAAATAGGAATTGATGTTGCATTCAACCACAGATCCTTTATTGGAGGAGATTTGCTTAGATTACAAGCAGGAGCTGAAATCAAAAATATGATTAACATTGGGATTTATGTTTGTGGCACTAAAAATTTCTTGAAACACATTTCAAATGATCACAGTTCAATAGTTTCTTTTGAGAGGGTGAAATGGTACTTGGAAAATTTCTATAGTGTTTTGACTGTTCCTATTTTGTTAGTTGGATTTGAAGAGTAATTATTGTATCTTTTGTTGTTATCAGATTAAACATTACTTTTGCAATAGGTTATTGAAATGATGCATTCTTAAGAATATTAGAGTAGATAGCAGGTTGCTAAACCATTACCCTTTTCAGAATCTATATTATAATACACTGTTTATCAGATGGATAATTCACAGGCGTGCAGTAGTGGTATACGTATATCTAACAGATGCCCCCAATTAATATTATCATTTCACATAATTGTTTTTTTAAGATAATATTCTAAACTTGTCTTATGCTCATGAACATAAGTACTTTTCCATTGTCTTTGTAGCATTCTACAATTTACATAAGGATGTTCAATAGTCGGATATTTCATTCATTATTAAAAAGAGGTTTTAAATGAATGAAACAAAAAATGCTATTATAATCAATAAACAATACATAATCAATTAATTAACATAGTATTCATTGTGAATCATACTTGCTGTTTTTTTTCCGTAAAATATGTCATTAAATTCCGGTCGCTTTGTGAAAGCATGGTTAACTTTGCCCCATAAACAAAATATAAATGATTATGGAACACATTAAAAAACTTATTAATTGGATTGATAGTCATATCCTTGAGATTAGCCTCCCGGAACATGAACTTCACAAGGTCATTAACCTTTCAAAATCAAAACTAGAAAAAGACTTTAAAAGATGTATGAATGAAAAAATATTAGGATATATTCTTGCTAAGAAAATCAAAGCAATGATAGACTTAAAGCAGAAAAATCCCAATATGACTAATGTTGATTTAATGATTAAGGCAAATTATAATTATTCAGAAAGAACCTTACGAAATCACCTTAAGAAGTACAAACCCCAAATTAACGATTCCTCTATGGGTGATTTTGATTATAATTTCTTTCGTAATGTGTCTGTTTTTTCTGAAATTTTAGTCAGATTCATTTTGTTTAATAAAATATCTAAATTAAAATTTGAAGGATATAGCACTTTTTTAACCTTGAATGTGAAAGATACGATTCTCCAATTTGATGGTTTGTTTACAATAGAAGACAAACACTTTTATAGAATTTTTTTGAATATAAATGACTTATCTTTATCTTTTATGCATTTAGAAATACAAAGAAGAGGAGATAAAAAATATCTATATAGTCCTAAGAAACTATCTCAATATTTCAGCTATTTATATAATATAAATGAGAAGATTAAAAAGCATATAAACTACTCACTCTTGAAGACTATTAAAAATTGGGATGAATATATCGAATCGATGATGAGTGTTTCTTTTATAACAAGCTCTTATATTTTAGAACTTCATGATATGAAATCTATGCCACCATTGAAAATAAATAAAAAATCTAAATTTATACAAGCAACAGATTCGTTAGTGAATGATATGAAGCAGAATTTACTTAATCGTTATAAAAGAAGGTTTTTGAAATTGTTTGGTGTTTCTTATGAAACTCTTGTACAATATAGACATTTTACAGAAAAGAACGACTATAATGGAATGGAGAATATCTTACTTAATATAAATACTTTGAAAAATTGCAATGTAATTGATTTGTTTCTTCAATTAACTAGATGTCCTTATTTGGATGATTTTTTAATAGATGGAATAAATTCAGAGTTTGGAGAAGATGTAACATCCATATTATATAAATGTTCAAGAAATATGCTTATCTACTATATCATAGAATATAGAAAACAAATAGAAAGCCTATCAGAAGAGGAATATGAAGATTTTGATTTTAATGAGTGGTTGTCGCAACTTATTAAAAAATCTTCAGGTGAGAAATAGCTGAATAAAGTTTTGCAAATTATTTAAAATGAATATCTTTGCCCCAACTCAAACAACCACCGCAACACCGAGTAATCTAAAGTATTGCACACGTGGGGTTATTAGTGGGAGAAAGAATTTAGAGTTTACTAAGATATTGGTTCAGTGAAGATTAAAACTAAGGTTCATCTTCCGTCCGGACCGCTTTCGAAAGAAGCAAAAGATATAAAGCTCTGTAATTTAATATTACAGAGCTTTTTCTTTTTTATCCTTTGGTAGATAACTGAATATAGACATGCTGATACCTACATAAAATACTGGTTATCAATATCAATCTGTGTCCTTTCATTTTTACGACCTACCAGATGTTTTTGTGAATTCTCTCTTTTACTCGAATATCTTTCTGCTTACATATATGTGCATCCTCAGCCGCATAACCGATGGCGAGAAAACAGGTGAACTCATATCCATGGGGAGCATTAACGAGATGCTTCACATGCTCCGGTTCATTACCGATGGGAATACGGAAAGCACACGCCAGTCCTTCTGCGGTTGCAGCTAGCAATATGTTTTCTACAGCCGCCCAAGCCGAAGCGAAATAGTTTAAAGAACTTTGGTCTGCTGGTTTACATAAGGGATAGTCCTTTTGTCTAAAAAACGGCAGAATAAGACAATTACTTTGGATTAGCATACGCTGTTGTTTTGGTAACGCATCGACAAACATGTCATATCCGTCTTTGTCCATTACGTTTGCGGCAGCTTCTAGTCCAACCTGCTGAATGTTTTCGGTGTTTTCTGCCACTGGTGATATAAGTTGGGTAATGTTTTCCTGCCCTCTCACGACAATGAACTCAAATTGTCGTAAGTGGTCGTTTGTGGGGGCTTTAAAAGCTGCCGATAATACTTTTTCCAATACTTCGTCCGTTACTTCCTTATCGGAAAAGTCGCGGATAGTTCTTCTTTTCTCTAATACTTGATAGAAATCCATAACAATACATTTTAATAATTATACTTGTTGTTTTCGGTAGCAAAGTTATGGCTCTTTCTTGTTGCATATTTGTGGTATTGTTTCGTATAATTGTTGTATATTTGTATTAAACCATTTTATATACAATTATGGAAGAAATGATTATGCCTTATGAACTACCCGAAATAGAAAATCATTCATTCTTTTTTATAGACCAACGAATTGATACTCATATAGAAGCCAAATTGCATCAGCACGATGCCTGGGAGTTATATTATGTGTTACATGGATATGGAACCCGGATGGCAGGTGATACGTTACAATCTTTTTCGGCAGGTGATGTGGCATTGATACCGCCATCTATGCATCATTATTGGGAATATACACCTTTATCGGCAGACAGTGACGGGTGTATTCATTATCTAATGGTCGCTTTCAGCCACTCCCTTGTTGTGAGGTGCATGGAGATATTTCCTGAATTGCGGAACCGCTTAGCAGGTCTTGTATTTCCTGTTAATGCATTAAAGTTTGGATTGGAAAGCTCTCGTATCATTCGCAAGATATTATCGCAAATGAATGATATGGACGACTTGGGACGATTGTGTGAAATGTTCCGTTTACTACCTGTCATATTTACTTCGTCCGACCATATTTTTGCAGGTAGACCTGTAAGTCTAGAGCGAGATGTGAGACGTATGCAGCAAATTTGTACCTATGTGATGGCTCATTATATTCATGCCATCTCTTTAGATGATATTTCTGCCGAAGTGGGAATGAACCGTTCTGCGTTTTGCTCCTACTTCAAAAGATGCAAGGGAATGACATTTTCACAATATGTTACCCTGTATCGTTTGAATACAGCTTGCGAACTTCTAAGACACACGAAAAAACAGGTATCGGAAATCTGTTTTGCAGTAGGATTTAATGATGTTCCACATTTTAATCGGATTTTTAAAAAATTAAAAGGAGTAACGCCACAAGAATATAGAAAGAAGATTGTTTCCCAAGAAATGTTTTAGACTAACAATCAATATTAAGTATTGTTTATTATTTATCAACGAGTTATAACCTTGAACCACTCACAAAGTAGTTTTGTTTCTCCTGTAAGCTTTTTCCCTATTTTTTCTAATAATAAAGAATAATATTCCGTATGTATTCTTAGCCAGTTTTCTAAATTTCCATCACCCTCGGCAATTGCAAATTCTTCTGTTATATTTTGAAATTCAACAATTTCAATCTTGTTGATCTGTATGATGCATACCTCTCTACCATGTGAATCCAATATAGAGGCATATTCATTCTCTTTTATTGTTTCCTTTAGGTTCATACAATAATAGTCATATAAGGAAGATGTTGCTATCTTTTCTTTTGTTAGAACTTTCTTTGCTAATTTATCGGTAGTAGTTCCAAACTGTATTTTATGTTTTATTTCCATTTTTATTGTATTTGGCTTTTTGCCAATAAAGTAACTCTAATAAAACTTATCCTCGTTTAGCACTTTGAGTATGGTTTTAGCGATACGGTCAGCTTTTGTTTGTTCTGTTTTGGCAGAATTGATCCAGTCGATAAATGCCTTTTTCTGACCATCGCTATAAGTTTCAAACTTTTCCAATGCTCCCTCTTCATATTCCATACATAAAAGCAATTCTTCCGGAATTATCAATGGAGTTTTATCCTCATATAAAGTAATATGAACTGTGTCAGGAGCTTCCTTTTTGATTTTCTTCCTTATTGCCGACTTGATGGGCAAGCCGATGTTTCCGTTTCCAATAGGCATCATATTCAAATTAGAAAACTCATAGTCATCTATCTTCCCTTTTACCTTCAACATCCCGAATGATGTTTTGGGCATAGGTATTTCAGGAATTTCAACAAAGGTCCAACCTCCTTTACCTCCGATTTTGAACAATATATAATCTTTGTCTACTAATGGTTTTTCTGTATTCATAATATGATATTTCTATTTTAGTTTTGAAACAAAGATACTAAGTACGAATGACAGCAGTATGTCAACAGCACAAATTATTTATTCGGTTATCTGTTTTCAGATAATATAGATTTAATGGATAAGGATTTCTCTTCCCATCCGGATCACCGGAGGAAGAGACTAAATTCAAAGTCTCTTCCAAATAGAAGCCATTCTCTTTTTATTTGTATCTGCTATTTTCCAAAGCGATAGCCTATTCCCACACTGAGTGTGCCGGGCCGCATGGAGGCATTTGTTTTATAGGAGTCAAGCATATTCATAATTCCCAATTTATAGGAAGCATTGATTTGCAGGTCACATTTAAACTCATATCCGACGGTTAAAGCTGCGCCAATATTCAGAGGAGTTAATGGGGTGTTACCATTACCGTCTTTCTCATAAAGGTCAGTCTCTTTTCCGTCTACTTTATATTTAGCACTGAGGCCATAACCTGCAAAAGGACCTGCACCGACGGAAAGGTGACCACCGTTATACAGCTTCCAACTGCCAACAGCGTAAAAAGTAAGTTCGGCTCCCAGATATTCGAAATCACCTTTTATCCCGTTTTGTTCCAGACCGGAAACTTTATAATGTACTAAAATATCTTCCTGTATGGCGAAATGTTCCGACATACGAAGTCCGATAAAGCCACCGGCGGAACCACCTATCTTCATCTTGCTTTCCAGTCCCGGTATGTCCGAGAAAAAGAAGTTTGATACATTGGCTTCTATTTTCGGTCCACCGTATAGATTTGCCATCATTCTCTTCATTATTCCCTGAGCATTTGCCTGAGGAACGAGTATACTTGTTAATGCAAGTATTAATACTAACTTTTTCATTTTTTTTCTCTTTAAAATTTGTGTTTGCAAAAGTAGAGTGGGAGAAGAGGGTAATAAAGTGCTAATCGGTTGAGGTTTTGGACGATTTCACTTATTTGTTTGCTTTTTGTATATTATCCCCTTTACTTTATGGTCGAAAAAGTAAAAAATATTGAATATGGATAATAGTGACTTATATTATAAACTGGAACAATCGGCTGGAATAGACTATATAAAAGGTGAAATCTATCTGACCGATGACCCATCAGAGATTCTCTATAAAGATTATCCGCATAAGAATGAGGCAACGATAACCTGTGTCTGTATGAAAGGAGAGATTAAAGGACAGATAAACTTGTTATCGGTATATGCAAAGTCTCCGGGATTGCTTGTTCTTTTACCAGATCAAATTTTGCAGTTTGAAACTATCAGCGAAGATTTCGAGGGGGTATTTATTATAATGAGTAAGCAGTTCATAGAAAAGATTAGCCTTTCGGAAGGATTCTCTACTTTTATTTCTATATGGAGTACCCCTTATCTTCCTATTAGCGAGCGTATATTGGGAGGAATTCTGGATTATTACAGAATGGTAAAAGAGGTGTTACGAAATACAGAGGAAGACTTTAACCGGAAGGCTGTAGTCAACCATCTTACCATTGCTGTTTTTTATGGAATAGGCTACTATCTGCATAAATTAACGGAAAAGGACAAAAAAACAAGAAGTGAAATAATTATGGAAGACTTTTTGAGACTGGTGCAGAAGTATTATAAGCAGCAACGCAGTCTTGAATTTTATGCAGGTAAGCTTTGTTTTACATCCAAACATTTATCTACGTCGGTTAAAAATTGCAGTGGAAAGTCTGCGTGCCAATGGATTGACGATTATGTGATACTGGAAGCAAAAAGATTATTGAAATCGACCGATTTAACGATTCAGCAGATTAGCGATGAACTGAACTTCCCTTCGCAATCTTTCTTTGGGAAATATTTTAAAAGGGAAGTCGGTACATCTCCTAAACAATATCGGATAAATATGTAGATATAGGAAATATAAAAGCTATGATTTCATCTTAAACATAAACGTACACCAATGCTGGAATCAGTAATCGAGGTGTAGTAGCCATAGCGGAATGTAGGAGTGAATCTCTCTTCCTGAGAGTAATACCAGCTACCGCCGCGTTTAATGACGAGACCGGAACTTTTGTCTTTATTATTAACCGGATCCCTTTTGTCTGCCGGGTTATAAGGGGCATAATAATCTTCTACCCATTCCCATACGTTGCCCGACATATCGTAGAGACCGAGTTCGTTAGGCATTTTACTTGTTACCGGATGTGTCCTGTCGGTGTTTCCTCTTGTCCAGGCTACTGCATCGATATCGTTACTTCCGGCATATTTATAGCCTTGACTTTTATTACCTCCCCGTGCTGCATATTCCCATTGAGCTTCGCTTGGAAGGGAGAAATTTCTGTCTTTGGCGAGTTGGTCGCTGTTGTGAAGTAGTTTGTTCAGACGATTGATAAAGTCATGGCAAGCATTCCATGTGACATTTTCAACGGGTAGGTTCTTTCCTTTGAAGCCGCTGGGGTTGCTGCCCATAATAACCGTCCAAAGTTCCTGAGTGACTTCCGTTTGACCGATAAAGTAATCGGAAAGCGTTACTTTATGAGCCGGTTTTTGGTCGCTTGGAACGTTACTGTCATTTGCCCCCATGATAAATGTGCCACCTTCGACAGCGATCATTCTGAATTGTACTTTACCGATATGAAAGGTCATTGTTTCAATACCTTCAGGCTCCTGATTATTGCTATTTTCCTGAGTACCGTTGATTATAGGTTGGTTGTCATCTTCTCGGCTACAGGAAGCTGTCAGCGGGAGAGTTGTTGTCGATAATATCATTGTGTAAATGAATGTGCTTATAATTCGTTTCATATTGTTTTAAATACTAAATGATTAATCATTAAGGAGATTACTAGGAATACGAGTCCCGTCTGGTGTCATTTTACCCCCGAATACCGGGAACAGGCTCGATTCGCCATAGTCTTTTATGCGTTGGACGTTTTTAAGAATTTCCATATCGGCATCTGAGATTTCAAAATCCACTTCGGCATTCACACGCATGTGTTCGGGATTGGCGGTTTTGGGCAATGGGAGCATTCCTAGTTGCAGGCAGTATCGGATACATAATTGAGGGATACTTACACCGTAGTGTTCTGCTATTGTTGCGACTTCTTCGTTCTTTAACATCTCTCCGTGAGCCACTGGCGAATAAGCTTCGACTAAAATATTTTTGCTTTGAGTATACTCAATAAGGTCAAGAGGCGTATTACTTACATGTGCCAGAATCTGGTTAACCATAGGTTTTACAGTACAGTGTTCCAGAATGTTTTCCAAATCGACTTGTTCGAAGTTTGAAACACCGATAGCACGCAGTTTACGAGATTTGTAAGCGTCTTCCAAAGCTCGCCATGCTTCACGGTTACCTTCGAAATAATGGTTGTCTTCACGGAATTTACTCCAGGGTTGCGGACTATGAATGATCATCAGGTCGATATAATCTAACCCTAATTTTTGAAGGGATCCTTCGATGGCAGCTACGGCTTCGTCATAACTCTTTATGGCGGCTTCGAGTTTAGTTGTTATAAAAATCTCCTTACGAGGTATTCCACAGGTACAGATACCTTCGCCGACACCCTGTTCGTTGGCATATCCCTGCGCGGTGTCGATGTGGTGGTAGCCAATTTCAACTGCGGCATGAATGGCCTGGGCTACTTTGTCATCATCGATCATCCATGTTCCGAGTCCTAGTTTGGGGATTTCTACTCCATTGGAAAGCACGTAGCTTTCGTTTAAAATACGTTTACTCATTGTTCTTGGTTTTATTTGATTTATTTTATTGATAAATGTTTTCTTCGACTTTCGATGTTGCAAAGTTAGGGCGGTACGACAACTGTTTGTGTACCAAAACTAACGGTATATTAACCATTATCACTTATTTGATGATTGCTGTCCGGTCGGTCTGTGGCAAGTTTACCGAAACTACGGGAAGCATTACCATTATTACGGTTTTTTTCCATGCGATGACGAGGATAAGGAAAAAACGAATTACTTTTGTAGTGGATCAAATATTAATATATTATGGATGAGATTCTTAAAGTAGATACGATTGAACAGTACAATGACCTGTTCGGTTTTGAAACCCTCCATCCGCTGGTGGCAATTGTCGACCTTAACAAGCCGGAAAGCCAGCGAAAGGACCGGATGACTCTCGGCTTTTATTCCCTTTTCCTGAAGGAGACTAAAGGGTGTGTAATCAATTATGGAAAAAGCATTTATGATTTCGATGCCGAAACAATTGTTGCTATTGCACCTGGTCAGACGGTGGGTTATTCAAATGACTTCACAGGGATAACCCCGAAGACCATCGGTTTATTGTTTCATCCTAATTTTATTAGCGGAACATCATTAGGGCAGAAAATCAAAAAATATACGTTCTTCTCTTATGAATCGAATGAAGCTTTGCATCTGTCGGAAGAAGAACTCCGGATCATAAGGGATATACTGTCTATTATCCGGACAGAATTGAAACATGCGATAGACAAACATACCAGAGGACTGATATGTACCAATATCGAATTGCTGCTGGATTATTGCATGCGCTTTTATGACCGTCAGTTCATCACACGACAGGGCATGAACCTGGACGTGTTGGCCCGTTTTGAAAGATTGCTTGACGAATATCTGGATTCCGGACTTGCCGCTAAAGAAGGATTGCCTACGGTTAACTATTTTGCAGACAAGATTTGCCTGTCTCCCAACTATTTTGGAGATCTTGTAAAAAAGGAAACAGGCAAATCCGCCAAAGAGTACATCCAATTGAAAATGCTCAACCTGGCTAAAGAGGAATTACTGAATCCGGAGAAATCAATTACACAGGTCGCTTATTCACTGGGATTCCAGTATCCCCAACATTTCGTTCGCTTTTTTAAGAAATATGGAAGTATGACACCCAGTGAATATAGACGCGCAAGTTCGTCTTTATAACCCGGTTGTCCGTTCCAGTTCTTCGGGATAACGGTTGCCTGTCAGTTTTATTTTTGAACTGGCTTCATTGATGTTTTTCAATTCATCATCTGTCAGGTGAATTTCGGCTGCACCCAGGTTCTCTTTCAGGCGGTGCAGTTTGGTCGTTCCCGGTATGGGAGCAATCCATGGCTTTTGTGCCAGCAACCATGCCAATGCTATTTGGGCGGGTGTTGCTTCTTTCTCTGCGGCAATCTTTTTCAGCAAATCGACTATCGCCTGGTTAGCATCGAGTGCATCCTGTGTAAAACGTGGGAGTTTATTGCGGAAATCATCTTTGCCGAATGTAGTCTGTTTGTTAAAATTTCCGGTTAGATATCCTTTACCAAGCGGACTGAACGGAACGAGACCTATACCCAGTTCTTCCAACGTAGGAATGATCTCTTCCTCGGGACGACGCCACCAAAGAGAATATTCACTTTGCAGGGCAGCGACCGGTTGAACGGCATGTGCCCGACGAATGGTTTTAGCTCCGGCTTCCGACATACCGAAATACTTTACTTTCCCTTCCTGAATGAGGTCTTTTACGGTTCCGGCAACCTCTTCAATAGGAACATTCGGGTCTACACGATGTTGATAGAGTAAATCGATATAGTCCGTCTTTAATCTTTTCAGTGATTCTTCTACTACCTGACGGATATGTTCAGGACGACTGTCAGTTCCGGCTTGTTTGCCATCGACAATATTGAAGCCGAACTTAGTGGCTATAACAACTTTATCCCGGAAAGAGGCAACTGCTTCACCTACCAGTTCTTCGTTGGTATAAGGGCCGTATACTTCGGCTGTGTCGAAAAATGTTTCCCCCTGTTCGTAGGCCGAACGGATTACCTGTATCATTTCGTTACGGTCGGGAAGGGGATCGTAAGCAAAACTCATACCCATACAGCCCAGTCCGATGGATGACACTTCCATTCCGTAGTTTCCTAATTTTCTAGTTTTCATATTCATTTGATTATTAATTTTTATATTGCAAAGTACGGAAGAACGGATGAAAGATTTGATAGATAGATTACGGATATGGTAACCATTATTACAGGTCGCATTATAGAACACCATAAAAATAGAAAAAGAAATGAATAGGGTGAAGAATAGTACGGGCCTGTATTTTTTTTGAAAATACAGGTAGAATAGATCTTATCCGTTACTCGGCTTTGCCTTGGTTTGCTTTTTCAGAAATGAAACATGTGGGTTCAATCAAAACAGGAGATTCCGTACCTCGAATTTCGACAGGGAAACTGATACAGGAAAACGAGAGGCTTTTGCTCCCTATATCTATAAGTGTGCATCACGGTCTTATGGATGGACGAAATGTTGCCGAATTTATACAGAAAATAAATGAGTGCCAGTCCGCATTGTGATTATAAACATGGACTGGCGTTGATTGTAACATTTATTAATTCATTAATCTGTAATCACTTGGAGAGCTTCCCTCAACCTTTTTAAACATTCTACTAAAATGGTGTGGATATTTGAAACCTAATTCATACGCAATCTCATTTATTGATTTATCAGGACTATACAGTTTATCCTTGGCAATCTCGATAATTTTTATTTGAATATATTCCTGTGCAGACTTTCCTGTTTCCTTTTTTATCACATCTCCGAAGTAGTTGGCAGACAAATGAAGCTCATCCGCAGAAGGCAAGCCGATAGTTTCCGGTTTATCCGACTCAAAATAGTTACCCAATAACAGTTCAAACTGGCTCAGTGTGTCTTTATTTACATTCTCACGGGTAACAAACTGACGGTCATAAAAACGTAAGCAGTGATTCAAAAACACCTCGATGTTTGCCGTAAGAATTGATTTACTGTGTTTGTCAATCGAATGTGTGAGTTCTTCCCTTATTTCCTGAAAAGAATTGATGATAATCTGCCGTTCACGTTCCGACATGTGCAAAGATTCATTCGATTCATAGGAGAAGAAACTATATTCTTTCATTTTCTGAGCCAACAATGTTCCCTGAATCAAATCGGGATGGAAACAAAGCCCCCAGCCTTTCATTTCGAAAACTTCGCCTGTATCGTCTTTTCCTGCAACCTGTCCCGGTGCAATAAAAACGAGTGTCCCCTCCTGATAATCATAGGTATGACGTCCGTAAATTAAATCACCGCACTTTACATCTTTCAGGAAAACAAAATAGAATCCATATCTTTTACGTACATGATGAAATTGCTTCTTTACTTCCGAAAAGTCAATGCAACTGATAAAAGGATGCAATGTTTCAATTCCAAGAAAAGTATTATAATCATGTATTGTATCAAAATTCATTATAGTACTCATACGTTCTTATTTTAATGTTTCTACAAAAATATATTATCTTATCCGAATCTGTATCATGCTGTATACCAAATCTGTAATAATGGTATAAGAACCTGTAATCGGTCTATGGATGTGAGGTTGTTTTCACTCTAATTTTGTATCGTGATAGTTTAAGAACATCAATTTGAATATATATGAAAATAAAAGGAATTACATGGATGCTGGCAATAAGCGCCTTTATCGTATCAGGATGCAAGTCGCAAGATGATCGTAAAGAGATAGCCGATTTACTGTCGGTATGGTTGAAAGAGAAAGGACTGGATTAAGAAAAAATTAAAAACAAAGAATATGAAGAATCTATTTTTAGCAGTAATAATGATATTGGTTGTAAGCCCGTTATCGGCATGTTACGGTAATGATGATTTAGAAGAGGCACAGGAAACACCCGAAGTAACAGACCGTAAAATACTGATTGCTTATTTCAGTTGGGGTGGTACAACGCAGCAGGTTGCGGAGAATATAGCAAAAGAAACAGGAGGAACACTTTTCAGAATCGAAACAGTAAATCCGTATCCTACCGAATATACGCCATGTACCGAAGTGGCAAAACTGGAACGTGACAACGGGGTACGTCCTGAACTGAAAGTTGTCGTGGAAAACATGGAACAGTATGATACTATCTTTATCGGTTGCCCTGTCTGGTGGCATACAGCACCTATGGCTGTGTGGTCTTTCCTTGAAAGTGACAATTATAATTTCAGCGGTAAGACAATCATTCCGTTTTGTACTTACGCGGCTACCTACAGGGATGAAACATTGGCTAAAATAGTGGAATTAACACCTGATTCGGAACATTTGGAGGGTTTTGGAACGACAAATAAGAATGCTGATGTAACAGGTTGGTTAAAGAAAATAGGAATAATTAAGTAATAATAAAATGAAAAGAATAGGTTTATATATAATAATAGGTATAACGTTATTAGGAATATCCGGTAACATCAATGCACAGAACAATATGTTAGATAAGAAACAAGAAAAAATAGTAACGATCTCCGCTTTTACAGCCCGTGGAGATTTAGATAAACTCAAACCGGAATTGACTGCCGGATTGGAAGCCGGATTGACCGTAAATGAAATAAAAGAAGTGTTGGTACATCTATACGCATACAGTGGATTCCCCCGAAGCCTTCGCGGCCTGCAAACTTTTATGTCCGTACTCGATGAACGTAAATCAGCAGGTATTACCGATAATTGGGGACGTGAAGCGTCTCCAATCACCGATACCCGTGACAAATACGAACGGGGCAAGGAAATACTAGCCGAACTATCAGACACAACACCGCCTGACGGACGGGCTACGGCAGGTTATGCAGGGTTCAGCCCCGAAATAGAAACTTTCCTGAAAGAACATCTTTTCTCCGATATATTTGAGCGTGATGTACTTACCTATGCACAGCGTGAAATGGTAACCGTTTCCGTACTTATGGGGATTGGCGGAGTAGAACCTATGCTAAACTCCCACATGAACCTTTCGTTGAATGTAGGTATAACTCCCGACCAACTCCGGCAGATGATTAACATCATTGAGGTAAACGCAAGTAAGGAGAATGCCGATGCAGCCAAATTGGTTCTTGCAGAATTACTGCGAAGCAAGGGATTAAGTGTAGAAGCTAATATACCTGCCCCCATAAATGGAGTGCAGATTGAAAAGGTATCTTTCCCGAACCGTCTCTACAACAATGTAGTGGGTAACCTGCATTTCCCTCCTAACTATGATATTAACAAAAAGTATCCGGCAATCGTAGTAGGACATCCTTTCGGTGGTGTAAAAGAGCAAACATCCGGTTTGCATGCACAGAAGATGGCGGAACTGGGATACATTACGCTTGCTTTTGATGCTTCGCATTATGGTGAAAGTGGCGGTTATCCGCGTTATATCGAATCGCCGGAGGCACGTGTGGAGGATTTCAGTGCAGCGGTAGACTTCCTGAGCAACCACGATAATGTGAATGCAGACGCTATCGGAGTAATCGGTATCTGTGGCGGTGGCGGCTATTCTGTTAGTGCGGCACAAATTGACCACCGCATCAAAGCCGTTGCCACCATCAGCATGTACGATATGGGACGTGCCCGCCGTCAGGGATTGGGTGATGTTATCACTTTCGACCAGCGTATGAAAACACTGGATGATATTGGTGAACAACGGACTAAAGAATTGCATGGAGAAGCAAGAAAAGATATCGTAGCCATTCCTACCGTACTTAGTCCTGGTGATACAGAGAATACACGTGAGTTTTTCGACTATTACCGTACTCCACGTGGAGGGCATGCAAATTCTACGGCAAGTTATTCTTACACGAGCCTTGCACCGATGATGAACTTCTTCCCGTTCGTGCAGATCGAAACGATTTCGCCGCGCCCTCTTTTGTTTATCGTAGGTGAACGTGCCGTATCAGCCTATTTCAGCGAAGACGCTTACAGCAAAGCTGCTGAACCGAAAGAACTGTTTGTTGTTCCGGGTGCATCCCACGTAGACTTGTATGACAGACCGGAATATATGGGCGTTTCACTACCTAAATTAGATTCATTTTTCAAACAATATCTAAAATAATACCCCGATTATGAAAAGAATAAATATAATTTTCATTGCCGTTACAGCAATTCTATTCACCACCTGTAATACAAAGAGCGAACAAACATCAAATGATTTGCAGAGTAAGAACGAACTTATCTTTGAAAAGGGAGATAAAATCGACAGTCCCAATTTCACCGGAAATGCGTGGCTGAACAACCTGATTTTAGCCGATAGTCTTAATCAAAATGCAGTAGGCTTCGTAACCTTCGAACCCGGAGCCCGTACAAGCTGGCATTCGCATCCGGCAGGACAAATCATTCTCGCTTTAGGCGGTATCGGTTACTACCAGGAAAAAGGTAAACCGATTGAAATCATCCGCAAAGGTGAAGTTGTTAAATGTCCGCACAATATACCTCACTGGCATGGGGCAAGTCCCGACAGCGAATTTATTCAGGTAGCAATAACCGGGCGAGAGAATGGGCCGACGTATGGTTGAAGCCGGTGAGTGACGAGGAATATAATAGTTACAATAAGTAAACGATACTATCTATTTTATCCCTTTTTGCCGGAATCACTCTGTTTACACCAAAAGAATGCTTACATTTACACGATTGGTTTGATTAATCTTATATCGAAAACTAACACAATAAACACTTATCACTAGTATGGAAGAAAAACATCTTTTCCCGGAAATTCCCTTCAACTATGCTTTATGCCTAAAACGGGAGTGTCCCAAAGCCTCTACTTGTTTGCGACAGTTGGCAGAACAGGATATTTCGGACAGCGTCGAGCGTTGGATGATTATTAGTCCCAAATACCAGGTTACACTGGAGGGGGAGTGTCCGCATTATCGTCCTGACGTGAAAGTTATTTATGCTAAAGGCTTTAAACGTTTGTTGGATAACTTGCCTTACGCACAGATGAGAACCGTCATCTCTCGTTTGAGAAACCTTTTCAGTGAAAGGACTTACTATCGGGTTCGTAAAGGCGAACGCTTACTTTCTCCTGACGAACAAAAAGAGATACAGCGCATTCTGGTACGATGTGGAATAGACGAACCACCGAAGTTTGATGCTTATGTAGAAGATTATGCCTGGTAGTGACGGGGAAAGGATTTTGCCATAGGGTTGGCAGGCCACTGCCATAGTAGTGGCAGAGCTCTGCCATGCCTTTGGCAAAACATTTCCATCAGCATGGCAAGACATTGTCATTTGCAGGATTGATTCTTTAGCTGCCTACCTGACGCTGCTGTTCGGCGTTGTATCGGTCTCCGACAACGGGAATAGCAGCTACTGCATCCTCCAGTTCTTTCCATTCTTCGGGTGAAAGAGTAAATTCCTGCATGCGCAGGTTCTCTTCCAGATGCGCAAGTTTCGTTGTTCCGGGGATGGGGACGATCCACGGTGCTTTCCGGAGTAACCAACCGAGTGCCACTTGTGCCGACGTCATGCCTCGTGTACGGCCGAAGGCTTGGAGCACATTCACGATACGGGTATTCGCACGCATCGCTTCCGGTTGAAAGCGTGGCAGGGTTTGTCGGTTGTCGTTGTTTACATCGAAAACCGTGTATTCATTGATGCAGCCACCCAAAAATCCACGGTTCAGCGGGCTGTACGAAACAAAACCGATCCCCAACTCCCGACAGGTATCGAGCACTCCGTTTTCCTCTACCAGCCGGTGCATCAGATGATACTCGCTTTGGATAGCTGTCAGCGGGCAAACAGCGTGAGCTTTGCGGATGGTCTCGGCACTGACTTCGCACATGCCCCAGTGTTGTACCTTGCCCTCTTTCATCAGGTCGGCAATGGTCGATGCCACTTTTTCCGCCGGAGTATCCGGATCAGAGCGGTGCTGGTAAAACATGGGAAGCGATTCGAGCCGGAGGCGACGGAGCGACTCTTCGCAATAGCGACGAATAGTCTCCGCCCGGCTGTTCTGACGACCCGTGGCTTTCCCGTCGATAACTTCATGTCCGAATTTAGTCGTTACGTTGATCCGGTTTTTGAATTCGGACAGCGCTTCTCCGGCTAGATTTTCGTTAGTCAGCGGCCCATAGATGATAGCCGTGTCGAAGAGTGTTATACCCCGATCCACCGCTTCATGCAACAAGCGGATGCACTGTTTTTTGTCCGGATGCTGGCTGCGGTTGTAAGTCATACCCATTACACCAAAGCCGAGTGTCGATACCTCGAAAGCAGCCTTTCCCGTACCTAATATACGATGTCCCGTAATATGAGCGGCATCACTGTCATTATCGGAGACTTCCGTCTGTTTCGTTTCCGCTGCAAAGACTTTATCCAGTCCGGTAGGCATGGTCAATGTTACTCCTGTCAAGGTTGCCGTCTTGAGAAATCCGCGACGGCTGAGATTCATTCTATTGTTCTTTTCCATGATTTTTTGTTTTAATGTTCTGTTCGAGTTTGTTATACTCTTCATCCGTCACTGGTTCGAGCCATTCATTGGAAGTATTCTCTCCGGGGACTTCGAATGCTAAATGAGCGAACCAACTGTCGGCAGCAGCTCCGTGCCAATGCTTGACGTTAGCAGGGATATGAATCACTGTGCCAGGCAGAATCTCCACTGCCGGCTTGCCTTCTTCCTGATACCAACCGCGTCCGGCTACGCCGATGAGCATCTGTCCGCCGCCGCTTTTTGCGCGGTGTACGTGCCAGTTGTTGCGGCAACGAGGTTCAAAAGTAACATTGGCTATCGATACTTGTTCGCGGGAAACGGGAGCAAGGTAGCTGTTACCGATGAAGTACTGTGCATATGCAGTATTGGGTTCGCCGATAGGAAAAATCATTTCGCGCTGGAAAGCGGCCTTGGCGTCTTCACCGGTAGATTCTTCCGCCCATACGCCTTTGGCCAGATTGAACGCCGCCCACGCTTTGGGCCAACCGGCATAGAAACCGATGTGGGTGATGATTTCGGCAATCTCGGTACGGGTAATACCGTTCTTCTTTGCTGACTGAAGATGGTAAACGAGCGAATTGTCGGTGATACCCTGGCTAATGAGGGAGGTGATGGTCACTAAACTGCGGTCGCGCAGACCAAGTTTATCGGTGCGGCTCCATACTTCGCCGAAAAGAACATCATCGTTGAGTTCTGCAAATTTAGGGGCGAACTCGCCTAATTGGGTGCGCCCTGCTGTCTGTACTATTTTTTCTTGTGCCATAACATTGAATGTTAAAATGCTGAATACTGAAATTAAAAGAATCATGTTCATTGCTATTTTATTTATAGGATGAAGTTATTCGTTTTTATTGATGCAAAGTTACCGAGACTTGTAGAAGTTGTTGTAACGATAAGTGGGATGTTTGTACCAATTTTACTGATTTTGATGTGCGGTGATTCGGCTATTCATTTGAAATAATGTATTTTTGTATAATAGTATGAAACAATAGCGATAGATGAAACTATCCGGGGAACGGATAGAGTTACACATTGGTTTTGAGTAGAGTAGTAATAAAAACATAAAATAATAAATCAGGAGGACATACATGAATAGTGATTATAAAGTTGGCGATTTAATTTATGATGCAAATATTTATGATGGCATGAATACCGGCCTGACTGATTTGCAATTTTATAAACGGTGGCTGCCGAAAGGTAAGGATGCCCGAATACTCGAACTTTGTTGCGGTACAGGCAGGCTTACTGTTCCGATAGCACAGGACGGGTATGATATTACCGGGGTTGATTATACTTCTTCAATGCTTGACCAGGCAAAGATTAAAGCGTCCGAAGCAGGATTAGAAATTCCTTTTATTGAAGCAGATATCAGGACTTTGAATTTGCAGGAAAAATACGACCTTATTTTTATTCCATTTAATTCAATCCATCATTTATATAAAAATGAAGATTTATTTAAGGCATTCAGTGTCGTTAAAAATCATCTCAAAGACGGAGGTTTATTTCTGTTGGATTGCTTTAATCCGAATATTCGATATATCGTAGAAGGCGAAAAAGAACCGATGGAAATTGCTGCATATACAACAGACGATGGAAGAGATGTATTGATAAAGCAAACAATGCGATATGAAAATACGACTCAGATTAATCGAATCGAATGGCATTACTTTATCAATGGTGAGTTCAATTCGATTCAAAATCTGGATATGAGAATGTTTTTCCCGCAAGAATTGGATTCATATTTGGAATGGAACGGCTTTAATATTATTCACAAATACGGAGGATTTGACGGGGAAGCATTTAATGATGATTCGGAAAAACAGATATTCGTTTGCCGGTGTTAGTCCAGATATGAACGCTTTATTTACGTTATCTGCCGACACTGGGAGCCAGTCCGTAAGCCTCTTTATAAATCCTTGAAAAATGTGACAGGTTCTTGAAACCGACATTCATCATTGCCTCGCTGACTTTATAATGTTGCTTGGCGATCAACTCGTGGGCGGTTTCCAGCCGTCGCCTGATGATCCATTTCTGCGGAGTAAGTTCGCTTACCTTCCGGAAGTCATTCTTAAAGCCTGTCAGGCTTCGTCCGGTGTATGTCGCCAGTTCTTCCATAGACAGGTCGTACATATAGTTTTCCTCCATGAACCCCATTAAGTCTATTTTCCAGGGTTCGGTAAAATCGAATAAGGAGGCGTAAACGTTGGCATCGGATTTCAGTACGACATATAATCCTTCTTTCAGTTTCATATCCAGCCACTCCTTATCGGGTGTGTCGGATGAACTGAAATAAGGGAAGATGGACTCAAACAAACTTGTGACATCCGGGCGTGAAGGTATTTTCAGAATGCTTGTCTTGCTCCGTTTGGCTGTTTCCGAAAATTTTTCCTTCCCCTGATGGCGGTAATATTCCAACAGGAATTTTCGGGGAAAATTCAGAAGGATGGATTGATAGACCTGTGTATTCTTATCACTGTATTTAGTCATTTTTATCCGATGCCCTCTGCGGATAAAGGCACATTCCCCGGCACTAACTATAATGGAATGGTTGTCTTCCCGGAAATCGACTTGACCGGAATAAACATAAAGCAGGCAATGTTCCGGTATGCCGAGGTCGCATATCGTGTCCTCACTGACTTTCATATTAAGAAAGATGTTGGAGTAGTTGATGAAATGTCTGTCTTCCATATCTATTATTGTTTGAAGGCGAAAATACGATTTTATCCGCAAAAGGAGGAATTTGTACTAAGTTTTATTGGTAAAGCCTGGCAATATTTTCGTCTGTCCGGTTACCGTGGATCTCAATATTGGCGAGTTCCGTCTCGATCCGGTTAAACTCTTCGGGAGTTAGTTCGAGATCGGCTGCATGCAGGTTCTCTGCGATACGTTCCGGTTTACGTGAACCGGGGATCGGAACAAGGAATTTATATTTGTGCAGCATCCAGGCGAGAGATATCTGAGCCGGAGTCGCATTTTTTTCCTGTGCAAACTGATGAAGCAGGTCGAGTAACGGTTGGTTGGCTACCATATTTTCTTTCTCAAAACGAGTAATTACCCGGCGCACATCATCACCCTTATATTCTTGTGCAGGAGTATATTTCCCACTCAGGAAACCACTGCCCAGTGGACTGAACGGAACAAAGCCAACCCCTAACTCCCCACATGCAGGAATGACTTCTTTCTCGAATGTGCGTTCCATCATGGAATACTCGCTTTGCACGGCTGTCATGGGTGTGACGGCATGTGCCAGACGGATTTGTTCGGCAGTGGATTGCGATTGTCCCCAGCCCCGTATCTTTCCTTTCTTTATCAGTTCGCCCATACACCAGGCAATCGCTTCTACCGGGACCTGTTTACTGACACGGTGCTGATAATAAAGGTCGACATAATCCGTTTTGAGGCGTTTCAGCGATGCGTCCAGATGCGATTCCACAGCCTTCATCAATTGGGGCATCGTAGAAACCTCTTCATCCGGATAAATTCTGAACTTCGTTGCCAGAATGATATTCTGCCGGATCGGTACAATGCCTTCACCCACCAGTTTCTCATTCTCTCCGGCACCATAGGCTTCTGCCGTATCAAAGAAATTACATCCCAATTCATAGGCATTTCTCATTAAAGCAATAGCCTCGTCTTTCTCCGGAGTTTCACCGTAACCATGACTTAATCCCATACATCCGTAACCTACAGCCGAGACTTCCAGTCCTGCTGCACCGATTTTTCTTTTCTTCATATTACTTCTTTGTTTATATGTTTTATATCTGTTGGCAAAAGTAGGGGATAGGAATGATTCGGACTTTGCTGTGCGGACAAACTGTTTTTGCTGTGAGGGCTATTACACAAAAGAAGGACAGAGGAAATATGATGTAATCATCGCTGATTCTTAAATAATTGTTAGCTTTGTAGACAGTTAGAGAGTAATACCGATTTATTAGTAAATAATACGTATGTCACGGGAGAAAATCTTGATTAGAACTTCATGGGTAAGTACGATAGGCAACGCGATACTGTCCGTATCCAAAATTGTTGTCGGCTTGTTGGCGGGGAGTTTGGCTGTAATAGGGGATGGTATTGATTCGGCAACCGATGTGGTTATATCTGTTGTCATGATCTTTACGGCACGTTTGATGAACAAGCCACCTTCCAAGAAGTATGTGTTCGGTTATGAGAAAGCGGAGAGTATTGCCACAAAGGTACTTTCGTTGGTGATCTTTTATGCAGGCGCACAGATGTTGGTATCGTCGGTTGAAAGTATCTTTTCGGATGAGACGAAAGAGATTCCATCGGTTATAGCCATCTATGTTACGGTCTTTTCTATCGTCGGTAAACTTTTGTTGTCTACTTATCAATATAAGCAAGGAAAGAAAATCAATAGTTCCATGCTTACTGCGAATGCTGTCAATATGCGTAATGATGTGGTTATTTCATGCGGTGTCCTGTTAGGATTAATATTTACATTTATATTTAAGTTGCCTATACTCGATTCAATCACGGGGTTGGTGATCAGCCTCTTTATCATCAAATCGTCTATCGGTATCTTTATGGATTCCAATGTCGAACTGATGGATGGTGTGAAAGATGTCAACGTATATAATAAGATATTTGAAGCTGTGGAGAAAGTTTCCGGTGCAGGTAATCCGCACCGTGTCCGGTCGAGAATGGTAGGTAATCTGTATCTGATCTCGCTCGATATAGAAGTAGACCCGCAAATGACTTTAATGCGTGCTCATGAGATTGCCGATGAAGTGGAGAAGAGTATAGAAGACTCGATAGACAATATATATGATATTTTAGTTCATGTGGAACCTGCCGGAAAATGCCAGACAGATGAGAAATTTGGTATCGACAGAGACATGGTGAAATAGAAAAAAAATTGGTGTCGGTATAAGTCAAGAAAACTGTAAGAATCAATGCAGATAGCTAATATTTAGACTCTCAGTCAGATACCTGTTGTTTTCTTGTTGATAATTATTAACAGTAAATATTTTGTCATGTTTAAACGATCGTTTAAGTTTGCTTAAACAATCGTTTAAATCAATATGGTGAAAAAGAAATCAACATCAGATGTAAGTGGCCGGATACTGAATGTAGCCCGTGACTTATTTATTAAAAACGGCTATGCCGGAACCAGTATCCGCGATATAGCGGCAGCTTCAGGTACTAATGTCGCCCACATAAAATATTATTTTGAGTCGAAGTATAATCTTTTCGAGATAATATTCGATGAAGCATTTGAAATTCTCTTTAAACGTGTTTCCGCAACTTTGACATCGGATATGCCATTTTACGATATGGTAGAAGCATGGATAAGCACCTATTATGAGATATTGTCCGAATATCCTCAGATACCTATTTTTATCCTGAATGAAGTCAACCAGAGTCCCGATACCCTGATTAAGAAGTTGGTGGAACGTGATCCTCTGGCGATATTTACAAGATTGTCTGAAAGGATAACTGAGGAAGTGAAGAAGGGAACAATCAAGGATATTCCCGCAATCGACCTGGGCTTAAATATCTTGTCGTTATGTGTGTTCCCGTTTATGTTCAGGGGATTGGCCATCCGGGTGGCAGACAGGTCGGAAAGTGAGTATAACGAAATACTGGCGGAACATAAGAAGCGTGTGATTGATTTGATCTTTAGCGGGTTGAGACCATAAGTTTCTACCTGCTACATATATATAATACCAGGGTAACCACTAATAATATAGCCCTCAATTTAGATTATCGCATAGATTTATTATAATCGTTTTAATATGAAACCAAATACTATTTGTAGTATCGGGATCGATGTCGGTTCCACTACATTGAAAGTTGTTGTTTTGAATGACCGGAATGAAATCATTTACAAAGTTTACAGACGTCATAAGGCTGATTTTAATACCTTATTTGTTGAAGAACTGAATACTGTCACTTCCCGGTTCCCTGATTGCCGGTTTACGATAGCCATTACGGGATCGGCTGGCATGGGGATATCCGAACGAACAGGGATTCCTTTTGTTCAGGAAGTCGTTGCATCTATAGAAGTAGTAGATAAAGAATATCCGGACACACATACGCTGATAGACCTGGGTGGTGAAGATGCTAAAATGGTATTCTTCAAAGATGGAAAACAGCCGGATATTCGTATGAACGGAAGTTGTGCCGGTGGAACGGGAGCTTTTATCGACCAGATGGCCGACCTGATGAATATTCCTGTCGAAGAACTGGGGCGTCAGGCGCTGAGGTATGAAAAGTTATACCCGGTAGCTTCCCGTTGCGGTGTATTTGCGAAAACGGACGTACAGAATCTTATATCGCGCAACGTGCCGGTTCCCGATATATCCATGTCGATCTTGCGGACTGTCGCCGTGCAAAGTGTGACTACGCTTGCTCGGGGATGCGATATACAACCGAAGATACTTTGTATAGGCGGTCCGCTGACGTTTATCCCTGCATTAAGAGACTCTTTTGTCGAACTACTGAACCTGGATGAAGCAGATCTGATCGTCCCGGCAAACAGTGAGTATTTTCCGGCATGGGGAACAGCCATTTATAATCGGGAGGGAGAGACGATCGAAGACATATCCTTACTGATACAAAAGTTGGGAATAAAGGATCATAAACGGAAAGATGTATTGCCTGCTTTATTCGCGAATGAGGAGGAATATCAGTCCTGGAAAGAGAACCGGAAGATAAAACCTTTAAAACGGGCAGAACTCGGTTCGAAGAAAAATATCGAATGCTTTCTGGGTATTGACTCCGGTTCCACGACAACCAAGATACTGATCATGGATACGGACGGTGATATCGTTTATACGTTCTATGGCACCAATCAGGGAAATTCCCTGAGGAAGGTGATCGAGGGACTGAACGGATTTTATCAGGAAGCCAAAAACAAGGGAGTTACATTTCGCTTTATCTCATCTGCGGCGACAGGCTACGGGGAAGACCTGATCAAGTCGGCATTAAATCTCGATTACGGGATCGTGGAAACGATGGCGCATTTATCCGGTGCACAATATGTGGACCCGGAAGTCTCTTTCGTATTGGATATCGGTGGACAGGATATGAAATCCATATTCACCCGTAACGGGGTCATATCGAATATCGAACTGAATGAAGCCTGTTCATCCGGTTGCGGCTCTTTCCTTCAGAACTTTGCGGCAACCATGAATATGGGGCTTTCAGAGTTCACGAAAGCAGCTTGCCTGGCAGAATATCCCAGTGACCTGGGATCACGCTGTACTGTTTTTATGAATTCGAAGGTGAAACAGTCATTGCGTGAAAATGCGGCATTAGGCGATATTGCAGCCGGTTTGGCTTATTCGGTCATCAAGAACTGTCTGTTCAAGGTGCTGAAAATCACGAACCTCAACCTTTTGGGAGAACATATCGTGGTGCAGGGCGGAACGTTCCGCAACGATGCTGTTTACCGTGCACTCGAACTCCTGTCCGGCAAATCGGTCGGTACCACCGACTATCCCGAACTGATGGGAGCGTTAGGAGCTGCTTTGTATGCCCGGAAGATGTGGCAGGCTGATAAGAAGCTGACGTTGTTTACCGGAGAGGAAGTATTGCCGGATGTAAATACGGTGGATACAAAAGAATTGCAATGTAAAGGATGTACGAACAAATGTTCGATCCTTCGTTTCCGGTTTGATAACGGGAATATTTGTTATGCAGGAAATAAATGCGAGAAAGTGTTTTTTAGCAAAGCCACGGCTGCGGAGAAAGGCTATAACGCTTTTGATATAAAGAATGAGATTCTTTTTGCCCGTAGTGGTGAAAAGCAGACGTCTGCATCCGGTTTGCGGATCGGTATTCCGCGGGTGCTGAATATGTTTGAGAATTATCCTTTCTGGCATACCTTGCTTACCGAATGTAATTTGGAAGTGGTGTTGTCTCCCGAGTCTACAACGGCTCTTTACCAGAAAGGAGTAGGAAGCGTGATGTCTGACAACATTTGTTTTCCGGCCAAGTTGGTGCATGGGCATATCCTGGCATTGGCAGAGCAAAAGGTCGACCGTATTTTCTATCCGATGATCGTGAAGGAAGAAAAAGAGTTCGACTCATCGGTCAATTCATACAATTGCCCGGTCGTGAGCGGTTATCCGGATGTGATCTGGAGTTCTATGGAACCGGAGGAAAAGTTCGGTATTCCGTTCGACAAACCTGTCGTTACCTTTAGTAATGACAAAGCACTGGAGAAAGCCTGTTTTACTTATCTCTCTTCTTTGGGTGTATCGGAGGTTGTTTTTAGAAAAGCCTTTGTGAAAGCGTTGAAAGAACGCAATGAGACGAAAGATGCTTTGCGGGATAAACAAAAAGCTTTGTTCGACCAGGCGGTCAGAGAGAATAAACTGGTATTCGTGGTAGTGGGCAGACCTTATCATACAGACCCGCTGATCCATCAGAAGGTAGGGCAAATCCTTTCGGATATGGGAGTATATGTGTTCACCGACGATATTTTCCGTCATAAGGAAAGTAAAGGGTTCGGTAAACTGAATATCGTCTCGCAATGGTCTTACCCTAACCGGGTCGTACAAGCAGCCATGGAAGTGGCCAAGCTTCCCCAGAACGTGCAATTGGTGCAACTGAACTCTTTTGGCTGTGGTCCCGACTCTTTCTTTATGGATGAAACCGGGGAAATATTGAAGCAGGCCGGCAAGAACCATACGATCTTGCGTATCGACGAAATAGCCAGTCCGGGTTCTGTCCGGTTGCGTATGCGTTCCCTGATCGAGTCTTTGAAGGTGATAATACCTGATCCGGTAACAGGAACGAAGACATTCCAGGGCTATGACATTGCTTATAAGAAAGAGGACAGGCAAAAGACGATACTTGCTCCCTGGTTTGCCGATTTTATTTCACCTTTCATTCCGGCTCTCGGAGAACTGGCTGGTTATAAGATCGTCAATTTGCCTAAGACCAATACGGTCTCGGCAGAGGCCGGACTTGTCTACGGGCATAATGAAGTCTGCTATCCTTCTACATTGATTTTGGGAGATATTATCACGGCGTTGCAATCGGGTAAATATGACCTGGACGATGTTGTGGTTGCCATTACGCAAACAGGCGGTCAGTGTCGGGCTACGAATTATCTGGCACAGATCAAATCCGGTTTGATGAACGCAGGATTTTCCAATATTCCGGTGTTGGTGTTTGCTGCCGGAGAGGTTTTCCAGAATGATCAGAAGGCGTTTAAACTGCCGGTTCTTAAATTGATGGATATTGTCGTTTATATGCTTCTTTATGCGGATGCATTGCAGCAGATGTATAGCAGTACGATCATCCGGGAAAAGAAGAAAGGGGAGACGCAGCATCTGTTTGATTTCTATATCGATAGGGGGGTGGAAGCGATCCGCAGAAACGATCATAAAGCGTTGCTTTCCTTGTTGGAACAGGCTGTGGCCGACTTTAATGGAGTTGACATCTACGACCGTGAGTTTACGAAGATCGGCTTGGTAGGGGAGATCTATGTGAAATACAATAATTACGGACAGGCTCATATCACCGAATGGCTTCGTGCCCGGAATATGGAAGTGGTCACGCCTCCTATCATTGATTTCGTGATGCAGTATTTCGTAAATTCCCAGGCCAACGTAAAGAATGGTTTGCAGAAGGATAATCTCTTTAAGCATTGCCTGAGCCCTATATTCTGGAAATATATGAATGACAAGATCAGGAAGGTGGAAGGGATCGTGAAGAGTTATCGTTTTCATGTGCCGTCCAAATCAATATATGTAAAGGCAAAATATGCTTCGGAGATATTGGATTTGTCCAATCAGTTCGGCGAAGGTTGGTTGATAGCCGGAGAGGTGGCCAGCTATGCCCGTCAGGGGATAAAGCGGGTTGTCTGTATTCAGCCGTTCGGTTGCATTGCCAATCATATTGTAGCGAAAGGTATCGAGAAACGGCTGAGGAAGTTTTATCCGGAAATGAACCTGTTGTATCTGGATGTCGATGGTGGCATGGCAGAGGTGAATTTACAGAACAGGTTACATTTCCTGATTAATGATTAAGGGCGATATAAGTAATACAGAATTATAAAATTTCAGATATGAAACCTGTTTTTCATGTTATAGACAAAACAAGTTGGGAAAGGAGCGTTCATTTTGATTATTACTATTCACAAATAAAGTGCAAGTATAATTTAAATGCCAATCTCGATATTACCAATCTTGTAACAAAGCAAAAGGGAAAGAATATAAAATTCTTTCCCACAATGTTATACGTTATTATGAGGGCTGTCAATCAGAACAAAGAATTTCGTATGAGCTTTAACGAAAAAGGAGAATTAGGTTATTGGGACGAGGTTGTTCCATGTTATACTATTTTCCATGATGCGGATAAAACATTTACAGATATATGGAGTGAATACAATGCTGACTTTGAGATATTCTATAAGACCGTTTCTGAGGATATGCAGAAGTATAAGGATATAACAGGAGTGATAAAGGCCCGTCCCGGCCAACCGAAGAATTTTTGTTCGGTATCTTGTTTGCCCTGGCTAAGTTTCACAAGTTTTGCGCAGGACACATATACGGAAAGTTCTTTCTTGTTTCCTCTCATTAAATTCGGGAAATATTTTGAAGAGAATGGGAAAATCCTGCTTCCCGTTTCCGTCTTTGTGAGCCATGCGGTGGCCGACGGATATCACACTTGCAAACTTATAAATGATATTCAGGAGATAGCACGGAGTTTTTGATCAAAAGAGTGATTACTTGAATAATTATAAAGACCTGAATAAAGACTGATATTTAATTTGCATTTGTTCAAATAGTTATGGCTCTGTGTAGATGCTTTTCTACTCGATTTATCTTCAGACTTTCAAAATAAGGGCGACTGGGAAATAGTCAAAGATTTTCATTCGCTTTTATTTTTGTTCCTCCAAAAACTTCAGACATATTTATTCTGCCGAGCGTATCGTCTATTTGTTTCACTTCTTCCGCTGTCAGTATAATATCGGATGCACCGGCATTCTCTTGTAAACGGCTCAGTTTGCGTGTTCCGGGTATAGGAGCGATCCAGGGTTTCTTGCAAAGCATCCAGGCAAGTGATATCTGGGCCGGTGTAGCGCTTTTTGTTTCAGCAAGATTTCTTATCATGTCTAACAGTTGTTGATTGGCTGCAAAACTTTCGGGTCTGAATTGTGGCATGGAACTGCGATAATCCGTACCCGGTTCAAACCTGGAATCCTGATTGTATCTGTCGGAAAGCAGTCCGTTGGCAAGTGGTGAGAAAGGAACGAATCCGATGCCAAGCTCTTCCAAAACCGGAAACAGGGCTTCATAATGACGTGCCATCATCGAATAACGGTTTTCCACAGCTGTTAGCGGACAGACGCTATGCGCACGTCTGATGACATTTTCTGTTGCTTCGGAAATACCCCAATGGATGATTTTGCCTTCATTGATCAAGTCCTGCATGGTACCTGCCACTTCTTCCGGAGCGATGCCAGGGTCAATACGGTGCTGGTAATAGAGGTCGATACGATCAGTTTGTAAGCGGCGGAGGGAACCTTCTACTGATTTTCGGATTGTTTCAGGGCACGAGTCTGTAATAAGCGGGTAGGGGACTTTGCCGCTTTCCGTGTCGAAACGGATACCGAATTTAGTGGCAATTACTATTTTATTCCGGAAAGATTTTAAAGCGTCTCCTAATAACTCTTCATTATCGTGCGGATTATCCGGTGTCCCGTATGACTCGGCGGTATCGAAAAAGGTATATCCTAAGTCTATTGCCTGAGCCAATAGCTCTGTCATCTCTTTCCTATCGGGAACTGTTCCATAAGCATGGCTCATTCCCATGCAACCTAAACCGATGGCGGATACTTTCAATCCGCTGCTTCCTAATTCTCTGTACTTCATGATTCTGTTTCCTTTGTTATTTATGAACTCTCATTTATATATAACAAAGGTAAAGCTAAACTTAGAGCATGTAAATACACAGATTACGGATTAGTAAACCAATATTACAGTTTAACTCATTTGCCGGTAATCGGTGGGTGCCATTCCTGTCATTTTCTTAAATAACCGGCTGAAGTGATGTGGATATTTGAATCCCATTTCATATGCTATTTCATTAATCGTTTTCTCCGGATCATGTAGCTTTGCTTTTGCAAGGTTAATCACGGTCGACTGTATGTGTTCCTGTGCAGACTTTCCGGTTTCTTTCTTGATCAGATCTCCGAAATAGTTGGCGGAGAGATGTAAATTATCAGCGCAATATTGTACGGATGGCAACCCGATTGTTTCCGGCTTATCCGATTCAAAATAGTCATTCAGTAACATTTCAAAACGGGTCAGTATATCATGGTTTACCTTTTCACGGGTGACAAACTGGCGATCATAAAAACGCATCGAGTAATTGAGTAAAACTTCGATACTGGCTGTGATGATGGATTTACTGTGTTTGTCGATGGAGCGTTCCAGTTCCTCTTGTATTTCGTTCAGGCAGTTCAGGAATATTTGCCGTTCGCGTTCTGATATGTGGAGCGACTCATTTGCTTCATAAGAAAAAAATGTATATTCACGCATTTTCTGTCCGAGAGATGTTTTCCATAATAAGTCCGGGTGAAATAACAATGCCCAGCCTTTCATCTGGTAAGTTTCCCCGGTATCCTCGTTCCCGACAATCTGGCCCGGGGAGAGAAAGACCAGGGTTCCCTCCTGATAATCATAGTAGTTCTTGCCGTAGCGCACATCTCCGCATTTGACATCTTTCAATACAACGGCATAAAAGCCGTATCGTTTGCGGGCATGTCTCAGTGGTTTCACTTTCGAGAAATCGATAACGCTGATCAGCGGGTGCAACGTTTCGTATCCGATGAAGGAGTGATAGTCGTGAATCGTTTCCAGTTCTAAAATCTTATCCATTGTCTTCGTTTTTATCTGTCACAAAAATAACAGTTTTCCGGTACGTAGATACTGGTGAAATCTTAAATATGTAATATTGGTATAAGAAACAGTGATTTGAGTTTACTGTCTGTGTATCAGTAATTAAAAAAGTGATATTGGTAGATGAACCTGTAATCTGTGTATGGTCGTGGAGGAATAATGGGCGTATGTTTGTAGCATGAAAAAAGTTCTTTTTAAGTATAAATTATAACTTGATATACTAATGAATAAGACATTGACAGATTCAAAATTCAGATTGTGGTTGTTGTGGGGCTTTGCCGTATTGCTCTACTTCTTTGCAAACCTGCAAAAAGTGGTTATACCGGGGGCGACCTTTAATGAAATCCAACAACATTTTTCTACTGCAGCAAGTAGTGTAACGGGGTTAGGTGCTATATTCATGTATACGTATGCTTTCAGCCAGCTGTTTGTCGGTTTGTTTGTCGATCGCTTCAGTGGGGCGCGTGTGATGGCGTGGGGTGGATTGCTTTTGGTCGTAGGCAGTATCCTTTCGGCATTAGCTCCTTCGTTGTGGATGCTCTATGCTGCACGTATCATGGTAGGAATGGGGTCTGCCAGTGTCTACCTGAGTATAACCAAAGAGACGAACCGTATCTTTCCCGGTAATTTTGCTTTGATGCTTGGTTTTGTGATGGTACTTGGTTATTTGGGTGGTGTGGCAGGAAATGCTCCTTTTATTGCAGGTGTACAAGCGTGGGGATGGCAATCGACGTTGATCTTGGCCGGGATCGTTTCGGGTGTGGCTTATGCCGGATTTCTTTTGACGAAGGTTTCTCTTCCGATGCCTGTTGTTGCCCAGAGTGCCCGCTTCGACTTTCGTCGTTTTCTGGATGTGTTGAAAAAGCAACATAATATATATGTGATTGTCTGTGGTTCATTTACGTTCGGGCTCTATTTTGTGGTGCAAAGTATGATCGGGAAGAAGTTTCTGGAAGACTATTCGGGGATGAGTGCAGAAGGGGCAGGGTGGGTACTGACAGTTCTTATGATAATAGGTGCGGCCAATAGTCTGTTGGCTCCGGGGTTGAGTCGTTTGCTGGGCGATCGTCGACGGATATTCATGCTTTTTTCCGGAATCGGTACGGCGTTGTCTTTTCTATTGCTTGTTTTGGCTATCGTTTTTGGAATACATAGTCCATGGCTTACCGGTGGAAGTTTCGTGCTGATGGCATTTGCTGCTAATATATCTCCGATAATAGTTGCGCTTATCAAAGAAACGAATTATTCGGATATCTGGGGTGTGGCACTGAGTTTATACACTTTTATTGCATATATGGTGATTGCAGCTTTAAGTAATGTTGTCGGTTTCCTGATAGACAGGTTTGAGCCGGAACATATCGACGGCGTGCAGATATATGGCCGCGATTCTTATTTACTTTCGTTCGGTGTATTGCTGGTTATCTCATTGTTTGCGGTATATAGTGCATTCCGGATACGGGAAACATATGGTAAAGATATTTGAGTGCTCAGTTCTGCATCCGATATTCATTGGGAGTTATTCCAACTACCCGTTTGAACATGCGGCTGAGATGTTGAGGATACTGAAAGCCGAGGTCGTAGGCTATTTCGCTCATGGTTTTGTCGGATGAGAGTAATTTTTCCTTTGCCACTCCTATTACTCGGTCTTGTATATACTCAGAGGCGGTGCGTCCTGTTTGTTTGCGTATCATATCGCCAAAATAGTTGGGGGAAAGGAAGACTTTGTCGGCGAAATATTTCACGGATGGCAATCCCTCTTTTTGTGGTGCGTCTCCCTCGAAGTAATCATTCAGTAACTGTTCGAAGCGGACGATGATGTCATTATTTACCTCACCCCGTGTTTGAAACTGACGTTCATAGTAGCGCATACAGTAGTCGAGTAATAATCCGATATTGGCACAGATCAGTCGGCGACTATGTTTATCGATGGCATGTTTCAGTTCGTTTGAAATATTCTGTAAGCAGTCCATGACAGTTTGCCGCTCTTCTTCGGAAAGATGGAGTGCCTCGTTGGTCTCGTAAGAGAAGAAAGAGTAGTTTCTGATTTCCTGACCGAGGGCGGTACCATGTATCAGGTCAGGATGAAAGAGAATGCCGTGTGCATGAGGCTGTATGTTCGGTAGCATTTCCAGGTCAGTAACCTGTCCCGGAGCGAAGCAGACGATAGTTCCATCCTGATAGTCATAATATTGACGACCATATTTGATGTTACCGCATTTGACATCTTTCAAGAATAGTGCATACACCCCATATCGGAACCAGGCTCTTTCAGGCCATTGTGTGGACTGGGTCAAATCGACGACACTCACCAAAGGATGCTGGGTTTCAAGTCCGAAGATTTTGTTGTAACGATCTACGCTGTCTAGTTCGATAATTTCATCTTTATTGATCTCTTCCATATCGCTTTATGTTTTTATACATTACAAATGTAGTTCTTTTCTTCATACGATTTCTATCGTTGTTTCAGAATCCATGATTAGGGTACAATTATCAGTAAAATGTATAAAGTCCCGGTGTTTCTGAGACTCTATTTTTGTATCAGAATAATTAAAACAAAGATAATCTGATAAATAGTAGTGATATGAAAAAGTTTTTATTAATTCCATTGATGCTGTTGACCGTTATGTCGATGGCTGCCTGTGGAGGATCGGACGATGATCCGGTGATGCCTGAAACACCTGAAACACCTGAACAACCCGAAACTCCTACAACATCTATGAAACTAAATATTACAGTCGGCAGCCGGACGATTACGGCTACGATGGAAGACAATGCTGCTGCACGGGATTTCCTGTCGCGTTTGCCTTTGGAGGTGACTCTGAATGATTATAACAATATTACTGAAAAGATTTTTTATCCGTCGCCTGCGCTGATGACGGCTGGTGTGACACGGGGCTGCTCACCCGCACCCGGTGATATTACGATTTATGTACCGTGGGGTAATGTCGCTATTTTCTGTAAAAACTGGTCGCGAAGCAACGATCTGATTAAGATCGGTCGTATTGACGGTGATGGTATCGGGGTTTTGAATGTGGCGGGTGATATAGCGGTAAAATTTGAAAGACAATAAAACCAGCGAAGTTTGGTTTAATATAAGAAACGAAATAAATAAAGCAAATGAAGAAGTTACTAATTATTTTATTACTAACAGCTGTGATTATTCCGGTGATCGCACAAGAAACTGAAAATATGGTACGTCTGTCGAAAATTACAGTCGATCCGGAACGGCTGGCTGAATATAATGCTTATCTGAAGGAAGAGATAGAAGCCTCCATGCGGTTGGAACCGGGTGTACTGCTACTTTATGCAATGGCTGAAAAGGATCATCCGAATGAGGTGACTATACTTGAAATCTATGCGGATGAAACAGCCTATAAAAGCCACATCGAAACTCCTCATTTCCAGAAATACAAACAGGGAACGCTCGATATGGTAAAACATCTGGAACTGATCGATACTACTCCGTTGATTCCCGGGTTAAAGATGAAATCTCCTTCAACAGCCGTGAATACGGTTCGACCGAGGCCTTTCTGATCAGGACTCCTTTTTCTCCATGAAGTTCCCCTGAAGCCGGTAGGCAAAGACTAAGACAAGGGAGAGGAGGGAAAGTACCTTCAATACCTTTGCCGTAATCCCAGGTTTCATCCGGTTCGGCTTGATGAACCAGCGTGCAAGGTTGTTCTGAAGACTGGAGCAGTTGAATGATATGATAACCTGTCAGTATATCGAATCCGCGGTCATTCTCTATGGAAAAGGCCGCTTCGTCTTCCCATCCCTCTTCGGTTACGTCCAGTATGATGCCGAGGGCGAGGTGAACTTTGTCTTTGTGCAACACATTCATCACTTCGACGGCGCCACCCGAATGGATTTCTTCATCCCCGGTAAATGCTATAACTACATCGTTATTCAGTTCATCACGTAGCATCAGGTCGATGATTACGGCATTAGTTGCACTGTTGTCAAAAGTCCCTTTCCAACAATCACCGGCCTCTTCCATAAAGCAATTCTGATAGACACAATCGATATGAGAAGATATAAGTGTGTTCCATTCGGCCGGATCTGTTTGCCGGGCATAGATAAGTGAAAGAGGTCCTTCGTGAATTAACCGGTAATTACTTGATTCCAGCAGTCTTTTTATTTCATCTACCCGGTTGCAGATCGTAAATTTATTCCCATCATCTTTGCTGTCGATGGTGAGACGTTGGAGCAGGGTGGCATATGATAGAGAGTTATGTTGCATGAATATTATGGAATGTTTTTCGAATACAAAAGTAGGAAGTTTTTTTAAGAGTAGGATATGATTATCGTGTAATCGCTATCTTTGTAAAATCTATTAATCAACAGAAAGAGATTATGCTTGCATATACATATATTGAACATGGTAAATTCGAACTGCGCGAGAAGGCGGAACCGGAAATAAAAGATTCACGTGATGCTATCGTGCGTGTGACGCTGGGTAGTATTTGTACGAGTGATCTGCATATTAAACATGGTAGTGTACCACGTGCCGTACCCGGAATAACGGTAGGGCATGAGATGGTCGGTATTGTGGAGCAGGTAGGTCCTGATGTTATTTCCGTCAAACCGGGGGACAGGGTAACCGTAAATGTAGAGACATTCTGTGGGGAATGTTTCTTCTGCAAACATGGGTATGTCAACAACTGCACGGATCCCAATGGCGGTTGGGCTTTAGGATGTCGTATAGACGGCGGTCAGGCAGAATATGTCAGGGTTCCTTATGCTGACAGTGGATTAAACCGTATTCCGGAGACGGTCAGCGACGAGCAAGCTCTATTTGTGGGTGATGTGCTGGCCACAGGTTTTTGGGCAGCCCGCATTTCGGAGATTTCCAATGATGATACAGTACTTATCATTGGTGCCGGTCCTACCGGTATCTGTACATTACTTTGTGTGATGCTGAAGAAGCCACGACGTATAATTGTCTGTGAAAAGTCCCCTGAAAGAATCCGGTTTGTCCGTGAACATTACCCAGATGTGCTGGTGACGGAACCCGAAAACTGTAAGGATTTCGTACTTCGTAACAGCGATCACGGCGGTGCAGATGTAGTCCTGGAGGTAGCGGGCAGCGAAGATACTTTCCGTTTGGCGTGGGATTGTGCCCGACCCAATGCGATTGTCACCGTTGTTGCCCTCTATGATAAACCTCAGCTTCTTCCTTTACCGGATATGTATGGAAAGAACCTGACCTTTAAAACAGGGGGCGTGGACGGTTGCGACTGTGCCGAGATTCTCGAATTGATCGAGCAGGGTAAGATAGACACCACTCCGCTTATTACTCACAAATTTCCGTTGAACGAGATTGTAGAGGCTTATCGTGTCTTTGAAAACCGTCAGGATGGGGTTGTGAAGGTCGCTATTCTGAATCAGAAATACAATTTGTAACTCAGATTCGGAATTATCCCTGTGCCATTTTCTTTCTTTATCTTGTTTGTTTTCTCGTTATATTCGTAGAAATGCATTCCGGTACGTATTCCGACATTGAGCATTTTCAATGAAAATTCATGGGATAGTTTTCTCTTGTTTATTCGGTAATTTACAGAGATATCGCCGTTCAGGACCGGGCTGAACTTTTTACTGAAAGCGTTCGATTCGTCCAGGATGATATCATGTTCTTCATTTGTTTTATCTTCATCGACAGGGGTATAACGGTCGCCACCATGAAAAAACAGACGGGCATTGACACTAAACATATTTTGTTTCCTCTTTCCGACCATCCATTCTTTTCCGGCAAGGGCATTTAGTAAAAAGCCTCTGTCCATTCTTGTGTTTCGCCAGATGTTGCCTCCACCTTTATATTTAGATTTGAAGACAGAACCTGTCAGCATGTAATAAAAGCCGTTTGTCATATATTGTTCCAGGGTTATATCGATACCATAGTTTTTACCTGCTCCTTTGTTGGTTAATATTCTGTTTAAATAAAAATCCTCATGGTTGATGAGGGAGAAAGAAGAATTTTCTTTAACCGGTATGTCGTATAAATACTGATAATAAGGCTCTATCTTCAGATGAAGATTAGAATCGATATTCCAATCATAACTGAATCCTATATGATGTGCTCTGGAAAAATCCAGATATTTATTAGTCGCTTTCTTACCGTCAATATTCAGTTCGACAAAATAGTAATCCAATTTTTCTCTGCGGCTATGTAGGCCGTAAGCGACAGAGAATGAATGTCTGTTTACCGGCTTCCATTTCAGGGCAACCCGTGGTTCAAGAGACCAGTTGTCATTAAGGGCAAAATATTGGGAGGTGATACCTAAGCTGGCTGTCACATTCCGACTAAGCGTAAGAACCGAACTGCTGAAAGCTGATAAAACCATACTTTCTCCATTCCCTTTCGATATTTGTTCCATCGGTTTATTCAAACCGAAATTAGGACTGACTTTATAATCGAGGTTGTAGTGTAGTCCTGTAATGGTAATCCCGGACCTGTTGGTATGAGACGAACTGAATTTTTTGTTTATAAAAGAATTGAATACGATATCCCATTTTCTGTTTCGGATATCTCCGACAGGTACTGATTTGTCTTCCAGGGTTTGTTGATCCGCCGATATATGATCTTCTGAGTAAGTGGTAGACAGGGAAGAACGTAGGTAGGTATTTTCATCGATGAAATACTTATGGGTTATTCCCCCGACTAATTTGGTCATATTGTTTTTTGCCGATTGTCTGTCCACTTGTGTTTCCCATTTGGAACGTTCTTCTGCATCGGCTTTATTTTTATCGATTAATCCTAATCCCCAAATAGAGAATGTTCCGGCCTTTTTAGTAGGGAAATGGAATTTAAACGATAGATCCTGATATTTAAGATTGCTTTCGCCTCCGCTGGCAAGACTGGTTGTAGAGAACCGGTAGTTAAACAGATAAGAACTTCCCCGTTTTTTACTGATCGGTCCTTCCGATGCTAAATCGATACCCATTAATCCCAACTGGAATGCGTATTCGTATTTCTGATTGTTCCCGTTACGTATATGAAAATCGAAAACACCCGATAAAGCGTTGCTGTATTCGGCAGGAAAGGCTCCGTTATAAAAATCAGAATTACCGATCATCTGGGTACTTAATGCAGATAAGATACCACCGCCTAATCCAGCCAGATCCGCAAAGTGGGTAGGGTTGGGGATCTCGACACCTTCCAGTCGCCATTGTGTATATTGTGGTGAGTTTCCGCGGATGGCAATTGCATTCGTTCCTACATCTCCGGCCACACCGGCAAAGGCAGAACTCAGACGTGCCGGATCGTCAAATCCGTTGGCAAACCGGCTTGCTTCTTCCATACTGATCATCCGTCCCCCGGTAATGGCCATCGGGTTTACGGGTTCTGCTTTTTTTACTTCCGGATGTACTATGATCTCGTTCAGCTGTTGCATGTTTTCGTTCAACGAGATATCCAGATGTATTTTTTTGGAGGAAGTGACAAGTACTTCATTGACAATATTGGTGTGATAACCCATATAGGAGGTCTGTATATTATAGCGTCCGACAGGTACATCCTTTATACAAAATTCACCAAGACTGTCAGTGACAGCTCCTAAAGATGAATTTCTTAAAATATTTATTGTAGCATATTCGATCGGAGTGTTACTTTTGGAGTCGGTAACGATTCCTCGTATTGTCTGCATAGGTTTTTCTATTGATTTGTCAGAGGCGTATTCCTTACTGACAGGGGATATGATAATGTGATAGCCGTTTATCTTATAGGTGTGTTGCCTGTCGTTCAATATCTCTTTCAGTGCTTTATCGATATTGACATTCTTCAGGGAAAGAGAGATTTTCTTATTCAGGTCCAAAGCCAATTGCTCGTAAGCAATGCTGTAATCCGTTTGCTGTTCTATTTTGGAGAATGCTTCTTTGATAGATATGCTTTTGTTTTGTATGGAGATTTTTTTCTCTTTCTCTTGGGCGATAGCTCCAAAAGAGAAAGAAATGAAAAATAGTAAAATGATAATCCGATAGAATTGTATTGATTTAATTCGATCCATTGTTTGTATTTGTATTATTGATTTAATATGATATGGATTCCTTGTTGTTGATAGGTAAAGCCGATAACATCTTTCAATACATGAAGGATTTCATCCAGTGTTTCGCCTTTCAGGAATTTAACTGTATATAGCCTGGACACCGGAATATTCGTCTTATCATCAATTGTGATGTTAAAATGTCTCTCCAATGTTTGCTTAATATCCTGAAATGATGAATTGATAAATAAGATCTGTCCTGTAAGCCAGGCATCGGTTTCTGCCGGTGATATATTTTCAATATTCATTACAGAGGTTTTGATGTTATATGTCAGTTGTTCATTCGGCTTGAGAATTTGTTTTTCCCGGGATTGGGTACTGACTTCCACTTTACCGTTTGTAAGTGTTGTTGTTATGTTTTCATCATCCGAGTAGGCTTTGACATTGAATTTTGTTCCAACAACTTTCACGGATAATTGTTCGGTTTTTACGATAAATGGTTTTGCCTGATCCTTTTTTACGGAGAAATACGCTTCACCTTCAAGGTATACCAGTCTCTGGTTGTCCGTAAAAGATTTTGGATATTTTATATTCGATCCTGAATTGATCCATATTTCAGAACTGTCGGGTAAGAATAGATGCCGGGTATCTCCGTATGCTACAGTGATTTCGATAAGTTTATTCTGAGTATAATACAAGTATCCTCCGGTGATAAGCAAGAGGGGAATAAGTACTGCGGCAATCTGCAAAGTTTTCTTGTAGAATGGAATATGGATCGTTTGCCTTTCTGAATATCCGATCTTTTGATTCACCCGTTTCAATGCGGAATAGGTATTTGCATTGACTTCGGTGTCCAGTTCGTTCCAATATTCGAATGAGGCTTCTTCTTTTTCTTCTGTATCCTTGTCGGCAATAATCCATCTTTGGACCCTTTCTTCGGTTTCCTTTGGAAAGCGTCCGGATAAATATCGTTTGATGATTTTTGATAGGTTGCTATTATCCATTTTTCTATGTTTTACTATATATACAGGCAAAGAGGGGAAAACTCAGTAAGAAAAAGGAGGTTTTTACAAAAAAGATCAGAATAGGGAGAATATAAAAGTGGATATGGCCTTTCGTATCTCTTTCAGAGCAAGACTTAGCTGGCTTTCCACGTTTCTTTTCGTCGTGTCTAACCGTTCTGCAATTTCCGTGTTGCTTAATCCTTTATTCCGGCTAAGGATATAAATTTGTTTTCGTTGTTCCGGCATTTTTTCGACAAGATCGTCTATCAGCAGGTCGAGTTCTTTGGCTATAAGGTCTTCTTCCGAAGTAGAGCTGCATTCCTGGAACTGGAATTTATTCGTGTAAGCTAAGTGTACGTATTTATGATTCAGGTAATTGATGGCGGCATTACGGGCGATCGTGTGTAAGTAGGCTTCGAAAGATTTGGAAATATCGATAGACTGACGGTTGATCCAGAGGTTTACGAATAGATCTTCCGTCAGTTCTTCTGCATCGGATTCTGATTTAATATATCCGTATATGAGCGCCTTCGTTTTATTGTAATAGGTTATAAAGACAGTCTCAAAGGCCTTATGGTCGCTATTCCATAAGGCTTCAATCGTTTTTATGTCAATACAACTATCGCCTGAAGTCACATTTTCCTTATTTATTTCAGTTTATCGGATAATCGTAATGGATTTTGGCGGCAGTCCCATAATAAAGCAATCTTTACTTTATTATCACGAATATAATAATATACTTTATAATCTCCACAAACAAGAAACCTGTATTGTTGAGATCTTCCCCTGAATTTCAATTCCTCTTTACCTAAATAAGGATTTTTCGATAGAAGTGATACACTATTCATTATTTTCTTTATACGGTTATGTGTCACTGTTTTCCCGGCATTCTCCATATAATAAATACGTATAGCTCTCAGGTCTTCCTGAGCCGTATCCAACCATTGAATATTTAGTCCTTCCATGATTCTACTTCTTTCAGCATATCCTCATGGGTCATATAACGACCTTCTCTGTCGGCTTTTTCGGCCTCATCCAATCTTTTATTGGCTTCCTCTAACGTGTAAACACAAGGTCTTTTATCAACAACTGCCAACTTCTTAATCTTCTTATATGCTACTTCAAGACGAGACAACAATTCATCATTATCGATTGTATTGATAATATCCTGTATCAGGTTCAATTTACGTGCCTGTAATTCTAATTGCGTCATAATTATGCCCTTTATTAGTTTGTAAAGCAAATGTACACCTTTACTCTCGAATAAGCAAAAGGTGTACATTTTTTAATCAACACCTTCAGTATATTATTCTATATTCCGGATGAACTTTGCCGGAACACCGCCAACTATCGTGTTTGCAGCCACGTCTTTTGTTACGACTGCTCCTGCTGCTATGACGGCATTATCGCCGATGGTTACGCCTTGCAGGATAGTAGCATTCGAACTGATCCAGACATTTTTGCCAAGTACAATAGGGGCAGGATAGGTTATTTTACGGTCTTTCGGTGCAAGGCCATGGTTGAGAGTAGCGAACACGACGTTGTGTCCGATTTGACAATCATCACCGATCGTAACACCGCCGTGATCCTGAAAGTGACAGCAGGCGTTGATAAAAACGTTTTTACCAACCTGGATATTTTTCCCGAAATCAGTGTAGAACGGAGGAAATACACGCAGTGTCGGATTGACTTCGTATCCGAACAATCGCGAAAGTAATGCCCGAACCTCGTCGGGGGTATGATATGAACCGTTCAGTTCGAAGGTTATACGCCGTGCCTCGTTGCTCATCTCATCCATGAAACGATGGATTTCCGGTGTATTGAGTGGCTCCCGTGTCCGGACAACCTGTAAAAAATCATTGAGTATCATAAGCTTAATTTTTAGATGTATATTTTCATAATGCAAAATTACGAGGAATATACATTCTGTTCTATACCCAAATCAGGGGAAAGATTACCCATTTTACGGTTTTATCACTGACCGCAGATAACGCGGAACACGGTTCTGTCTGCCTCATCTGCGGTTTTTTAGATAGGATTCTCTTTTAGTGATTGGTTCCTTCAAACAGATCCCGGTTATCCCGTGAGTTTTGTGAACCTCTCTTGAAATTATTGAATGTATAACTGATAGATAAAGTTATAACCGGATAATCCGGTCGTATGCGTGTAATGGATTGTAGGTCTGCTGTTGTAATATCGCTTCTGTAACGGGCAGAGTTGAATATGTCCCGGAAAGAAAGTGTCGATTGCAGGTTGGGATTGAACAGTTGCTGACGGATTGCCAGGTTGACAAACCAGAAAGCATCCGACCGTCCCTGCGTCGTAACCGACGGACCTACGAAGTTTCCGTCCAACTGGATGCGAGTGTTCTTAAATACACGGAACATATTATTTAATGTAATATCATAATTCGTACTGGTCTCTTTCTTTCCACCCGATTGAATATCGTTCACTACCTTATAGTAGTAAATGTTTCCGTTTACATTCAGGTTCCACCATTTGTTAATCGTTAGTTGTCCGTTTAATTCGATACCCAGAGCATGGTCGTTTCCGACATTTGCCATAGAGTCGAGGGTCACTCCGGCTTGATACGGGACACGCAAGCGTTCGATCTTATCTTTTCGCGACCTGTAAAACAAGCTGGATTGTAATAACTGTTCTCCGAAGTTCTTTTTGTAATTCAGTTCAAAGGAATGTATATATTCAGGCCGGATGTCTGGATTTCCGATCTCGGCTGTGTAATAATCGCGATACGTGATATATGGCTCCATGTAAAAGAGTTCCGGACGGTTGGTTCGGTACGAATAGGCAAATGTCAGTTTCTGTTCATGGGGAAGTGTATATCCGATATGTACGGAAGGAAAAACTTCGAAACGGTTTACTTTCCGATTTGCACCTTCGATGGAGCTGCGTAATACCTGGTGCGTATGTTCGCCCCGGACGCCGACCTGTGCATCGAATGCCTTATAACTATCGCTGCCTATCAGATAAACCGAATGGATACCACGTTGAAAATAGAATGTGTTGTAAATATCTTCGCGCCAGTAGAACTCCTTTTTCTCCGGGTTCCAGAACTGCATACTGTAATCGCCGTCTTCCAGGTAAGAATGATACTGATAGCCGCTCTCCAAATGACCGGTCTTGCTGTAAGGATATTTATAGTCGACATTACCGCGTACCGTCCAACGTATTTCATCCTCCCAGGCACGATGTCCCTGTTGACGTTGGTCACTTTTATCAAACAGGTCGCTCTGGAAATACTCTATAGGATTTCCTTCATATCCTAACATGAAACTACCGGAAAGTGTATGTCCATCGTCATTGAACTTATGGGAAAATCCGGCTTTCCCGATATTGACAGTCGAGTGCAGATCGAATTCATCGCGGCTGTTGAAGTTGTACGGGGCGGATTCGCCGGTAGCATCTTTGCGGGTTTCCGTGTAGTCCAGGTTTCCGTCACGGGTGAATTTGTCGTAGACAACCTGCAACTCTGCGTTGACGGATGTTTTCGGAGAGAAAGAATAATCAATGCCTCCGCGCAATCCGTAATGGTAGTTCTTTCCTTTTCTAGGACCATGAGAGACGGATGTTGTTGTTACATCATCGACAATAGTCGTTTTTTGCTGATCGAAGTGGCTTTCCCGGATCGGTTGGTTCCAATGTCCGGCAAAATGCCATTGTAATTTATTCAATTGTTGGGAGATAAGGAAATCGATTCCATTGGAAAGGGCTGTACTGCCATACATATTCGCCATACCGTTAATGCCCTGGCGTTTATGCTTTTTAGTGACGATGTTAATCATGCCGACTTCACCATCCGTATCATAACGTGCCGATGGGGTAGTGATGATTTCCACATTTTCTATCTGTCCGGCTGGTATCTGTTGCAATGCCTGTGTACCAGAATAGAAGCTCGGCTTTCCATCGATATATACTTTAAAGCCGCTACTCCCTCTGAATGTTACGTCACCATTGACATCGACCCGTATGGAAGGGGTGTTTTCAAGAATATCGACAGCCGTACCGCCGCTTCCCATCAGGTTGTTGGAGGCATCGATGATCTTTTTATCCAGTTTATAGATGATCTGTCTTTTCGTACCTTCCACTACGACTTCGGATAATCCGACTTCCAGTGGTTGCAATTCGATAATACCCAGATCCAATACGGGCTGGGAGGGGCGAAGCGCAATCGTTTCACGGGTATAGACATCATATCCGATCAACCTGACCAATAATGAATATTCCCCGTCGTTAATATCTGTTATCCGGAAAGACCCGTCTGTTCCGGATAGCGTACTGGAAACAGCTGCTGTTTCCCCTTTCTTTAATACTATGACATCCGCAAATTCGATCGGATTGCCTGTGCTTTTATCCCGGATCATCCCTTTTATCCGGGGAGAAACAGCCATAACGGAATGGAAGCTGAACACTAAAAGAATAAGAATTAAAGTACCTTTCATGATGATATATTTATGATTGATGTCGCAAAACTAATCAAGTGCTTTCTATACGAAGAAGAGATAATGGGAGATCTGATCGGCGTGTCATGGAGAGAGATACATTTGTCACTGTCAGACATAGCGGAGACAGGAAATAAGACTATATTTGTCTATGATTTCATTCTTCGATATCGCTATTGGGAAGAGAACTTTTTATTGTTTTCTTTTCTTATCGGCCCTTTTACTGATCGCTCCGTCGGTGAAGGGTTTCAACCTGCGGAAAATAAATAACGCGGAAAACCTTTCCAGTAGCAACATCTTTTCATTCTATCAGGACGAGAAAGGATTTATGTGGATAGGTACGAGCCGTGGGGTAGATATCTATGATGGAAAACGTATTATAAAGTACAGCCCCAGGGACGGCGAGAAATATTTTGCCGGTAGCCGGATTGAGAAGATAGAGCAGACCGGTGGGAAGGTCTGGCTTCAGACTTATCACGGATTATATAAGATTGACTTGAAAACATCTGTCACCCAGTCGTTCGATATGTTTAACCGGATAGCTTTTCTCGATAAAGACAGCCGGGGAAATATCTTCCTGATACAGGGTAACAATAGCATTTATTATACGCTTAAGGATCAGGAACAATTTGAGCAAAAATTCATTCCTGATCTGGCAGCAAACGATATAGCCGATTTCTTTATCGATGACTCCGATCGATTGTGGATATTCCGGAAGAACGGCGACAACATTTGTTTTTCCATTCAGATAGACGAGCAAGGTAATGCGAACCTTTTCCCTTTGCCCGGTTATAAGCATCCCGCCGGTATCGTCTATTGTGCGAACGAAGATAACATCTCGTATTTCGTGGATAACACATATACGTTGTATGAATTCGATACATCCAGTCGTAAAGCTTTTCCCGTATATCTTTTAAAGGATTATCTTGCCGGAAAAGACGACATCACATCCCTTCTGAAATTCCATGACGACTATTTCATCGGCTTTAAGACGAAAGGATTATCCTTGCTTAGGAAAGGTGAATATGGTTATTATTTCGATACATTGGAGATTACCGGTGGAATCAACTGTCTGCGTAAGGATAATTATCAGGATATGATTTGGGTAGGAACTTCTGGACACGGTGTATTTACCTGTTCGGAAGACCTGTATTCCATCCGGTCTGTTCACCTGAATGATCTTCCGTTAAAATTACGGCAACCTGTAAATGCTTTGTTCGTAGACAAAGAGAATACTTTATGGTTGGGTAGCCGGGGAGACGGCATTCTTCGTGTCTTTGATTTCCAACCGGATAAAAAGGTAGAAGATCACCGTATGGAATTGATCTCTACTTCAAATAGTGGGTTACGGGATAATACGATCCTTTCTTTTTCATCCAGTCGACAGGATAACCTCTGGATCGGAAGTGAACATGGACTCAGCTATTTTAACCGGAAAGAGAAACGTATCATTCCTGTTCCTGTGTTATGTGGGAATAGAAATATAGCATTCATATCCGATATATATGAACGCGATTCCTTATTATGGATATCTACGCTTGGCATGGGGATCATACAGGCAACACTTGAATGGCGGAACAGCCATCCTGTGGTAACGGTTGTAAAACAATTCACTGTCCGTGAAGATGACGAGTTTACCAATCGTTTTCAATATATCTATCCGGAAAACGATTCTATTTTATGGTGCATGAACAAGGGAGAAGGCTTCTTTCGGCTGAATATCGCAACATCTACCTGGGAAAATATCCGTTTTGAAGGAAATACGATCAATGAAACCAATGTTATACAGAAAGATTATCATGGAAACTACCTGATCGGAACCAATTACGGGTTGGTAAAGTATGGCCCGGACGATTATAAATTATTGAATGAGATCAATAAATACCCGACCAACAGTATTTATAGTATTCTTCCTGACACCATTGCCGGTTATTGGTTAAGTACTAACCGGGGGTTGATCTTGTATAATACAGATCAGGAATTGTTCCGCACTTACGATCATCATGACGGTCTTTCGATACTCGAATTTAATGAAGGTTCCTCTTTCAAAAACGAAAATGACGGGACGCTTTTCTTCGGGGGAACCAATGGCTTCGTTACTATCCGTCGCAATTATTATGATGAAGGGCAACACTATATGCCGCCAGTCTATTTCAGGACGATCACTATACGGGATAGGCAGTATCCTGTTGAGGAATTTATGTCGCAGAAGGGAAAAAAGACGATTCTGAAACTCTCGCATGACGAGAATTTCTTTACGCTCTCTTTCTCTGCGACCGACTATCTGAACGGTAATGGTTATTCCTATTATTATAAGTTGGATAGCGGTGAAAAGGAATGGATTTCCAACGGAAGTTCCGATATAATCACTTTCGCTGATCTTCATCCGGGGAATTATACATTGTATATAAAGTATTATAATAAAGTACTGGGAAAAGAAAGTTATATCTATAAACTAAATATCGAAGTTTTACCTCCGTGGTATGCTTCATCCTGGGCCCGATGCATTTATTTTTTACTATTATTGGTTGTGACAGGGCTTGTCACCCGGATATGGATTGTTTACAATAGAAAGAAAAAAGCGGATCGTCAGCAGAAGATGGAACAGAAGCATAAAGAGGAAATATACGAGTCCAAGCTCCAGTTCTTCACGAATATATCCCATGAGTTCTGTACGCCGTTAACGCTTATCTACGGCCCTTGCAACCGTTTGATGGAGCAGAAGAACTTGAGTGAACCCGCCCGGAAATACACTTCCATCATTAAGCAGAATGCCGAGAGGCTGAATTCGCTGATACAGGATCTGATCGAATTCAACCGGATCGAGTCGGGTTATAAGAAACCTGTGATAATACCTGTCGATATAACTGCTTTAGCCAATAAGCTGGTGGATTCATTCACCGATATGGCGGAGTCGCATGCAGTAAGATTTGAAAAAGAGATATCTCTTTTTATTCAATGGAATTCCGACAAGGATTTTATTGTCACCATCCTTCTCAATCTTTTATCCAATGCATTCAAATACGCGGAAAACGAGAAGAAAGTAATTGTCAGGATCGGAACCGATTCCAATAATTTATATATCACCGTCTCCAATACCGGAAAGGGGATAGCAGCAAAAGATATTCCTACTCTGTTTGACAGATACCGCATTCTGCAGAACATTGAACAAAGTGACAATACCTCATTCTGGTCGCGTAACGGGTTAGGTCTGGCAATCTCTTACAATATGGTACATTTGCTCGGCGGAACGATTGAAGTAGAGAGTATCCCGGATGAATGGACACATTTCAGGATCAAACTGCCTTACCTCGAAGCTTCTCTTGCCGGATCGAACGAAGAGACGGCTGTATTGTTGCCTGATTATAATCCGGAACGTACACCTGTCTGGCAAATCCTTGAAAGTCCTATCGACACATCGAAACCGACACTGCTTGTTGTGGATGATGAAATAGAAATCCGCTGGCTTATCTTCGATATATTCAGGGACGATTATAATGTATTGACAGCTGCAGGTCCCATTGAGGCCTCTGAAATATTAAAAGATATACACCCCGACCTTATCATTTGTGACGTGATTATGCCGGGAACAGATGGCCTGACTTTCTCACGGCAGGTAAAAGAGGATGAAACAACTGCTCATATCCCTTTTATCCTGTTATCGGCTCGACAGGATATTGAAGGGCAGACTGCGGGGCTGAATGCCGGAGCAGAACTTTATATAACCAAGCCATTTAATGTGGATTTTCTGAAATCTTCCGTACAACGCCTGTTGGAGAGAAAAGAAAGTCTCCGTGAATATTTCTCGTCTCCATTAAGTTCATACACGTTAGAGAACGGAAAGCTATCCCATAAAGAGCATAAAAAATTCGTCAATGATATATTGAAGATCATTAATAAAAATCTAAGGAACAAAGACCTGTCTGCGCAATTGATCGCTGAGAAAATGAACATAGGTCTTCGTACCTTTTACCGTAAGCTGGAAGAAATTGAAGAGATCACTCTAGCTGAACTGATCAATAACTGTCGGTTACTGAAAGCTGCCGATTTGCTTATAAAAACAAAACTAACCATCGATGAAATAGTCTTTCAATCCGGCTTCACCAACCGCTCCACTTTTTATAGGGCATTCTCAAAGAAATATAATTGTACCCCGACGGAGTATAGAAAACAACAGTCGGGGACAATAAATTCTCAATAGATACCAAGTCTTTATATTATCTGATAAAGTTCGTTATTTGCCGCTCTTCAGTTTCCGGCAATGGCTGTGCCCCGGCCTTTATGTTTTTCAGTAACCAGGCCATATTCTTACCGAGTGTCCGCATGATTTGTAAACCTTCGGCATCCTGTGCAGCCTCGCCGGGTATGCGGCCGTGTATGATGTTCCAGTATTGCGAAGAGACGACAGGCATGTTGTTGATCGTAAAATATTTGTTCAGCCGGTCGATGGTAGCGCTGGCTCCGCCACGTCGGCAGACTGCAATTGCGGCTGCCGGTTTGTATGTAAGCATATCCGAACAGGAATAGAATACTCTGTCAAGGATGGCACAAAGCGAACCGTTAGGCCCGGCATAATATACGGGAGAACCTACTATCAAGCCATCTATATCCTGAAGGTTTTCACGTATCTCTTCATACAGTTTATCTTTGAAAACGCATCTTCCCAATTCGTTGCACTTGTTACAGGCAATGCAACCTTGTACGGCTTTATTGCCGAGCTGGATGATACAGGTTTCGACGCCATTCTGTTCCAAAGCTGTTGCCACTTCAGACAAAGCCAGAAATGTATTTCCCTCTTTTCGGGGACTTCCATTAATAAGTAACACTTTCATATATATAATCTTTATTGGACAAAAGTAGCAGTTTTAAGACAATGCCCTGTTCTTTATTCGTTCAAATTGTTTTTCTTTTTAGCTCATATATCCGGCTGCTATAATAAGTTTTGTTTCAACTGTTCCGTATATTTATCTATACGTAATAACTCTTTCGGAATATCGATGTTCTGCGGACAATGCGGATTGCACTGGTTGCAGCCGACACAATGATTGGCCTGACGTAACCGGGGAACACTACGGTCGTATCCGACAAGGAAAGCACGACGCGCTTTCGCATAATTTTCATCCTGTTGGCTTTCGGGAATATTTCCGGCATTGATACAACGGTTGTAATGCAAGAGGATCTCCGGAATATCCAAACCATACGGACAAGGCATACAATATTTACAATCATTGCAAGGGATGGTTGGATAACGTAGCATTTGTACGGCAGTCTCTTCCAGAAAAGCCAGATCGTTATCCGTCAGCGGTTCCAGTGGGGAATAGGTGCGGAGGTTATCCTGCAGATGTTCCATATAAGTCATTCCGCTTAACACTGTCAATACACCCGGGAATGTTCCGGCAAAACGGAAAGCCCATGATGCGACACTCGAATCGGGACTACGCTGTTTCAGTTTCGCTGCAATATGGTCGTGTACGTTCGAGAGACGGCCTCCCAGTAACGGTTCCATGATGATGGCGGGGATGTTTCGTTTCTGTAATTCGCCGTATAGATATTCAGCATCGGTATTCCGGGTGTTGACCTCTTTCGCATGTTTCCAGTCGACATAGTTGAGCTGTATCTGGACAAAGTCCCACTTAATTTCGTCCTGACGGGAGAGGAGGTAGTCGAATACTTTGATATCTCCATGATAAGAGAAACCCAGGTTGCGGATACGGCCTGCCTTTCGTTCTTCAAGTAGAAAATCAAGCATACCGTTGTTTATATAGCGTCCTTCGAAATCTTCCATACCATTCCCCATACCGATACCGTGCAACAGGTAATAGTCGATATAGTCGATTTGCAGCTCTTTCATAGAGTTACGATACATAGCCATCGAGTTTTCACGGCTCCATGTCTGGGGCGCGAAGTTGGATAATTTGGTGGCAATATAATAGGTATCGCGCGGATAACGGCTGAGAGCGATACCTGTGGCATGCTCCGAACGTCCTTTACAATATGCAGGCGATGTGTCGAAATAGTTGATACCATGTGTAATGGCATAGTCGACCAGGCGGTTGACCATTTCCTGGTCGATCTCATCGCTACTGTCTCTTGCACTGCTGTTGGAAACTGTCGGCCAACGCATACAGCCATATCCTAACAAGGATACTTTATCGCCTGTCGTGGGCGTGGTGCGATAGGTCATTTCGGCAGGAATATCACCGGAACCGTTTCCCCGGAAGGAAGCGTTTTTGTCCGGTTTGCAACTATAAAGTGAGGCTGTCGATGCCAGTGTGCTTCCGCCTAAGACTTTCAGGAATCTCCGTCGGTCTATATTCTTTTTATTCTTTTCTTCCATGATGCTTTGTTTTGATGATTTTCGGGTATATTAAATGGTCCGGTGCATTTCGTGTCCTTCCACATAGATGGCACTCAGTGGGTGGGAGGGACAAAGATGTTCGCAGGCTCCGCAACCGATACAACGTTCGGTATTGATAACCGGTATTTTCGGTGAGTCGGGTGCTTCGGGATCTTTGGGAACCATCTGTATAGCAGCTGTCGGGCAATGACGGGCACAGTTGCCGCAATCGACACCGTCGGTATTGACTACGCAAAGGTCTTTGATCCATACGGCATGTCCGATCTGAATGGCTGATTTATCGGCTATGCTGATCGGCTGTATGGCGCTGGTGGGGCACACGTCCGCACATTTGGTACATTCCGGTCGGCAATACCCAAGTTCATAGGACATTTCCGGTTGCATCAGGGTCATAAGGTTACCGGACGGACGCAGTACCTGGTTGGTACAGACGGATACACATAATTGGCAGGCAGTACAATGTCCGGTAAAGTTTCGTGCGCTTAATGATCCGGGAGGAGTGATAGGAGTGAGGCGTTCCGGCTTTTGTTTGTCTTCGATCGGAGCTAAACCGCCATCTACATTCTTTTCGGGTTTGACTTGTGCCTTCAATGTGGCTGATACGGCAAACAATGTGGCAGCCGATAAAAAGTGACGGCGAGAAGCGGCGGATTTTTCTGTGGCAGGAGCCAATGCAGATGACAATACTGATGTCGAAGCCGATGGTGAAGTGGTTGTTTCAACCTGTTTCTTAGGCAGCGATTGTCCCGGTACGTATTTCAGGGCATTCCGGCGACATTTCCCGATGCAATCCATACAGGTTACACAACGGCTGTAATCGATCCGGTGTTCTTGGGTATCGATGCATGCAGCCTTACAATTCCGGGCACATAATCCGCAACCGTTACATTTTTCGGTATCGATAACCGGTTTGAAGTAAGAATACCGGGCAAGGAAGCCGAGGATGGTTCCTACCGGACAAATGGTATTGCAGTAGGTTCGTCCGTTACGCCACGCTAATATAGCCAGTATGATAAATGTTATGATGGCTATGCTGAAAGTGGCTATTCCTTTCATCCAAACATCTACCGTATAAAAGGCATAGCTATCCATCCGTTCAGCGAGATAGGCGAGTCCATTGTTTGCCCATTGATAGAAAGGAGCGAACAGATTGGAGACGATCCGCCCATAGGCACTGTATGGAGCCAGCAAAGCCAATAGCGAACCAAAACCTCCAATCATCGCAAGTATAAACATAGCAAGTATCCCATAACGTAACCAGCTAACCGCCGGGGAATACGAAAAACGGTTCTTCTTTTGTTTTCCGGCTATCCATGAAACAACATCCTGAAATACTCCCAGCGGACAAATAACCGAACAGTAGATCCGTCCGAACAGTAATGTCAGGACAACAAGCCCTATCACTATTCCTATATTCACCGCCAGCAATGCCGGAAGGAATTGTATCTTCGCCATCCAACCGAACCACTGATGTATTGTCCCTGTGAAGTCGAGGAACAACAAGGTGATCAGGGTAAAGAAAATGACGGCGGCAGTTAGTCTGATTTTTCTTAACATATACTTCTCTGAATATTTTGTTGATTATTACTGATGCAAAATTATTCTTGTTTTTCCCGTTAACGATTACACATATTACAGGTATATCTACCATTATTACTGATTTGCTTTAACAGATGAAAAAATGACGCAAAAAACATCTAACTTTGTGAAAACAAAACAGAAAGCATATGATGGAAATTAGAGAAATGGATCACATTTATCAGTATAATGACCGGGTGGGGCTGGAAACATTACATCCACTGATCAGTATTGTCGACTTTTCTAAATGTGAACTACAGGTAGAGAGCGCACGTATAAGATATGGCTTTTACTCAGTCTTTTTGAAAGATGTGAAATGCGGTGACCTGCAATACGGGCGTAATTACTATGACTATCAGGAGGGCACGATGGTTTTCACTGCTCCCGGACAAGTGGTAGGTGTTGCCCGGAAAGGAGAATATATCCAACCGAAAGGATGGGCGCTGCTTTTCCATCCTGATTTGATCCGTGGTACTTCTCTCGGTCGTAACATTAAGAATTACCGTTTCTTTTCTTATGAAGTGTATGAGGCACTTCATCTTTCGGAACAGGAACGGCAGATAGTAATCGATTGCCTGAAAAATATAGAACTGGAACTACATCATGGAATAGATAAGCATAGTAAAATGCTGATCGTTTCGAATATCGAACTGCTATTGAACTATTGCGTCCGTTTTTACGACCGTCAGTTTATTACCCGCGAAGAAGCAAATAAGGATACACTGGCTAAGTTTGAGAAGATCATGAACGACTATTTCCAGTCGGATAAACCGCAGGATATCGGGCTGCCATCCGTTCAGTATTGTGCCGACCAGTTACATCTTTCGGCAAATTATCTGGGTGATCTGATAAAAAAGGAAACGGGTAAATCTGCGCAGGAGCAAATCCAGCTATATCTTATCGATATGGCAAAAGAGAAAGTGCTCGATACCAGCCGTTCCATCAGTGAGATCGCTTATGAATTAGGCTTTAAGTATCCGCAGCACTTTACCCGTTTGTTTAAAAAGTGTGTGGGAACTTCTCCGAATGAGTATCGGATGCAGAATTAAGTTTTATTTCTTTTTGCGGGTAGCAAAAACTTTAGCTAAAGTTATCCATTCCCCGTCTTCGTTGATGGCGGTACTTCGCCAGGTGAAAGAATTGTCTGTAATATCAGAGAATATCCATTTCATACCTTGCGAAGTTATCTCCGTCAGGACAATTTCGTCTCCTTCTTTCCGGGCTTCCAGCCGGGCACATTCTTCCGGACATCCGTAGAAGATTTCCCAAAGACATTTTTCCTGATTAAATAACCTGAGAGTAGTCCCGTAAGCTGCGTCCGGTTGGATATCGATCAATCTTTCTGTTCGCGACGGAACAATAAAGACATCTTGTACTGCCATTCCGTCGAGTACCCATGAAAAGATCCATTCTCCTTTTACACGTCTGGGAGTAGGTGTGTTAAGGTGGTCGTTCCAATCAAGATCCCATTCACCGATCACTTTACCGAAGAAATTGTACTCTTCCGGTATTCTTTCACTCTTTCCTTCGCTGACTAGTGCTGCTTCAAATTCTTTCATGATTTCTTATTTAATTTGATTCAAGGTTTAATATTTAACAAAGATAAGCGAAAATCAACAAATAAGAACAGTGATAAAGGTAAAAATATCAGTAATCTATCTACCATACTTCTGATAAAAGGGATGTACTTTTGTTTTATATAAAAGGATTAGATATGAAAATAAAAAATAGATGGTATATGATAACAGGACTTATAATAGGTATAGTGATCGTTTTGGGAGTGGCAGTGGTTGCTTTTATCAATCAACCGGCTTTCGGACGTTTGCCGCAAGGGGAACGACTGGAAAAAATAGAACATTCTCCCCATTATAAAAACGGAGAGTTTCAGAATATACATCCGACGACGTTAATGACTTCCGATAAAGGACGTTTGCGCACCATGTGGGATTTCCTGATCTCCAGACCTGACGGACTGAATCCGGACGTTCCGGTTCCGGCGATCAAATCTGATCTGAAAAACTTGGCGGATGATTCGAATGTAATGGTCTGGTTCGGCCATTCTTCCTATCTGCTTCAATTATCTGGTAAACGAATTTTAGTCGATCCGGTGTTCTGTATGGCTTCTCCGGTTTCCTTTGTCAATAAGCCTTTTAAAGGAACGGATATATATAAACCGGAAGATATGCCGGATATCGATTATCTGGTGATTAGCCATGACCATTGGGATCATTTGGATTATCAGACGGTAATCCGGCTGAAAGATCGCATCCGTAAAGTAATCTGTCCTTTGGGTGTGGGTGAACACTTTGAATATTGGGGATTCGATAAAAGGAATATTATTGAACTGGACTGGTACGAAAGTGCGTTGCCGGACAAAAACTTTACGGTCCGTTGTCTGCCAGCCCGTCATTTCTCTGGCCGCGGACTGACATCGAATAAGACTTTGTGGGCTTCTTTCCTTCTGGAAGCTCCTTCGTATAAAGTCTATATGGGAGGAGACAGCGGTTACGATACTCATTTTGAAGAAATAGGCAAACAGTATCCGGATATCGATCTGGCTATTCTGGAAAACGGACAGTACAATGAGGGATGGCGTAATATCCATACGATGCCTCAGTATTTGGGGCAGGCAGCCAAAGATTTGAAAGCCCGTAAGGTCGTGACTGTCCATCATTCCAAATACGCATTAGCCAGACACCGTTGGGACGAACCGTTGAAAAACGAAATTGAGATGGTAAAAGAAAACTCTTTGGAATTGATCGTTCCGGTGATCGGACAGGTGATGAATTTGGATAATAAGTAGATATAATTTAGTAGCTTTGTCTCAGATGAAAATAATTGATAATTAAAGAGATTATGAAAACAGTAAAATTGAATAATGGTATTGAAATGCCGATTTTAGGTTATGGAGTTTATCAGGTGACACCTGAAGAATGTGAACGTTGTGTATTGGATGCTTTGAGCGTAGGTTATCGTTCTGTCGACACGGCACAAGCCTATTTTAATGAAGAAGGTGTAGGGAATGCAATCAGTAAAAGTGGTATTCCACGGAACGAATTGTTTATTACAACCAAGGTTTGGATCTCCAATGCCGGATATGAAAAGGCAAAAGCATCTATCGCTGAGTCTTTGCGTAAACTGCAGAGTGATTATGTCGATCTACTCCTGATACACCAACCTTTTGGTGATTATTACGGTACTTACCGTGCGATGGAAGAGGCTTATAAGGCAGGAAAGGCACGTGCTATCGGAGTGAGTAACTTTTATCCCGACCGTCTTGTCGATCTGGCGGAGCGCTGTGAGATAAAACCGGCTGTCAATCAGGTAGAAACACATGTCTTCAATCAGCAAATAGAACCCCAGAGGATCATGGAGGAATATGGAACACGGGTCATGTCATGGGGGCCATTTGCAGAGGGTAAAAATAACTTTTTTACTAATGAACTATTGAAAACAATCGGTGAAAAGTATGGAAAGTCGGTTGCACAGGTTGCTTTACGTTATCTGATTCAACGGGATGTGATCGTTATTCCGAAATCGACGCATAAAGAACGTATGATCGAGAATATGGATGTGTTTGATTTCTCCTTATCAGAAGAAGATATGCAGGCTATTACCACGCTTGACCAAAAAAAGAGTCTGTTTCTCTCTCATACTGATCCGGAAATCGTAAAATGGATGATTAATATGGTAAAAAAGTAATTCCATTATTATCAAACCAGCTATAAACTAGCTCTTTGGCTATTACTTATAAATCTTTGAACCTTCATCATTAAGCTTTGCGACCTTTGTCGTTAAGCTTAATGACAGTGGTGGGTAAGCTTATCGACCTTGGTCGTTAAATGAATAAACTATAATGTTTGACTTAATCAGTCTGGACTTTTCGCTCAGTGATCGATAATGTAAGTCATAATAATAAGTGATCTAAAAAAGATGAAGGTGAAGGGTTTGTATAAACCATTCACCTTTTTGAGCAACCATTCACCCGATAAATAATTAATTTATATATTGTTTTTCAGGTTGTTATGCTATGTCTGGTGAACGGTGAATGGTGAATGGAAGAAGTGCCATATTATAACATGAAAAGAATATCCTTTTTACATTAACTTTTTGTTCTGCTCCAATAACCCGACTATTTTCTCTAATCTTTTCAGCCGGGTGTCTTCTCTTTTTGCTTCAAAATAGAAACCGACAAAATTATTTTGAGTCGACTTTGCTGTCGTAAGATAATTAGTATAAGCCAGATCGTAGTCTTTTATCTGGGATTCAAACTCAGACTTTTGAGTATCGGTAACATTTCTGTCCCGTACCTTTTCCCATTCTCCGCTTCTTTTGGCTTCTTCGATGGCCTGCATTCCGAACCCGGTCATTCTTCCTTCTTTGATAAGCTTTTCTACAATCTTTTTATTCTTTTCCGACCATTTACTTCCTTTCCTTCTTTGGGAGAAGTACTTTTTGTATTTGTGCTCGTCGATAGAGTTGATCAGCCCGTCGATCCAACCGAAACACAATGCTTCTTCCAACGCCTCTTCTGCGGATAATGTTTTTAATGTTTTTGTTTTCCCGAATAGTAACCAGACACCCTCGTTTGTCTGGCCGTAATTCTTTAACCACTCCTGAAAATCTTCTCTTGTCGCGAAAATTAATTCTGTTTCCATTTTTAATTGGTTTTATTTCGTGAGTATTATTTTAAGTAGATATTCCGGTATTCTGTCGGTGACGATCCGGTATGTCTCCGGAAGAAACGGCACATATATGACGGATCTTCAAAATTCATCTCAGCTGCAATGTTTTTAATAGACAAATTAGTATTGGAAAGATAAGTTTTGATCTCTACGATGATCATTTGTTCGATTATCTCTTTGGGGCTTTGCTCCATTCCTTTATAAGCCAATTTGTAAAGATAGTCAGGTGTTATACAGAGTTTGTCTGCATAAAAGCTTACTTCCCGGTGTTGATGGCAATGCTCAGCTAACAGGCTGGCAAATTTTCTCAGGATAGCCCATGTCTGATCTCTTTTGTAGTGATCGTTGATTCCTATGTTTTTTTCTTTCGCTTCACTGTCGATAGCTATAAAAAGGCTGTGGATGTTGTTGCGTAACAACGTCAGTTTATATTCTTGTGCACATTCGTCAATAATCCATTTTGTTTGCTGATACCACGTATGTAGTAGCATGGATTGATTTTCCGATAGATGGAGAATAACGTGGTCATATATGAAATACCAAAACGAAGTAGGAGTAATTTTATAAAAGACTTCTTCCATCACTTCTTCGGAAAGCGAAACATACAGGGCGGAAAATGTATCTGAAACTTCAATCGTAACGAATACTATATCGGTAAAGATAAAGACTGCATCTCCTTTTTTCATTATCCGCTTTTGAAAATTGGTAGAGACAGTAGCCATCCCTGCCGTACATAACAGGATTGTGCAACAGTTTGGATCCAACGGATGTCCTATACTCTCTTTCAGGTCAGTTATTCCGGCTGCATTTTCGTTTCCAGGTCGGTGTAAAGCGTATTTTATATTTGTCATATTTTATTCGGATCTTCTCCGCGAAGATAGTATGTTTTTTTAGAATCCCTCTTTAGTTTGTATTGAAAAGTACCCGATATGGCAGGATTATGATATGTGATCAGGTTACGACAAACTATATCTTTGCGCTCCGGTAAAATCAGTTGTTACCGGAGATAGTACCAGATAATGAAAGATTGTTCAAATTAGTAACCGTATGAAAAATTTATCTCAATTTATTACCATTCTCTGCTTTATGTTTCTGATATCTTGTAAGAATAAACAAGAAGGGGAGTTTCATCAGGCTTATCCAGTATTAACCGTGACGTCTGCTCCGGCGGAAATCAAAGAATCTTATTCAGCCTCTATCCGGGGGCGACAGGATATTGAAATTTATCCGCAAGTGTCGGGTACGATATTCCGGCTTTGTGTTCAGGAAGGCGAAAAAGTGAAGAAGGGAGAAACTCTTTTTGTTATCGATCCGGTTCCTTACCAGGCTGCTTTGAGAACAGCGACGGCAAATGTACATGCAGCACAAGCGCAAGTGGAAACAGCTCGGCTGACTTACGAAAGCAAACAGGAATTGTTTCGTGAAAACGTTATTTCGGAATATGAATTATCGACAGCACGGAATGCACTGTCTGTTGCCAATGCAGGACTGGAGCAAGCCCGGGCACAAGAGGTGAATGCCCGCAACAGCCTCTCCTACACAGAAGTGAAAAGTCCTTCGGACGGTATTGTCGGGACACTTCCATACCGGACAGGTGCTTTGGTTAATCCGTCGATGGCTCAACCGCTGACAACCGTATCAGATAATTCACAAATGTATGTCTATTTCTCTATGACAGAAAATCGCCTCCGGGCATTGATCCGGCAGTATGGTTCGCCGGACGAAACGATTAAGCAGATGCCGTCGATCGAACTGCAGTTGAATGATGGAAGTATTTATGAGGAAAACGGACATATCGAAAGTATCAGCGGGGTTATCAACCAGCAGACGGGAACAGTATCGGTACGAAGCGTATTTCCGAACGAGAACCGTATGTTATTTAGTGGCGGGATCGGTAATGTCGTTATTCCTTATAAAATGGATGATGTGATTGTCATTCCTCAGTCTGCTACCTATGAATTACAGGATAAAGTATTTGCTTACAAAGTGCAGGAAAACGGAAAACTTTCCGCTGTTCAGCTACAGATAGAAAAGCTGAACGACGGTACTGACTATATTGTTCGCTCCGGTCTTCAGCCGGGCGACCGGATTGTCAGCGAAGGTGTCGGATTGTTGCAAGACGGAATGGAGATACTTGTCAAAGAAACCGAAAAACAATAAAATAAAAAAGTATGAACCTAAGATATTTTATAGACCGTCCCGTCTTATCGATTGTCATTTCCATAACAATTGTTCTGATGGGTATTATTTCTTTGTTTACACTGCCTGTCGAGCAGTATCCCGATATTGCGCCTCCTACGATCCAGGTCTTTACCAATTATCCGGGAGCCAATGCTGAAACTGTTCAGAAAAGTGTCATTGTTCCGTTGGAGGAAGCAATCAATGGGGTGGAGAATATGAACTATATAACTTCCACGGCCTCAAATAGTGGTGATGTGTTCCTCAATATCTTTTTCAAACAAGGAAGCGACGCAGATATGGCGGCAGTGAATGTACAGAACCGTGTTTCTACGGCGTTGAGTTTGCTGCCTGCCGAAGTAACCAAGATCGGTGTCACGACCATGAAGCAGCAGAACGCTGAGTTGAAGACTTTTGCTCTTTACTCACCGGACGATGCTTACGATCGCCAGTTTCTCAATAATTATATGAAGATTAATGTGGAACCTCGTATCAAGCGTATTGCCGGAGTAGGGCAGGTTATGCAATTCGGTTCCAATTATAGTATGCGTATCTGGCTCAAACCGGATAAGATGGCACAGTATAAACTGGTTCCGGGAGATATCTCGGCTGTATTGGATAAACAGAATATCGAGGCAGCTACGGGAGCATTCGGAGAGAATCATGATAATACCCACCAGTACACCATGAAGTATCGTGGGCGTTTCTCTACGCCGGAAGAATTTGGTAATCTTGTGATACGTTCTTTGCCGGGGGGCGATGTGTTACGGTTACGTGAGGTTGCTGATATTGAACTGGGAGATGAGGCTTATAATTATGCAACGGAGGTGAATGGTCATCCGGCTGCACTGGCAATGGTGTTTCAGACTGCCGGGTCGAATGCTTCAATTATCATCAATGAAATCGACGCCACACTGGAAGAGATAAGCAGTGACCTTCCTAAAGGAATGGAGTTTATAACACTGAACGACACAAACCGTTTCCTGTATGCTTCGATCCATGAGGTGATAAAAACGTTGTTGGAGGCTATCTTGCTGGTAATCCTGGTGGTATATGTCTTTTTGCAGGATATACGTTCTACGTTGATCCCGACTATCTCAATTTTTGTTTCCATTATCGGTACGTTCGCTTTTATGTCGGTTGCCGGGTTCTCGATCAACCTATTGACATTGTTTGCTCTGGTATTGGCCATTGGGACGGTGGTGGATGATGCGATAGTGGTGGTCGAGGCTGTCCAGGCGCGGTTCGATGTGGGATATCAGTCCTCTTATATGGCAACGAATGATGCAATAAAAGGAGTATCTTCGGCTATTCTTACCTCAACCTTGATCTTTATGGCTGTATTTATACCTGTGTCTATGATGGGAGGGACTTCGGGAGCATTCTATACCCAATTCGGTATAACAATGGCTGTTGCCGTCGGTATTTCGGCAGTCAATGCCTTTACATTGTCTCCGGCACTCTGTGCTTTGTTATTGACTCCTTATATAGATGAATCCGGAAATGTAAAGGATAATTTTGCAGCCCGTTTCCGTAAAGCGTTTAATGCAGCTTTTGATGTGATGACCAAACGTTATGTACAAGGGGTATTATTGTTTGTCAAACGTCGTTGGCTGATGTGGGGTACGTTGGTGACTGCACTTGTTTTACTTGTTTTTCTGGTACAACATACCAAGACAGGACTGATTCCAGATGAAGATACGGGAACCGTAATGATCAGCATGAACTCCAAGCCGGGTTCATCTCTGCCTCAGACTCAACGGGTGATGGAGCAGATGAACGAACAACTTAAAGGGATCCCTGAGGTAGAATATAATGCCAATGTGGTAGGTTATTCATTTTCCGGTTCGGGACCATCCATGGGTATGTATTTCCTTTCGCTCAAACATTGGGACGAACGAAAGGAAGAAGGCCAGTCTGCAGCCGATGTAGTGAATAAGATTTATGGTTTGTCGGCTGAAGTTCCGGATGCGCAGATATTCGCTATGACGCCACCGATGATCCCTGGCTATGGTATGGGTAGCGGCTTTGAACTTTACATACAGGACAAGACTGCCGGTGATCTGAACGCTTTCAAGAAAGTAACAGATAATTTTGTGGCCGCACTTAGCCAGCGCCCCGAGATTGAAGCCGTTTATTCTGCTTTCGAGACAAACTATCCACAGTATTGGGTAGATATCGACGCCGCCCAATGCGAACAATCAGGAATTTCTCCGGGTGAAGTATTGGAAACGCTTTCAGGCTATTATAGTGGCGGATATGTATCCAACTTCAACCGTTTCTCTAAATTGTACCGTGTGATGATCCAGGCAGATCCTGAATATCGTGTCACACCGGAGTCGCTGAACCATCTTTATGTAAGGGTCGGTGAGGAAATGGCACCGTTGAGCCAGTTTGTAAAGTTGACGAAAACGTATGGCCCGCAGGATTTAATGCGTTTCAACCTCTATAATTCGATCTCGATCAACGGTTCACCGGCAAACGGTTACAGTTCGGGAGATGCATTACAGGCCATTAAAGAAACGGCGGATCAGGTGTTGCCGAAGAATTACGGATATGAATTCGGAGGTATCTCACGTGAAGAAAGCAAGACGACTAACAATGTCGTTATTATTTTCGGTATCTGTCTTTTGTTGGTTTATTTGATATTAAGTGCTTTATATGAGAGTTTTCTTATTCCGTTCGCAATTATTCTTTCGGTGCCTTGCGGATTGTTGGGCAGCTTTTTGTTTGCCCAGTTGTTCGGGTTGGGGAATGATATTTATATGCAGACCGGATTAATCATGCTTATCGGATTGCTGGCTAAGACAGCTATTCTTCTGACGGAATATGCGACTAAACGCCGGGAAGCAGGAATGTCACTGACGCAGGCTGCTCTTGCTGCTGCAAAAGTTCGTTTGCGTCCGATCCTGATGACGGCTCTGACAATGGTATTTGGTCTGTTGCCGTTAATGGTGGCGCATGGGGTAGGTGCAAACGGAAGCCGTTCGTTGGCGTCCGGTGCGGTAGGCGGTATGCTTGTCGGAACGTTGGCTTTATTATTCCTTGTCCCGGGTCTTTTCATTGTATTTCAATATCTACAGGAGAAAGTCAGACCGATACAAACCTCTAAGCGGGATGCCGACTGGTCTATACAAACGGAATTAGAAGAAATAGGAAAGAAAAAGTGAGTATGAAACAGTTATTTATTTTAAGTCTTGTAATCTGTCTGATGACAGGTTGCAGGATATATAAACCTTATTCTCGTCCGGAGGTCAATACGGACGGACTGTATCGGGATATGACAGTGGAAGATACGGCGACAGTCGCTTCTCTTTCCTGGAAAGAACTTTTTACGGATAATTTATTACAGAATCTGATCGAAAGGGGATTGGAGTATAATACCGATCTGAATATCGCTCATCTGCGGGTGAAGGAAGCCGAAGCTGTCCTGATGAATGCCCGTCTTTCCTATCTTCCTTCTTTATCGTTGAATCCGGAGGGCGGAGTTAGCAGTTTCGATGGCGCTGCTCCTGGTAAGACGTATAATTTAGCTTTGTCGGCAAGCTGGGAAATAGATGTCTTCGGTAAAGTAACGAATGCGAAAAGAGGAGCGAAAGCTGCACTTGAAGGAAGCCGTGCGTATGAACAGGCTGTACAGACACAGTTGGTGGCTACCATCGCGAATAGTTATTATACTTTGTTGATGTTGGACAGACAACTTGTAATCAATAAAGAAACATTGGAAAGTTGGTCACGTACGGTAAAGACTTTGGAAGCATTGAAACGGGCAGGGGAATCGAATGATACTGCTATCCTTCAGGCAAAGGCAAATCATTTGGCACTCGAAGCATCTATTCTATCCATACAGAAAAGTATCCGTGAAACGGAAAATAGTTTGTCTGTTTTACTGGCTATGGCTCCACAAACGATTGAACGGAAGACACTGGAGGAACAGTCGTTTCCAGAAGAATTAAAGGTGGGGGTTCCTTTGCTGCTTTTATCTAATCGTCCCGAGATACGGCAGGCGGAGTTTAACCTGATGCAGGCTTTTTATTCAGCCAATGCAGCACGCTCTGCTTTTTATCCGAACATAATGCTTTCCGGTACTGCCGGATGGACAAATAACGGTAGCGGTGTGATTCTGAATCCCGGTAGTTTGTTATTGAGTGCTGTAGGATCGTTGACACAACCATTATTTAATAAAGGTACGAATATCGCTAATCTGAAAGTGGCGAAAGCCCGGCAGGAAGAGGCCTCTCTTTCATTTCAACAGTCTGTTTTGAATGCAGGAAAAGAAGTGAACGATGCTCTGGTGCAATGGCAGGTTGCCCAACAAAGGATAGAGATAGGAAAGCAACAGGTTGGTGCTTTACAGGAAGCTGTACATAAAACGGAGTTATTGATGCAATATTCTTCTACGAATTATCTGGAAGTATTGACTGCGCAAAAGTCCTTATTGGATGCGGAATTAGTACAGGCGCAGGATCAATTTGATAAAATACAAGGGGTTATTAACCTGTTCCATGCACTTGGTGGTAGTAGATTCCAGTAAACAAAGGAATGGAAAGTTAACATTCTGATATATTTTATAGGACAATAAAAGGTAGATTTAAGTAATTTATTCGTAAACTTGTAACCCTAAATAAAAACGTTAAATTTAAAATTAAATCTCCAGTTTTATGACAGTAAAATCGTATATAGAATCCAATAAAGATCGTTTCCTGGAAGAGCTGTTCAGCTTGATCCGTATTCCGTCAATCAGTGCAAAACACGAACATAAACCGGATATGACAGCCTGTGCTGAACGGTGGACAGAGTTGTTGTTGTCTTCCGGTGCGGATAAAGCGGTAGTTATGCCGACAGAAGGAAATCCGGTAGTTTATGGTGAAAAGATCATTTCGCCGGATGCACAGACCGTACTTGTTTATGCTCATTATGATGTAATGCCTGCCGAACCGTTGGAACTGTGGAAAAGCCAACCGTTCGAACCGGAAATACGGGATGGTCGTATCTGGGCACGTGGAGCCGATGATGATAAAGGCCAGTCGATGATGCAGGTGAAAGGTTTTGAGACGGCATTGAAGCTCGACCTGCTGAAATGTAACGTGAAGTTTATCTTTGAAGGAGAAGAAGAGATCGGTTCTCCCAGTCTGGAAACCTTCTGCCGCGAACATAAAGACTTATTGAAAGCAGATGTGATCCTGGTATCTGATACCAGTATGGTCAGTGCCGAAACACCTTCATTGACAACCGGTTTGCGTGGTCTGGCCTATTGGGAAATCGAAGTGACGGGGCCTAACCGTGATCTGCATTCCGGTCATTTCGGAGGGGCAGTAGCTAACCCGATCAATGTATTATGTAAACTGATGGCGGATATAATCGATGCCGACGGACGTATCACGATCCCCGGATTCTATGATGATGTAGAAGAAGTTTCTCCGGCAGAACGGGAGATGATCGCACAGATCCCGTTCAATGAAGAAAAATATAAAGCGGCCATCGGTGTGGATGCCCTGTTCGGTGAAAAAGGATATTCGACACTGGAAAGGAACAGTTGCCGTCCGTCATTCGACATCTGTGGTATCTGGGGCGGTTATACGGAAGAAGGAAGCAAGACTGTGTTGCCGTCGAAAGCCTATGCAAAAGTTTCCTGCCGGTTGGTTCCGCATCAGGATCATACGAAAATATCTCAGCTATTCGAAGATTATATAAACCAAGTGGCTCCTGCCTGTGTTAAGGTAAAAGTCACACCGAAACACGGTGGACAGGGTTATGTTTGTCCGATCGACCTGCCTGCTTACCAGGCAGCGGAAAGAGCCTGTACGGTTGCTTTCGGAAAGAAGCCGCTGGCTGTACGCCGTGGAGGAAGTATTCCTATTATCTCCACTTTCGAACAGGTATTAGGTATAAAGACCGTCCTGATGGGCTTCGGACTCGAACAGAACGCTATTCATTCTCCTAACGAGAGTTGCATGTTGGACTTCTTCTATAAAGGGATTGAATCGGTTGCCGAATTTTATAAAGAATACAAATGACACAAAATGAGATCGTAGCCCGTGCCTTATCGAATACAGGTATCGAGGCGTTGAATGAAATGCAGCAGGCAGTATTGGATGCGGGTACAACCAAAGATATGGTTTTGCTTAGTCCGACGGGATCAGGTAAAACTTTGGCATTCCTGCTGCCTTTGCTTACAACATTGACTGACGAGGAGAAAAAGATACAAGCGCTTATCATCGCTCCGTCGCGTGAACTGGCTTTACAGATAGAGACGGTATTCCGTTCTCTGGGTGCCGGATACAAGGTGAATTGCTGTTATGGCGGTCATCCGATCCGGACGGAAAAGAAGAGTCTGGAACATGCACCGACCGTATTGATCGGAACTCCGGGACGAATCCTCGACCATCTGGAACGGGGTAATATCGATTTGGATACTGTCCGGACATTGATTCTGGATGAGTTCGACAAGTCTCTGGAATTAGGCTTTCAGGATGAGATGAAAGACATTCTGGCACATCTTCCGGGCGTGCGTCGCAGGGTGTTGACTTCGGCAACGGATGCTGTCGAAATACCTCCTTTTACCGGTATTACGGCACCGGTACGTTTGTCATTCCTGACAGGTGTCAAGGAAGCAAAAGGCTTGACTTTGCGTATCGTGAAATCTCCAATTAAGGATAAACTGGAAACATTATACAAACTGTTGGGCGAATTGAAAGGCGAATCGGCTTTAGTGTTCTGTAACCAGCGTGAATCGGTAGAACGTGTCAGCAATTACCTGACCGAGATGGGTGTGGATAATGAATATTTCCACGGAGGTATGGAGCAGCCGGAACGTGAACGGGCTTTGTCGCTTTTCCGCAATGGCAGTGCTTCTGTCTTTATTTCCACCGATTTGGCCTCCCGTGGACTGGATATCCCGGAAGTGAAAAATGTCATTCATTATCATCTCCCGATCAATGAAGAGGCGTTTATCCACCGAAACGGGCGAACGGCCCGTATGAATGCGGAAGGAAATGCCTTTATGATCCTGAACGAAGTGGAAACTGTCCCTGAATATATCCCCCGTGAACCGGATGAGTTTTTTCTGCCGGAGAAAGCCAAGAAGCCTCTTCGTTCGGAATGGGTGACACTGACGATCAACCGCGGTAAACGGGACAAGCTGAGTAAAAAGGATGTTGTCGGTTTCCTTTTCCAGAAAGGCGGTTTGGAGAAAGAGGATCTCGGCGTTGTCGAAGTAAAGGAAAGTTGTGCTTATGCTGCAGTAAAACGCGATAAGAAAGCAGACTTGCTGGTACGTATCCGTGAAGAGAAGATAAAGAATATGAAAGCGAAATTTGTATGAGCATATTGATCAAAGAGGTAGAGCTGAATGGAGTAGCTACCGATATTTATATAGAAAACAAATACATCAAACAGATAGGTGCAAACCTTCCTGTAACGGGCGATACTGTTATAGACGGTCGTCGTAAAGCCGTAATTCCCGGTTTTGTGAATACACATGGTCATGCTGCAATGACTTTGTTTCGTGGTTTTGGCGACGATATGCCGCTGATGCCCTGGTTAGAAGAAAAAATATGGCCTAACGAAGCCAAGCTGACAAAAGAGGATGTTTATTGGGGAGCCAAACTAGCTTGTCTGGAAATGATAAAAAGCGGGACAACCACTTTCTTTGATATGTACCATAAGTTTCATGCAACCGCAGAGGCTGTGGAAGAGATGGGTATCAGAGCTAATATTTCCAGTGCCTGTTTCGACCAGTTTAAACTGGAGTTGACGGAGAAAAGTAAACAAACAATCCAAAAACTATATAATGAAATGGATCGTTACAGCAAGCGGATACATTTTTCGATAGGTCCGCACGCTATTTATACCGTTTCCGGCGAATTACTGCAGTGGGCGGATGCTTTTGCACGGGAACACAATGTTTTGATCCAGCTACATCTGGCGGAAACAGAAGGTGAAGTGGAAAACTCCGTGAAGAACTTCGGATTGACACCTGTCCGCTATTTATATAAGTTGGGAGTGTTGTCTCCCCGGTTGTTGATTTCCCACGGCATTTATGTCGATGACGATGAAATTCGTATGTTGGCAGACCATGAGGTAAAAGTGGCACATAATCCGGCATCCAATATGAAACTGGCTTCCGGAATGCACTTTAAGTTCCGGGAGATGCGTGAGGCAGGTATTTTGGTTGGATTGGGAACGGACGGTTGTTCGTCATCCAATAATCTCGATATGATAGAGGCAATGAAGCTGGCTTCGTTATTGGGAAAGGTTTGGAGAAAAGACCCTGAAGCCGTTACTGCCGACGAGATATTCCAGTCTGCGACAGTCAATGGAGCAGCTATTGCTAACCTAAAGGCAGGAAAAATAGCTGAAGGCTATCTGGCCGATCTTTCTTTGATCGATTTGAATATGCCTGCATTTACACCGAATTTCAATTTCATATCCAATCTGGTCTATGCGGCTAACGGAAATTGTATCGATACGGTGATCTGTGACGGAAAAGTCTTGATGCAGAATAGAAAGGTACCGGGTGAAGACGAGATTATGGAGCGGGCTGCCCAAATAGCTTATAACTTAATTAAACGATAAATTATGAATCTGAGTTATACGAACGAACAATATCAGGAAGCGGCAGCATTTATAGCCGCGCGTATCACTGGCAATCCGGAGACAGCCATTATCCTGGGTAGTGGATTGGGCTCTTTGGCTGACCGGATAGAGGAGGCTATCGTGATCCCTTATGCCGAAATACCTCATTTCATGCATTCGACGGCTGCAGGACATAAAGGTAATTTTATCTGTGGAAAGTTAGGCGGAAAGCAAGTACTCGCTATGCAGGGACGCTTCCATTATTATGAAGGATATTCGATGCAGCAGGTTACTTTTCCTGTTCGCGTGATGAAACTGTTGGGGATAAAGAATTTATTGGTGTCGAATGCGGCAGGCGGTATAAACAATACGTTCAAAGTAGGCGACCTGATGATTATCCGCGATCATATAAATATGATGCCGAATCCGTTGATCGGTCCGAATAATGAACTGTTCGGAACCCGCTTCCCGGATATGACACGTGCTTATGACCGCGAGTTTATCTGTGCGATAGAAGAGATTGCCGCTTCACATGCTATACCTTTAAAGAAAGGTGTATATGTTGGATTGACCGGTCCGTCTTTTGAGACACCTTCCGAATATGCTTTTTATGGTCGGGTAGGAGGTGATGCTATCGGGATGAGTACGGTTCCTGAAGTTATTGTAGCGCGTCATGCCGGATTGAGAGTGTTCGGTATGTCGGTTATCACGAATGAAGGATATCATTTTGCAGACGATTTTGTGAACGACGGCGCTGATGTGATCGTTGCTGCCAATAAAGCAGCAGCTGTAATGACTACTTTGTTCAGTGAACTGGTTTCCCGCATCTGATTTTTTTCAGAGTGAAACTCGCTGTATTAAAATAAGATAGGAAATTGAACGGGTTAGGAAGGAAAAAATAGTATAAAAAAAGTATCTTCCGGTTTTGGAAAATAAAAAAATACCTATATCTTTGCACCCGTTATCGCGAAAGTAGCTCAGTTGGTAGAGCATAACCTTGCCAAGGTTAGGGTCGCGGGTT